>WPCJ01207618.1_pt1 | contig 44257 bp, 65 predicted proteins | sample 5399831 | NCBI WGS metagenome assembly WPCJ01 (sample SAMN12869470, study PRJNA574797) | sludge metagenome | isolation source: wastewater treatment of pH10 | place: China:Beijing | collected 2019-05-20
CAGGAATTACTACTCGCTGCAAAATATAATAGCGGATGGTGATTTCAGGAATAAGATTCTTACGTTAGAGCCAAACACCGAGTACATGGTTCAAACGACAATACCGCGACCATCACCGACCTTGATGGACTGTTGGGCTGACGGGGGCACTTCCTCTTCTGGTAATTCGGCTGTCAATGGTGTTGCTTCCGATGCGCCGAGAAAAGTTACATCTGACGCAAACGGTAATATCTGGGTGAGGTTTAGAGGTACACACTATAATAATGTTATCAACGGAACGTACAAAATCTGGGTTACAAAAGGAAACAAGGCTACCGATTGGACTCCTGCACCCGAAGACGTGCAGGACGGTATTGACCTGGCAAAAGTTCAAGCAGAGCGTGCACAGCTTGCCGCTGACGGCTATATGCGTGCGAGGTATATCCGTGATTGGCTGCATGGGAACGATGTAAATGGTTACAATTCATTTGCCGAGATACGCGTCATACGGAAAAACGGGAGCAATGTAGCGCAAGGCAAGACGGTGACGGCAAGGAGAACCGCAAACCCATCTTACCCGTGGACAAACGTCACGGACGGCAATAATAATACTTATGGGCGTGCTGACCTGGAATCCCCTGTCGCAGCCGATTGGGTTCGTGTGGACTTAGGGCAGATATACTACGATATCGATTATATCCAAGTCAATCATTATTTCACCGGAGACAGGATTTATAACGGCACCAAAACAGAAATCTCCGAGGACGGGGTGAACTGGACAACTGTATTCGACAGTTCCGTATCAGGGACATACAAGGAGACAGAGCAGGGAAAGGTACATACGCAAAGGTATGCGAGTGTGGTAGCCAAACTTACCGAGGCGGCTGCAAGAACCCAATACCAGTCCATTATAGACGGGGGAATGATATATACGGCAATGATGAAGCTCGTCGACGTAATTTCAAGGGAGGAAACGGCGGGGCTGTCCGGACAACCGGGAGACGGTACATTGCCTTCGTTCTGGTCTGGCGGGGCATATCACAAAGCTGTCGCACTTATCCAATTCCTTTCGAAAATGTCAGCAGGAACAACGCCTGGAGAGGATGAATACGGCAACCTCGCAAAAATTACGATGCTACACGATGGTGCTGCAAAGATCGGGGATTTCATTATCGAGAAAACAGGCAGGATCGTGTTGGTCGATCCAGCGACGGGGAAAGCAAGACTGATATTCAGTGTGCAAAATATACCTCTCGTTGCGGATTTGATAAGTGAAACCCAATTCGGCAACTCAGTGAATACTGAAGGAGGGATAGTCACGATGGGGGCACAACAGGTAACGCTTTGGGGTTCCGTTAATGTTACGCAAAACAATAGTACTTTGACATTTGGCAACATTTTGTTGACAATAACGGGATTCCGTGGCCCCGGCTCCGGTACGGCGACGGCTCACCTTGAGGTCCTAAGGAATGGTATTCCTTACGCAAATTTGGAGTCTATTTCCGCCGTTTTGATCTCCGGGGAGTCTGGCTATGATGAGCGCACGGTTAGCGGCCGGATTTTACCGGGGGTTCCAATCGGAACATACGCGTTGAGGTTGAGGTTAACGTATATGGGTGATGTAATCAGTGCGACGGGGACGGCTGGAACCTCGACCCTTGCGTGGTCATTCTCTAAAGACGTAAAATACTTACAATTTGGCTTAAATGGCATAATGGCATGGTGGCAAAACAATCACGTGCATATATCCGAAAACGGTGGACTGGATGTTAAAGGCCCGACAAACATGCCGGGGGTGTTGCTGAGTGCAAGTGTAGGATCGAATGGAACATTTTCTAACTGGTGGGGAGCGAAGAAACACGCCACTCAAACAGCTATAAAAAATAGCACTGGAAGGTACACTGTTTATCATTCAATCGGTCACGAAAATTATCAGGTTACGGCGTCTCCTAATGCGTCAAATAGATCATATCATATAGTTTCCAGAGGAGTAGACAATTTTGTGATTGAGTGGCGTAGTATATTGGGTGCACAACCATTAACCGACACTATATTTGATTTTCAGATCACAGGGAATAATTACATGTAAAAATAATAGCCCCGTCAAAAGCGGGGCTATATATAAAGTCGTTCTTTAACTTATTCGCTCTCTATAGGGAGAAAGGTGAAAACTTCATCGAAAAGCCTGTACACTTCGGTATAATTTTCGTCGTTGTAGGCGGCTTCTATGAGTGATCTGGCATTGTTTATCACGGATTGGGGAACATATGCTATCGTATCGTTATGATTGTCGGTAAGATAAACGCCAGTTCCATAGATGAACTCTTTCATGAAATCACCCTCTTGGGATATAATATCGGTTCCCCACATTTTCAGAGCGGGAATTGACAAATCCCGTTGCGCTTCCGCAAATCCACGGGCAAGTTCTTTCGGTTCATCAGAGTAAACATTACTCCACCATTGCGATTTGAACTTAATATTCACCGTCTGATCCACAATTTCAGTAGCGGTCAATCCAGGAACAGTGGCTTTCAATTGTACACCTTTGGCGGGACGGATAAGTATCATTGCATTAGGATCTAATTTTCCCTTTGTGTCGGGTGTATCATTCGGGTCGCAGCTTGTGAGTAGTACAAGCGCAAAGAGTAAGAATAGAATTTTTTTCATAGCGCAATTAATTATAATTGATTGATTATTTGATGTAAAGATATAAAATATAATTCAAGATTAAATATTCCTGTAGGGAGTTTTTGACACTTTTATTTCAACATTATTATAGCCATATTGATTAAGCATAAGTTGAAGTGACTGTTTATTCATTTCGGTTTTTTCATTTTTCGGAATCCATATTTCTGACAAAACTTCTTTTGGGAGTTGTTGTTCCAAATAAGGTATTATAACGCCGTTTTTATTTCTATATTTTGTGTCATTTAAATCTTGATCTCTAATTAAATTAATTATACGAATTTCATTCTCATACTCAAAAGACTCATCTTTGTACCCAATTATTGCCTCATAATGTAGAATTTTCATAAAATACCCTATGGGGTCTATTATATTAGCATCGAGTTTAAGTTTTGAAAAAACAATCCTATCCGGTTCACCTAAAGATTTAATAAAGTTATAACGAGCCTCATAGTTCATTATCGCTTTATTACGGCCATAACTACATGGTATTTTCACCCCTTTTAATTCATTATACTTAAATCCTAAAATACAACCATTATAGCCATCCGAATAATTCAGCCACATTGTGATGTTATCAACAGATCGAGACAGTGCTAATATAAACATATTTTTAAACATCTCTTCTTTGACTTCGAAATGATTTTTCATTATTTCAACACCCTTTTTGATTTCATCTTTATCATTCAAATATTGGTAATGTGTCGCCCACAACACAATATGCCCTGGCCGTACTATGTTTAATAAGGCATTCATATTTGTGTAATGATAAATTGTACTTATACCTTCAGGTTCAAAAGGGTTGGCTGGGGGTTGATTTATTTTTAATGCCATGCTATTTATTTCAAATATATTCACAAATATAAAGAGATTTACAGCCGTAGCAAAATAATTACCACCCTTTTATATTTTACCATAAAAGGCGCTATGACTATCGATGAAATATTAGCATTAGAGGACTTTAAAAAAGCGGTTGATATCCTTACTAAAGACAGCAAGGAGGACCGGGACCGGGAGGACTATGTAAAGGAATATAAGGGCGAACGCACCCGGCGTGACAAGGGCGTCGATATGCGGGAAAATAAACTCATTGATGTTTATTCGGATACCCTTGTCGATAAAGACGGTAATCCGCAAAAGATAGGCAGCAAGCTGATAGAAGTAGCAAAGGTAAAAACGAATATCCCAAAACGTATTGTCCGTATCGCTGCTGCTTTCCTTTTCGGAGGTCAAATGAATGTGAATTTCTCGGATGAAAATGATGCGGCTACACACTTTGAAGAGGTATTCGACGAAAGTCTTAAAATGAAATCCGTGTTAAATAAGTTTGCGCGGGTGATGATGTCTGAGACGAAAAGTGCACTTGTTTTCTATCCCCGCCCTTCCGAAGTTGACGGCGAAAAGAAAATCGTTATAAAAGTCAAAATCCTCTCACTGAAAAACGGTGATTTCTGGCCTCATTTCGACGATTATGATGACATGGATGCATTCATCCGTAAGTACCGCGCAACTCATACAGACGGGCAGGAAAGGGACTTCTTGTGGATTCAGACGGCCGAAAAAGAAATGACCTTCGTAGAAGTCTCGGGGGAATGGGTGCCGATACCGGAAAAAACACTTGCGAACCTTGCAAAGAAAATCACGGTAGTGTACGCTGAACAGGATGATCCGGAATGGGAAGATGTTGCCTCATCGATGGATTATTACGAAAACCGTCTTTCCAGGATGGTTGATACCAACGATTATTTCGGCGATCCTATTTTGAAGAACTATGGGGAAAGCTCTTTGCCGTCTAAAAACACAGTTGGAAAACAAATATCATACCCGATGAAGTATGATGAGGAGGCCGGAAAGTTTGTCCATGGGGATGCGGAATACCTGGTATGGCAGCAATCGATCGACAGCATTAAATTGGAATTGGAGACATTGAGGAATGAGATATATTCGGGATCGTCAACACCCGATTTGTCATTCGAGAACATGAAGAGCATCGGCGCCCTTTCCGGTACCGCAATAGAGCTGATGTTTATTGAAACATATATCAAAGCTGCCGAAAAGATGGAGATATTCGGACCCGTCGTACAGCGTTGTATTTCCGTTGTAAAAGCCCTGATTGGAAATGTGACTAACACGAAGCTTAAAGAAGGGCTAAAAGCGGCCAAACCCGAAGTGACATTTGACTCCATTCTCCCTGATGATCTCAAAGAAAAAATCGAAATGCTTGTATCGGCCAATGGCGGAAAGGCGATCAATAGCCAAGAAACCATCGTGTCGAATTCTCCTTTCACAAAAAATTTGACCGAGGAATTGTCCCGACTGAAAAATGAGGCTGAGGAAGAGAGTAGTCGTAATCAATTAACAGGATTGAATATTTAAGCCATGTCCCCTACTCTACTTTCTTTTCACGATCAGCAGCATATTACCCGCATGTTCGTGCAAGAACAACGGGTGAATGCGATATTCAACCAGTTCGTTTCCGCTATTTCACCCGAAATGCGAAAATGGAGAGATTCAGGCAATAAAAACAGTGTGTGGGTACGAAATCCGAACATTGAGAATAAGATCGATCGACTACTTGCACAGCTTCATGATAATCTCGAAAATGAAATCAAATCCGGGCAAACGAAAGCCTGGAATGAAGCGGTTTTGAAAAATGATAAAATGGTTGAGAGTTATATCAAGGGTATGTCTCTTTCATCTATTGTCAAAGAAGGATTGTTCAGCCGCAATCTCGATGCTCTCGAATTGCTGCAAAACAGAACTGAAAACGGGTTGAATCTGTCTCAACGGGTTTGGAATATTACAAGTCAGACAAAGGGGCATATTGAAACATTCCTTCAGGGTGGAATTGCTACCGGACGAAGTGCCGATGCGATAAGTCGTGACTTTCGTCAATTATTGAATAATCCGGATAAGCGATTCAGGCGAGTAAGGAATAAAGAGGGTAAATTAGTCTATTCACAACCCATGAAAGACTATCACCCCGGACGTGGTGTGTACCGAAGCTCAAAGATGAATGCCATTCGTGTATCTGCTACCGAAACCAATATGGGCTACCGGATGAGCGATTGCGAAAGATGGAAGCAGCTTGATTTCGTTTTAGGTTTCGAGGTAAAACGTTCCCGGAATGGACATCCATGTGCGATCTGTGATTCGCTAATAGGCAAATACCCGAAAGATTTTGTTTTCTCTGGATGGCACCCATTTTGTATATGTATTGCCGTTCCCATTGTCCTGGAACATGATGATTTTGCTGATTTCTTGCTAACCGACCAGATACCGGCAAACCAGTACGTATGGGATATACCTTCGAAAGCACGGGAATGGATGAACAATTACACCCGAAAGACGGGTGAAATTCCTTTCTTTGTAAGAAAGAATGAAGATCTTTTATCGAGGCCCGCCAGGAAACCACAATACAAAACACCGGTTGAGAGATATGAAATACAGGCCCGCTGGAACACCCGTGTAGCCGGCCGGAAGTATAACGATCAATTACAGGAAATCAAAGCGCAATACGGCAAAGAAAGCAAGGTTATCAATAAACTGGTGAATAAAATCAGTAATAACATCCAGGACGGAACACCCGTATCGAAAATTGATACGTTGATGGGTGAATTGAACCATAAAGCAAAAATTAAGGCAGCATGGAATGAACGTCTGGAAATCAACCGGCTTGAAACATTGCTTGTCGATGTCAAAGGTTTGAAGTCTCAATATACCATGGCTGAAATTAAGTCCGTGTATAATGCGGTTGAGACAAAACTCGCTACATGGGAGAAACTATCAATTAACGATCAGATTAAAAGCCTGAAATTTGAGATAGAATGGGTTGAAAAACACAAGAAGTACAGCACCTGGAAAGTGGCTCAGGATGCGTACAGGAAACGCCTTGTGCAATTAGAGGACGTAATAAAGTGGAAGGATGTTGATGCTGCAATCGATGGCCTTAAATCATTCAAAACGAGCTCAAAAGCATACATCGAGATCCTTTCCGATATAGAAAAGTCGAGAATAGGCGGATCGTCGGTACAGGATGTTCAGGATATGATACAAAAAGCCCGGAGCAAACAGTCGCAATTGCTCAAAGGCCGGAATTCCAAAACCTTCACCTCAAAAACACTCCAAGAACTGAAAAAGGAAATGGGCGATGATTTCCCGAAAACGCTTGAAAACCTTGATAAGAAAATCAAAAAATATAAATCTGACTGGACGCTCGAACAACAGAATGAGGCTCTTCAAAAGATACGGGAAGTTTTATCAAATGGAGATTACGGTATGAATATACCATCGAGTGCTGTGAATGATATTTTCAAAACATATTTCAAATCACAGATAGAAACCGGCACCGGCAAAGGATATGTCAACGTATCATACCGAAAAGAAGCTTCGAACGCTCTATTTGGTACTAACATAAAGACTACCGGTGCGACTGGATATGAAAAATACGGTTTTTTGATGGATAAGGATATTTTAAAACAGGCCAATTCGGGAATTGCAGACCAGTATTGGAGTCATGGAAGCGGCATTCAAGTGCGGTTCAAAAAAGATAAAGTTGTGGCAACATTCACTACATGTGATAGTCTGAGTAGCGGACTTTACCCTTCACTTACAACAGATCCGAAAATATCATCAATTTACAGGTATAACAGCGGGATATTAAATAAGAAAGTCGATCACACTGATATAATTGCGAGTACACGTACTTATGCGGCAAGCTATATAGAATTACAGTATCACGGGATGCTTACGCTCGATTGTGTTGAGAGTGTTTATATACCCGGCACTGTATTGCTAAAACTGAATAGCACCACATTCAGGGCAATGCTGGAACACAATATTACCGTATATTCCGAAGTAGGCGGAAAATTAATCACATTGGATTTAAAGAGGTACATTTAATATTTGAATATTAGATCGAGGTCATCGTAAGGGAACCACTTTGAATGCCATAAATCGAGGTAGAATATTAATATCCGCTTATTTATGTCAACAGCTTCATCTATCAAAATACCATTCACGTCATTCGCTTCGATAGCATCCTTTAGCAGCTTTCCGACAGTACCAACAAAATCCGGATCATCCTGCGTTTTGTCATAGAATGACTTTTCACCATCCCACCATTTAGCAGCAAGCTGATCTTTCCCGGCAAATGGGTTTTCCGGTTCGCCCTTGAAGTATTTATATAATCCAAATTTATTCGTGTCGGACATGATGCTATTTTCTCATAAAATATACATTAAAGGTGTATTTCCAGTTCTTTACCGGTAAGATCGAAAAACAGGTTTTGGAGTTGATGCAAATGCTCTATTTTTTTCCCATAATGATATTCGGTAAAACATACCGGATTAAACGGATTGTATTTTAATACAAATGCCTCCATACCTTTTGCTGTATACCCAAACAGTGATCCGCTGCCATCTTTAAATGGAATTTCAGCCTTCTCAAATCCAGACTTCAAAAGGATCTCTTCGGTTAGTGGAATTGGCTTTAAAAGGGATTCCGTGTATCCATTAACGCCGTACTCATACGGCTTATTCGGGATTATCTCATCGACAACCATCAATTCAAATTCGCCGGTATATACAGATTTGCACAAGGCTATATTCCCTATCCTTAATTCTCTAACGCTTATCATAGCTTTTCGGTATTGTTGTTATTTCTCATCTTTTCTCTCATCCTCAACTCCATTGATAATTCACTTTCAAATGTCTTATTCTTCATCCCATCCATTGATAAATCAGGCGTTGAATTAATCAGACTTTTCAACCGTGATATTTCTATACCCCTTGCCATCGCTTCACTTTTCGTGATTGATTCCATATCATCGATGACCTTATCAATGATTTCTCTACTTTTAATGTCATTGCCAAGGGTAACTATCCGTACGTCTTTATTTTTCTTTCCGATCCCTGGCAACCCATTTTCTTCGTATGCTGAACTCATAGTCTTGTTGTTAGTTTTTGCAAATTTACTAAATAACAATCGAATATTCAGTTTTTAACCTCTAATATTCGATATCTCCTAATACTTAACCCTTTGCCGATTTTACGCAATCCAATAGCACTCTCGAAGTTCTTTGTTGTGTGCCGGGCGATAAACAAGCCTCTGGAGATGTGCCTTAGTTGGAAGCAGTCCCCGTGCTTCCGATCTATGAGGATCGCTGAATCCAATGCCTCTATGTGATTGGTAAAATTTATATCCATATCTTTTCTGAAATTTATTCATATCCGTCAAAGGCTTGTTCTTTTGTGATTATTTCGAGAGTAATATAATCATTTTCTAACGCTACAATGGTATAATCCAATCCAAGAGAGTTTAAAACTTTATGTAGTTCTACCCATTGCCACCCAAACATGGTGTTGCCGTCCAACAGGCCGTTTGAATTTTCAATTTCTATTTTTGTGGGACTTATAAGGTTTGCGTTAAATCCTTCTCCATCCAATTTATCGATTGCTTCATCGATAAGTTCTACTACTCTGCTAAATTGTTCCTCAGTTGCCATAATGTTGTATTTAATTGTTTTTGATATTGCCCGTTAAGCCGGTAGCACAGATTTGTATTATCTTTGATAGATCACCTTTACAATCTCCAGCGTTTCAGCATTCACTAATGCTACTCGCTTCCAATACTCTTTACAAGCCTTTTCAAATCCGCCACACCATCCCATTTCTTTTTCGTAATTGGCTTTGACAGCGTCCACTGTTGCGTCGATATCTACGGTCGGAAAGGTCATCCCTATACGGATATTATCCTCTGTGTCGTGTTGTAAAACTCTGATGTAAATTAAGTCGCTCATAATCGTTTTATTTAAAAATCTGTTATTACATTGTATTCTTTGCGGAGTTTGCTAAGCATATTTTCCGTTACTTCATAGTTCCCATTTGAATAGCGGCACTTAACGCCTCTCCCTGAAATCTCAACACCTTTTGTATTGATAGTGTAAGAGCTGCCGTTGCAGTGTTCGATAAGCATATCAGCCTTATCTTTCATTTCATCCACTGATGTTCTTCTGTATTCGCCCGGTTCTGTATAATTTGGATTTGGGATGAAATAAGTTGTTGCTGTCATTGTTGTCATAATTTCTTGTTTTTATTAATTGTCTGATATTTCTATGACACAAATGTAATACATTTATATGACAAAACAATATCTGTAAAGTTAAATAACGTTATATATTTATATTACATAATCAAAAATAGTGTAGTATATGTATTTGTCTTTTATCTTTGCGCTTATTAAAATATATGTAGCATGAATATTATACGCATTGAAGAGGTGATGAAAGAGAAAAATATAGGAGTAACCGAGTTGGCTTCTATATTGGGTGTAAACCGGCAAACAGTATATTACTATATAAAGCAGGATGACAAGAACTCTATATCCCAGCTTCAAAAAATTGCCGATGCTTTAAGTGTTCCCTTGTCTGATTTATTAAGTAAGGATGAGCCGGACAATTCAATTACATGCCCGAACTGCGGTAAAAGGTTTATCATGGAAGATTCCCATATCAGGGATCATGCAAATATAAGGGGAAAGGAATATTATCAATAGGCTATTCGCACATAAGCCGAGCAGTAATAATGCCCGGCTTATGTATGGCTGAATTAAAGAGATGATTACCTACAGCATAAAAATCAATCCTGTAATCAAAATCGCCATTATCAATACAGAAGCGCATCCTGAATTACTGGAAGTATTGTTATTCCCGACTAAACTTTCTACGTATTTTTTTGATTCACCAAGAGTACAACCGGTTTCATTTTTATAATACTTAATGGCTTCGAGTATAGATTTTTTTGATAGTTCTATAATCTTGCTGTTCATTTCGTCATTGCTCCCGCCAGTCTTAACTATTAGTCCGTCTCCCGCTTTAAATCTATTTCCGCAAGATTTACAACCGAGCATAATATCTTTGCTACCAATCGTTCCGGCCAATATTCCGATGCCTCCCGTCAGTATCGCGCCCGCTACGGCTTTTCCACCACTAAATCCACTTTGAAAAGCTTGCAAGTCTTTTGATTTACATTTAGGGCAACAAATATATTCTTCTTCTTTTGAGATAGGGTTACCGCAGTGAGGGCAACTTGCGGCCTTATCGCTCACATCAGCCCCGCATTCCGAACATTTAATTAGTGCCATGTTTTTCTTTTTTTAAAATCAACCTCCGCAAAGATAATTATTCCCTTCCGAAAAACACAACTCCTTTATATTTTAAAGGAAAAAGTTTATGAAGATTATAGATTTAATCACCGCTCAGTGTGGTATTCAGGGTGTAGACAAGAAATACGCTGCTAAGATTGAGAAGATCTCCGGTATCACGGAAGAAAAGGACGGCAATATCATCGCAGCCGTGAAGAATTTCAAGGAAAACATTCTTCCGGATATTATCGAGGCTGAAAACAAAGAGAAGAAAGCCATCGAAGAATATGAGAAAAAGCACGGTCTGAAAGACGGTAAGCCTGTAGAGAAAAAAACTGATGAACCGGGAAAAGTAGAATTGCCGAGCGATCTCGATCCGTCCGTAAAGGCTATGATTGAAGCGCAAAACAAGTCTATCGAGACGCTTACGGGTCTTGTTTCAGGTATGGTTAAATCCCAAAAGAATATATCAGTCCTCGAAACCGTGAAGGCGAAGCTGAAAGGTAAAGTAGATGATAAATTCATCGAAAAGGTGGCCGGGAAAGTAAACTTAGAAGCGGAAGATATCGACAAGGAGATCGAAGCGCAGATCACTGAATTCAACGATTTTAAACAGTCTTTGATCGATGAATATGTTGGCGACAACTATATTCCTGCAGGTGGTTCTGGTTCGAGCGAAAAGTCCGTTGAGGACTGGAAAAAGCTGATGGACAGCGACAGTACTGCCGGCGCCGGTGTGGTTGATTTGGGATTGGGAAAGTAATCACTTAATATTTTTATATCATGTTCAGGAAAAAAGAAAAAGAATTTCAATATCCTCCAGTGATCGTAAAGATCATCGAGGATGTGGTAGGAGGCGGGACCATTGCCCGCGTAAACCTGAAAGGGGTGATCGATGAGTTGCCTCCCGGCGTTGTTGTCGGAAAAGATGCTAACGGTCTGTATCATCCCGTGAAAACCGCAAAGGTTGTTGTAGCTGCTGCCGCTGCTGCAACTAAATACAAAGTCGCAAAGAAGACCATCTTCAAAGTTGGTGAAATTGTGGCTCTGGGTGGATCTCTCGAAGGCGCAGCTGTCGCTATTACCGCCATTGACCGGTCGGATGTTGATTTCGACGAAATCACAGTCGCCGCAACCTTGGGTGCCGCTGCGGTTGGAAACGTACTCGTTCTTGCGGCTGAGGCTGCTGATGCCGGCGATGCCGAATTCAAATACGAACCGCAATTCGTAACGATGAACAAGGTTGATACGACCGTCGCAAACCAGCAGTCGGGACTTCTGAGGATTGGTACCGTGAATGAGGCTGTAATGCCTTACCCGGTTGACGATGCGATCAAGGCAAAATTGAGAGGCGGTGTATCCCTGATCACCTTTACATAACATTGTATAACCCATTAAAAAACATATAAATGGAAAGAAGTTTAATCAAACAGGTGAACCGGAAAAATATGGAAGCGCGCCTCAACACAAGGCACGTAAAACCCGTGTACTTCCCTAATTTTTTCGGTGTTAAAGCCAAAACATCCCTGAAATGGGAAACTCTCACGGGTGAGAAAGGGGCGCCGGTTATTGCCGACGTAATCAGCTATGATGCTTCCGCTCCTATAAAGAAGCGTGAAGTTATCGGAAAAATGTCCGGGGATATCCCGAAAACCGCCATCAAACGCGGGATGAATGAAAGTGACTGGAACGAATACCAGCAATTGAGCCGCGATGTTTCCGGTGATGCTGATTTGCAGGCGTTGCTCGATCTTGCATTCAAAGATCAGGACTTCGTGTATAACGGTGTGCGTGGCCGCTTCGAGTGGTGGTGTATGCAGCTCATGTCGAAAGCCGGCTTCGTCCTCAACTCGACAAATAACAACGGTGCGGTAACCGAGGAGTTTGTGGGATGTGGGATGCCGAACGCAAACAAGAAGAAAGCCGCGATCAACTGGGCAACATCGGCTACCGCTGATGGTTTGCAGGATATCGAGGATGTAGTCGTAGCTGCCGCCGCTGACGGTGTAAGTATCAAATACGTTATCATGCGCTCCGATACGTTCGCCCTACTGAAAAAGCAGAAATCTACCGCCGACAAGCTGAAAGGCTGGGTGAACAACACCACGAAGTTGACAGTGACTAAACAGGTGATCAATGACTACCTGAAAGCACAAGAAAAACCCGTCCAGATCGTGACTATCGATCCGGCCGTGCGTATCGAGGATGCAGCCCATAACCGCACAACGGTTAATCCGTGGGAAGCTAACCGTGTGACATTCGTAGAGGACCTGAATATCGGTGACATCCAACATGGTCCTATCGCCGCTGAAAGTTCGCCGGAATACAAGAAGAAAGCCACGACCCTGAAAAAAGACTTTGTCTTTATCTCGAAGTGGTCCCTTCTGGAACCGTACGGTGAATGGACAAAAGCCGAGGCGAATGCTATTCCCGTGATCAATGATCCGGATGCGATGTATATTCTGAAAACCGATGCGACCGATTGGCCGGAAGGTAATACGGAAGCAACCGACGAAGAATAACCGATGACAGTCAAGGAAACGATATTGTCTTATCCCGGCCTTGCCGATTTTCCGGAAGCTTCACTCTCTCTCTTGTTGGCCGGTCGCTCCATTGACGGGGCGGCCGAGCTCAACAGGGTTGAGGTAAAAACGGTTAATCTCACAATTGCCGATGCACTTTCGGCAGCCGTGAATTTACCCGACTTTACGGAAAATAAACTCTCCATATCCTATCCACGTAGCTATTTCGAGAAAACAGCCGCACGATTATACAATGAGAATGGCGAACCCGGTAAAGCCAATGCGATCACCAATAGAATTACGGTTCCGCGCGGAAAAGCAACTGATGCATGGTAAAACGATTCTCACATAAGGCAATTGTAACCTACGGTACCGAAGGCGGTGTAGTCAACGGTGAATGGGTCGAGGGTAAGACCGAAACGGTTGAGATAATCGGCCGTTTTGATCCTATCGACACAAACGACGTGATCCGGGAAAACCCACAAGGTAAAGAGGAAATCGTTCGTGGTGAATTCTATACTCCCGTAAAGAAGATAGAGGGCGCCATGATACTGGAAGTGCCGGAGTTGGGAATTAAACGTAATATCATTTGCTGGTGGCCTTTTCAATCACATAATGTTATTTCAGTATGAGCAGGAAGGCCGGTTTTACTCCATTATTCACCAAGAGCGATCTAAACCGTTGGTTGAAGATCTTCGAGGATGATGTCCACGCGAAAACATATACATTATTGCGGGCAGCCGGTGAAATGTTCGTGAAGTATGCCCGTGAAGAGGGGAAGTATATCGACCATACGGGAAACCTGCGTTCTTCAATTGGGTATGTGATCGTGGACGGGGGCGTGATTAAAGAGGAGAACTTCCAGATACAGAAAACCGGGGAGGATGGCGATACCGGCCTTTACAAGGCAAAGAAGTTGGCAAAGGATCTTGCCAATACATATAATACGGGCATGGTACTGGTAGGGGTTGCGGGTATGGAATATGCCGTATATGTGGAAGCGATGGAAAGCAAGGATGTGATTACAGCGGCCAATATTAAAACGGAAGAGTGGATGCGTAAGTCAATCAAGGCAGTATTTGATAGAGCATAAAGATGGATGAATTCGATATCATAGATTTGGTTTACGATTACGTTGCAGCGGCCAATACTGGATTAACCATATACAAGGATAATTCGGCTACCGGCCTGGAAGAAAACCATATCGTTGTTTCAGGAATGGAGTTCCACGAATTCGACTGGCAAAACAAAATGCCAGTGAACGTGAACATCTTTGTCAAGCTATATCCGAATGGGATGCCTAACCGACCACTCATGCGGGATATGAAAAGAAAAATCCGTACAGAACTGAAAAAGATAGGACCGGAAAACGGGCAATATCGTGACATTGAACTGTCAGGGAGCGTAAGATTAACCGGTGCAAAAGAGAATTTCGATTGCACAAATATTAAAGTAATTATCAACACTCAAAAAAATACAGAAGATTATGAGTAGAGCAATAGCGATGGGCGTTAAAGCTATACGCCATTATGACTTAGGGGATGGCGTTCCAGGAACGATGAATCCCAAAACGATGCCCAACCCGTCAGAAAACGCAGTGTCGTTCAATTTCGCAGATCCGGAGGAAGTGCGCATTCCCCTTGAAGGGACTGACGAACCGTTACTTTCGCACTTCAAAAAAGGCTCGACGGATTATGTAGAAGTATCATATCCATCTCCCGGTAATGAGGTGATTGCCGATGTAATGGGTGGTATCTATGATGAGGAAGCTGATGAATGGCAGGAACCGGTAAATATCCCTTCAATTAACAAGACCGTGGAGATTGAAACCATGCCGATCAACGGGAAAAAGGTTATCTACACAATCGTGAATGCGAAGATTGTAGCTAAATTGTCACAGGCACCCACGAAAGATAACGTTGAAATGCTGATGGTCCGCTATTACAAGCAGGCCGCTATTTCGGCTGCCGGTGTACAGGGATACGCTTTCTCCAGAAAGGTGGTGGCTGAGTAATTGTGATTTTTGTGATTTTTAATTGTCGTTTTTGATTTAATTGAGGTTTCGAAAAGGCTGGGCAGTGATGTTCGGCCTTTTCCTATATTTTAAAGTAAAATGGTAAAACAGCTATTACAATTAGAGTCAGAAACAGTAACGGAAAGGCCATTAAAGATCCCTTTCGATTTTAGTAATAAGGAGAGTTTGCCAAAGGGCAAAGATCCGGGTGACACTATTGTTATTTCTCCCATCACCGTGCGCACATGGTTCAAATTAAAGCCGCTTTTGCTGTCTATCGATAGCGAGGATTATAACAGGGTTGTTGCTTCCGAGAATCCGATCCCGGATGCCGAATTGAACGAGATTATCGGGAAGTATGACGGATTGCTGCTCGATATCATCTGTATTGGCATTCATAACAAAAAGAGCGATCCTCCGGCATGGTTCAGGGAGGTATTAAAGGATAATTGCACTTGGAAAGATATCTACATTCTGCTGAACGCGATTCTCTTCCGGATTGGTTATAACCCTTTTTGCAAATCTATCACGATATTAAAGAACGTGAGCCCGTTGACGGAAGCGGAGATAATAGCCGCTCAAAAAAATCTCGAAAGCTGGAAAACCGGCCGGTCAGTTCAGTGATGTTCCTGGTAAATGTACAGGAAGCGCTCGGACTAACTTATGAACAAACACTCGATAGCAGCTTTACCCTTATCCGTGCGATGCTGGCTGAATATTCGTTCATGTGGGATGAACGGAACAAGGAAGAAAAAACCGGTGAAGATGATGGCGGAGAGTATGAATGGATAGAACTACCAGATTGGGATGATCCATCTAAAACAAACCGAGTAAAGAAGTACAAGGATATCGGTAAATTCATCAAGGCAGAAAAAGAATTGTAAAGTATATTTTATCACATGTACCTACTTTTGGTTCATGGTTTTGGTTTAATTAGTTATGAACTTGTACCGGTCGTTCGTGAGAATAGCCGGTATTTTTTTATTCCGAAAAACAGTATAGAATATATTTTAAAGGAAACAATGATTATGGATGAAGCACTTGTTAAATTGAAAGACATTGGCGCATTGCTATTAACCGGATTGATAAGTATTTGCGTTGATTTTTACTTTGCCTTCATAGCCCTATTTGCGGGCTTCTGTATTAACTTTATAACAGGAATGATAGCTGATGCAAAGGCGAAGGAGGGCTTTAGCATGGAGAAAGCGAAAGAAGGTGTAAAGTTGTTTGGCTTCTATATTTCGGTTATCTTCGTACTGTATGCCATGACATTTTTTAAGACGGAACTACCTGAAACAGTTATCGTCTACTTCACCCTTATTGTAAGTTATTTTTATCTCACAAATTCATTCCGAAACGCCACGATCATCTTTCCGAAAGATAGGGCTATACAGTTCATATATGAGATTTTAAGCACTGAAATATTTTTCCGGCTAAAAGAGTATTTGGGCTTAAAAAAGAAAGACAATGAATAGGGCAACTTTCTATAATGAAGCAAGGGCCACCCTCTTTGATGGTCGGTTGCTGCAAAGACATGTCGACGGGATCAATTTCAAGCTGGATGCCTGGGAGCAATCTGGATTAACCGATATCCGATGGCTTGCCTATATGTTGGCTACCGTATTCCATGAAACAGACAGGACTATGCAGCCGATAGAGGAATACGGGAAAGGCAGAGGTAAGCCCTACGGACAAAAAATCAGGTATGACCGTAAACGCTACACTCATCCGGATAAACTCTATTATGGCCGGGGTGATGTTCAACTCACATGGTATGAGAATTACGAATTAATGGGCAAACTGATGGGCATTCCATTACTCGAAAAACCCGAATTGGCTTTAGTGCCTGAAATATCCGCTCGAATAATGATAGAGGGTATGACAAAAGGTGGCTCTAATCGGGGCGACTTTACCGGCGTTTCACTCGAAAATTACTTTAATGCGACAAAGGATGACCCGGTTAATGCCAGACGGATAATCAACGGATTGGATAAAGCGCATTTAATCGCAACCTATCACTATAAATTCTTATCAGCAATAAAAGAGGCGTCATGAATAAGCCAAAATTTCAATTAGGAGAAAGAGTGTACCACGTAACGCCGGATAGCGATCAGGGTGTCGTACTGGATTGCCGGTACTCGATGCGTGAAAATGCATGGAGTTATATAGTGACATTCGGCCCGGAGAAAGAATCACTCATTTATTACGAAGATGAATTAAGCATCAATAAAACATTTTGACATGAAAAAGTATATCCTAATCGCACTTCTTTTGCTAATTACGGGCTGCAAAACCCAAACGGTATATGTTCCAGTCGAACGCACGAAGATTGAATACAGGGAGCGCAATACACTCGATAGCATATATTACCGTGACACTGTTCAGCTATTCACCCGGGGTGATACAGTTTATAACACCGAAATAAAATGGCGTGAGCGGTACAAGTTTGTCCGTGATACCATCAATGTGACTGATAGCATTCCGGTTATTGTCGAGAAAGAGGTACCGGTAAACTATCTGACTAAGTGGCAAAAAATTAGATTGCAGATATTGAATATTATTGGAGGCTTGGTTTTATCTTATTTGGTTTTTGCGATTGGCCGGAAGAAATGGTTATAAAAAGTTTTCTTATAATAATAAATGAATTAGTCAAGAAAATACATATATTTGTATGTTTTCTTAATTAATCATTTATTATGAATGGGAAGATAACAAAGTCATTCAAATTTGGCACATTTATCACAAGCGATAATTTAAGTAATCTTAACAGTTTTATAGCCAAAGAATATACCTTTATAAAATACATACTCCGCACCTCGGACGGGGCGGAATATAAATTAGACGACTTTACCCAGATATTAGCATACGAGAATCATGATTTGAGGAAAATAAAAGAATTGGTCATACAAGGAAATAAAGACAAGAATGATGATATATATTTTATTAATCCCGACTTTGAATTAAGCTTAAGGGATTCATCTGACAGCTTTTATTCAATTACATACACAATTCGGAATATATCTGAAAAAGAAATTATTTACCTCACCAGTAAATTAAATGACTTGGTAATGGGTTTAAAGTCGCGATACTCATGGATTCATTCTCTTTATCTTCCTGTTGTACTGAATATTCCCTTATGGTTATTATTCTATCAATCAATCTCCAAAACCATCGATATAGGTGATAAAACCTATACATTGATCGTCTCCATCTTGATTGCAATGGTGTTTGGTTTATTATTTTATTTTTTCTTTGTCAAGATTTTGTTATTATTTCCGAAAACTGTTTTTTATATTGGGCAGCAAAAGCGCCGCTATGATAGGCTTAAAAAAACAAAGAGTTTTATATTGTATGGAATTATTATTACATTTATCATTGGCGTGCTCGCCTCGATCCTTGCCAACTACTTAACTAAATAATTTTTAATCTCCTCAATTGCTTCTTTCACACTCCGGGCAATAACATACTTACTGCCGCATTTCTCGACCTGCATTTGAAATTCTTTCTGTTCGTCGGACTGTCTGCCTATTTTTGTTTTGAACTCAATACAGAGGCTTGCAAAGCCCTTTTTGGGGATAAGTAGAATAACATCGGCAACGCCTGATTTTACACCTTGACGTTTCAAATTTACGGCCTCAATTTTATTACGTGATCCGCCATTGGGCACGGCAAAAATCAACTTATCCGGAATATATGGGAAGAATAATTTTACCTGATTGAAAAACTCGCTTTGTATGTCCGCTTCCTCACTGCCATGTTTTCGCTTTTTCTTTTCCCCGGCATCTTTCTTATCCATGTAGCAATTGTAGCACATAAAGCCCGCATCGGTCGAAATAACCGACACGGTTCGTTTTTTACAGGATATGCATGTTTGGATATTTGAGGACATAATTGTATTTTTGAATAAAATATATCGGATTATGAAAGATCAATTGTACAATCATGCCCTGTTTGTAAGAAGCACATTGGAATTATGTAAAAAGAATAATCCTCAATTTTCAGATTTTCCGTATGGATATTGCAGTAAAGCGTCTTTATGGCTGTACGATTACTTATACTTCAATGGATTTCGCAATATGGAATTTAGGATGAGAATGCCTTTCACTCAGCGAGGAGGTAATCACGTTTGGCTATTTCTCAATGGGTATAATATAGATATAACCTCAGATCAGTTTAATTCTGAGAACTTAACCTACACTTCTGTTTATGTAGATAATAAGCCGGATCCTTTGTACAGCGAATATGATGAAATAGTTGATCGGCACGACAGGGTTGGATTGGATTTCATCGGAGGTCTAATAGCTTATCCCGAAAAACATACAGACCAATGGGATTACATATATGAACAATTAGGAATTGAATTTAAAATTGATTTGGAATAATGATTCGATCTTTCATATTTAGATACTCATCTTTACTCATTGGATAATCCCAAAATCCCAGCCTTCCTTTCACACCCATTATCGGTTTGTCAAATAATACAGCATCATCAGCTTCCCAGTTGTAAATCTTCCTATCATATTCAATCGGAAAACCGAATTCATCAAATGCTATTGGTTTACTCTTCTCCGCCCAGATATTTGGGTGATTTATCACGCAATCCGTAAATTTCAATGATCCGATGATGGCGGATGTTACAGGAAGCTCATCAACGATATGCCTTGTTGCTTTTTCAGATAGAGCAATCCATTGCTCATCGGTAAACATGGACTCCAAATCCCATTCCAATTGGTGATGATATTTCCCGCTTGCATGTATAAGGATCGTTTCATTCTTATACTTTTCAGGCAGTTTCCATGTTCGGTTTTCAATATCCTTTATCCCGGCACACAATAAATACGCCCAAGGTTGTTTTACGCTAATCACTTTCATTTCTTTATCTCCTAAATTTCAATATCATCGCTCAAATAATAAACTACATGCCGCCTCACAAACAGGCGAAACCTTGCCTTTAGTCGTAGTTTCATATATCCTCCTTTATTTTATGAGTTCTAATAATTCCTGAATTTTACACAAGTAGCCTTCAATATCTTCACGAATATCTATCCACGGGCTTTCTCTTTGTCGATTAATTGAAATATCTTTAAATGCATCACTTAGCTGATCTTCTATTTCTTTCAGGATTGACGGTAAAGTTCTACCAGAACAGATGATATCATCAAGTATACCATCTACGTCGCCTATTCGTACTATTGCCATACTTTCTTCTCTCCTATGATTTTAGCGGCATTATCCGCAATGAATATTATTTCTGCTTTGTTGTGTGATACGTTGCCGGAAGTCATTTTGCGTGCGATATTCGCAATATCCCGGAATGCCTGCAGAACGAAATCCTGATCGATATTTACTTTTGATGTCATACTTCAATTTTTTAATCACGACTGCCACATTCGCAAAGGAAGTCTACACCCATAGCTTCTAAGCCATCTTCTTCCGCATCCCTGTCCATGTAGTAGTCATTCCAGTTACCCCTTCTATAATTATTTGCTTTTACCCTCTCTTTGTCATACGTAGGCTTGTTCTTCTCCCGCTTCTTTGCGGCACAAGATTTTGAGCAACACAAGCCCCAGCCGCGTTTTAAATTTCTGGGATCAGCCTCATATTCTTTTCCGCATATATCGCATTTCCTTTTAATGCTCATATTCCAATATTCTTTACTTTATTCCACATTTCAATTATCCACATCGTCTTGATCTTTTTCATTAAAAAGTTTAGCGATCAGATCGACAATATTTTCCGGTATTTCTTCCGTGCTACCCATCACCGTGTTGGCGATCGCTTTCTTCATCTGAATGATCTGATAAACCTTCTCATCAATTGTCTTTTTACCGAGAAAGTAATAGCATGTAACGCTATCCTTTTGCCCTATACGGTGCGCCCTGTCCTCGCATTGCACGCAATCGGCATAAGTCCATGGGAACTCGATAAAAGCGACGTTAGAGGACGCTGTAAGCGTTAATCCCACACCAGCCGCCTTGATGCTACAAATGATGATATCCGTTTTCGGGTTCTTCTGAAAACTGTCGATAGCTTCCTGCTTTTGCTGTTGATTTTCACGTCCGGTGACTGACACCGCATTGGGGAATGCTTTTTTCAGCCCGTCAACTACTTCATGAAGTGAGCAGAATAGAATGATCTTTTGATTGTTTTCCCGGAAGTCCTGAACGAATTCAACCACCTCTTTAATCTTTCCACGAGCGGAAATCTGCCGGAGAATATTGATACGAACCATCACTTCACCACGCAACGCCCTTTGTATCTTGTCATCCGTAGCATCTTTATACTTTATCAGGTACTGGATCAAATCCCTTTCAGCATCCTGATACTCTTTCCGGTTTGTGATCTCACAGATCATTGTCTGTCGTACCTTATCGGGTAAATCTTTCAAAACATCATGCTTTTCACGCCGGAACATGCAGTTCGTCCACAACTTGTAATTGAGTTCTTTAAGGTTTGAAGCTTCATTCGGCCCGGAGCAATACCGTTGAACGAAGTTCTTATACCCGTCGAAATCTTCCATCCTGCCAAGTATCGACAATTGCGGCACCAGGTCCTTTGGTTTATTCACCACAGGGGTACCGGTCAGCTCTATGATCCATTCCTTGCCGGCACAAATGCCTTTCGTGAACTTTGCCTGCTGGGTTGAAGATGATTTACAGTTTGAAACAAGAAAGCCATTGGCGAAATAATTATGATCATTTTCTATTTCAAGGTCATAAACGAATTGATCCTCGATACCACATTCTCCAGATCGTCCGTAATCTCGTGGTTCCAAAACCTGATTACTTTCCAGCCTAACGCGTTTAAGATATTTGTTTTCCGATGGTCGAGAAATTTCCATTTCTTTGTTTTGTGACTGCTCCCATCTACCTCTATTGCTATCTTCCGGTCTATTAATGCTATGTCCACTTTGTAGTGATTCGGAACCGATGCAAATTGATCCCTTATCTTTTTTGTGTTTATTGCATATTCCAAACTTTCCGATGATAGATTCAACGCATCGAATAACATTTGTTGCTCTTTTGTGATTTGGCCATTTCCGCCCCTTGATAAAAAAGTCCGCCCCTGTTTCGCTTTCTTCATTTTTTCGAGAGTTTCTGGATTTTTCATGGGATTGTTCTTTTTCATTCTCTCGGAGTGCATCTTTCTCAAAGCGGGATCCTCCATTAGTTTTATGGCTGAAGCCCTGTTTTTTGCCCGTCTTGACTCCGAGCGTTGAGCCTCTAAAACCTCCGGTTGTCTCATCCTCCATTTTGCAGAACAACTCCTTCCGCAAAATCTTTGCGATAAATCCGCAATACCATTTCCCCGAAGAATAAACTTTTTTCCACATTCTGCACACGCCCTTGTCGATTTCGGTTTTGACTTGTGCCTGTCCATCTTGGCTCTTATTTCCGGATCGTGATTTTTGATAAAAGAGGCGCAGCTTTTCGAGCAGCATCGAGCGGTAGTTTTTCCTGATTTCCGGGTAAAGAATTTCTTCCCGCAATGCGAACAGATAATCTCCACTTCGTATAGATACTGCTTTTTTCCATCCAGCCTCATCCACGTATATTTTATGATCTTCCGTGCATTCGATATACTTTCCGTTCGAGTGAAGTCTGTGTACGTTCCTGCCTTTAATTTCATTTCTCCAAACATTACTGATTTTATTATAAGATATAGCCCCGGTCGAAAAATTCCACGACGCAACCAGCAAATCCGTCATTTTATTTTCAACTATATCTCCAATTTTTATTAGCCCTTTATTTGTCAACACTTTCGTATCATAGGTGAAACATCTATGGCTTTCATCTATGATGACTGATTTAAACAAGTTAATCGTATTACGAAATTCCACATCCCGGAGCGTCCATTTTTCTGATTTCTTGATACGTTGGACAAAGTACTTTTTCAGGCTTTCATAGTTCACGATAAACACCTGATACAATCCTGTTTGCCAATAAAACGGCCAATTGTTTTTTACGCTATCCGTCAAAACCATCGCCTTTTTGTCCGTGAACTTATTCCATTCACGTTCCCAATTGATTTTTAACGATGCCGGGCAAATAACAAGGCACGGGAAAGCGTTTGCGAGGTTGATCGTTGCTATCGACTGCATGGATTTTCCAAGACCAGGGGCATCCGCATTCACAAACCTCTTTAACTCCAATCCCCTTTGAATACCTTCCAGCTGGTATGGATATGGCTGAACTTTCAGATTGTGCGGCCGATCGAGCGGCTTTAATTCCGGTAAGCTATATACAAGATCCTCGACGGTTTTAGGCGTACTGCTATCCATCCATTCAACCGGGCCGAAATATCTCGCATAACCTGCAAACTTCTTTAGCGGGTCTTCGGATGATTTAGGCACGATCCATTCTTTGGTTGCGCCGTTAAATCTTCGACCGTCAATTTTCTTTATCTGGTCGATTAATTTGGGATGGTATTTCAGGGCGATACGATAAAAACCCCGAGGATCTTCCGTAATTGTCATAACTGGTGATTATGCTGTTTCGTCGAACGATTTGTTTACGATCTCTTTCTTTTTCCGGCCTCTCTTTTTCGGCTTTTCCGGCTGCGGGGTTACCCCGTCGAGGTTCGCTTCATCCGGAGCATCGAAATCGAGTTCCATTTGCTTGATACCGAATTTCTCGTGGAACAGGTATTGTTCTACTTCATAATCACAGCCGGTAATAGCGGCTTCCAAATCTCCCGCAAATCCGTAAGCTTCGGCATCTTCAAACTTCACGAATGGAGAAATGAGATTAAGCACTTGGCCGGACTTCAACAGTTTTTGTCCGATGATGGTCACACCTGCAGATTCATCACTCCCTCCTTTGGAATACCCTGTCACTACATAGTTGCCTAATTCATCGACGTGATAGTCATAGATGCCTGTATTGCGGATCTTTTCAGCCTCCGGCATTTCGCACACACAGACAAGGTGTACTTTCAGGTTGTCGATTGCTATTTTCAGGTCACCGTGAATGATCTGAGAGCATTTTTTCTCGATTGTATTCGAGTAGTTCTCCTGTTTAAACCGCTCCTCGTAGATGGCGGTCAATTGCGAATCTTTTATTTTCGCCTTTTCGATTTTGTAAATCGCTGTTTCCATTTTTTATAGTTATTGAATGTTTAAAATAGAGGATCTTCGAAATCCACATCCGCTATGCCGTCATCGGATGGTGGAGTCGTTGGAATCATCAAAATCTCGTTTTTTACCATCTCAGAGATCGCCCACGGGGTTATTGGTGCAACATTGAGGGTTTCTGCCACTGCCTTTGCGATCTCCTCCTGAACGGGATTAATTGCGTAAATCGCACCGGCTGACAATATCCGGGTGAATGCCTTGTTTTTCTTCGTTTCGGGAACATCCACGCGGAGCATATTTGTTCCTGCTACATTCTGTTCGGTACATCTGCCGGCAATACGGTTATGGCCGAAGAGCTCCACGATACACCATAAGTCAAACTTTTCCTCTTTCATCAGTTTGTTCCTTTCTTTGCAAATTGCCCTTTGGCATTGCGTGCCGGGAGTTTACTCTGGTATATTTCAACTGCTTTCTTGAAAGCTTCCGCCTGAAGTTTCATCTCATTGGCAGCAACTACCAATCTCTGGTTTTCTTCGATCAATCCCCTTACTCGTGCTTCGAGGGATATGATCCTTTTCTTTAATTTTTTTCTGAACATGATCATTACTTTTTATGGTTATTTAATCGCTTAGTTAGTGCTAAATACGCTCTCTCGTACATCTCAACTTTCCCTTTCAGGTATGTTATCTGTCGTTGCTGTTTATGGATGACAATATCCTTTTTCGCAATTTCGGATTGATCTTTACTGCAAAACTTGCCGTCCGTGTCCCGGTATGGGTTATGTCCATGTTTTCGCTTTTCATCCGGGAATAGAAGTAATTGAGATGTTGCCATAGTTTAAAATCCGCTATAGTTGTTATTGCCTGAATGTTGGTAACTACCCGATATCCGCATTTCCTCTTTTGCCTTACTCAGCAAACTTCGGAGCCAATCAAGTTGATGCGTTGCGGATCGATTAACCCTCTCACACCAATCAACCATGTATTGCTCTTTCTTGCATAGGGATTTGATGATCCCGTTTATCGCCGTTGAAGTGGCTTTCGCCTGCTTGCCGGTTTCCTTAATGGTCTCGAAAATTTCATCTTTCAATTTCTCGTTGAGATGGTATTTCGCATCTGCCAATAACTTCCCGGAACGGGCGATGTGAACTGCCAGATCATTGCCACGTAATACGACTTCTTCGATTTGTTCACTACACGTGTCATTGAGGAATTTATCAATCTGCGTGAGCTCTTTGATGATATTTTCGGGTGAGGTGATGTCGAGATTCATGGTTATTTAATTTCGCCGTATTTTTTCGAGTTGAGAAATTTATCAAAATCGGGTTCGTTGTAAAATGCGAGAGAAAGCTGTTTCAATTGCGCCCAATCTTTCAACCTGTTGGCATTTTTCTTCCGATCAATAATCCGATCAACCCGGTTTACCAATACGCCCTCAATATTCAATTCTGTATTGATGCTTGACTTTTCGATGAATATATCAACCTTGACTTCATCTTGCATGAATATGTAGCTTACATTGCCGCCGCTAAAGGGTTTTGTCTTTGCTGGATTGTCACGCTGTAATCGCTCAAGAATATTCTTTGCTTCGTCTGTCGGATTCACGAGAACGATGTCCAGGTCGGAAGGCTCATCAACCAATCCCATGTAATGTAATGCCGTCGATCCTGTTACTATGAATTGATCGCACGGGAGTAATGTCTGTAAATTTTTGATTACTTTTTTCATAATGATTTTTATGCTATTAATTGCCAATATTTGAATGCGAGATCGAGGTACTTCTCCTTACCCCGTTCGTAGGTTTTATCCCCTCGTTGAATAAAATATTTGAATACCTTGCAATTCTTTTTCGAGATGGCATAGATGAAATCCCGGTCACTTCCGACGATATCCATGTACCAGGCACGGGATCTATCCCAGTCAAAAAACTCTATTGCATCTTCGAATTGCTTTTGTGATTGAGCGAATGTGCTTTTCAGATCACCGCCGAAGTTTGCCGCTGGCAGGTGCCAGTCCCATTTACATCTCGTGTCAAGCAAGAACTCAAACCCGCAATAGTCAAATACCTGATCTTTCCGGATACTTACGGATTGCGTGCTGGCGTGCTCCAATACATTGGCGAGAAACTTATCCTTTCGAGACTCAGCGATGAGCGATTTCCTCATTTCCACAGCCAATTCAAAGTCCTCTTTGAGATATTGTACGCTGTCAACGGTTAGGTTGTAGAAATCCACCCTTGCCGGTTCTGTGATGATAGCATCGATCAGCGTTCCGAATTTGAAAGCCTTCTCCTTATCCCCGTATTGAGTGCGGGGATAAAGGAGATTCTTCAATTCCGTCAGATCGGAATTGCTGACTTCTTTGCGGGAAAAGTATGTGTCTGGATTAGCCATTTACTTTGCCTTTACTTCATCCTGATATTCCACGAATGCAGACTTGATGAATTCACTATCTTTATTCGCCTTCTTCTCACAGAAAGTGAGCATTTTCTTGTGTATCTTTTCAAGTTCTTCAATTGAAAGGGATGCACCCTCTCCGATAAACCACATCTGATACACTTCGAGAAATCCCTTTGCATTGTGAACCTTGATTTTCTTCGTCACTTTTGCATCAGGGATTGATGTCGGAGCAGCTGCCGCCGTCTGGCTGAATGAATTGAAAATGTCCGCCTGTGATGCCTGAGCCTCAAGTTTGATCTTTTCTTCCGCTTCTTTCCGCTTGCGCTCTTCTTCTCTCTTTTGTTTCTCTTCCGCTTCACGGATTCTGGCTTGGGCTTGTGCAAGGGCGGCCGCTTTCGCATCTTCTTTTTTTAGCTCAGCTATTCGCTCAAGTTCCTTTTTCTTAGATGAAAGACGTAATGTGAAATCATCTTTCATGGATTGTATATCATCCCTGTACTTTTTCTGATATTCAGCCAAAAGAGGACGTGCTACTTCGCTTTTGATTTTATTGATTGATTCCTGATCGAGATACACGAAGTGGAAAGTATCTTTAAATCCTTTGAAGTGCTCGACTGAATTATACTCAGTTGGAAAATCAACAATCTTTTGCGAATCAACTTCGAAATTATCAATCGTAAGACCTGCAAAGAGATTGGATAATTCGACCGCCTTATCCTCGAAATAGGATGAGAAATATTTCTGCATTGATAAAGCCAAATCCGCACGGTATTCGCTTTTCTCGTTTTCAGCCGCTTGGCGTTTGCGCTCGGCGTCTTCACGTGCTTTCTGTTCGGCCAATTTCTTTGCAGCGTATTTATCCCGGAATTTCTGTAATTTGGCAGCAAATGAGCTGTTGTTTTCGGGATTGATTTCATTTTCGAGTGTGGTAAATTCCTTTGCGATCTTCGTAAGCAATTGCGTGATTGGAGAACGGCGTTCATTCATATTTTTGACGGTTACTTTCGATAGCCGGATATATTCAGCTACCTTCCCGTCAAGTTCATCATCGTTGATTTCACCCATACCCTCGATTGTGTCAAGCAGGGTTTTGCCGGCACTATTACAATTTTTTACGGATGTTTGATTTTTTGTGAGAGTAGCGGGCGCTGTTTGAAAAACTTTATTGAACTCTTCTACCTTGATCGGTAGATTGTCTGTATTGGTTGTCTGTGTTGTCATTTTTGATTTTGTTTTAAATAGTTAGTGTCCTAATGCCTTATTGATTGCTTTCTGTCCCTTTTCTACCGCAGCACTGGTTTCTCTGAAATGTCCATATTCCAATCTCTTATTGCCTAATCTCACGAATTCTTCTAATGCTTCAAGCAATTCTGGGGCGGCTGCAATGAGTTGGGCATTTGCTTCCATCATTTCATTATCCATCGGTATATGCTCTTCTGATTTCCCATCAAATACACTTGCGATAATGTTGTCACCAACAAATACTGCATCGCCTACGGCCTCCCATTCACCTTTTGTTCCTTTGAATTCCATAATAGGCATAGTATTAAAATCCTCCATCTTCATCATCGGCAGATATCACCGGTTGTACCACTTCCGGCTCAATCGTCACGCTTGGTTCATCAAAGCTGCTATCCATGGCAGTAGCTTCACCATCTTCCACTCCGTAATCAATTTCCGGCTCAGGCTCTTCCATTGATTGCATATGCGTGAATTTACCGATACGGACTTTTGGGTAAGCATCGAAAGCGTGCTTAATCATTTTGTTCTCGAGAAACCCCGGATCGACTTGCCCGTCATTTGAGGTATATAGTTCATTTGCTTTTCCAGTGACGAACTTACGGGAATTGTAGTCATAATAACTATTTGCCTTTTCGCTGAAGCCTTTCAGTCGGTCGATATCACCTTCAAGAAGCCACTGATAATCCTCTGACCCGTCATTGCGGACAATACGGATAAAAGCGCCTATGATCTTGTTTGATTTGCGGGGAACTGCCGCTTTGTAGGTTATTACTTTTTTACCGCCGACCAACTCAGGCTGGAAAATATCACCTTCATAAACCACTACCGGGTTATCGGCGTATTTGATTTGCCCGGCACGCTGCCTCATCACCAATTCACCATATCCGGTGACAGAAACGGAAGCGCGTTTTTCTTTTATGTCTTTCCCTTTGTCATCCTTATATCCGGTTTTTGAATTGCGGGGAATAAGGTAGCAATGAGGCCTACCGGTAGGATCGAGTGACAGGCCGTTTACCGCCATGTCGAGAAAACAGCCATAGAGGCTCATCTTGCTACATTCCTGCAATGATGGATTTTCAGCCAATACCTTTTGAAAGTTGAAAACTTCCTTGTGATACATCTGGACCCCTTTGTCGGTACCATGTATTGAATTGTACATTTGAATGAATTTTTGTTCGACACGGGGATTTTCCACAATGTCCAGGGGAGCAAGTGCGTTGATTTCTTCTACCCTGATTTGAATTGCCGTACTCATAGTTGATTTCTGTTTTTAAATAGTTATTGATGATTAGTTGATTATTCCAAGGACTATCATTGCTATGATATAAATTCCTGCCGCGATGGTGGTAACTTTTGTTACCCGGCCTGCCGTTTTTCCGAATAGGTTTTCAAATATTTTCATATCCGAGTGCTTTATTGATTGCTTTCATGCCTTTCTCAACAGCGGCATAAGTTTTTCTAAACCACCGTTTAGGGAGATGCCATTTTGTCACTCTTTGCAGCCTCTTTTCATCTCTCGACACAGACTCTTGTAGTGCTTCTAATAGTTCAGGCGCAGCGGATATAAGATGAGCATTAATAGTTGCGGTATCGAGGTCATAATGTGACCCTCCACAACCGTAAAGGCTACATACAGGCCTTTCATCGGATGATCGTATATTCCTTATTTCTGAGCCGCCGAATGATTGCGTCAATTGCCACGGCCATTTTGCTCCTTTGAATTTTTTCATGATGCGTGATATTAAAATCCTGAATAACATGTTTCGGGAACGACTGTTGTGTTATCATCCACGATCACGGTTGCATCACTCAATGTTTTAATTTGACCGCAACTTGGCCCCTGCTCTTTTCTCAGTTCACCGGTTTTGAAACTGAAATGGCTATACACCTCATTTTCGATACCGATCACTTGGATCATCTTTCCGTGATAATCGGGAGACTGCAATAGATCACCTACTTTTACCTCCAATTCGGTATTGAAAGAATATGATCGACCTCGGGGTTGATCCTGTTTTTCTGTTGTAAAAATTGCCTTGATTGTTTTCATTGTCATTTTGTTTTAAATAGTTATTTGAAAATCTTATTTGCCGGTATGATATTCTGTATGTCGAGCATCCGGCTTGCCGTTTCTAATTCAGTCCGTTTGAAATATACCTTGCCACGTTTAGGGTTGCCGGTTGGGTATCCGACGATCCATCGTTTGCGGCGCCATTCTTTTATCAGGCGTTCACCATATTGTCTCTTTGCCTGCGATTCCGTTACAATTTCGTGGGTAAAACCTAATCTGTTGAGGGTATTGAATACCCCTATCTCGATTGCTTTCGATACGATTGTCTCGATTATCCTATCTTCCATAATGTCACAACTGTTAGTAAATTCGAGTTATAAAGCGAGTTGGATTTTATGTTGCCTAACACCCGCCAACGCTTTGGCCGGGCTGTTGTTGTTATGAGAAAATTATAATGAGAGTTCTTCGTATGTGAAGCGAACGACCATGCAATTGGGGGTTGCTTTTTGTATCTGTTTCCTGTAAATTTCGATATCGGTCGACAAAAGCACACGGTCATTGATTACCTTTTTATCCCCATTTATGAGTTCGCATACTGTTTTTGTGATTACTATCTTCATATCGTTTAATCGTTAAATAGGTTATTATTCTTTGCGTAGAGAAAGAATTCAGCGAGAGAGTGTGTACCGGTACGCTTGAATACATTCCGCTTGTGCGTGCGGACCGTTTCGACCGAGATACACATTTTATCGGCAACCTGTTCTGAGTTTTTATTCTCGAAGTAATACTTCATCACTTCCAATTCACGTTCGGATAGTTTCGAATTGAATTTCGGACGGCAAACAATGCTATCGAGTTTACAATCCCCTGAACCACGTAGCGGGCATTCAACCTCTTCGAAATTGAAGTACCCGAATTGGTCAATATCTATGATACTGTCAAAGCGGCTCCAATTACAGCGGATAAAGCGGCTCACAATTGAATATTCATAATAGGGGACATTAAAACTCCGGCAATTATATTCCCGCGATAATGCCGATAATGCCTCAGGGTAAAAATCCCCGATTTTCATGATCATTTTTGATATGAAGTCACGGTCCTTTTGGGTCAATTCATGCACCCCATTATCGTCATGTATCATTATCCCCCCGGTAGGCGTGATATAGAATTCCTTGTTCTTCATACTCCAGGAAATAATATATCGGGTGTTGATTTAAGGTGCTTCGCTATCTTTTCCTGCACATGGCGGGCGGGACGCTTTGTACCTAAACACCATGTGCGGACCGTTTCAGGCGTACGCCCTGTCAACCTTGCGATTTCTGCAAGTAATTCATCTTTTGGGGCTGTAACAATCTTCCGGGTAGCTGTTGGAAGATTGCTGTAATACTCTGTTAAGGGTAAATTTGTAAAATCAGGTTTAGTAACCTTGATTACTTCATTTTTTTTGTCCATCTTTGTAATGTTTTAAATAGTTACGACTGATCGTTATTAGTTGTTTCTGTTTTAAATAGTTATTGAAAGTAGAGGGTGGCGTCTATGATTTGCCGTCGGTGATACCACCCTCTCATTTTCAGTGTATGAAATTGTCGTCAGTTTATCCCCGTTTTATAGGGTTTTAAAACTTTGACGATACAAATATACAGAGTATTTTGTATTATACAAATAAAAATACAGAATATTTTATTAATTTTTTGTGTGAATTTATTATCATGTCAGATAATCAAATAGATAGCGGTATCGGGATTAGACTATTAACACTGTATGATCAATTGAAAAATACAGGGAAGATAAAAAGTCAAAAAGAGTTCGCTGAAAAAATCGGCGTCTTGCCGTCTCATATCACAGAATTAAAAAAAGGTCGTTCAAAGATTAGCATAAAAAAGCTTCAACAAATAACCGGTGAATTGTCAAAATATAAAGAGTGGATCATAACCGGAAATAATTCCCCATTTGCTTCGGGAGAATTCACTATCGATGGGTTTAGCGGAAGGAATATTGAGAGATTGGCAGATGGGAGATATGTCATTCCTGAAAGTATGTGGATAGATTATATGAAACGAATTGAACTGCAGAATGAGCAATTCAATAGTGAAGAAGAGTTGAAGGTTCTTAAGGCAGAAGTAAATGCGTTAAGGGAAGAATTATCTACATTGAAAAAAACGGATGTCCCAGGGGACAATGCAGAATGTGCAGATGTAGGATAGTGTTTGGTATGAAACACCCAATATATTAAAAGTATGTTCACTTTAAGATTCAGAAAATCTAAATCTAAGAACTATCCGCTCGTTAAAAAGTTAGCGAGTAATTTTAGCGAACATATTTTTGAAAACGACTATCATATAATTCGTCTATCAATTAAAGAAATATTTGAGAAGTGGGATTATTACAACTTACTTTTTTGGAAGTCGCTCGATTGGGTGGGTTCGACATTCGGCTATGATGGATATGATTTACATTCACATGAAGATAAGACACGGATATTTTATGCCATACAGCAGGCTCACGTCAAATGGATATGTTTATCAGAAGGGTACTTATCGCAAATCGCACCGGCCTATTTTGATGAAAGTTTGATTGATAGGATAAAAGGCGAATGGTTCACCACAAAAGATACTGATTATATTCTCGACCTGCTTTTAGCCGAATTTCACCGGAATGAATATGAGAGAGAATATAGTTATTTGAATTTTCGTGCACCGCTTAGGAATAGCGATTTTCTTGGTAGGCGATTATTGAGAGAGGAAAAGAAATTACTTGAAGAAAAAAATAAAGATGGATCAGAATGATAAGGATAAAATCATCGCCCTGCAGCGAAAAAAGATCGAGGAATTAAATAAAGAAATAGGTGTTTTGAAAATGGAGATCGCCCTACTCCATCACGAAAAATCGCAACAAAAAAAGGCGCTGAAAACGCCCGTTCTTTGAAATATCTTATAAATAAAAAACCAGTCACGCATAAATAGCTATAAAACAGCTCAATACGGCAAAATAAAATCTGCCTTACAAGCAGAGGGTCGGCGGTTCGAATCCGTCAACGCCCACAGAGGTTGTCGATAAATCGGCAACCTTTTTTTATATGTACAGGTTTTATATCTTATACTCCGAAAAATTAGACAGGTACTACATCGGTTCAACCGGAGATGAAATCAGTGAGCGACTAAGAAGGCACAATTCAAACCATAGAGGATTTACCGGTCGGGCAAATGACTGGATCATCATGTATACAGAAAGCTTTGAAACAAAAGCGTTAGCCGGGCAACGGGAAAGAGAAGTAAAAAAATGGAAAAGTCGTAAATTAGTCGAAAAGCTCATCAAAGGGAAAGTTTAGCTTAATAGGTTCAGGGCACTCCGTTACTATTGGAGAGGTGTCATAACGATTACATTCGCGATATATTCAGAAACAGCTAAAAGAAAAATTGTAATGATATCTCAAGCGAACATAGATTTATTCAAATCTTTATTTCGGGGGCGTGAAGATGTATATGCTGTTCGTTGGGAAAAGGATGGCCGGAGTGGGTATATGCCAGCTTATAGGGTTGATTGGAGTTACTATAATCAACACAAGGCCAAAGGTGGAAGTTTTGCCGATTATGATAAGAAAGAATATTTGGCATTCAATGATGAAGCAATAAAGAAACATTTATCGGGAAAGTCAACGATTGGGGTTTATCCCTTATTATCAGACAATACATCGTTCTTCATTGCTGCCGATTTTGATGAAACGAACTGGAAAGAATCTATTCTGAAATTATACCAAGTTTGTCAAGATGTTGGACTTCCTGCTGTAATAGAGCGCTCCCGTTCCGGTAATGGCGGACATTTGTGGTTGTTTTTTGAAGAGAATATCCCGGCGTTTATGAGTCGGAAAATCATGTTTGAATTATTGTTGCAAGCAGAGATTGTCTCCAAATTTGAGAAAGAACCCAGCTTTGACCGACTTTTTCCTAACCAAGACATCCATTCAGGGAAAGGAGTTGGCAACTTAATCGCATTACCATTACAAGGTGTTTCGTTAACCAACGGAAATTCTTGTTTTATAAATCCGGAAACATTTGAGCCTTTCGCCGATCAATGGGAGTTTTTACAATCTATTAGCAAGATCCCAAAACAAAAAATAGAAACTTTACACCTACAACTATCCGGTAAAACAAAAGAAGTTTTCTCTTCAAGATATATTCCGGAATCTAAGTTTGAATTAGAAATACTCATTAATAGTGAAATATACCTCAAAAGAATACAACTTAATCAAAAGCTGATTGAGTACTTAAGAGATAATCTCAACTTTCTGAACTCTGATTACTTCTTAAAGAAGCGTTTGGGTAAAGCGGCGTATAATGTGGAAAAATACTTTAAGTTGATCGAAGAAACTCCCGAAGGTATTATTATTCCCAGAGGCTTTGCTTCTTCATTAATACATTTCTGCAATGCTGAAAATATACCGATAAAAGTCATTGATGAGCGGTGCAAACACGAAGAAATAGAGGTCAATTCCAAGATTGATTTATTACCTCATCAAGAAGATGTTTTAGAGCGGACTCTTGTTAAAGATTTTGGGGTAATCGTATCGCCTCCCGGCTCAGGGAAAACAATCATTGGTTTAGAATTGATTGCGCAGAAGAAGCAACCGACACTGATTCTTGTTCATCGAAAACAACTGTTTGATCAATGGATTGATAGGATACAGAACTTTCTATCCATCCCAAAGAAACAGATCGGGCAAATCGGTAATCAGAAAGATAAGATTGGAAAAGAGATAACAGTCGCCATGATCCAGTCGTTGACAAGGGGAGATATTTCCGGACTAAGGAATCAATTCGGCATGGTAATCGTAGATGAATGTCATCATATTCCGGCAAAATCATTTCGGGAAGTTATCACTCAGCTGAATTGCTTTTATCTTTATGGGTTGACCGCTACGCCCAAGCGAAAGAATAATGATGAAAAACTAATCTATGTTTATATAGGCAACATTATCTACGAGATGACCCAGAAAGAACAACTGGAGTCACAGAATACCAAAGTTGAAATAAACATACGTGAAACGGAACTGTTCGTTCCCTACGATTACAAAATTGATAATTATGAAACAGTTTCTCAGATTTTAATTTTTGACACAAACAGAAATAACCTGATACTGAAAGATATTGAAGAAAACATCTCTCGCTTTAAATCAGTATTGATTCTTACCGAAAGGAAATCCCATGTAAACGTTTTGAATTTATATTTGAAAGAGAAATACGAAACGATTGCCATATCCGGAGATGATTTGGAACGAAGTCGTAAGAGCAAGTTAGAGCAAATAGAACAAGGACATTTTCAAATTATCCTATCTACCGGGCAATACTTTGGAGAAGGCATAGACATTAATGCATTGGAATGCTTATTTATTGTTTATGCATTCGCTTTTGAAGGTAAATTAGTACAATACATAGGTCGTGTACAGCGTTCCGGTAAAGCTCCAGTAATATTTGATTATCGGGATTCCAAAATAGATTACTTTGAGAAAATGTTTAAGCAACGCAACAGGTATTACAATAAACTGCGAAAATATGGAAAATAATATTATCCTTTACACTACTCCTGATGGGCATGTGAATGTACAAGTCCAATTCGAGGATGGTACATTTTGGCTTACACAAAAGCGGATGGCAGAGTTATTTGGAGTGGAAGTAAATACAATAAACTACCATCTGAAAGAGGTTTTTAAGAGTGGAGAATTAAACGAAGATTCAGTTATTCGAAAATTTCGAATAACTGCTAATGATGGAAAAAATTACCTCACCAGTTTCTATCATTTGGATGCGATCATTGCTGTCGGTTATCGTGTCAATAGTTATCAGGCAACACAATTTCGTATCTGGGCGACAAACACGCTTAGAGAATACATTACCAAAGGTTTTGTTTTAAACGATGAGATGTTGAAGAACGGACGTCCGTTTGGTAAAGACTATTTTGACGAGTTGCTTGAACGTATCCGGGAGATTCGGGCAAGTGAACGCAGATTTTATCAGAAAATAACTGATATTTATGCGACCGCTGCCGATTATGATAAAAACGCTCCGGTAACCAAAGATTTTTTTGCCACTGTGCAGAATAAACTTCACTGGGCAATCACAGGAAAAACTGCTGCTGAAATTATCTATACTTCGGCTGATGCAACCAAACTATACATGGGATTAACCAACTGGAAACAGGCTCCTGATGGAAAAATATTAAAATCAGATGTTACCGTTGCTAAAAATTATCTCAATGAGGCACATATCCGAGAGCTAAATCGGATTGTATCCGCCTATCTGGATTTGGCGGAAAATAGAGCCGAACGAGGAATAACAACGAGTATGCAGGACTGGGCTAACTTTTTGAATCAGTTTTTAGAGCTATCTCAATACCCTATTTTACAGGACAAAGGCAAGGTCTCAGCTTTGGAAGCAAAACTAAAAGCGGAACAAGAATACCAAACATTCCGAAAAATTCAAGACGAATATTATCTTTCCGATTTTGATAAAGAAATAAAGAGAATTAAAGGAAGTGATAATAACCAAAGAAAATTATAAATATTTTGCAATAGTGTACAAAATGTGTCATACAGGAATACAAGAAACGAAAAAGAAATGTCCATAAGAAATATACAAAATTTAATTGGCTTTAAAATTATAAATGGGTTTTATTATATCCACAATCTCGGCCGTATCGGAAATTGTCCCTATAATTTCGCTCATTGACTTGTACGCATGTGGCGCCTCGTCCAACGTTGAAGTACTTACAGAAGTAGAGAAAATATCTCTCATCGATTCAGAATAGTCATCCATAGATATCAGTTCCTTTGCCTTTGAACGGCTCATCAACCTTCCGGCGCCATGCGGGGCAGAATGGTTCCAATCCTCATTACCTTTTCCCCGGCAAATAAGCGCACCATCCCGCATATTTATGGGGATCAGCAATATTTCCCCGTCTTGAGCGCTTACAGCTCCTTTCCGAAGGATCATGTTCCGGATATCGATATAATTGTGAATAGTCTCGAACTGATCTGCAATATTCAATCCCATCTCTTTGAGTATGACTTCAGCCATTACTTTACGGTTCAGGGATGCGAAATTTTGGACGATCTTCATGTCGTTGATATAATCCTCAAAATCCTGATTTTCTACAAAGGCGAGGTCTTTATTTGCTTTCGGTTTTTGAAGTTTCTTCAATTCATTATCAATGTCCTTTTCCCGGCCTTGTCTCTTCAGTGCTTCAATGAGTTTACTTTTGATAGTACTCATTTCATTGACATTCTTCCATGCCAGATCCTGATAATATTTGCAGACATTCACCCCTAAATTACGACTGCCTGAATGAATGACAAGATATAAGTTGCCGGCATCATCCCTATCAACCTCGATGAAGTGATTACCTCCGCCAAGAGTGCCGATCGATAGCATCGCACGCTCAAGATCGGCATATTTAGCACACCGTAAATCAGAAAAATCAAACTTCGCAATAGATCTATCCCTGATGGAAAATCCGGAGGGGACATGTTCCCTGATAACCTGATCGAGTTTTTGCAGGTCGATATCCTTTTCGTTCAGCTTAGTTGTAAGCATACCGCAACCGATATCCACTCCGACAAGGTTCGGTGTGATTTTATCGGTAATTGTCATGGTTGTGCCAACTGTACACCCTTTCCCTGCATGAACATCCGGCATGATACGAATTCTGGCATTCAGGTACGGCTCAAAATTAGCGAGCGTTTTTATCTGGTCGTAAGCCTCATATTCAAACGTCTCAGCAAATATCTTTACTTCGTTCCCTATGCTGTTTTTAATTATTTTCATAATGTAAATATAATTCATTATTTCAAATATTTTTTTGATTTCCTCAAAAGCTTTTACGCCATCGTTAAAACGATTTGAAACTTTTCATTTTACATTGGAATTTCTCGTCTGATACTGCTCGCTTTTTTTATGGGATCACTCCTAATTTTCCCCTATTACGATGAAATAAATCAGTTTTTCAATAGTTTTGTAGTGATTTCGTGATCCGAAGATTTAACCCTCTATTACTATATAGCCCGCAACAAATAATACCGTTATTTTGTTAAGTAGTGCGAAAAGAAAACAAAGAAACAGGCCTGCATGGAATGTTTCCGACAAATGAACCCACAAAACGCGTATTATTTAAAATTCATAGATATGTCTGATCAGGAAAAATATGACCAAATATTTGAAGCCAACCGTAAATGGATTGAAAAGACTAAAATAGAAAATCCCAAATTATTCGAGTTATTAGCCGCAGAGCAGCATCCTGATTTTCTGTATATCGGCTGTTCAGACAGCAGGGTGCATCCGAATCAGGTGATGGGATTAAAGCCGGGTGAGGTTTTTATTCATCGTAATATCGCGAATATGGTGAACTCCATTGATCTGAGCGCTCTTTCAGTGATTAACTATGGGGTTGAATATCTCAAAGTGAGATACATCATCATTTGCGGTCACTATGGATGTGGAGGTATTCAGGCGGCTATGCAGAATCTGGACTATGGCATTCTTAATCCCTGGTTGCGCAGCATACGGGATGTCTATCGTCTCCATCAGGCAGAACTCAATGCCATTGAAGATATGGAAGCCAGATACCGGCGTTTCGTGGAGATTAACACTTACGAACAATGCCGTAACGTATTAAAAATGGCCGAAGTCCAAAAGTCATATTACAAGAACGGATATCCGAAAGTAGCGGGATGGGTGTTCGATATCGAAGATGCCCGGCTTCATGATCTGAACTTTGATTTTGAAGGGGAGCTTGAAAAAATCAAAGAGATATATGATATTACAGGCAAAGTGGAATGATTACTTTCATTTTAACCATCTGCTTTTCCTGTATCGTGGTTATAATTGTATGAATACCTCTTAAATGCAATATTGACAAATAAACAGTTACGGAGGTAATATAGAATCATAAAGCATTTTATTCCAAAAAACTTTCAGCCTCTGCCCTGCCCTGTCCTAAAAAGATGAGAAAAGAAAAACCGTGAGCTATAATGTCTTATCTTTGTCCTATGAATGCAGAAGATCAAAACAAAAACATACTATCCAATCTGGGGATTGATAGCCTGAATGAGATGCAGATAGCCGCCCGGGATGCGATAATCAAAGAACGGAATGTACTGTTACTATCCCCTACCGGTTCGGGGAAGACGCTCGCTTTTCTCCTGCCTGTACTTCAATTACTGGATGAAAACGTAGCAAAAGTACAATGCCTGGTCGTCGTACCCTCAAGGGAATTGGCCCTTCAGACAGAACAGGTGTGGAAAAAGATGGGCACAAAATTCAAAGTAAATGTCTGTTATGGCGGACATTCTATGGACACCGAACTGAAAAACCTGGGTAGTCCTCCGGCCTTGCTGATCGGGACACCCGGACGGTTGACCGACCATCTGGAAAGAAAATCTTTCGATACCGGTTCCATCAAAACCCTGGTGCTGGATGAATTCGATAAGTCCCTCCAGTTAGGCTTTCAGGAGGAGATGAATACCATCATCAGCCAACTGCCCCGCTTACAGAAAAGAGTCCTGCTTTCAGCCACATCCGATATAGAAATTCCGGACTTTGTAAAGATGGAATCTCCCGTAACACTTGACTATACAGAAGAAGAGAAAAACGAGGCTCTTTCCGTCAAACTTGTCCTGTCTCCGGAAAAGGACAAGATCGACACGTTGTTTCATCTTATCTGTTCCCTTAATTCCGAACCGGCGCTGATCTTCTGTAATCACAGGGAGGTCACGGAACGGATCAGCGGTTTACTGAATAAGAAAGGAATAGAGACCGGATATTACCACGGTGGTATGGACCAGGACGACAGGGAGAGGATCCTCGTCCGGTTCAGGAACGGGAGTCTAAATTACCTGGTGACAACCGATCTGGCCGCCAGGGGACTGGATGTCCCCGAGATGAACCATGTAATCCATTATCATCTTCCGGCCAAAGAAAGTGAATTTATCCATCGTAACGGGCGTACGGCGCGGATGCATACTTCGGGAACCGCCTATATTATACGGTTCCGGGAGGATACACTGCCGGATTATATTTCCGATAATTTGGAGGTCTTACCGGTAGCGGCAGGGAAACCGTTACCCGATCGCCCCCAATACCAGACAATTTATGTAAGCGGGGGCAAGAAGAACAAGTTGAATAAAAGTGATATTGTCGGTTTCTTTTTACAAAAGGGGAAACTCGACAAATCTGATCTGGGGCTGGTTGAAGTGAAAGATTTTATCTCTTTTGCCGCCGTTCGCGCGTCTGCCGTGAAAACGCTGCTGGCAAATATCCGGGATGAAAAAATGAAGGGCAAAAAGTACAAGATAGAAGTAGCCAGGGATGTTATTAAAAGAGTTGAATAGCGAAAACCCACTCCGTGCATCGCTAAAAACAGATAAAATCAAACCCCTATTTCGTGAACTATTCATTGGATTAACCCGTAAAACACCAAAAAGTGAAATCGAAAAAGCAATTAAAATTAAAAATGAATATTATGCAGACAAAGAAACATACCAATAACCACCAAATTGTTGATTACGATGCGGTACTTGATGCCAAATTCGGGAAAGTCGGCACGCAGGAACGCGAGGCTTTTCGTCGCGAAGCATACGCCTATTACATGGGGCAAATAATATACAACGCACGTAAAAGTGAAAAAGTGACCCAGGCGGAACTGGCAAGCCGTATAGGAGTGAACAAATCCTATATCTCAAAAATTGAGAATGGAGATATAGAACCTGGCTCAGGAACGTTTTACCGGATCATCGATGCGCTTGGGTTACGCTTTGAAATAACAAAAAAGATATGCTAAAACATTTCTATTTCCGTCAGGGCCTTTCGTATCTTGTTCAAGGGGTTTATATCTGGGAGTTATCATCCGCATTTTAATTATAGCGAATTCGCCATAATTAAAAGTTTATAGCGTACGAACCACCCTTGCAATATAAGTCGGTTCCCTCCCTTAATTATATACCAGGATATACGCGTTGAGGTAAGTCGCAAAGAACAACCACAAGGCGTATGGGATAAACAGCAAGGCACTTGCCTTTTGTGTCGGATAGGTTTTCAGGATGTAGTACAATACGGCCAGGTCGAGCAGCACGATATTGATAAGGCCCAGTAACGGGTTTTGCAGATAAAAGAAAGAGAGGCTCCATAAGAAATTCAGAAACAACTGTATGCCGAACAATAATAAGAAGAAATTCTTTTTTTTATCTTTTGAATTCAAAATAAGGCCGATGGAAATCCCCATACATACATAGATGATGCCCCAGGCAATCGGAAAGACAGCATTGGGAGGCGTCAAAGCGGGTTTATTCAAATAGGGATACCACGATTCAATGGCATCCGATTGAAAGTAACTGGCTGTGAAACCAACCATAAAACAAACCACCACCGGCAGCAATAAATTCAGTAATCTTTTCATACGGAAGAGTTATAATTTTTTTAGTTATGTAACACTACCTGGCCTTATAACAAACCAAAACCAATTAAAGTTATCCACAAGTGGTTAAAATTGTGTTATTTTAGATCATTCATTGTCGATGTTCCCGTACGAAACTGGAGGTAGACGGATCTGTTTCTCCGGACTCTGTGTCCCGAATCATAATCCTTCTCTTGATTTTGGTGATATAAAATTCATTATCAATATGTTAATTATGATATTTTTTGAAAAAAAAGTTTGGTAGTTAAAAGAGCATATCCTACATTTGCAGGAAGTGAAGTGCGTAAATTTTAATGCCTTAGGTTTTAGATTCTTTCTGAATATCTGCTGAAGATTGTTCCTGCCACAGGGAAGCAATATCGAGAATATCCGGTCTGATTATCCGGGATTTTATGTGAACACAAGGGGAATGCAATGCATTACCCATCGCCAAAGCCAGTTTGGAAAGGAATCGGTATGAAAAGGATTCTGCCAAAAGATCACCACATAATCGTACAAATAATCTCCTACTTGTACGTACTCCTTTTTATATATACGGCCATCAGTAAACTGCTGGATTTTGAAAATTTCGGGATACAGTTGGCCCAGTCCCCCCTGTTGAGCGCCTATGCTGGATTGATAGCCCCGTCCGTCATCCTCACCGAACTGCTTATCGTACTGCTGCTGTGCTTTAAAGCCACCCGGCTCACCGGCTTGTATGGTTCCTTCTTTTTAATGATCGCCTTTACCGTCTATATCTACCTGATACTCAATTACAGCGATTTTATCCCCTGTTCCTGCGGTGGGATCATTGAAGAACTAAGCTGGACGGAACACATGGTCTTTAACCTTGTTTTTGCCGCATTGGCATCGGCGGGCATAGTGCTGGTAGAAAAGGGAAAAGGCACCCCTACCCTCGCGGTGGTACTGAAAACCGTGCTGCCTTCCCTGATGGCTGTGGGCGTGGTGGTGGCATTGTTCCTGTCGTCGGAGCATATCATCAAAAAAGAGAACAACTTCATCAGGCGGTTTGGGCAACATCCCATCAGGGATGAGAAGGCGTTTGACCTGGGTGTGAACTCCTATTACTTTGCCGGTATCGCCGATGGACAGGTCTACCTGGGGAATGTGACCGCTCCCCTGGTCCTTACCACCGTGGATACCGCTTTGACGACGAAAAAAGCAATTAAGATCCGGCTCGATGACACGACACACCCGTTCCGGAACATCCAGATGAAAGTGAACCCACCCTATTTCTATCTGTATGACGGGAGCGTGCCGGTGATTTACCGGGGGTACTTGGGCGATTCACTGGCCCGTACCGTCAGTTTTGAGGATGCCTATTTCTCCCAGCTCGAAGTCATCGACTCCGTCAATTTCGCCATCCGGACATAGAGCGCCGGGACCAATGAGCATGTCCTTGGCAAACTCTCGCTGGAAGATACGCCAAAAGTCGTACTCAACCACGGACTGTTGGAAAAGCAGGTAGAGGGCGTGTTCGATACGGACGAGCAGTTACTTCGGGACGCTATCACCGGGGAACTGGTCTATATCTATTTTTACCGGAATCAATTTCTGGTGATGGACAGTAGTCTGCATCTTTCCCGCAGGCTGCATACCATCGACACCATATCCAGGGCGCAGGTGCGGGTCCGTTCATTGTCGGACGGGCGGCATCAAATGGGAGCGCCCCCAATGCAGGTCAATAAGAGGTCGGCCGTACATGACCGGGTGCTGTTCAATGAATCCAACCTGATGGGAAAATTCGAATCCCGTGAGATATGGAACCGGGCAGCCGTTATCGACATGTACCGGACCGACAGGCAGGAGTATCCGGGCAGTTTTTATGTGCACAACCGCGGTGGCCATAAAATGACCCGGATGATCGTCACGGAGAAACATCTATTTGTTTTGTCCGGCAATGAAATCGTGCGTTACCGTTTTGCGCAACCAGTGACACGGCATTTCAACACAGGAGAAGCCGAAAAATTGAGGGGCAATTCAATGTAGGCATAAATGATAATAACTTTAAAACCTTATAAAATAAACAGATATCCAAAACGGATTTTTTTGAGAATTGGTAATTTATGGGTAATTCATGGGTAGGAAAACTTCCAAAAGCCGTATAAATAAACGATCTGATGGGTAAAATAATGGATGATAATAAAAATGCCTGCATTGAATTGCCCCTCAATTATTTTTTAATAATTCTAAGGATCTGTCAAATTCTCTGAGTGTCAGACCACTGTAGAAAACAGGTTCATAAATAAGCGCCAACATTTCTTTATAATCTGTGTTCAATAAAATATTTCCTAATGAGTCATACGTCATAATATTATTATCAGGAATATTATTATCAGGATCGTTATAATCAAATCCTAATGCCTCATATAGTGAATCGAACGCATACTTGTTTAGTTCTTGTGGGTCTAATTTTCTACCGGTAGTCCTAATTTCACTTTGCACTCGTCTTGGAAACATCATCCAACCGACAGTTGTTTCGCTCTCTGATATTATATGATCCTCCCTTGTCCCGCATTTATAGCAGATGCTAATGCTCGGGAAGTTATTTGGAGATTTAGCTCCTATTATCAGTTGCAACTGGTTGCTTATAGAATTGAAAAGATCCACGGCATTGTTCCAGAACAGGGAGTCTTCCTGCGAAAAATCGCCCCTTAAACTGAGGTATATTTCGGATGGCCATTTGACAAAAAGACTGTCTTGAAAAGAATGGTTCCGTATATATTCAAGAAAA
>WPCJ01094449.1_pt1 | contig 44210 bp, 40 predicted proteins | sample 5399831 | NCBI WGS metagenome assembly WPCJ01 (sample SAMN12869470, study PRJNA574797) | sludge metagenome | isolation source: wastewater treatment of pH10 | place: China:Beijing | collected 2019-05-20
ATGCGCTTTATCCGCAGATGACTGTCGAAAAGAACCTTTCCTTTGGTTTACGTGTTGCCGGGCTGCCCAAAGGAGAGATCGATAAGCGTATCAAGCGTGCTGCTGAAATTCTCCAGATCGAACCTTTGCTGCAACGTAAACCCTCAGCCCTGTCCGGCGGACAACGTCAGCGTGTTGCGATCGGTCGTGCGCTGGTGCGCGATGTCGACGTGTTTTTGTTCGATGAACCGCTTTCCAATCTGGATGCAAAATTACGTTCTGAGCTACGCGTTGAGATCAAGCGCCTTCACCAGAGACTCGGCAATACCATGATCTACGTCACGCACGACCAGATCGAAGCCCTGACATTGGCGGACCGCATCGCAGTCATGAAAGGTGGGGTGGTCCAACAACTGGCTGATCCGTCGACGATTTACAATCGCCCAAAGAACAGGTTCGTAGCGGGTTTTCTCGGCTCGCCGTCGATGAATTTCTTTACGGGAGAAATTACGGCTACAAATGGCAAGCCAGTCTTCCATGCTGGCGAGACCGCCGTTCAGCTTGATGGATATGACGGTGGGCTGACACCCGGACGTAAGGCCACTCTCGGGGTTCGTCCTGAGCATACTAGACTTGATGTCGAAGATGGTTTTGAGGCGACCGTCGATCTGGATGAGCCGATGGGTGCCGACAGTTTGGTCTGGCTTCGCCTGAACGGACATTCGCTATCCGCACGGGTGGAAGCGGGGAAGCGCTATCGGGCAGGTGAGAAGGTCAGGATCGGTTTCAAGCCGGATGCCCTGTCGCTTTTCGATGCGCAAACGGAGGAGAGGCTTTAGATGAATAGCGAAGAACGTTCCCCTTAAGAGCCTCTCCTGCGAGAGGCGAGGCTATTGGCTTTCAATGGACGGCACGAGGGCTTGCCTCGGACCGTGCGGGGATTTTTTGCTCGCAACAAGGCCCGACACAATTCTGGATAGAGTTCTGAGGACGAGGACATGAACGGATATTCCTATCAACTTTACAGCTCCCGCAACTTCCAACCGTTGGAACGAACGCTCACCATGCTGCGGGATCTCGGCTATCGTCGGGTGGAAGGCTATGGGGGGATTTATGGTGATCCTGTTCGATTAAAGAAGGACCTCGACGCATTGGGACTTTCCATGCCTACCGGACACTTTGGTCTGGATATGCTGGAGAACGAAGTCAACCGTGTTCTGGAGATTGCCAAGGTCGCCGATATGAAGGCTATTTTCTGCCCTTATCTCGATGCAGACCGCCGCCCGGATAGTGTTGCCGGTTGGCAGGAGTTCGGAAAACGCCTTGCTGTCGCTGGAGAGCATTATCGCAAGGCGGGCTATGCATTTGGCTGGCACAACCATGATTTCGAATTCCGCCCGTTGGCCGACGGTTCCGTACCACAGGAACATATCCTCGATGCTTCGCCCGATCTTGCATGGGAGGCGGATATTGCGTGGATTATCAAAGGCGGTGCCGACCCGCTTGAATGGATCAGGCGCTATGGCGACCGAATCCTTGCGGTCCATGTCAAGGATATCGCCATAGCCGGTGAAAAAACCGACGAAGACGGCTGGGAAGACGTCGGACATGGCACTGTGGACTGGGCTGAATTGTTTACGGCTTTGCGCAAGACGCCCGTCCGCTATTTCATCATGGAACACGATAATCCGTCGGACGACACCCGATTTGCGAGCCGTTCCATCGAAACCGTAAAGAATTTCTGAGTTGGAGAGCGAAATGACCAAGACACTTGGTGTCGGCATTATCGGTTGTGGTAATATATCCGCTGCCTATCTGCGGCTGTCTCCCATGTTTCGAGGTATCGAAATAATAGCATGCGCCGATATAAATCCTGCTGCAGCAAAAGCGCGCGCAGACGAGTTTGGTATAAAAGCACAGACTATCGATGAGCTGCTTCAGAACGACGGCATTGATATCGTCGTCAACCTGACAGTTCCCGATGCTCATTATGCTGTCACGAAGCAAATTCTGGCCGCAGGCAAACATGCATACTCAGAAAAACCTTTGGTTCTCTCGATGGAGCAGGGGCTGGAACTGAAGGCGCTTGCCGATGGTCGCAACCTGAAAGTGGGGTGCGCGCCGGATACGTTTCTGGGTGGAGCCCATCAGCTGGCGCGGCGCGAAATCGATAATGGTAATGTCGGTCGCATCACCTCCGGTACATGCCATGTCATGAGCCATGGCATGGAACATTGGCATCCGAATCCCGACTTTTTCTTCCGAAAGGGCGGTGGGCCGATCCTTGATCTTGGACCGTATTACATCGCCAATCTCGTTAATCTGATTGGCCCCGTGAAGCGCGTCGCCGCTTTGACTTCTGCAGCTACACCGACGCGGACGATTAGCTCTGAACCACGCAAGGGCGAAGCCATTCCTGTGGAGACGCCAACGACCATTCACGCATTATTGGAATTCGAACAGGGCGCAACAGTAACACTATCAGCCAGTTGGGATGTCTGGGCGCATCGCCATGCGAACATGGAGTTGTATGGCACCGAAGGATCGCTTTACCTGCCCGATCCCAATTTTTTTGGCGGAGAAGTTCAACTGGCGAAGCCGGGCGAACCAGCGGAAATAGTGGAAAATTGGGAGCATCCATTTGGCGTTGCCAATGAACAGCATTCTCAAGGTATGATGGCTAACTATAGAACGGCTGGTCTGGCAGATATGGCGGCTGCTATTCTGGATGGCCGTGATATGCGTTGTTCGCTGGAACGCGCACTGCATGGGGTCGATGTCATGCTGGCTGTTCTCAGGTCGGGTGAAGAAAAGCGCTTCATCGACATCGAAACACGCTGCACTCGCCCGGCAGCACTCGACATTGCCGCAGCTGAAGCCTTGCTGCGGCCCGTAAAAAACGGAAAGAAGCGGGCGGCAAACTGACTTTGCATCGCTCCTCCCGAGCGATAGGAGGCTATTCCGGTCCTACGGGATTGGAGTGGCCTCCGCCCACTCTTACCCGATGGTCTGCAAGGACTTGACATCGATGCCGTTGATCCGGCCAAGAATGGCTTTACCGAGCTGTTGCCCGGCGAGCTTGAAACTCTCCTCGACGACGATCAGCCCCGGTCGAAACCAATGCAGAATCTGCGTTGATTGTTTGGCTGCGACATCGATTTCATTGCCAATGTTCAATCCGGCATCTTCGACGCCTGCCACGATTGCCAACGCAGCGGCACTACCGGAACAGATGATACCATCCGGTCGATCAGGTCTTTTCATCAATTGAGCAATATGCTGCCGCAACTCCTCAAGCGGCGTATCGAGATCAACACCTTCAAGGGGCGATCCGCTACAGTGAAAAGCACGAAGCCCCTCATAAAATCCGCCCACCATATGCCGGTAATAGGTGAGATGGGCCGGTGGAGTCAGCAAAGCAAGCCGCTTTCGTCCGCGCGATGACAGTTTGCCGACCATATCCAGCGAGAAATTGAAATTATCAAAGTCGTGAAAAGGGTGCTCAATGCCCGTATCAGTACGACCATGGGTGGCGAAAGGAAAATCATGTTCCGTCAGAAAATGGACGCGCTGATCGTCCGGTTCTGTACGTGAGAAAATAATGCCGTCGGCTGAACCCGTTTCCACGATGTAGCGGATCGGCTCGATCGACGCCTTCGAATGAAAATAGGGCGTCAGAATGAGATGGTACTGTGTTTCAGCTAGAACATCGGCGACGCCATGAATGACCTGACTGGTGAAACCCATGATCTCGTCCTGTGTATTCAGTACCAGCGCAATGACATTCGTCTTACCTGTTCGAAGACGCACACCCGCACGATTGGGACGATAGCCGATCTGTCGAGCGATCAATTGTACGCGTTTACGTGTTTCCAAACCAATTTCCGGTGCATCCTTCAAGGCACGGGAAACCGTGGTCACGCCAAGGCCGGTCATAAATGCAATTGTCTTCAGCGTCGGACGTTCATTCTCAAGGAATGATTGGGCTGGATTTTGCGGCCTGGAAGCCTGCGAGCTCCGTTTTTTATTCATGCGCATTTCATCCGGCGGCGATGAGCGATTTATATAGGTGAACGATAGAATTCACTTTAACTATCAATAGCTTGTTTTGACGGGCTTGTCATCTTTTATGAGGCGATATTGACATCTTCCGATGCTACTTCGGGTACAATGCATCGCGCGCCATACGCTCGTTAAGGTATACTTTGCGTCGTCCGGGCAATTGTCCTCGCTAGCCGGAGTGACTGCTTCCCAACTGCTGTTTTGACTGGATTGTCATGATATACCTCCAGTATAATAAGACAATTATGGATATGTCATGATGGAGTCGTTGGACGTATGTGGGAACCCATATTGGAAATGCGCAAGGGTGTCACCAAGCACCGGCTTTTGACGGACAAAATTGTTGACGATATCGAAAAGGGCATTCTTCTGCCCGCCACGCGTATGCCTACCCATCGCGATTTGGCTCACAAGCTCGGGCTTTCTGTGCAGACCGTCAGTATCAGCTACAAGGAGGCGGAACGGCGCGGCTATCTTCGCGGTGAGGTTGGCCGGGGAACCTATGTCTGCAACCGTGTGACAGAGCGAGCGGACCGTTTTATGCTGGACCGGGATCCGAGTGGAGCGGCAGATTTATCAATCATTCGGGCGGTTTATACAGAAGCACACGAAAATGCTTCGCGTTGTCTGCTTGAAGAAATGAGTCAGTCCGACAACGCCAGTTTCATGCGCCCATGTCGTCCAATTGCGGGGCTGGATCGACATCGCGCGGTTGCACGGGAGTGGCTGCGTGGCCTATCCGTAGCTGTCGATCCAGGCCGGATTATCATCACAAACGGTGCCGCACATGGGCTGTTTCTTGCCGTCGCTGCTGTTGTTCAGCCGGGGGAGGTGGTGCTGACGGAAAGCCTGACCGACCATGGCATCATTGGTCTTGCCAATGTGCTTGGATTTACTCTGCGCGGGCTCCCGATTGACGAACAGGGCATTCTGCCGGATGCGTTCGAAATCGCCTGCAAAGCTGGAGACGTTCGTGCACTCGTAATGATCCCGACATTTGGCAATCCGACCAGCCATTTGATGGGGCCCGAGCGCCGCATAGCCGTTGCCGAAATCGCGCGGCGATATGACGTCTGCGTTATCGAGGATGAAGTCTACAAACCCATTCTCGAAGAGAAACTACCCTCGATGCCGGAGCTGTTGCCCGACTTGGGTTTCTTTGTAACGAGCTTCACCAAAACGGTCATGACGGGGTTGCGTACGGGTTATCTTGTTGTTCCGACGCAATATTCCATTCGGATTACATCCATTCTTCGTGTAACGAGCTGGAGCGGCGTCAATCTCATGGCTGAAATGGCCAGCCGCTGGATTGAAGATGGCACGGCTGAGGCACTTATTGACATCCAGCGCAGCGAGTTGCGATCCCGTCAGGCGCAAGTGACCGACATTCTGGGCGCACTTGTGGCAGGCAGCAATCCGCTTTCTCTATGTGCCTGGCTGAAAATTCCTCGCAACTGGTCTGAGGATGGACTGGTGCGCGCGCTTGCCAACAAAGGCGTTGCAGTCACACCGTCTGATCCCTTTGTGGCTGGTGTAGATCGAGGAAACGGGGGCATCCGGGTCTGTCTTGGCGGACGGCTTTCGCGTTCGGCTTTGCAGACGGCACTTGAAACGATCCGTGAAACCTTTGCCCAACTGCCGCCCGTTTATGATGTTGGTTCGATCGCTTAGCGCATCCCGAAAAGTGTGAAACGGTTTTCGGAAAAGATACGCGTCAAAACCAAGAGATAGAGCGTCGATCTGATCCAATCAGATCGAAACGCGCTCTAAACGATCAATCTCAAAGTACAGACTGCAGGAATTCCTTGGTGCGAGCTTCTGTCGGTGACTGGAATATCTGTTCCGGGGTGCCTTGCTCGCAGATACGTCCCTTGTCAAAAAAACAAACGCGGTCGGATACTTCCCGAGCAAATCGCATTTCATGTGTGACAAGAAGCATGGTCAGATCATGTTCCTGTGCCAGGCTGCGAATGACGGAGAGCACTTCGCCTACTAACTGCGGGTCAAGCGCCGATGTCGGTTCATCGAACAACAGGACACGCGGGCGCATCGCAAGCGAGCGGGCGATAGCAACGCGCTGTTGCTGGCCGCCTGAAAGCTGCGAGGGATAGTGATCCTTCTTGTCCGTCAAACCCACAAGTGAGAGCAAGTCGAGGGCACGAGCCTCCGCTTCGCCGCGTTTCATGCCCAAAACATGGACCGGCGCCTCGATGATGTTACGTAGCACCGACATATGCGGAAACAGATTGAAGCTCTGAAACACCATGCCAACATGCGATCTGATCTTGCGCAAATGGCCTTCGCTCGCCTGAAATTGCCCTTTTCCGTTTGGCTCGTGATAGGGCATGTCTGCAAGCTCAAGTGTACCCTCCTGAAACGGCTCCAGTGTCATGAGAATGCGGAGCACCGTTGATTTTCCCGATCCGGAGGGTCCGATTAGCGTAACCTTCTCGCCTGTCTTGACCGAAAAATTGAAGCGATCCAGTACAGTCAGGGCTCCGAAGCGCTTGGTTACGTCCTGAAAGCGGATAATTTCCTGGGTCATTTGAGAGCGATCCCGTTCTTTGGAAGTGTGCGTTCGAGCAGGCGTATGAGCGCTGAACAGATGAGGGTCAGCACAAGGAAGATCAAGCCGACCATCGACAATGGCACGAGATATTCGAAGGTGCGATCGCCGATCAGATTGGCGAGGTTCAGCATGTCGACAATGCTCACAACAGACAGAACCGGTGTCTCCTTCAGCATGGAGACAAGGTAATTGCCCATGGCTGGGATGATCCGGGGTATGGCTTGTGGAATGACGATATCGCGATAGGTGCGCCAAGGCGTGAGATTGAGAGCTCGCGCCGCTTCCCATTGTCCGCGCGGAATGGCTTCGATACCTCCGCGATAAACTTCCGACGTATAGGCTGAATACTGAAGACCAAGTGCCAGTGCGCCAGTCAGAAAGGCAGGCAGGACAATGCCGTAGACCGGCAGCACGTAGTACAGAAAAAACAGCTGCACGAGCAGTGGTGTATCACGAAGAAACTCCACCACAACTGCTGTTGGCCAGGATATGATCTTGTATGGGCTGCGGCGCAGAAGCGCGAAGACAAGGCCAAGGACGAGCGCAATTGCAAACCCGGTTGCAGCCGCTTTCAGGGTTACAGTCAGACCAATCGCCAGAATTGGCAAAATGGAAATTGCGAAGGAGAGTGTGGACGAGGTGTCCCAGGCATAGCCGTAGATCATGCGAAACCTCCAGCCATGGTTTGACGTCTCAAACGTCTCTCCAGCCAGCGAATGGCTGCGGCAAGTACAAGCGCCATCGCAAAGTATCCAAACAAGGTCAGCGTATAGATTGTCACACTATCGAGCGTCAGGTTGCGCAGGCGTTGGGCCTGGAAGGTCAGGTCGCTAATCGCGATCAGCGAGGCAAGGGCAGTATCCTTGAGATTATGGATTGCAAGGTTACCGAATGCTGGCATCATTTCGACCACGGCTTGCGGCAGGATGACATGGAACAAGGTATGTCCCTTACTGAAATTGAGTGCGCGCGCGGCTTCATGTTGCGCTTCTGGAACTGCCTGTAAGGCACCGCGCACGACTTCCGCGCCATAAGCACCGATATTGAGCCCAAGCCCCATGATGCCTGTAGTGACCGGATCAAATGAAATGCCGATCAGCGGCAAGGCATAATAGAGCCAGAACAGTTGCACGAGCAGAGACGTGCCGCGGAATATCTCGATATAGATCACCGCAATCGTGGATAGGATCGGTCCGCCGGCAAAACGGGCAATCCCGGCCGCAAACGCCAGTATAGTGCCGATGGCCATCGAACTGAGGGCAAGAATGGCGGTGACTTGCGCCCCCTTGAAAAGGGCGGGAAGATACTCCGTCCAATGCATATGGTCGTCTCCCGGTTGAGATGAGACAATGCCCGCCGAGCCGTTGACCGATCCGGCGGGCAGCAAATCGACTTATTTTGCGTTGCAGAGGCTGGCAGTATCCACGGTTCGCGCAGCTTCTACGCTTTCTTCGCTAAGTCCATAAGTCATAAGGATTTTCTTATAGTCATCAGTCTTCTTGAACTCGATGAGTTCCTTGTTGAAGGCCTCGTAGAATTCCTTGTCTTCCGGACGGAAGCTAAAAGCGCCGAAGCTTCTGGCAGATTTGCCATCGACAACCGGATCGGTAAATGGATGCGCCTGTTCCAACTCTGGTGAATTGTCGACCAGCTTGGCGACTGTCAGTTCCGTTGCGGCATAGGCATCAGCTCGCCCGGTCTGGACGGTCGATGGTGCATCGGCATTGCCCTGGATCATGACGATCTGAGATTCATCGATACCCATTCCATGCAGGAAGTCGATCTGATCCGCACCGGAAACGATTGCGACTTTCAGGGATGGATCCTTCTTGATGTCTTCATATGAATGGATATTCTTCGGGTTGCCCTTGGGCACCAAAAGGCCTTCACCATAACTCGAATTTGCAACGGTGAAGGTTACCTGCTTGCAACGATCAGGCAGGACGTTCTGCTCGGCTGCGACGAACTCGAACCGCTTTGCCTTCAGGCCGGGAATGAGCGATCCGAACGGGGTAACGGTCCAGTCGATTTCCTCGATACCGAGTTTCTTGAAGATCGCGGCCGCGACGTCTGGGCCGATGCCCTTCGCCGCGCCGCTCTCGTCCATATAACCATAGGGTACTTCGTTCGCTGTTGCTCCGCGAACGAAGCCCGCACTCTTGAGTTCATCGACCGTGACGGCGTGCGACGGAAGCGTAAGAGCCAGGACTGCCGCAGCCGAGAACAGGGCTGAAATTGTATGTAGTTTTATGCGCATCGTGTTCACTCCTCTTTTTGAATGCCGGTTGTTTGTCTGCCCGGCTTGTCGGTTGGCTGGTATTGATAGATTTATCTCGAGGCTGGCTCCTTGCTGATCGTGGCAGTGACCGACAGGCAGTCACCCATCTTGATGAGGCCTGGAAAGTGCCGGGCCGCGAGAATTCCGTCGAGTGCGGCGCGGTATTCCTGTGGAGCTGCACCCGTGCGGGTTACGGTATGAACGCGCGCAATGAGGTCACCTTTGCGTATCTCCGCGCCAAGATCGACCAATGGTTCAAGCAAACCTTCGGTATCGGCAAAGCCGAAACATTCCTGCGACGGCATATCGAGCCATGTTGTGGGTGAAAGCTCCACCTCTCCTTGCAGAATGCCTGCATGGCGCAAAAGGTTGCGAATGCCGCGCTTGGCTATGGAAGCGGTGCGGGCAGAAATTGTGCCGCCGCCGGAAAGCTCGGTCGTCACGAACACCTTGCCGGCTTCTTCCGCTATCGTATCGTACATGCCGACGGCGTCGATCTCGATCATCCGCATGGAAAAGGGAGCAGAAAAGGCTTTGACAGCAGCAAAGCAACGAGCTTCCTGGGCCGTATCGGGCAAGGCATGTGCGGCTGCATAAGGCAGAAAATCGAGTGTCCGTCCGCCGGAATGAAAATCCATAACAATATCGGCTGCCGGCAAAAGGTAGCGGGTGAAATAGTCCGCGATCTTTTCCGTGACGGTGCCATCCGGGCGACCGGGGAAACTGCGGTTGAGATTGCCCTTGTCGATGGGGGATGTTCGCGTCCCCGCCAGAAAGGCTGGATAGTTCATTGCCGGAACAATGATGACACGCCCGCTGATCTGCTCCGGTTTGAGATTGGCGGCGAGATCGTAGAGTGCGACCGGACCTTCGTATTCATCGCCGTGATTGGCGCCCGTCAGAAGAGCCGTTGGACCGTCGCCATTCCGGATCACGCAGATGGGTAGCATCAGCGATCCCCATGCGGAATCGTCTCTGGACCAAGGCAGTCGCAGATGCCCGTGCTGCACGCCGTCTCGGTTGAGATCGATGGTCGGCGTGATCGGGGAGGGACGTGAGGGAGGCGAAGTGTGCATCATCGCAGCGTCCTAATCCTTGACCACCAGTTTGCGCGGCACATTCGACAGGCATTCCACGCCCGTTTCGGTGATCACGATACTCTCGGTGATCTCCAGCCCCATGGTTTCCAACCAGAGACCTGTCATGAAGTGGAAGGTCATGCCGGGCTGCAATTCGGTGCGGTCGCCGGGGCGCAGGCTCATCGTGCGCTCGCCCCAATCTGGGGGATAGGACAGGCCGATTGAATAGCCAGTGCGGTTGTCCTTGACGATCCCGTACTTCTTCAGCACCGCAAAAAAGCCGTTGGCGATATCTTCGCAGGTATTTCCGGGACGGGCGGCAGCAAGTCCCGCTTCCATGCCCTCAAGGGTGGCTCTTTCGGCATCAAGAAAGGCTTGTGTCGGCTTGCCGAGAAATACGGTGCGCGACAACGGGCAATGATAACGCTTATAGCAGCCAGCGATTTCGAAGAAGGTGCCTTCGCCGGTCTTCATCGGCAGATCATTCCAGGTCAGGTGCGGTGCGGATGCGTCGGGTCCGGAAGGCAGCAGCGGCACAATGGCGGGATAATCGCCGCCGAAATCGTCAACGCCGCGCGTGCCTGCATCGTAGATTTCTGCAACCAGATCGCATTTACGCATACCTGGCTCGATTTTGTCGGCGATGCGTCGGTGCATGACTTCCACGATGCGGCCAGCTTTGCGCATATAGTCGATTTCCGTCGAGCTTTTGACGGCACGCTGCCAGTTGACCAGTCCTTGCGCATCCTTGAACCGGGCATTCGGCAAGTGCTTCTGCAATGCGTGATGAGCGGCAGCCGTATACCAGTAATTGTCGAACTCCACAGCTATGGTTTTGTTACCCCAACCCTTTTCTTCCAGCATCGAGGCCAGGAGATCCATGGGGTGGCGCTCCAGCGATTGCACGTAATGATCGGGATAGCCGATAATATTGTCGTGGCTGAGCCACGCAGTGCGTTTCGCACCGTTGCCATCCTGACCGCGACCGTACCAGATCGGTTCCCCTTCCATCGAAAGCACAACGCATTGATGAACATAGAAGGACCAGCCATCATAGCCGGTCAGCCAGTGCATATTGGATGGATCGGTGACAATGATGATATCGAAGCCTGCCTTCTCCATGGCGCGACGGGTTTTGGTTATCCGCTGATCGTATTCCGCGCGGGTGAAGTTGAGTTCCACACTCATCGACTGGCTCCTGCAGTTTTGGTTGAATCGATTTTTGTGCCTGCATTGCGCAGGCTGGCGCGCTCCGTGGCGAGACGAGCAATCGCCGTATCCTGAACGCCTGTTCCGGTGAGGTCGCAGAAGGTTATATCCTCTGCCTTCCGCTGGAATGTCGGGGCATTGAGTGCAATGTGGCCGAGTTCTGGGAAGACAGCATCCGTCGCAACAACCCCAGCCGAAATTGCATGATGCAACTCGCCGAGCCTGCGCGTCTGGGACAGGCTGTCGGCAACATAGATGATTGGGCGCTGGAACAGAGCAGGATCGATCTCGTTCTTGTGCTCGGCATCCGAACCCATCGCGGTAACATGCTGGCCGGGGACAAGCCACCCGGCCTTGACGAGCGGCGTTTCCGATGGCGTTGTCGTGACAATGATGTCAGCGCCGTCGCAGGCTTCTTGCGCATCTGCGACTGCCTTCACTGAGATTCCGAGTTTTGCACTAAAGCTTCGCGCAGCTTTTTGCGCGCTGTCGAATTTGCGTGCCCAAACCCTTACTTCGGTGATGGGACGCACTAGGGTCAGCGCTTCAAGCTGCATTGCAGCCTGCATGCCTGCGCCGAAGATGACAGCCACATGAGCGTCTTCCCGCGCCAGATATTTTGCGGCGACAGCACCTGCTGCAGCCGTGCGCACGTCGGTCAGGTAGCCGTTGTCCAGTAACAGTGCCTCGATAAGCCCGGTCTTGGCCGAAAACTGGATCATCAACCCGTTGGTGGATGGCAGGCCGATTGAAGGATTGTTGAAAAAACCCGGACTTACCTTGATGGCGAAACTGTCAAGCCTCGGAATATATGCAGTCTTCACATCGACTTCGCCGCGCTCTGCCGGTATGTCCAGTCGAAGAATTGGCGGCATGCTGACACCGCCACGGGCAAGTGCCTGGAAGGCATTCTCCACGCACGTCACGCTTTCGAGATCAAGAGCTATGATCTGTCGCAGATCAGCTTCGGTCAGAATTCTCATTTCAGCCATCAGCCTGCCCTCCGATAGCGGTCTTCCATGATCGCGCGATGTTGTTGGGGATCGATATTACCGCCTGAGATAATGATGGCAGTGGGGCCTGTTGGCCTGATCTTGCCGCTCAACAAGGCACCAATGCCGACCGCAGCAGCCCCTTCGACAATTTCCCCTTCGTGCGTCGCAGCGTATCTGATCCCTGCTGCAATCTCTTCTTCATCGAGCAGGACCACCTCGTCCAGCAATGAGCGACACATCGCAAAAGTCCAATGGTTGTCGAGCCCGATGCCTCCGCCCAACGAATCTGCAAGTGTCTCCAGTTCCTCGACATTGACTGGCCTGCCAGCTTTGAGACTGGCATCCATGGCTGCTCCACGACACATCGAAATGCCGATCACACGGCTATGAGGGCGTCGGGCTTTGACTACTGCGGCGATGCCTGCAACAAGCCCCCCACCTGAAAGAGGAATAAGAACCGTTCCGGTGTCCGGCTGGTCATCAATGATCTCCAGACCGATTGTGCCCTGTCCAGCAATAATGCGCGGATCATCAAAAGGCGGAATGACGTTCATTCCTTCTTCGCGCGCCAGTCGCGCCACCTCGTCCATGGCGTCATTCTGCGACTTCCCAACGATGCGCACATCCGCACCAAGGTCGCGGATTGCATCGACTTTGTTGCGCGGCACGAGCGATGAGAGGCAAACGGTAGCGATCAAGCCTTGTTCGGAAGCGGCATACGCAACAGCACGCCCATGATTACCGGTTGACGCGGTCACCAGTCCACGCTTGCGATCATCGGACGACAGACTAAGGACGGTATTGGTCGCGCCGCGCAGCTTGAAGCTGCCGGTCGTCTGTCGATTTTCAAGTTTCAGATAAACTGGTGTCTCGACAAGTTCGCTGAGATATTCGGAGCGCACAAGCGGCGTTCTCACGACAAGACCGTTCAGCCTGTTGTGAGCGGCTTCGATTTCATCAAGACCAATCATTTTTTGCACGGCGCTGCCTCTCATAGCGTCATGGCAATGGGGAAAGCTGTGTCGAGTTCTGCCGAGGCGGCAACGGATGAACGCACTGAGGCGCAATAATGCACCACGTGCGAAACCGTAAGGCCGCATCCTCGTTCCCCATATGCTTGATTTTTGTTCTTGCCTCTATGTGTGAAAGACCAGTTTGTTCATGTCAATAATTATATTGGATCATTACAATTTTGATCTGTAACGACTTTCTATGCTTAAGCCTTGCCAGCGACGCAGGGGCATGCCAATGAGAACTGAAATACTTGCAGATGCTGGATCAACACAATGAAAGCCGCCTTGAAGCTCGACGCCGTCGATTTGCGCATTCTCGAAGCCGTTCAGGAGAATGCGCGGATCACAAAGCTTGCCTTGGCGGAGAAGGTTGGACTTTCTGCGACACCTTGCTGGCTGCGACTGCGCAAGCTGGAAGAGGCGGGCATCGTGACCGGCTATCACGCGCGCATCGCCTATCGAAAAATAGCACCGATTGCGCATGTTATTGTGCAGATCACCCTGGGCAATCATCGTCAAGGCGATTTCGACCGGTTCGAGAGAGCGATCACAGCCGTACCCGAAATCGTGTCCTGCTGGTCGGTTGGTGGTGGTGTGGATTATTTTCTGATGATCGTCGCAGGCGATATTGACGGTTATCAGCGCCTGATTGACCGCCTTTTGGATCAGAACATCGGTATTGAGCGCTATTTCACCTATATCGTGACAAAACTGGTCAAGGACGAGAAGGCGAGTGCGCCTTTGTCGCTATTCAATGAAGTCACGGGCTAGCCTAAACAGGCTGTCTGGCTTTTAAATTTAGTCCAATTTATATGTTCGGTGAGATGTCTTTGGTCCGAATCCGGAGCCATCCTGTGACAAACTTCTTCCTGAATTGGGAGAAGAACAATGAATGCCGTTCTGGATCATCCGATACAACATGACGGGCTTTGCAAGCTTCGCGACAAACATCTTTTTCGCGAACTGGGTTATTTAGATGGGCGTTGGGTAGCAGGAGAAAAGGCAGAAACCTTCCCCGTTCTCGATCCTGCAACCGGTCAGCGGCTTGCTCGTGTGGCAAGTCTTGGCGAAGCGGAGACGACGCTCGCGATCGATGCCGCAGTAAAGGCGTTTCCAGCTTGGCGTGATAAGCTACCCCAGGAACGATCGGCAGTCTTACGGCGGTGGTTCGAGCTGGTCACGGCAAATCGCGAAGATTTAGCATTGCTGATGACGCTGGAGCAGGGCAAGCCGCTGGCTGAATCGTGCGGCGAGATCGATTATGGCGCATCTTTCATCGAGTGGTTTGCTGAAGAAGCGAAACGGCTCAATGGCGAAACCATAGCGAGCCATCTCGCGAATGCAGAAATGCTTGTGCGCCGTGAGGCGCTGGGCGTTGTCGCGCTTGTTACCCCTTGGAATTTTCCGCATGCCATGATTACACGCAAGGCGGCTGCAGCTATTGCCGCCGGTTGCCCGGTGGTCGTGCATCCGTCTTCAGAAACACCGCTTTCCGCGCTTGCCTTGGCCGAACTGGCCGAACGTGCCGGAATGCCTGCCGGCATATTCAATGTTGTGGCAGGCAAGGCTGCGCCCATCGTTGATGTATTGTGCCGTGATGAGCGCGTGCGGGGGCTGAGCTTCACCGGTTCAACGGACATCGGCAAGCTGATTGCCACCAAAAGCGCAAACACGTTGAAACGGCTTGTCATGGAGCTCGGCGGCCATGCACCGTTAATCATCTTCGATGATGCCGATATCGAGCGGGCGGTAGAAGTTGCCTTGGCTGCCAAGTTCGCGACATCCGGTCAGGATTGCCTTGCTGCGAACCGCATCTTTGTCCAGCGCGGAATTTTGAAAGCCTTCACCGAGGTGTTTGCAGCGCGCATTGCGGCGCTGAAGCTCGGTAACGGGCTCGATCCGGCATCTGACATCGGTCCTCTGATGCATAGTCGGGCGGTCGAAAAGGTCGAAGAACATGTGCGGGATGCTCAGCAACGGGGCAGCAGGATCGTCGTGGGCGGTAACCGGAGCGGGGAAGCTGGGCTTTTCTTTGAGCCGACTCTGCTGGTCGATGTGCCGGATGATGCTGCGATCATGCACGAAGAGACATTCGGACCAGTTGCCGCCGTCACGGCATTTGACGATGAGGATGAAGTCGTCGAGCGTGCCAATGCCACACAATACGGCCTCGTTGCCTATGTCGTAACGACAAACGGCGCCCGACAGCTCCGTATGGGCCGTGCGCTCGAATACGGAATGGTAGCGATTAACCGCGCGAAGATCACGGGCGCACCGATCCCTTTCGGAGGTTGGAAACAATCCGGTCTTGGCCGCGAAGGCTCCCATCAGGGCCTCGAGGCCTTCACCGAACTCAAATATCTCTGCATTGACACCGCCGCGTGAAAGCGTAGCGACAGGAAAGGAACATAACTATGTTGAACAATAGCAATGAACTCACCGCCTGGGACCGGGATCATTTCTTTCATCCCTCCACTCATATGGGCATGCATGCGCGGGGCGAAACACCGACGCGTGTGCTGGAAGGCGGCGAGGGCGTTTATATTGCCGATGTGAACGGTCGCAAGAGCCTTGATGCCTTCGCAGGCCTCTATTGCGTCAATGTTGGTTATGGCCGGACGGAAATCGCCGATGCAATTGCGGAGCAGGCGCGCAAACTTGCCTATTATCACGCTTATGTCGGTCATGGCACGGAAGTGTCGATCACGCTCGCCAAGATGATCATCGACCGCGCACCAGAGCATATGAGCCGCGTTTACTTCGGTTTATCTGGCTCGGATGCGAACGAAACCAACATCAAGCTCATCTGGTATTACAACAATATTCTGGGCCGCCCGGAAAAGAAGAAGATTATCTCGCGTTGGCGCGGATATCACGGATCAGGCGTGATGACGGGCAGCATGACCGGTCTTGCGACCTTCCATAATGCATTTGATCTGCCTCGCGCGCCAATCCTGCATACGGAATCGCCGTATTATTTCCGCCGTGCGGATCGCTCTATGAGTGAAGAGCAGTTCTCGCAACATTGCGCCGACAAGCTTGAGGAAATGATCCTTGCAGAAGGCCCGGATACAATCGCGGCTTTCATCGGTGAGCCTGTTCTGGGCACCGGAGGTATCGTCCCGCCACCCGCTGGCTATTGGCAGAAAATTCAAACCGTTCTTGACCGCTACGATATTCTGCTTGTTGCAGACGAGGTCGTTACCGGCTTCGGCCGTCTTGGCAGCATGTTCGGTTCCGACCACTACGGCATGAAACCCGATCTGATCACCGTCGCCAAGGGACTGACTTCGGCCTATGCACCACTTTCCGGTTCGATTGTATCGGACCGGATGTGGCAGGTGCTGGTTCAAGGATCGGACAAGATGGGACCAATCGGCCATGGCTGGACCTATTCCGCCCATCCGATCTGCGCTGCGGCGGGCGTCGCCAATCTCAAGCTCATCGACGAATTGAAGCTCGTTGAAAATGCCGGTTCCACAGGCGTCTATTTCCGCAAGGCATTGCTGGATGCTCTCGGCGATCATAAGCACGTCGGCGAAATTCGTGGCGAGGGCCTGATGGCGGCGATCGAATTCGTGGAAGATCGAGACGACCGCAAGTTCTTCGATCCGTCGCTGAAGATCGGCGCGCAGGTTTCAACGGCGCTGCTGGTCAATGGAGTGATCGGACGCGCCATGCCGGAAGGCGATATTCTGGGATTTGCGCCGCCACTTTGCCTTACGCCTGAGGAGGCAGACAAGGTTGTTGCAGCTACAAAAAAGGCGATCGACACCGTCTTTGCTTGAACCATTGTCCCCGGAGGCATATCTTCCGGGGACTATTCCCGCCAGGCCGGTAGATGCAGCTCGGCGACCAGTCCACCTGATGGATCGTTTTTTAAAAAGATTTCACCAGCATTGGCATGCGCCACGTTGCGGGCGATAGTCAATCCGAGACCGAAGCCGCCGGAGTCCCGATTTCTGGATTTGTCTGCCCGGTTGAAGGGCTTGAACATTTCCTTGATTTGGTTCTCAGGAATACCCGGACCATTATCCTTCACAAGTAACACGAGCTCGTTACGGTCTTGCCGAAGCGAGAGTTTGGCATTGCCACCATAAGCAAACGCATTATCAATCAGATTGGTGATGCAGCGCTGGATCGAGATAGGCTGGCAGTAGGCTACAGCGTCCAGTCCGTCGGAATTTCTCTCATCCAGCGTTGCCTGCGGGTAATTGTCGGCAATGGACAGGAGAAGCGACCAGAGATCGATTTTCTCCTTCTTTTCATTGGCAAGTTCGGATGCTGCAAAGTCGATTACCGAGCGCGAGATCGCCTCAATATCATTGAGATCTTTGGCGAGTGACTTTGCCAGAGCTTCATCTTCGACCAGTGCCAGGCGAAGCCGGATGCGTGTGAGCGGAGTGCGCAGGTCATGCGCAAGGGCGGCCGCAAGCTGTTCACGTTCAGCAACATAATCAAGTAGCTTCGATTGCATCGTGTTCACGGCTTGCGCGGCAGCTTTATATTCACGGCTTCCGTCTTCAGGCAGTGGCGCGCTTTTCAAGTCGCCACCAATCCGGTGCACGGCGCGTTCGAGCACCCGATAGGGTGCTGTCAGACGGCGGGTCGCCCATATTGCCACGAGAACCACGCTAAGCGCTACAAGCGCAAACAGAGGGATGGTTTCGGTCGTGATGATCGGATCGGCCGGGGTGATCCTTGTAGTGAAGTTCATCCAGCGTCCGTCGCCGAACTGCAGTGAAGTGGTCAGGCTGGCGCTCAAGTTTGTCGTTGCTGCAAGATCGTTGATCTGCTTTTCGACATCGCCGATATCACCGTTGTCAGTGGTCTGTGTCGAAGCGGCACGGAATCCATGTGTAATTTTATCGCGGCATATACGGGCGTCGATAACGCCATAGCGTGCCAGACGCGCGACAAGGACGTCTTCGAGCTCAGCGAGGTCATCTTCACTAGCCAGCACAGTCGACACATCGGGTTGTGTCGTGATCGTGATGCCCTGACCGGAAGTTGTCAGGCGAGTGGCAAGACTGTTCCAGTCGCTGACTGGTGTTGAGCTAAGCAGTTTGACGAGGGCCGTCGCTCTTTCGCTGAGACGGAACAGCTCCAGCGCATTGTTCGCATCCTTGCGATCCTGCGAAACAATCCAGAGCGTAGCAATCTGTGTAATCAGGAGGCCGCTGATCAGAATTGTGAGAAGCCAGCTTGGCAGGGAACGAGGAAAGGGAAACCTCATTCCATTTCGACCTCATGGCCGAACTGGTAGCCGCCGCCGCGAATGGTGAGGATCAGTTTGGGGGAGCGAGGATCGTCATTCAATTTGCGTCGCAGTCGACTGATTAGGATGTCAACGCTTCGATCATAGCCGTAAACAGCCTGATTTCCGGCCAGTTCCATCAGCTGATCACGGCTAAGGATGTGTTGCGAACTTTTGGCGAAAGCTTCAAGCAGATTGAACTCTGCCGTGGTCAGTTCGACGCGCACGTCGGACGGAGACGTAAGACGCCTGCGCGCGCAGTCGAGTGTCCAGCCAGCGAAGCGGTAGCTGTGTGTGACGGGGCGGCTGGGACCACGGCTGTTTTCCAGGCGCCTGAGCACAGCGCGGATACGGGCGAGGAGCTCGCGCGGATCGAACGGCTTTGCCAGATAGTCATCAGCGCCGATTTCAAGGCCCAGTATCTTGTCGGCCGCATCGGCAATTGCCGTCAACATGATGATCGGAACACGCGAATGACGGCGGATATCCTGACATATTTCGATGCCGCTTTTGCCGGGAAGCATAACGTCCAGAATGATCAGATCGATGGCCGTGCGGCTCATTACATCATGCATCTCCTCGCCGTTCTGGGCGATGGAAACGCGCATGCCGCGGCGCTTGAGAAATTCGTGCAGAAGGTCACGTATATCCTTATCGTCATCGACAATCAGAACGTGGGCGTCTTCTTTCAATTTGCAGCTTCCATAGTAGCTATGAGTCTTGTGATAGTAGCGCCCGGATTACGACGATAAAAAGCCTCAAGCTTCGGTTTTCAACCGGCATTTGCATGGCGCTACAATTCAGAAACAAATTGCAACAGACGCGAAAAACAAGCGCAAACAAGGCGTGCAATAACGGTCTCGCTGAAGAAACTGAAGCCCAATGAAAGATCGAATTCGTATGTTCAACTCGATTTTTATATCGAAAACATCTGCGAAAGCGTTTCTTTCAACACTTTGTCTAGCGGGTCTGCTGTCCTGTCCGCTTCCCAACGGAGCAATGGCGGCACAACTCGTAACACGCAGCGAACGGTGTGACAGGCTTCAGCATCAACTGCAAACCGCACTTTCCGGTCGTGTCGAAACTCGGCAGGCTCGCCAGGCGGAGACCTTGCAGAAGAGGGGGATGAAATTCTGCGCGAGCAGAAGAGAGGCACAGGGCCTGCGAGCCTATGCCGAGGCCCTCAAGCTTCTAGGGGTCAAACCTGACATGGCCGACACAGGCGGACAGGAAACTGCTTTACCTCCGGCGGGGAAGACCCCGAACGGAAAACCCAATTGAGGAACCGGAAAATGAAGAAGTCCCTTATTTCTGCTCTTGGCATGGCTGTCGTTCTGGGCCTGTCCGCTCCTGTCCTGACGGCAAGCGCTGCTAACGCTGCTCCGGCTGCTGCAACCCACATGACAACCACCAAGCATCATGCGAAGAAGGCTTCGGCTCACAAGAAGCATCACACTACAAAGAAGTCGCATAAGAAGGCCGCTCCGGCCAAGAAGTATTAAGTTTTCCGTTTCGCGCGAAAACCGGCGGCTCCCTCGCAGTCCGGTTTTCGCCATCAAAGGCCGTTGCTTGCCGGACATGAAATGTCCAGTCTGCAGCGGCCTTTTTATTTTGTGAGCCAGATTGTGTCGACTTGTCGAATGCGTTTTCCCCGCCATATCTGTCGGCAGGATATTGAGGAGCCATTCCTAATGACGACAATTGACTTGAAGCGGATTTATGAAGCTCCTTCGCCGGATGACGGCTATCGGGTCCTCGTGGATCGCGTCTGGCCGCGTGGCATGACGAAGGAAAAGGCGGATATAGATCTTTGGGCCAAGGATGTCGCACCATCGACGGATCTTCGCAAATGGTTCGGCCATGATCCGGTGAAATGGAATGATTTCCAGAAAAAATACCGCCGAGAGCTGGAAGGTCATAAACCAGCACTGGAGGATTTGATCGCCGAAGCCAAGGCAAGAGGTGGGCGGCTGACGCTGTTATACGGCGCAAAGGACGAAGAGCATAATCAGGCTGTGGTCCTACACGAGTTCATGCAATCCCTATAGACAATTCCCAAAGAGTGCTGCCGTAGTTGCAACACCCTTTGATATTGCGCTTTAAGATCACCACTTGGTGTGAATTTTCAAGAGCGCCTTGCGTCCTTCACCATAGCCACAAACATAAATGCCCTGACATCCCGCCACATAGTTTTTGTCGAACAGATTGGTGACGTTCAAGTCGACGCCCCAATTGTCTTTTTGGTAACCAAGCTTCAGGTCGGCAAGCGTCACCATTGGTACCTTGAGGGTGTTTTGTTCATCAGCATATGACGAGCCGAGATAGCGCACACCGCCGCCAAGGGTTACGCCTTGAAGTGTACCATCCGGTACTTTGTACTGGACAAAAACGGAGGCCTGCTGTTCTGGCAGGAGATAGGGGCGATTTCCGATGATATCGGGATTGCTGTCGTTTTCCTTGATTTTCAGATCATAGGCGGTAACCGCAGCGGTCACTTTCCATTCGTCGGTGAGGTTGGCCTGAACCTCGAGCTCGAAACCGCGAGAGTTGACCTTGCCCAGCTGTTCGCGCGCGAAACTGGAGCCGGTGAGGGCATTTTCCTTGGTCAGGTCGAACAGCGAAGCGGTAATCAAGCCATCGAAAAGTTCTGGACGGTATTTGAGGCCCACTTCATACTGTGCTCCGGTCTCTGGTTGAGCGTAGCTGCCGTCTGCCAGCGTTTCGATGATCGGATTGAAGAAGGTCGCGACACTGACATAAGGCGTTATGCCATTGTCGAATTCATAGCCGAGGCCTGCACGCCCAGAGGCCTTGCCTTTGTTATACTCGTAGCTTGGCAATCCCGTCGCATCGGTTTTGACATAGTCGTAACGGCCGTTGAAGGTCGCGATCCAACCGTCGCCGAATTCCATGCGATCCTGAGCATAAATGCCGATCTGGTGGCGCCGCAAATCCTGATCGATATAAGGATCGAACATTGGTCCCTGCGGTTCACCGTAGACAGGATTGAAGCCGTCGATAACGGTCGCTCCGCCAGTCTGTTGCATCTGGTCAATTCGGAAATAACGGTACTCGATACCAAACAGAAGGTTATGCGTCAGCGCGCCAGTATCGACCGTTCCTTCAAGTTGATTGTCGGCAAGGAAGGTATTGACCGTCGTATCGTGCTTGAAGTTGATGCGCGCGATATTCGGATTGCCCGGTGCAGGCTGCGGCAGGAAACCCTCATAACCATACGCATAGAGGCTGTGTTCTTTCACGTGTGAGAAGCCGTAGCGCACATTCTGGCGTACGGTCCAATCATTGTCGAACTGATGTTCGAACTCATAGCCAATGGAAGCCTGTTCGCGCTCGTAGGAGTCGATGTCGGGCTCGGTGAAGTTCCTTTTGCGCGAAATCCTGCCGAATTCGGTCGGAACAACACTGCCGTAGTAAGGAAGAAAGCCACCGCCGTCATGGGTCAGATTGAGGTGGGTATAGTTGCCGAGAATGGTCAGCTTGGTTGCTTCGTCGGGCTTGTATTCAATGCTCGGCGAGATGACACCGCGAAATTCCTTGGCGAAGTCCGTATAATTGTCACCGCCCTGAATCTTGCCGTTCAATCGGTAATTGACCGTTTCGCTGGCCTTGTCTCCGATGTCGAAGCCGAGATAGGCGTTGCCGTAGCTATTAATGCCCGTTTCGAGATAACGCAGCCGCTCGCCGGTCGGGCGCTTGCTGATATAATTGACGATGCCGCCAGGGTTGGAGCCGCCATAAAGGGCAGACGACGCACCACGCAGAACATCAATACGCTCGATGCCGAAGCTATCGATCAGGAAGCCGCCGAAGCCGTAGCTGAAGTTCTGCAAACCGTCGAGATAAGTGCCGTACTGGGTGGCTTCGAAACCGCGAATGTAGAGCCAGTCGGTATCATTATCGACGCCGAAAGGCTGCCCGAGCACGCCGGGCGTATAGCGGAGTGCTTCGTCCAGTTTTTGCGCACCGACGGCATCCATCTGTTCGCGACCTACGACTGATACAGATTGTGGGATCTTTTCGATGGCAACGCTATCCTTAGATCCTGTTATAGTTTTCGTCGGCACGAAGCCCGTCACCGGCGCAACGCCCTCGTCGTTTCGGCCATTTCCTGTCTGCACGACAACTGTCTCAAGACGAACTGCATTGTTCGTTTCTTGCGCACTAGCTGCCGAGAGCGCCAAAGCTGTAAACGCTGCGTTACCCAGCAGGATCAGGAAATGTTGCTTTATCGATGTCGTCATCCGGTGCAAGCCCCTCGAGAAATCCCATATATGACCCGGCGCGTTGATGCCTAATAAGGCACGGGCCGGGTGCGCAAAACACGTCAAAGCTGTGACATGTTGCGAATTAATATGAGTGTTTACATCAAGTTATTGCTGGAAGATTGTTCATTATTTCGACCAGTTGAATGATTTTTGGCTAATGTATGAAGCCCTTCGAATATCATTCGGCTCGGATTTACTGGAGTTGTTGCCTGCTCCAGGCGGCAGGCGTGATACCAGTCAGTTTCTTGAAAACACGTGTGAAATGTGCCTGATCGGCGAAGCCGGTTAGAGCTGCGATATGGGGCAGGGAAACGCTTGGTTGCAGAAGCAGCATCTGTGCTCGATCGATGCGCTTCTGCATTTGCCAGGCGTGGGGTGAAATACCTGTCGAGGCCTTGAAGGCACTGCAAAAATAAGATTCAGACAGCCCCGCGAGCGTCGCCAGTTCCTGAAGGCGGATGACGCGCGCATAATTGTCTTCCATGAATTCCGTCACGCGACGCAATTGTCGCGGCGAAAGCTGGCTGTTGCGCGGCCGTTGTTCCAGTTTTGCTTCAAACAGTTCGGCGACGAGCGCGGTTAACAGGCCCTCTCCATGAAGGTCGTGCATAGGTGCTTTAGAAAGGCATTCTTCCGCCAGCAGAGAACCGATCTGTTCAATCTTCGGGTTGGAAAAGAACAGACGTGGCTTCTCAATGCTGCACTTGCTTAAGGCGTAGCCGAAACGTTTTTGCAGGTTGGCAACATCGAAATGCAGATCGAGATGCTTCAGTTTTCCCGGGCGCGTCACCCGGCTCCAGATCGTCATTCCCGCAGGGATGTAGCAAAGCCTTTGCTGGGGCTGGATATCGGCTAGCGTGCGGTTGGTCCGTTCAGGGCAGATGGCCAGTTCGCCTCGGCTTTCAAGTACAAGAAAAAGACGCGGCGCTTCCGAGACATATTCCCCGCGCGCGCCCGGTCCGCAATCGACCGACCATACATCAGCTATTGCGCCGTTCCATACGCGATAGTGAAGATCGTCCAGCAAGCTGACGTCCTCGATGTGGCTTTTCATATGCGGATGGAAGCCCAAATTCTTCTTCCTGATGGTGTTTCTCAAAACATGTATATCTTTCTCATATTTTGCTATCAACCTTTGATGAACTGCTTTATTGCAGGACAAACATCTGGACTTGACCAAATCTGGAATGAGATTGATGAGCTCCGCCCTGTTCGAACTTGAAAATGTTTCCTTTTCGGTCGCCGGACGCACTCTGTTGCAGCCGCTGACGATGTCCATACCGGGAGGAAGTCTGACAGCACTCATTGGGCACAATGGTTCCGGAAAGTCGACGCTTCTGAAAATCCTGGCGCGGCAGCAGCCTGCGTCGGGCGGGACTGTACGCTTTGCGGGTAAGACGCTTGGTGAATGGGGCGACCGTGAATTTGCGCGAAAGCTCGCATATCTTCCGCAGCAGACGGCGCCGGCCGCAGGCATTCTGGTCAAGGAACTCGTGGCATTGGGACGCTACCCATGGCATGGCGCCCTTGGTCGTTTTGGAGAAGCCGACCGTAGGAAAGTGGAAGAAGCCATTGAGTTGACCGGGATCGCCCCTTTCGCTGACCGTTTGGTAGACACGCTTTCAGGCGGTGAGCGTCAACGTGTCTGGCTGGCCATGCTGGTTGCTCAAGATGCGGAATGCCTTTTGCTTGATGAACCGACATCGGCGCTTGATATCGCGCACCAGATCGAAGTTCTCTCACTTGTGCGTAAGCTGTCACACGAAAAGGAACTGAGCGTCTTTGTCGTGTTGCACGACGTAAATATGGCTGCGCGTTTTTGCGATGAAGTGTTTGCGCTTCACAGCGGCAGGTTGATCGCGCAATCGACCCCAAAGGGTATCATGGTGCCTGACCGCCTTGAGGAAATCTACGGCATTCCGATGGAAGTCATGCAACACGTCTCCTCGGGTCAGCTGATCGCTTCGCCACGGTAGGCTATCAATCTCTGCCTTCTTCAGGTGCTCCCAATGGAAACAAGTGACGGAAAGGCCGTGCTTCGTCGAGCGCGCGGGCATAGCTGGGTCGCGCAAGCAGGCGTTTACGATAGGCCCAAACGTTGGCGAATTTTTCGGGAATGGCATAGGTCCAGTCTGCATAAAGCAGGGAAGGTGCGGCAGCACAATCCGCGAGGCTGAAATCATCGCCCGAGACCCACTCGCGTCCTTCCATGTGTAGATCTAGAAATGCGTAGGCTGTATCAAATGCCGCTCGCCAGCGGTCACCACCGTCGTCATGTTCACGACCAAGTGCAATGTAAACGAGGCGTTGTTGTGGGTAGTTTATGTAATTATCAAAGAAGCGATCCCACATTCTCACGTCCGCGCTGACCAGCGGGTCTGATGGGATCAGCCGTCTGGTATGCGGATAGGCGGCTTCTAGGTATTCGATAATACCCGTCGCCTCAAACACCAGTTTTCCATTGCCCGTTAGCACAGGAAATTTACCGAAGGGCCAAAGTGAGGTGAACTCGCTGGCCACTGGTTCCGTGCCGTCCAGCATTCTTGCTTCGAAAACTATGTCCTTTTCATAGAAGGCTGTTATGGCTTTCTGGCAGTATGACGAAAAGGGGTGAAGGTAGAGTTTCAAAGTCATCGTGGTCCTCCCAGACAAATGGCAGATGAACTTCAATCATCATTGGCGCGGTAGTCCGCGCGATTGATGCCATGGCGCTGCATTTTATCGTAAAAGGTTTTTCGCGGAATACCGAGCGCCTCAATTGTTTCCTGAACATTGCCATTATGTGCGGCGAGCGTTTCGCGTATGAGCGTTTCTTCGTAGCGCTCGAGCCTTTTGGGGAGGGGCTCTTGATCACTGATCGCTGGCTGCGGCGAATGTGCCGGTTTCGCAACACCAAGCGCCACACGGTCGGCGAAATGCGCCAGTTCGCGGACATTTCCCGGCCAGTTGTGGCTCATAAGATAACGGTGCGTGGTTGCATCTATGGCCGGCACATCGCGATTGAAGCGTTTCGACGCCCGCGTCAGGAAATGTGCGAAGAGTAACGGAATGTCGTCCCGCCTTTCTCTCAACGGCGGGATGGAAAGCGTGACGACATTCAGCCGGTAATAGAGGTCTTCACGAAAATCGCCTCTTTGGGTTGGGTCGCCGAGGTCTATCTTTGCTGCTGCTACAACCCGCAGGTCGACCGGGCGAACCTCATTTGTACCGAGTGGTGTGATTTCGCGCATCTCAAGGACGCGCAGCAGCTTCACCTGTGTCGCTGCGGGCATGCTTTCAATTTCATCGAGAAACAGCGTGCCACCACTTGCATGTTCAATCCGTCCGAGCCGCTTTTTCTGGGCACCCGTAAAGGCCCCGGCCTCATGACCGAACAGCTCACTTTCAATCACCGTTTCGGGCAAGGCTCCACAATTGAGTGCCACGAAATTGCCTTTGCGGCGGCAGCCCCAGTTGTGCAGCAATTGTGCGACGACTTCCTTGCCACTGCCGGTTTCACCAGCCACGAGAACATCGACATCAGTGTCGGCGATATCGCGCAAGGTTCGGCGCAGATTTTCTATCGCCGGTGTTCGGCCGATCAATGGTAGATCTCCCTCCACATTCTCGGCGGCTTCACGCAGGGCGCGGTTTTCCAAGATCAACTGGCGCTTTTCCAATGCGCGGCGGATGCTGTGCACGAGCCGGTCGGCCGCAAATGGCTTAGCAATGAAATCATAGGCACCATCCTGAATGGCCTGTACGGCCATCGGAATATCCCCATGACCGGTGATCAGGATTACCGGCAAATCAGGGTCGATGGCCTTGATCCGCGCAAAGAACTGGAGACCATCGATCTGCGGCATACGGATATCGGTAACGACAATGCCGTCATACTCAGTTGTAACGTTGTTCAAGGCATCCAATGCATTTGGAAAGTCGGCAACTCCAAAACCGGCAAGTTCAAGCGTTTGACGGGTGGCGCGGCGCAGCGCCTTGTCATCGTCGACGAGAATAACGGAAGGGGACTTGTCCATCATGCTTTTCTCAATTCAATGCGGAAAGATGTACCTGCGGCGCTGCTTTCGGCAGATATGGTTCCGCCATAGTCGGTGATGATCTCCTTGACGATCACAAGACCGAGGCCGAGTCCTTTTTCTTTCGATGTGTTGAATGGCGAAAACAGATTGTCGCGAATATGCTGTGGCATACCGGGTCCATTGTCGGAGACCGTGATGATGACCTTATCGTCATTCACCTGTGTACGAACTTCTATTCGTCCGTCATTTTCTTTTAAATCAACAGCTTCCAGCGCATTCTGGAATAGGTTTATGAAAACCTGTTCAAGGCGGAGGGACTGGCCTATCACGTGCAGTTCGGACGGCGGCAGCGCGATATCAAGCTGATCCATGCGTCCGGAGAACCGACTTCGTAACAGTACCAGCGCGCCTGAAATGACCTGGCTGAGCGAGGTCGGCTCGGAAGGAGAGCGGCCCTTTCGGGCGAGTGCTTTAAGGTCACCTGTGATTGTGCCGATACGGTCTGTCAGTGCCGCGATTTCATCGAGATTCTCGGTTGCATCGGAGAGGTGCTTCCGTTCGATGAAGGTTTTTGCATTATCAGCATAGGCTCGAATGGTTGCAACCGGCTGGTTGATTTCATGTGCTACTCCAGCCGCAACTTGGCCCATGATGGCAAGCCGGTTGGCATGAACAAGATCCTGCTGGACGCCTTGCAGCATTGTTTCGGTGCGACGATGGTCACTGATTTCGGCCTGCAGACGGTCACGCGCCGAGCTGAGATCGCGGGTGCGCTCCTCCACGCGCTCTTCCAGCTCTGCTTGTCTGCGTTGGGCATCGGCAATGCGTGCTGCGATTTTCTGCCTGCGTCGCAAAAGAAGTCCGGCAACCGTGGCAATTGTTGCCAGAACAATAAAGGTAAACAGACGCGCTTCACGCATGGCCGCGGTAATTTGCGGGCGGATTGGAGCGAGACTGTACATTTGCCATGGAGTGGAAGGCACGGTTGAACGAATGGCTAGAAACTCGGTATTGCGGGCGTTGCCCGGTAGCAGTGCGTCGATCAGAAGAACATCGCCGCCGCCGATTGATTTAACCGCTAGCGGCAGCGCGGTGAGAGGTGCGTTACCAAACTGCAGGCTATCACGGATGGACTGGAGTTGTTCCTGACCGATTGAACCAACGGTCATGAAGCGCCAAGACGACAGGCTGGTAATCAGAACAATGTTGCGCTCGTCTGTGACGAATGTCGGTCGTCCGGCATTGTTCCAGTCGTTCTCCAGACGGTCGAATTCCAGCTTGACGACAATCACGCCCAGCGGTCCGTTCGGCCCATCAATACGACGGGATATGTAAAGGCCGGGGCGATTGCTGACATTGCCGAGTGCGAAATACTCCGCATCTCCGTTTTTCAGCGCCTCGTGAAAATAGGGACGGAACTTGTAGTCGTTGCCGACGAAGCTTGTTGGTCCGCGCCAGTTACTTGCAGCAATGGCAATGCCATCCATGCCCACAAGATAAATGACGGCAGCCTGCGTGCCTTGCGCCAGCGTCTCCAGCTTCTCGTTCAAAGGATTGATTGTCGCTGACGTTTTGTCCTGAAGCGCTGCTTCAAGTGCCTTATCCTTTGAGAGGACCAGAGGCAGTGCGCGCTGTTTATCGAGAACTGCCCGCAGTAATGCTATGTTGAGATTAGCATCGATCCTTGTCTGCTCACGCATTGTCAGGATGGCTTTGTTCCGCGCAAAATCGCCGACAATCCACAAAGCAAAAGCGAAAACCACAACCCAAAACAGCCCAAACAACGCCCATGTGCGGCGGTTGGAAGTATCGGATTGGGCAGTGATGCCCTCTTTCGAAGAGTTCGAATTCATTATTTCAATAGTGCATTATTTCACACACATTGAAAATAAAAATGTGCGGATATTCGCACTTTCGTTGAGGTATGAATTTTGAGGTTTATAATAAATATATATAAAACAATGAGTTATATGAATTTGATCGAACTGGCACGGACATTGCAATCAAAAGGTTCAGCAGCGGCTCAGACCGCTGGAATTCCAGACTGAAAGGCTCGGGAGGCCGGACAGGTTCCGGGCTGGGTCGAACGGAGGACATCATGATTGCAGTATCGACAGGCACCGCGGCAGAGCCGCGCGGTCGGATCCCACTTTATAAGCATCTTTATGTACAGGTACTGGCAGCTATTGCTGCCGGTATTCTGCTTGGCCATTTTTATCCCGAGCTTGGCACGCAGCTAAAGCCACTTGGGGATGCGTTCATCAAGCTCGTGAAAATGATTATCGCACCTGTCATTTTCCTGACCGTTGCGACAGGCATTGCCGGGATGACCGATATGAAAAAGGTCGGTCGCGTTGCCGGTAAAGCGATGATCTACTTCCTGACCTTCTCGACACTTGCCCTGATTATCGGTCTCATCGTGGCTAACGTCGTGCAGCCGGGCGCTGGAATGCATATTGATCCGGCTTCGCTGGATCCGAAAGCTGTTGCCAATTACGCCGCCAAGGCACATGAGCAAACCATTACCGGCTTTCTGAGCAACATCATCCCGACAACGATTGTCGGCGCATTCGCAGAAGGCGACATTCTACAAGTACTGTTTTTCTCGGTCCTGTTCGGTATCGCGCTGGCTCTCGTCGGCGACAAGGGGAAGCCTGTCACTGATTTTCTTCATGTTCTGACTGCACCTGTTTTCAAGCTGGTTGCGATTCTCATGAAGGCCGCTCCAATCGGCGCTTTTGGTGCCATGGCATTCACAATCGGTAAATACGGCATCGGTTCGATCGCCAATCTCGCGCTTCTGATCGGCACATTCTATCTTACGTCCTTGCTGTTCGTGCTTGTCGTTCTGGGAGCGGTTGCTCGTTACAATGGCTTCTCGATCCTTGCACTTATCCGCTACATCAAGGAAGAACTGCTTCTGGTTCTGGGTACGTCATCTTCAGAAGCAGCATTGCCTGCACTGATGGACAAGATGGAGAAGGCTGGTTGCAAGCGTTCTGTTGTCGGCCTGGTCATCCCGACCGGTTATTCGTTCAACCTCGACGGCACAAATATCTATATGACGCTAGCAGCCCTCTTCATCGCGCAGGCGACGGATATTCCACTGTCGCTGAGCGACCAGATTCTGCTTCTGCTGGTGGCGATGCTAAGCTCCAAGGGTGCTGCAGGTATTACCGGTGCCGGTTTCATCACGCTTGCTGCTACGCTGTCTGTCGTTCCAGCCGTTCCAGTCGCAGGCATGGCCCTGATCCTCGGTATTGACCGCTTCATGTCGGAATGCCGTGCGCTGACCAATCTCGTTGGCAATGCGGTGGCAACAATCGTCGTGGCGCGTTGGGAAAACGAACTCGATGCGGACAAGCTCGCCGCGGCGATGAACGGAACGCCAGTTATCACAGACCTTGTTCCGCAGCTTGAGCCGGCTGAATAGAGTTTATCGGACAGAAAATGCAACGGCCCGCTCTGGCGGGCCGTCTTGCGTTTAGCGCTCGACAGGCTTTCCCTGTGTTATCAACCGGGCGCTATGCTGGCCGGAGATATAAGTCCACAGCCAGCTCCAGGCGACAGCCGCACGGCTTCTTGTTCCGATCAGAAAGAAGATGTGCGCGATGCCCCAGAACCACCAGGCGATGATCCCCTTGAGTTTGAAGCGCCCCATATCTACGACAGCGGCGCCTCTGCCGATGGTCGCAAGGTTGCCCTGATGCTTATAACGGAATGGCATCGGTGGTGTTTTTCCTTCAATGCGGCTTTTAATGACCTTGGCGACATAGGCACCTTGCTGTTTGGCAGCGGGTGCTATGCCTGGAATCGGCTTGCCGTCCGGTCCTTCGACCCATGCTGTATCGCCGATGACGAAAATATCCTCATGGCCGGGCACATTTAGGTTAGAGAGAACTTTCACACGTCCCGCGCGGTCACTCTCAGCGTTCAGCCATGTTGCAGCAGGAGAGGCGGCAACGCCTGCCGCCCAGATTGCCGTATGGCAGGGAATGAACTCTTCGCCAACAGTTACGCCTTCGGCTGTAATATCCTTGACCGGAATTCCGAGCCGCACTTCGACACCCAGTTTTTCAAGTGCTTTCAGCGCATAATCGGATAGATCTTCTGGAAAAGCCGCCAGAATGCGTGGACCTGCTTCCAGCAGCATTACGCGTGTCTGCCGGGTGTCTATATTGCGAAACTCCGGCCATATGGTTTGCTTGGCCAGTTCCGCGATAATGCCTGCAAGCTCTACACCGGTCGGCCCACCACCTACGATGGCGAATGTCAGCAGCGCCTGCCGTTTTGCTTCGTCTGTCTCGCGTTCGGCACGCTCGAAGGCTAGGAGCAGGCGACGGCGAATGGTGGTTGCGTCCTCAAGCGCCTTCAGTCCGGGGGCCAACGCTTCCCATTGATCGTTGCCGAAATAGGCGTGCCGTGCTCCGGTGGCGAGTACGAGCATGTCGTACGAGATTTCGGTGCCGTTTTCGAGCAATACCCGACGGTGCTCGGTGTCAACATCGGTGACTGTGCCCAATAGCGTGGTCACCTCCTTGCGATCCTTGAACAGATGCCGGATCGGCCATGCAATTTCCGAGGTGGCGAGGATGGTGGTTGCAACTTGATATAGGAGCGGCTGGAACAGGTGATGATTACGCTGATCTATCAGTGTGATCCGCACATCAACGCTTCTAAGGTCATGGATCAGTTGCAATCCGCCAAAACCAGCACCTACGACGACGATATGGGGTACACGCTCTTTGTTCATTATCTTCAGCCTGCGTTCATTCTACAATATTTAGCCAGCCCGTCCGTCTTGAACAGGGGTATCTGACACAGTTTATGTCCGCATCTCGTGTAGCCAGGCCATCCGTTTCAATATTAATCACCTTCAAGTTTTTATCACAGATCGTCGTGAAGACGTTTCTTGTGTTTCGAAATAGAACAGTTCCAGACAGCGATTTCAACTTTTTAATTATGTTAGGATTGTCGTAAATTATTCCCCAATTTTATATTGTTTACCTCTTGTCTTTGCTGTTTGCGCGCTAAGTAATCCTAGGTTGTTATCGGAGCTTGGAGGGACGGATGCATTGGCTTCAGGCAATATTTCAGCAGGCACCAGAAATAGCATTATTCCTCTCGTTGGCCGGTGGGTATGCCATCGGCAAGATACATTTCGGCAAGTTCCAATTAGGAGGGGTTGCTGGATCACTGCTTGTCGCGGTGATAATCAGCCAAGTAGGCGTTCAAATCGATAATGGGGTGAAGGCTCTGCTCTTCGCCCTTTTTATTTATGCGGTCGGTTTCGAAAGCGGTCCGCAATTCTTCCGTTCACTCGGACGGCAATCTCTGCGCGAGATCGCGATGGCTGCAGTGCTTGCCATCAGCGGTTTGGCGACAGTCGTGATCATGGCGCGTATATTTGGTTTGGATAAAGGTCTTGCTGCGGGTATCGCCGCCGGTGGGCTAACCCAATCAGCAATCATCGGAACGGCAAGCTCGGCGATTTCGAAGCTGGGCCTTGCTGCCGATGAGGTGCAGCGATTGCAGGCGAATGTAGCTGTCGGATACGCTGTTACCTATATTTTTGGTTCGTTCGGCGCGATTATTGTTTGCGTCAATCTGCTGCCGAAATTCATGGGGCGAAGTATCCGTGACGACGCCATAAAGGCGGAAGCCGAACTGTTGGCGGGCATAAGAATTTTGGGGCAGGGAGAAAGCGAGGCTGCTCCTGATCTTGTGGGACGCATTTACAAGGTAGAGCAAGCAGCCGGACAGACTGTGGCCCAGATCGAGGCTCTAACCTCGGTTGAAGATGCTATAACCATTGAACGTGTCAAACGTACTGGCAAGATCATCGGCCTTTCACCCAATCTTAAACTGGAAAGGGATGACATCGTCCTAGTGGCAGGCCGACGCACTGGAGTTGTCGCTTTCGGCAACAAGATCGGGACCGAGTTACAATCCTCCGAGGGCATGGATGTCGTTGTACAAATCCGCGATGTGACGATCACCTCACTGGATTATGTTGGCAAGACCGTCGCTGCAATCAAAGAGAATATAAGCTCTGAACTGCGCCACGGCGTCTATGTCATTGGCGTCAAACGGGCCGACAAACCTTTGCCATTGCAGCCGGATACCGTCATCAATGCGGGTGATGTCGTTTCACTCTACGGCACTGATCAGGATTTGCAGCGTGCTGCAAAGTCCATTGGTCCGGTGATTGTTCCGAGTGACAAGACCGATTTCGTGTTTCACGGTCTAGGTATTGCTTTTGGCCTGCTGATCGGTTTGGCGGTCGTACGTATCGGCTCGATACCTCTGACGCTCGGCAGCGGTGGCGGTGCGCTTTTGTCGGGTCTGCTCTTTGGCTGGTATCGCAGCAGAAATATGACCATCGGCAATATGCCGACAGGTGCTTCCACTTTGTTGCGTGATCTGGGGCTTGCCGGTTTTGTGGCGGTTGTCGGACTCCAGTCTGGCCTGCAGGCCGTGCAAACAATTGTCAGCAGTGGCCTCACCATCTTCCTGATTGGTGTTGTCGTTACCATTCTGCCGCTGATCATCACGATGTTCTTTGGCCGTTACGTGCTGAAATACGACAATGTGGCTGTGTTCGCAGGGGCACTTTCCGGTTCTCGCAGCGCTAATCCAGCCTTCGGCGAAGTGCTGGACAAGGCAGGTAATTCCATTCCTACCACCCCGTTCGCTATCACCTACGCGCTTGCCAATGTCTTTTTGACATTGCTTGGGCCGTTGGTGGTCGCTTTTTCCTGAGGATTAGATCATGGCGAAGACTGATTATAGCAAGTATGCGAAGCTGAGCCCGTTCGAACTCAAGGATGCACTCATCCAGCTGGCTTCCAGTAAAACTGATCTGACCATGCTGAATGCTGGGCGCGGCAACCCGAACTTTCTTGCGACCTTGCCGCGCCGCGCATTTTTAAGGCTGGGGCTTTTTGCTGTCTCCGAAGCTGAACTTTCATACTCATATATGTCGACAAGTGTCGGTGGCTTGCCGAAAGTTGAGGGAATAGAAGGGCGGTTCCAGCGCTTTCTTTCCGACAACGGCGACCAGCCGGGGGTGAAATTTCTCGGACGAGCACTGTCTTACGTTCGCGATCAGCTGGGTCTTTCTCCATCGGAGTATCTGCACGAAATGGTGGAAGGTATTCTTGGTTGTAATTATCCGGTTCCGCCACGTATGCTGACGATCAGCGAGGAGATTGTGAAGCATTATCTCGTTCGCGAGATGATCGGCGGCTATATGAGTTCCGATAAGCTCGACCTGTTCGCGGTCGAAGGCGGGACGGCCGCCATGACCTACATTTTTGATACGTTGAAGCAGAACAAAATACTCGATGAAGGCGATACAGTGGCCATCGGCATGCCTGCTTTTACCCCCTACATCGAAATACCGGAGCTGAACAACTATCGGTTGAAAGAAGTGCACATCAATGCCGACCCACATCAGGGCTGGCAATATCCGGAAGCAGAGCTGAACAAGCTGCTCGACAAGTCAATCAAGGTTTTTTTCTTGATCAATCCGAGCAACCCGCCTTCGGTTAAGGTAGATCAACGCAGCCTTGAGCAGATTGCACGGATCGTCAAGGAAAAGCGTCCTGATCTCATGATCCTGACGGATGATGTCTACGGTACTTTTGCGGATGATTTCAAATCGCTCTTCGCTATCTGCCCTTATAACACGATGCTTGTCTATTCTTTCTCCAAATATTTCGGCGCAACTGGTTGGCGCCTTGGCGTCGTCGCGATGCAGAAGGACAATGTTCTGGACGAAAAGCTCAAAAATCTCCCTTCACCAGCAAAGAAGGAAATGAACGAGCGCTATTCATCACTGACACCGGATGTCTCGAAGCTGAAGTTTATAGACAGGCTTGTCGCCGACAGCCGCACAGTTGCGCTTAATCATACGGCAGGGCTTTCGACACCGCAGCAGGTCCAGATGGTTCTGTTTTCGCTCTTCGGCCTGATGGACGAAAAGGATTCATACAAGGCGGAGCTGAAGAAGCTTATCCGTCACCGTGAGGCAGCGCTTTATCGCGAACTTGGGCTGCCGCCTCAGTCCGGCGAGAATGAAGTGGATTATTATACGCTGCTCGATCTGGAAGATATCGTCCGCCGTCTCTACGGCGATGATTTCGCGGCGTGGGTGAAGAAGAATATTTCCCCGACGGAAGTGCTTTTCCGTATAGCGGATGAAACCGGCATCGTTATGTTACCGGGTACGGGCTTTGGCACCTTGCAGCCAGCGGGCCGTATCTCGTTGGCGAACCTCAACGAATATGAATATGCCGCTATCGGACGTTCTCTCCGGCGTATGGCGGAAGAGGTTTACGACAAGGAATTCAAGCCGAAGAAAAAGAATAAGTAAGTTGCTAGAAGGGGCGCGATGAGCGCCCCTTCTGTCATTAGATAGATGACAGAACCAGTAAGTCGCGGCGGACTTCATCGCCATTGCCGCTTATAAGCTGTTTCTCGATATCCGCATGGATAGCCTTCCATATAGGCACAGCTGCAGCAAGAGCTGCTTTTCCCGCGTGTGTGAGCTGCAGTAAACGTTCGCGCCTGTCATTCGGGTTGACAATGATCTCCACCCAACCCTGCCGCTGCAATGGTTTCAAGGCTGCCGTCAAAGTGGTTTGATCCATGGCTAGAAGCTCCGAAACCGGTTTCATCGGTGGTGGTGCCGGGCGATTAAGGGACATCATCAGCGAGAATTGGCCATTGGTCATCCCGACTGGACGCAGAGCGTCGTCAAAGCGGCGGGCGAGGGCGCGTGCGGCGCGCTGAACATGCAAACAAAGGCAGGTATCACGAACCAGAAGTGTTGTTTCAAAAGGTACATCGTGGCTATTTGACATGACTTATTAATATTGATATCAATGTAAATCGTCAAGCGGGAACATTGATATCTGGGCATAGACAGGGAGCAAAAGCCGGAGGAGGGCTTGCACCATGAACAAGGTCGTATCCCGAGAAGTTTGGCTTGAGGCGCGGCGCGCGCTTCTGGCAAGCGAGAAAGAAGCCACCCATTTGCGCGACAAGGTCAATCGTGAGCGGCAGGCTCTGCCGTGGGTAAAGGTTGATAAGGACTATACATTCGATACGCCTTCGGGACGGAAAACACTTTCTGACCTGTTCGAGGGGCGCAGCCAGTTGCTGATCTATCATTTCATGTTCGGACCCGACTGGGATCAAGGTTGCACAGGATGTTCGTTCCTGGCCGATAATCTTGATGGCGCCGTGACACATCTCAACAATCACGACGTCACGCTCGCCGCCGTTTCGCGCGGACCGCTGGCAAAGCTGGAAGCTTACAAGAATCGGATGGGCTGGCATTTCCCGTGGGTTTCGTCGGAAGGCAGCGATTTCAATTTTGATTATCACGTCTCCTTTACAAAGGATGAGCTCGAGAATAATCGCGTTTTCTACAACTTCGAAAAGCTGGCGGCCGAAGATGCTTTCGATGAACTGCACGGCATGAGCGCTTTTTACAAGGATGAAAACGGCGCGATCTATCATACCTATTCCAGCTATGCGCGCGGCATTGAAGAATGGGTCAGTACGCTGATGATCCTCGATCGCGCGCCGAAGGGCCGCAATGAAAATAGCACGATGCATTTCGTCAAGCGGCACGATGAATATGAATCGCAGGCTTCCAGGCACAGCTGCTGCGGCTGATCATTCGCCCGCGAAATAATCCAAGGGAGTACTTTCAATGAAAAACGGCTCTTCTCCGTTCGTCTGGTACGAATTGATGACAACAGATGCTGACAAGGCACAGGATTTTTATACAAAAGTCGTCGGCTGGACGGCAAAAGACGCCGGCGTCCCCGGCATGAAATATACGTTGTTTGAAGTGCCCGGATGCATGATTGCGGGCATGATGTCGATGGCCGACATGCCCAAAGAGGACTGCGGCGGCGAGCCCGGTTGGATCGGCTATGTCGGCGTGGCAAATGCTGATGACTACGCCCGGAAAGTTGAGGCGGAGGGCGGCAAAGTTCTCAGAGCTGCGCAAGATATTCCGAACATCGGGCGATTTGCGATTGTGTCGGACCCACAAGGTGGTGTCTTTGCACTTTTTGAGCCGAAAGACGAAATGCCGCCACCGGCCGACTTCGGTTCGCGCAAACCGGGACATCCGGGCTGGCACGAACTCTACGCCCAGAACGGCGAGACAGTATTTCCTTTCTACGAGAAGGTTTTCGGCTGGAAGCTCTCACGCAACTTCGACATGGGGCCTATGGGGAACTACAAGGTGTTCAGTGTCGATGGCGCCGATCATGGCGGTATCATGACCGCGCCTCCTGGTACTCGCGTCGGCTGGGGTTTCTACTTCATGGTCGATGGCGTGAAGGATGCTGCCAGCAGGGTCAAGTCTCTCGGTGGAGCCGTTTTGCAAGAGCCGATGCAAGTGCCCAACGGCGAATGGGTTGTTCAATGCAAGGACCCGCAAGGCGTGAACATCTCGCTTGTTGCCTCGAAACCGTAGGATAGATTGTGCCTCCCGATTGACTGCCGTTACATTTACGATGATTGGATGGAACATCGAAACGTATCGGCGGATGATCAATGATGCACGACAGAAGGACGCGTCAGTCTCAACGGGCTGGAACAGTTTTCGCCGCTGATGTTGGCGGGTCCTTCATTCGGCTGGCGCGCTCAGCCAATCCGGGCGATATCGAGCTGCTTGAAAAACTGCCAACGCCGGCCAACAGTTGGGATGAGTTTGGCGGGGCATTGGAAACTGCGCTCCGAACCCACGCACCGGACGACAGGGGGCCACTTGCACTTTCCATCGCTGGATTAGTTGATCCGGATACAACTACCGCTTTCTCTGCAAATATCCCATGCATTACCGGACACAGGCTAAGCTTTGAACTCGGCGAGCGATTACAACGGCAGGTAATTGCCGCCAATGATGCCGATTGTCTGGCGCTTGCTGAGGCAATCGAAGGAGCGGGTAAGGGACATGACATAGTCTTTTGCGCAGTGCTGGGAACAGGCGTCGGCGGTGGGCTTGTTATCGACGGTCAATTGGTTCGCGGTAAAGGTGGTTTGACTGGTGAATGGGGGCATGGCCCGATCCTCAACACGTGTGTAGAAATAGACGGGCAAACAGTGTCGGTTCCTCGCTTCGATTGCGGGTGCGGTCAAAGCGGTTGTGTCGACACGATCGGCGGTGCACGCGGGATCGAAAAGCTGCACCAGCTTCTGAATAGTATCGACGCGAATAGCCATACGATCCTGCAGGAATGGCTGGAAGGCAGACCGGAGGCGAGACGGACAATTTCGGCCTATCTCCAGTTGGTTGCCGATCCGCTTGCTGCCGTCGTCAACATAACCGGCGCATCAATCATACCGGTTGGAGGTGGACTTGCTACCGCTTCCGAATTGATCTCAGCAGTCGATGAGGCGGTCAGGGCTCGAATTCTGCGGAAGATAGACAAGCCGTTAGTTGTTCCGGGTATATTCGGCAGCGATGGCGGTTTGGTCGGGGCAGCAATATTGGGGCATCAGACGTGAGCGCACTACTTGAGGTCTGCGTGGATAGTGCCGATGGCTTGCGGTCGGCAATTGAAGGTGGTGCTGATCGGATTGAGCTCTGCTCTGCGCTCGAGCTGGGTGGCTTAACCCCTTCGCTGGGGTTGATTGAGCTTGCCTCGAAAGCACCAATCCCGGTTTACGCAATGATCAGACCGCGCGGGGGCAACTTCTGCTTTTCGGCAGAAGATGAAGCCATAATGCTGGCTGATATTCGCAACGCTAGAAATGCTGGTTTGGCCGGTGTCGTTGTCGGTGCATCGCTGAGCGACGGCTCTCTCGATGCGGTTATGCTGGAAAGACTGATTGCAGAGGCAAAGGGCCTTGGAGTAACGCTCCATCGCGCATTCGATCTTGTTCCCGATATGGAGATTGCGCTGCAGCAAGCAATTGCGCTCGGCTTTGAACGTATTCTGACATCCGGCCTGTCACAAACCGCCGAGGACGGGCTTGATAAACTGCGGCGGCTAGCTGAAATCGCTGGCGAGGGTATCAGCATTATGCCCGGTAGCGGCGTGAATGCTGAGAATGTGGGACGGATCATGGAGGCAACTGGCGCCGCAGAAGTTCATGCTTCATGCCGGGTCCCGGTCGAGGAGAAGGATCCTCGTGCTATCGCCTTCGGTTTTGCTGCTGAACAATCATTTCGGACATGCGTTCAACGCGTTAGAGCTTTGAAAACTGCAATCGCGCGCGCTTAAAGGCCATTCAATCCAAATTCGCGGCGTCTGTGAGTGTAGTATTCGCATATTGATCGACGCCTGAAACGGAAATTTCTCATACACTTTAAGGTGACACTTAATCCCTATTGCCACTCCCAAAGAGTTTGAGTAGAAGTGTCGTCACATCAAGAGTTGGGGAGACGCCCAACGCCAACCTGCCTCTCCGGGCAAGGTGGTACTCTCTGCAAGGAGAGGATGTGGCCAAACCGGCAAATATACGGATAAAGCCACTCGCGTCCTCACCAACATAAACTAGGGACCGACGCGACATGCCGATTAAAATTCCTGACGATCTGCCAGCAACCAGTGTTCTCCAGTCCGAGGGCGTCATGGTCATGCGTGAAGCAGATGCCGTTCGTCAGGATATTCGCCCGCTGAAGATCGGCCTTCTTAATCTGATGCCCAACAAGGTCACCACCGAGACGCAGATTGCGCGGCTTCTCGGAGCAACGCCGTTGCAGGTGGAGTTGACCCTTGTTCGTATCACCAACCATGTGGCGCGCCACACGCCTGCCGATCACATGCTGTCCTTCTACCAGCCGTGGGAAGATGTGAAGGATCAACGCTTTGACGGTTTTGTCATCACCGGGGCTCCGGTCGAACGCCTTGAGTTCGAGGAAGTCACCTATTGGGACGAAATGCAACGCGTGTTCGACTGGACACAGACCCATGTGCATCGGACACTGAATATTTGCTGGGCTGCGCAAGCTGCCGTTCATCATTTCCACGGCATGGGCAAATACGAACTACCGGGCAAGGCGTCGGGCGTCTATAGCCAACGCAACCTTGCGCCATCGTCTCCCTACCTTCGCGGCTTTTCGGATGATTTCAAAATCCCGGTTTCGCGCTGGACCGAAGTGCGCAAGAGCGACATTCCGTCCGACAGCGAGTTGAAGGTGCTGGTCGATAGCCCAGAGACGGGGCTTTGCCTGTTGGACGATCCGCGTCATCGCTCACTGCATATGTTCAATCACGTGGAGTATGACACGACGTCACTGGCGGACGAATATTTCCGTGACATTCAGGCCCAACCTGAAACAAAGGTTCCGGCGAATTATTTCCCTGGAGACGACGCAACGCGCCAGCCGGAAAACCGCTGGCGCAGCCACGCGCATCTTCTTTTTGGAAACTGGATCAACGAGATGTATCAATCGACGCCTTACGACCTGGAAAATATCGGGAAGCGCTAAGAGCACGGAGCGGACGCGGCCTAAATGAACGAACCCGGCATGGCGATATTGCACGCCGGGTTTTGAGCGGTTAACTGGCAGCGCGCGCCAGCCATCTGTGCCAGTCGTCCTCTGAGCCGTGGAAGACATTCAGGTCAATCTTTTCGCTTACACCCTGCGAAAGCCCCGATCCTGAATACTGCCAGAAGGTCCATGGACGCCCCGGATAAACCTTGGACGGATGTTGGGCGACGGCACGTAGCCAGAATGGATAGTTGGTGAAGGCACCTTTCAGATTGTCGTCATAGAAATCTGGCGCGGTATAGATGATTGGCCGCTTGCCGTAGTGCTGTTCCAGCCTGTCCATGAAGACCTGCATCTTTTCCCGCACCTGCGCCGGAGAAGGCCGCCGCTTGCAGGAGGAATCGCCGTTCCATTCCACATCGATGACAGGTGGAAGCGCATCGGCTTCCTTGGGAACATTGCGGATAAACCAGTCGGCCTGCTGGCTTGCCACGCGGCACCAGTAGAAGAAGTGGTATGCACCGCGTTTGATGCCTGCGGCTTTCGCCTCTCGCCAGTTCTTGCGGAACATGGGATCGAGATGGTCGCCGCCATCAGTTGCCTTGATATAGGCGAAGTTTGCACCTTGTGTACGCAGCTTCACCCAGTCGATATCACCCTGCCAGCGCGAGACGTCCACACCGTGAACTGCCAGCTTGCGCGGCGAAGAGCGTCCGAAATTGATCGGTTTTGCATCGCGGAAACGGTGGCTGTAGATTTTCGAGCGTTCTTGCGGCGTAAGGCGTACCGGCGGGTAGGCTGCGACTTCAGGCTTCGGAAGCGAGATGCGCGCCTGGGGGCGTTCCTGCGGCTGTGGTTGCGGCGTAATGCGGGCTGGCGGCTCTGCCTTGAACGGGCCTGCATCAGGTATGGGGCCTGCCCAAGCCAGAACTTCTTCCTGTTGGGCTGCTGGCATCGGCTGCGAAGCGCTCGCCATTTCGCTCAGAGGAGCGGGCGGCACCGGGCGAGCCACCGAACTCGTTGTCTCAGCCGAAGTCTTCGACTGGAGCATGATGCTGTCGATGCCGGAACTTGACGTACAGCCCGTCAAAGCGGCGCAGGCAAGGGCGATGACTGATACAACCGAAGAACGCATGAGCACCCGTAACGCAAAACAAATGGGCTGCAACGCTCCCTCTGAGCTAATTGCTAATCAAAGCTTACCGGGAAATGCTGAATCCAAAGTTTACGAAATTGCTAATGCACGCTCTCTAATTTGATTGCGCGAGAATTTTAATCAGTGCTGTTGCAGAATTCTCCAATACGGTTTCATCAAATCCTGAGAAGCCGAGGATAAGCCCCTGGCGCGGCTTCAGTTTCGTGTAGAGTGTCGATAGTGCATGAACCTCAATGCCAGACTCTGACAGAATGCCTGCGAGACGTGTATCGCTTTGCCCGTCCGGTAAAGCCAGAAGCAGTGAAAGCCCAGCAGGAGGAGCCTCAATCCGGAACAGTTCCGGCTCTCCGGGGGCAAGTGCTGCCATCAGTTTACGCCGCCGCGATGCATGTATGCGACGCATACGCCTGATGTGCTGCGCAAAGGCTCCCGTTTCTATGAAGCTGGCCAATGCTGGCTGCGCCAGTGGCGACGGCGCAGGAAACAGGGTTTGTCGCAAAGCTCTGAATTGAGCGGTCATATGTGCCGGTACGATCAGGAAGCCTAGCCGCAGGAGTGGCGAAAAGACCTTGGAAAAGCTTCCAATGTAAAGAATACGGTCTGGGTCCAGCGACATCAACGCCGGCAGGGGCTGGCCGATATAACGGTGTTCGCTGTCGTAATCGTCCTCGATGATGACAGCATCACGCTCTCTTGCCCATGCAATCAATTCAAGACGGCGACCCAACGTCATGGTTACGCCTGTCGGGTGATGTCGAGCCGGTGTGACGAACGCCCCGCGTGCGTCGCTGGCTTTATCTCGCCCCGTCGAGACATCGAGACCGCCGACATCGACGGGAACGGCTATTATGTCGAGGCCATTGGTACCTAGGATCTTGCGCGCAGGCGGATATCCGGGTTCTTCCATCCAGAGTCTGTCACCCGGCGCAAACAGCGCTTCCCGGATAAGGCCAAGAGCGTCTGCGCTGCCGTTGGTGATGATAATCTGTTCCGGTGAGACAATCATACCGCGCCATTCGTGCAAATGACGGGCCAAAGATGACCGCAGAGGATGAAAGCCAAACACATCGTCGCTGCTTAATAGATCAGGGGAGGGATTGCGCCAGATGCGTCCTAACAGTTTGCCCCATTCGTCGTGCGGGAAATGATCGCTATCGAACATACCGAGCCGGAAGGCTTTGGCTTCCTCACGGTGTAACCGCTGCTGGGCTATCGTATGAAGGGGCGGTTGGTCGACTGTCAGGCTGGTTTCGGGAAGTTCGGCGGTGACATGGGTTCCGGAACCTTGACGTCCTTCCAGATAGCCTTCGGCGATCAATTGGTCGAATGCCGCAAGAACGGTTGTTCGTGACAGGCCGAGTTCCAGAGACAAGGCACGGGTAGAAGGCAGTTTTGCATTGGGTTTCAGGCGTCCGGCCAAAACCGCTTGTCTTATCTGACCGACCAGTTGCGCAGTAAGCGAGACATCGCTGGCGCGATCGATCCCGAATTCCGGAAGCGTATTGGAAATTGGCATTATCGTATTCGTTGAAAGTGGTTATTTTCTCAAAACCACTATGGCGGCAGTTTGGCCAAACATAAAGGAGAAATATCGGCCATGACGACAGCCCCTTCCGAACGCAGCCGCGTGAAGCGCATGCATGAGCGCGGTGCCTATGATGCAGCCACGGTTCACGCAATCATCGATGCTCAGCCTCTGGCGCATGTGGCTTATGTGTTCAATGGAACGCCCTATGTCACACCAACGCTGGTCTGGCGTGAAGGCAATTTCATTTACTGGCACGGATCATCCGCCAGCCGCATGCTGGAAAGCTGCGACGAAGCAGAAGTGTGCGTGAGCTTTACACTGCTCGATGGGCTGGTCCTTGCCCGATCAGCGTTTCATCATTCCTGTAATTATCGCTCGGTCATGGCTTTCGGGACAGCGCGTAAAATCTCGGATGTCGCGACGAAGGAACATCACTTGCGCAGTTTCGTAAACGGGCTTTTTCCTGGTCGGTGGGAGGGACTGCGCCCGATGATGGCCAAGGAACTGAAGGCCACCATGCTTCTGGAACTGGAATTGAAAGAAGCCTCGGCAAAGGTTCGTTCCGGTCCGCCGAAGGATGATGACGCCGATTATGCCCTGCCAATCTGGGCAGGCGTCATTCCTATGACTACTCAAATGGGTTCACCGGTGGATGACGGTCGTATTTTGCCGGGCGTTGCTGCGCCGGACGCCATCATGCAATTCGGTTATGTAGCAGAAGCTGCGGAATAGACCTTCGAAGGTTCAGGCGGGGCCGAGAAAAATGTGCGTCTCGGACTTCGCGATCCCGTCCATGGCGCGGATTCCTGTTACCAGCCGGTGAAACTCATTCATGTTGGGGACTTCAATCTCGGCGATCAGGTCCCATGTTCCATTCGTGGTGTTCACGGCGGAAAAGCCGGGATTCTTGCGTAAAGTCGCTATCACGCTTTTGATGTTACGCCCGGTCAGTTCGATCATCATGATACCGCTGATCATGTCGGTGGTGCCATGATCCTTCAATCTGACTGTAAAGCCTGCAATGACCCCTGATGCGATCAAACGTTCCATACGGCTTTGGATCGTGCCTCGCGCCACCCCCAGAATGCTCGCAAGCGTCGGGATGGATGCACGCGCATTGATACGCAGTTCCGATATTAAGCGCTGATCCAGATCATCCATCACCAAACCACCATTTGACGATTTCGTCAGTTTGATTGCGTTTATCGCAGATTACTGGACATTTCTATACCGAATTGACGTTTTCGTTGATCCTTTGCTCCGTTAGCGTGCTTGAAAACAAACAAGCCGGATAAGCAGCAACGCAACCGGC
>WPCJ01171009.1_pt1 | contig 43972 bp, 40 predicted proteins | sample 5399831 | NCBI WGS metagenome assembly WPCJ01 (sample SAMN12869470, study PRJNA574797) | sludge metagenome | isolation source: wastewater treatment of pH10 | place: China:Beijing | collected 2019-05-20
GCGGCCGCCCGGTGGCGATCGACAGGTTGTTGGGGTTGGTGAAGGAGGGGATCACCGAATGGGCGGTGCGCACCGTGCCCCTGGCCTTGATCTTCTCAAGCGCCGGCATCAGCCCCGCCGCAATCGCCGCGTCCAGATAGGCCGGCTCGCAGCCGTCAAGGCAGATCGCAATCGCAGGCACACGCGGCCACGCATAAGTCCGGCCATTCGCGGCAACAGAAACAGGAGTGTGCTGGTTCATCAGAGGAGGTCCTTCCTGCCTTCGAGGAGAGTCATCTTCTGTTTGAACCAGCCATACCTATTTGCCAAATCGCAATTTTGAATTTGAATGATTGATGAAAGCTATGGATCAGACGAGTGCTGCGCGTTGAGCAACTCCGCCTCGGGCAACACGCTGCGCATGAAGGCCTCGATCTTCGGCGACTCGCGGCGTTCCTGCAGACAAGCCAGCCTGTATTCCGTGCGCACCTCGACGTCGGCAATCCGTATCGTCGTCAATCGCGGGTGGGCGACGAACTCGAAATCAGCGACAACGCCGATACCAAGCCCACGCTCGACCGCCTTCCATATACCTTCGCGGCTGCCGATCTCGAGGAAAGGTGTGATGGTCGTGCCGGTGGCGGCGGCCCCCCTCTCAAGGGCCCTCCGCGTGGTGGAGCCAGTTTCACGCAAAATGAGCGGCTGGTCGGCCAGTTCGGCCATTTCGACGCTTTCGCGGCCATTCCAGGCATGATCGGCATTGACGAAGACCACTACCTCATGGGAGCTGAATGGCACCGACAGCACGCGCGGATCGTCGACGATGTGAGCGAGGATGGCGACATCGGCCTCGAGCTCCAGAATCCGTTGTAGCGTCTGGTCGGAGTTGCCGAGCAGCATGCTGACCTTGATGGCCGGGTAGGCGGCCAGGAAGCGTGCCACCATTTCCGTGGCATGGAAGGGACCGACAGCGGCGATCCGTAGCTGGCCCATCGTCAGACGACCGCTGCTCAGGAGCAGTTCGTCGGCTTCCTCATGTAGCTTCATCAGCCGGCGGCTGATGTCGAACAGCGCGGCACCCGTCTCGGTCAACTCGACACGCCGCCCGCGTCGGACCAGGAGTTCGACCCCGTAACGTTCCTCCAGTTCCTTGACCTGGGTGGTGACAGTCGGCTGGCTGATGTGCAGCGCCTGCGCGGCGGCGGTGAAGCCGCGATGTTCGGCGACTGCATGGAAGGAACGAAGATGGGAAAATACTATAGCCATTATCTATGATAAGCTCTGGAAATATGTATTAGTCAATAGACGGCAAAGCGGCCACGCTGTGAGCATCAGGAAACTCAGCGCAGGTAGCAGCCGTGTGGTCTTATCGTAATCCCGTCGATGTCTGGTTCGGACAGGGCAGTTTTGCAAAGCTGGGCGAACTCCTGGGTGGACGCAGCTATGCGCTCGTCACCTATGGCGAGCCGGCTTTCCACAAGCTCGGGGCGGAACTCGAACGTAAGGGCGGCAAGCCGCTGCTGGTGGTCGACGATATCGCTCCCAATCCCGACATCAGCCATTTGGAGCAGCAGACAGCTCGCTTCCGCGACCTGTCAGCGGCACCTGAGGTAATCGTGGCGCTGGGCGGCGGTTCGGTGATCGACTCGGCCAAGGCGTTCGCAGCCGCCCGCGGCGATTTCGGCGTGGTGGACGCCTATCTGAAGAAGCGTTCTGGCGCCGGCACCCTCGATCCCTGGCCGCTGATCGCGGTGCCGACCACGGCAGGCACCGGCAGCGAGGTGACCTGTTGGGGAACGGTATGGGACAACGCCAACGGGCTCAAATATTCTCTCGCCCATCCCGGCCTCTATCCGCGGCAGGCGCTGGTCGATCCCGAGCTGATGCTCGGCAAGCCACTGGCGCTGACCGTGCAGACCGGGCTCGATGCCTTGTCGCATTCGCTCGAAAGCCTGTGGAACCGCAATGCCAATCCTGTCTCGATGGCGCATGCCGTAGCCGCGGCCCGGGGTGTTCTGTCCACTCTGCCGGCGCTGGTCGGCGACCTCGGCAATCTGCAATTGCGCGAACGCATGGCGCGCGCCGCCACGCTTGCCGGTTTCGCCTTTTCCAATACCAAGACCGCGATCGCTCATTCCCTCTCCTATCCGATCACCTTGCGGTATGGCGTGCCGCACGGCATCGCTTGTTCGTTCACATTGCCGATGATCATCCGCTCGGTCGCCGACCGGGGAGGAATTTGCGAGGAAGCATTGCGGTCGATCTTCGGTTGCGAGGCACAGGGAGCGGCCGAGCGGCTCGAGACAACTCTCAACAAACTGGGAGTGGCCACAGACCATCATGCCTATGGCATCGAACTCGCCGAATGGCGCGCTCTGATCGAGGCTGCCTTTGCCGGCGAGCGTGGACAGAATTTCATCGGCTCGCGCGAGGAACTGCTGGCGGCAGCCGGAATGGAGGCAAAAGCATCGGCCGCATAAGCGGTCCAGCACACAAAGCGTACTGTCGAACTTTCATCATGGAGGAGAAGATGAAATCGTTGAAACAGCTTTCCATTGCGCTGCTTGGCGCAAGCGTGTTGTCCACCATTGCTGCTGCCGCCCTGGCGCAGGACTGCAAGGACCCAGGCCAGCTCGTATTCTCGATCATTCCGACCGAGGAAACGACCCAGGAACTGGATATCTATCAGCCCCTGCTCAAGGCCTTGAAAGAAAAGACCGGCAAGAGCGTGGAATTCTTCATGCCGACCTCCTATGCTTCCGTCATCGAGGGCATGGTTAACGGATGGGTCCATGTCGGCGTGCACGGGCCCAACTCTTATGTGCTGGCCCGCGAAAAGGACCCGACGCTGGAGGTCTTCGCCACCTACACCAAGGCCAAGGGGCACTTCCAGGAAGAAGGGCCGGGCTACAGGGCGGTTCTGGTCGTCAAGGCCGACAGCAAGTTCGAAAATCTGGACTCCCTGAAGGGGACCGTGACCGGCCTCGCCGATCCGGCCAGCACCTCCGGCAACCTGATGCCCCGCATGGTGTTTGGCGATGAGATCGGCACCGGGCCGGAACTGGAGAAGTACTTCTCCAAGGTCGTCTATACGGGCGGCCACGATCAGTCTGCACTGGCAGTCAAGGAGGGGCGCGTCGACAGCGCCTTCGTCGCAACCCACCGTCTCGACAATGTCATCGACCGCGGCCTTGCTGCCGAGGCCGACTATCGCGTGCTGTGGCAGTCAGGCATCATCCCGCAGGACCCGATGGTCTATCGGTCGGACCTGTGCGAACCGATCAAACAGGCCATCCGCGAGGCCTTCCTTACCCTGCATGAGAATCCGGAAGCGAAGTCGTTCTTTGAGGGCATAAACTCGACGAAGTTCGTGGCCATGCAGGATTCGGACTACGACATCATCCGCAAACTGGTGGCGGCCGAAAAGGCGGCAGAAGGCCAGTGAGACATGAAACCGGTATCGTGGGTGGAAGCGTGCCGTGCGCTTCTGCCCGTGAAGGGGAGGTTGCCATGCCCGTCCTCGAAGTCCGGAACCTGAAAGTGCGGTATGCGGCAACCGGCCCGCAGATCCTCAAGGGTGTCGAATTTGCCGTTGATGATTCGGATTTCTGCGCCGTCATTGGCCCGAGCGGAGCCGGCAAGTCGACGCTGATCCGCTGCATCAATCGCCTGGTGGAACCCAGCGAGGGCGAGATCATCCTTTTTGGGCAACATGTCTGCCGGTTGGCCGGAGGCGACCTGCGCAGGCTGCGGCGACGTATCGGCATGATTTTCCAGGAGTTCAATCTGGTCAACCGCATGTCGGTTATGGACAACGTCCTGTCGGGACGGCTTGGCTACACGGGCGCATGGCGCAGCCTGTTCAAGACGTTTCCACGCGAGGACATCGAACGCGCCCTCCATCTTCTGGAGCGCGTGGGTCTGCAGGATCATGTGGACAAGCGCGCCGACGAACTGTCGGGCGGCCAGCGCCAGCGCGTCGGCATCGCCCGGGCCCTGATGCAGCAGCCCGAGATTCTCCTGCTAGACGAGCCCACTTCGGCGCTCGATCCAAAGATTTCTCGCAGCGTGATGGCACTGATCAAGGAACTGGCCGAGGAATTCAAGGTGCCGGTCCTGTGCAACATCCATGATGTGCAACTGGCCCTCGAAAGCTGCAACCGCATCATCGGCATGCAGGACGGCTACAAGAAGTTCGATGGTCCTTCCAGAGACATGCGCAAGGAAGACCTCGACGCCATCTATGCCATGGAGGTGCTGTGATGAGCACCACTACAGCACCCATGCCCGATCGCGGCTTCGAAGCCTGGCTGGCGCATGGGCGCAGCCGCCGCTTCAAGAATCGGGCGATCCTCGTTCTGTCCCTGGCCGTCCTGGCATGGTGCTTCCATGACACGGTCATGTTCGACACGGACTGGACGCGCATGGGCGGCGCGCTCGGCGTCGTCGGCACGCTGGAGCGCTTTCTGTGGCTCGACTGGTCGCTGGCGCCCTCCCTGGTGGTTCCGGCATTGGAAACGCTGATGATGGCGACGCTCGGGACACTGCTCGGCTGTGTACTGTCTTTGCCTGTTGCGTGGTTTGGTGCGGCCAACGTCACGCCCAGCAGATATGTATTCTACCCGCTCGGCCGCTTCCTGATGGTCTTGTCGCGCTCCATCCACGAAATCATCTGGGCGCTGCTCTTCGTCGGGGCGGTCGGTCTCGGCGCCTTGCCGGGTATACTGGCGGTGGCCATGCGGTCCATCGGATTCATTTCCAAGATCACCGCCGAGGCCATAGAGAATATTGATCCCAAGCCGGTGGAAGCCATCCGGGCCGTGGGCGGTAACCAGTTCCAGGTGATGTATTACGGCATCGTGCCGCAAATCCTGCCGGTGATCATCGGCACCATCATCTTCGAATGGGACATCAATATCCGCCGCTCGGCGATCATGGGTCTGGTCGGCGCCGGCGGGCTTGGCCTCGTCTTCTTTCGCCAGATGGCGATGTTCAACTATGGCGGCGTCACGCTGGTAGTACTGGCGGTGCTGGTGCTGATCGCCTTTGGTGAGGTGGTATCCCACTATGCCCGCAAGGCAGTGATTTAGGAGAGAGCGATGACGCTTGCTTCATCGGAGCCGATGCGGCTTTCAGGCCGGAAATGGTCTCGTTACCGGCACCCGGAATCGACACTACGCCTTGCCGCGCTGCTGGCGGTGCTGACCTTCCTTTTCTGGTCGGTCCGCTTCCTCAACATCGATGTGGTGCGCATCTTCGGCGCATTTCCCCGTCTGGCCGACATTCTTGCCACCCGCTATTTCCCACCGGACCTCAACTATGTGTCCGATGCCGGTTTCCTGCGCTCGGTGTTGCGCACGCTGGAAATGTCCCTGCTGGGCGGCGTCTTCGGAGTGCTGGTCTCGATTCCTCTGGCCTGGATGGCGGCCCGCAACATCACATTCAGCCGTGCCATCGCCTATCCGTTCGGTCGCTTCGCCATCATGGGCAGCAGGTCGATCCACGAGACGATCTGGACCATCCTGTTCGTCACCATTCTCGGTTTCGGTATGCTGGCCGGCACCTTGGCGCTGACGGTCTTTTGCATCGGCTTTGCCGGAAAGCTGTTTTCCGACGAGCTGGAAGCGATCGACATGGGGCCGGTCGAGGCGATGCGCTCGGTCGGCGCCAGCCACCTCCAGATATTCCAGTATGCGGTGCTGCCGCAGGTGCGGGTGGCCTTCACCGGCATCACCATCTACACTTGGGATGTGGCGTTCCGGGCCGCGACCGTGGTCGGCTTCTTCGGCGGCGGCGGTATGGGCTGGTACCTCAAGCGCACCACTCAACAACTGGAAAGCACCCGCGTCGCAGCGATCCTGCTGATAATCATCCTGCTGGTGCTTCTAGCAGAAATAGGATCGGGCTGGTTGCGCAAGAAAATTGGACGGATGCGGTGAAATGCCGGGGAAAGACGGAATAGCCGTCAAGACGGTGTCGAAACATCCGCGATGCGGTCAATCGCGACACAGCCTGCCGTCGTGCGCACATTGATACGCCTGCTGCTGGCGTAGCCGTGCGTGGCAATCGCCGCCAGATCGTCCCCCGCCCGGATGGGCCGTGACCACCAGCCATCCCGAAGCGACCATCCAGCCTTGATCGCGGCCTCCGCATCCTGGCTGTCCGGGCGAAGGCTCGCCACCTCGTGCACGATGCGGGCACTGGGGGAACGCTTGCTCAGCAGGTCGCGTGTTTCGACAAGCGCGGCCTGCTTGTCGTCAGCCACAACGATCTGGTGGAAGTAGCGCCGCGAATGCCGGTACGGCGTGAGATATGCGATCTTGACCTGAAAAGCCGGCACGACACTTCTCGATCTCACTCGGTTCCTACCTGAAGATTGGAGAAAAATGCCGAATTACAAGGGCGAATCCGGCATATGAGAAGTATTGCCTGAGCTTGTGCCGCAATGAATTCCCGCCTGCTGGCCTTTTATGAGACAGAATCGTGGATGTTACACGAAGTACCTGCACATGTTGGATTTCGCTGGCGCGGCGCCGGCCAAACGCGGATACATGGCTCACAAAACCGTCTCGCTGGCGCGCGTCGGCGTTCATGACAGGCGGCACGCGCGGTTCGAGAGGTCGACTTGCAGATTTCCTTCCACAAGCAACAGCAATACAGCGTGACAAGCGGCGTCTTGATGATGTGCGCCGGAATTGCGCTCCTGACGACGAACGATGCCATCGCAAAAGCGCTGACGGACAGGTATTCGCCCCTCCAGATCATCTTTCTGCGCAACATCATAGCCTTGCCGGTTGCCCTGGCGATCACGCTGAAAATGGGAGGCAGGAGCGCGCTTCGTTCCTATCGGCCCAGCGCCCATCTGTTTCGGGGAATGCTGTGGATCGGTGCCGCGCTGCTGTTCATCACCAGCATGAAATATCTGGGGCTTGCCGAAGCCACCACGCTGGTCTTTGCCGCACCTCTCATCATTACGGCGATTTCTGCCATTTTCTTGGGGGAGTATGTCGGTTGGCGACGATGGTCCGCGGTCATCGCCGGCTTTATCGGCGTGGTCGTCGTTGTGCGGCCGGGAAGCGCGACCTTCCAGCTGGTCTCGCTGCTGCCCATCGCCACGGCCTTCGTCTACGCCATGTTGATGGTCGGCGCGCGCTGGGTCGATCCACGCGACAGCGTGTGGACACTCATGCTGTACCTGACCGGCATCGGCGCGTTGCTCAGCGGCCTGACCATGCCCTTCGCATGGACCGCAGTTCAGGTGGACGACCTATGGCTGTTCATTGGGATCGCGGTTGTCGGAACGGCCGGCGTGACAATGGTCACCCAGGCGTTCCGCCTTGCGCCAGCCGTCGTCATCGCTCCTCTTGAATACACAGCCCTTCTGTGGGCCGTGGCTCTTGGCTGGCTGATCTGGAGCGACGTTCCGGACTTCGTCACCTTTCTCGGCGCGGCCATCATCATTTCGAGCGGCGTGTTTATCGTGTTCCGGGAACAGAAGACGAAGGCGTGACGGGGCAGGGTGCGGATCAGGGGAATCTGCTGGCCGCCCAGGCTGAGGCTTCCGTAAGGGCACTGCAACCAGGTTGGCCGCCGCTCCGGTCGACCTCGCCAGCCTCCTTTGTCGCCTTAAACATGCCGCCCGCAAGCGGAAGCTCAATTCGGGACCGCGACACGCGCAAAAACAAGGGCTTGATGCTCAAAGCGAATCCAAAGGATCACACCGTCTTCGCTCAGAAACGTTTCGACCTTGGCGGGCAGGGTCGTCAAATCCGACCCCGGACTCCGGCATGGCTTGCCAGCACCTTCGTCCATTTTGTCGCAGATGAATTGTCCCGCTCATTGACCTAGCGCAAGGGCGCTTGGGGGAAACTGTATAACGTCGCGGCCGGGAATTGCCGGAATGCCGCTCGATGAAATTTTTGCGTTTTCTGTTTTTGCTTTGGGCGGTGCTGGGCTTGGGGACTGGCGTCTCCGCGGCTAGCGTGTTGCAGGAATATCTACCGACCTCCCTCGCCTCCGATCTGGTTGCCGACGCCGATAGCTTTGGGCCGATCCGCAGCGATCTTGCCGTCGCGCCTGTCATGAAGGGCGGCGAGACGGTCGCCTGGGCATTCATCACATCCGATTTCGTCGGGACGACCGGGTATTCGGGCAAACCCATCCATTCTCTCGTAGCCGTCGACAAGAACGCCCGGATCGTCGGCGTGCAACTGGTGAAGCATTCGGAGCCGATCGTCCTGGTCGGCATTCCCGAAGCCAAGGTCAAGGCGCTCGTGGAAGGCTATGCCGGCCTCGATCTTCTGGCCGAGGCCAAGGCCGGCGGGACGGCGCACGAGGTCGACATCATCTCGGGCGCCACCGTGACCGTGATGGTTATCGACGATTCGATCATCCGGTCGGGCCTGAAGGTCGCGCGCGCGCTCGGCCTCGGCGGATTGGCGCCCGAACAGCCGGATGCCGGCCCCCGGTTCGAGATCGATCCTGACGCGGCAGCGCCGGCGGACTGGTTCGAGGCCGAGGGCGACGGCACGGTGAGAAGGCTGTCTCTGGATGTCGGGCAGGTCAACGCCGCCTTCGCGACGCACGCGGACGCCAGGGCGCGCGAGCGTGCATTGACCGAGCCGCCGGAAACCCTCTTCATCGAATTGCAGGCGGCGCTGGTTTCCGCACCGCCGGTCGCCGAGGGACTTCTCGGCGCCGCCGAGGCAGCCAATCTGAAGACGTGGCTGAAGGAAGGAGAGAACGCCGTCGCGCTGATGGGGCGGGGCCTCTATTCCTTCAAGGGATCGGGCTACGTGCGTGGCGGCATCTTCGACCGGGTCGTCCTGATCCAGGACGACGTGTCGGTGCGTTTCCGCGACCGCGACCACCGGCGTCTTTCGACCATAGCTGCCGCAGGCGCACCCGGCTTCACCGAAAAGGACCTGTTCCGTATTCCGGCGAATGTCGGTTTCGATCCGACGAAGCCGTTCCGCATCCAGTTGCTCGTCCAGCGCGAGGTCGGGCCGATCGAGAAGGTCTTCCACACCTTCGATCTCGCATACCAACTGCCACAGAAATATCTGCGCGCCATAGCGGCGGCGCCTGCGCCGTCGCCTTCGGCGACAGCGCCTGTTGCCGAGCGCAATGAAGGCACAGCGCAGGCGGAGTTGTGGAGGCGGATTTGGGGGGATTCGAAGCTGAAGATCGCCGTGCTCGGCGCCATGCTGACGGTGCTGACGGGCGTCTTCTTCTTCCAGACCTTCGCGGTCAGGAACGAACGGCTGTTCTACATGTTCCGCATGAGCTTCCTCGCGGTGACGCTGGTGTTCCTTGGCTGGTACGCCAATGCGCAACTGTCGGTCGTCAATCTCATGGCGCTGTTCGGCAGCCTGGTGAACGGTTTTAGCTGGCAGGCATTTCTGCTCGATCCGCTGACCTTCATCCTGTGGTTCGCGGTCGCTGCCGCCCTCCTGTTCTGGGGGCGCGGTGCCTATTGCGGCTGGCTGTGTCCGTTCGGCGCTTTGCAGGAACTGACCAACCAGATCGCCCGCAAGTTGCGCATCCCGCAATGGACCTTGCCATGGGGGCTGCACGAGCGGCTTTGGCCGGTCAAATACATGATCTTCCTGGCCCTGTTCGGCGTCTCGCTGGTCAGCATCGAGCAGGCCGAGCACCTGGCCGAGGTCGAGCCGTTCAAGACCGCGATCATCCTGAAGTTCCTGCGCGCATGGCCTTTCGTCGCCTACGCCGCAGCACTGCTGATCGCCGGGCTGTTCGTTGAACGCTTCTACTGCCGTTACCTCTGCCCCCTGGGCGCGGCGCTGGCGATCCCCGCGCGGCTGCGGATGTTCGACTGGCTCAAGCGCTACCACGAATGCGGCAACCCCTGTCAGACCTGCGCAAACCAGTGCCCCGTGCAGTCGATCCATCCGACCGGCGAGATCAATCCGAACGAATGCATCAACTGCCTGCATTGCCAGGTGCTCTACCAGTCCGAGACCACTTGTCCCGTCGTGATCAAGAAATTGAAGCGCCGGGAGAAACTGGCGGAAAGCACGCCCCCGGCGCCGCGACGTCCTTCCGTCGGCCAGCCCACTGTCACTCGAGCCACCATTTCCGAAGTTTAACAAAAGGAGTTTCGACTATGGAATCCAACGAGAAAAAAGGCGTCAGCCGTCGCACCCTGCTGGGCGCCACCGCCGGCGGTGCCGTGGCGGCGGGCGCGTTTGGCGGCCGCCTGTCGATGGGCCCTGCAGCACTGGGCCTTGGCGTGACCGGGGCTGCCGTCACCATGGGCGGCGGCGCACGGGCGGCGGGAGCCGACGGCTCCATCGCGCCCGGCCAGCTCGATGACTATTACGGCTTCTGGTCCTCGGGCCAGACCGGCGAAATGCGCATCCTGGGCATTCCCTCCATGCGCGAACTGATGCGCGTGCCGGTGTTCAATCGCTGCTCTGCAACCGGGTGGGGCCAGACCAATGAATCGATCCGCGTTCACCAGCGCACGATGACGGAGAGGACGAAGAAGCAGCTTGCCGCCAACGGCAAGCAGATCCATGACAATGGCGATCTCCATCACGTCCACATGTCCTTCACCGAAGGCAAGTATGACGGTCGCTATCTGTTCATGAACGACAAGGCCAATACCCGCGTGGCGCGGGTGCGTTGCGACGTCATGAAGACCGATGCGATCCTCGAGATCCCCAACGCCAAGGGCATTCACGGCATGCGCCCGCAAAAGTGGCCGCGCTCCAACTACGTCTTCTGCAACGGCGAGGACGAGGCGCCGCTCAACAATGACGGCTCGACGATGCAGGACGTGTCGACCTATGTGAACATCTTTACCGCCGTCGACGCCGACAAGTGGGAAGTGGCCTGGCAGGTCCAGGTGTCTGGCAATCTCGACAATTGCGACGCCGACTATGAGGGCAAATGGGCCTTCTCGACCAGCTACAACTCCGAAATGGGCACGACGCTGGAGGAGATGACCAAGTCCGAGATGGACCACATCGTCGTCTTCAACATCGCGGAGATCGAGAAGGCCGTCGCCGCGGGACAGTACGAGGAGATCAACAGCGTCAAGATGCTGGACGGGCGCAAGGAAGCCAAGTCCCTTTTCACCCGCTACATCCCGATCGCCAACAACCCGCATGGCTGCAACATGGCACCGGACCGGAAGCATCTGTGCGTCGCCGGCAAGCTGTCGCCCACCGTGACCGTTCTGGACGTCACCAAGTTCGACGCGATCTTCTATGAGAACGCCGAACCGCGCAGCGCCGTGGTGGCGGAGCCGCAGCTCGGCCTCGGCCCGCTCCACACTGCCTTCGACGGGCGCGGCAATGCCTACACCTCGCTCTTCCTGGACAGCCAGGTTGTGAAGTGGAACATCGAGGACGCGGTCCGCGCCTATGCCGGCGAGAAGGTCGATCCGATCAAGGACAAGCTGGATGTCCATTACCAGCCCGGTCACCTGAAAACGGTGATGGGCGAAACGCTCGACGCCACCAACGACTGGCTGGTCTGCCTGTGCAAGTTCTCGAAGGACCGCTTCCTGAACGTGGGCCCGCTGAAGCCCGAGAACGACCAGCTGATCGACATCTCGGGCGACAAGATGGTGCTGGTCCATGACGGCCCAACCTTCGCCGAGCCGCACGACGCGATCGCCGTGCATCCCTCGATCATGTCGAACATGAAGTCCGTCTGGGACCGCAACGATCCCATGTGGGCCGAAACACGGGCACAGGCCGAAAAGGACGGCGTCAATATCGACGAGTGGACCGATGAGGTGGTTCGCGACGGCAATAAGGTTCGCGTCTACATGACCTCGGTTGCACCGGCCTTCAGCGTCGAGAGCTTTACCGTGAAGGAAGGCGACGAGGTGACGATCACCGTCACCAACCTCGACGAGATCGACGACCTGACGCACGGCTTCACCATGGGCAACCATGGCGTGGCGATGGAAGTGGGGCCGCAGCAGACTTCGTCGGTGACGTTCGTGGCGGCCAATCCCGGTGTCTACTGGTACTACTGCCAGTGGTTCTGCCATGCGCTCCACATGGAAATGCGCGGTCGCATGTTCGTCGAGCCGAAGAGCGCCTGACGATGAGGCACCTGGCTGTCCTGCTTGTCGGCCTTATGACCGCCGCGCCGCTGGTCGCGGCGGAGCACGAGGTCGCGCCAGGGCAGGGCAGCCTTGCGAAAGCCGTCGCCGGGGCCGCACCCGGCGACGTGCTCAGGCTGGTGGACGGGGTCTATCGCGGCCCCGTCACCATCGACCGCCCCTTGACGGTCGTCGGCCCGCGCGGCGCGATCGTCGACGGCGGCAACAAGGGCAGCGTCCTCACCCTGACCGCACCCGACATCACCCTGTCGGGCTTCACCGTTACCGGATCGGGCCACGTCAATCAGGATCTCGACGCCGGCGTGAAGATCGAGCAGGGGGCCGACCGCGCCGAGGTGAAGGCGTTGCTGGTCACCGGCAACATGCATGGCATCGACGTCCATGGCGGACACGACGCCCGTGTCCTCGGCAACGAGATCGTCGGCACGCAGAACCCGCACATGAACGAGCGCGGCAACGGCATCTATATCTGGAACAGTCCAGGCACGCTGATCGAGGGGAACTCGATCCGCTACGGCCGCGACGGCATCTTCTCCAATGCCAGCTCCAACAGCATCTATCGCGGCAATTTGATGCGCGATCTGCGCTTTGCCGTGCACTTCATGTACACCCGCAACACCGAAGTGTCGCGGAACGTCTCGGTCGGCAACCATCTCGGCTTCGCCATCATGTTCTCCGACCGCGCGAAGATCCTGCACAACCAGAGCCTTGGCGACCGCGAGCACGGGCTGATGCTGAACTACGCCAACAATGCGGACGTGACGGGAAATCTGGTGCGCGGCGGCACGAAGAAATGCCTCTTCATCTACAACGCCCACAAGAACCTGATCTGGGAAAACCGGTTCGAAGGCTGCGGCATCGGCATCCATTTCACTGCCGGGTCCGAACGTAATGTGCTGACCGCCAACACCTTCATGGGCAACCGCGAACAGGTGAAATATGTCGGCACGCGCCATATGGAATGGAGCCACGAAGGGCGTGGCAATTTCTGGTCGGAACACCCGGCCTATGACCTGAACGGCGACGGCATCGCCGACAGCTTCTACCGCCCGAACGACCTGATGGATCAGATCCTCTGGTCGCAGCCCGCAGCGGCACTCCTGACGGGTTCGCCCGCGGTGCAGCTTGTTCGCTGGAGCCAGCAGAGTTTCCCAGCCACCTTGCCGGGCGGCGTGCGCGATTCAGCGCCTCTGATGCGTCCCCTGACCATTCCCGTCACGGCGGATGCGCAAAGTTTCGAGGCCGAAGTCCAAGGACGCTGGGCCCAAGGAAATATCGATGACCTCGACCCTGCAAATCTCACGTCTCACTAAGCGTTTCCAGACCGTCGAGGCGCTGAAGGAGGTCTCGCTCACGCTGGAACTCGGCAAGCGCGTCGCGCTGCTGGGCCATAACGGCGCGGGCAAGTCGACGATGATGAAGATCATCCTCGGCCTGATCCCCTTCGACAGCGGCTCGGTCAGCGTCTGCGGCACGGCGCCGGGCGCTGCGGCGGCGCGGACGCAAGTGGCCTACCTGCCGGAAAATGCCTCATTTCACCCCGCCCTGACCGGGGAAGAGCAGATCCGCTTCTATCTGGCCCTGCGCGGCGAGGACCCGAAACAGGCGATGGGCCTTCTCGACAAGGTGGGGCTGGCCCATGCGGCGCGCCGCCGGATCGGCGGCTATTCCAAGGGCATGCGCCAGCGCGTGGGGCTGGCCCAGACGCTGATCGGCAAGCCGCGCCTTCTGATTCTGGACGAGCCGACCTCCGGTCTCGATCCGGTTTCGCGCCGCGATTTCTACGATCTGCTCGACGGACTGGCCGCCGACGGCGCCGCCATATTGCTTTCCTCCCACGTCCTGACCGAGGTCGAGGCTCGCACCGATCGGATCGTGATCCTCTCGCAGGGACGGCTGGCGGCCGAGGGCACGTTGGCCGAGCTGCGGGAAGAGGCGGCTTTGCCGGTCGTGCTGCTGATCACCCCTGCGGCGGGCGAGGACGCGGCGCTGGCGGGTGCATTCCCTCAAGCCGTCCGCACGGGAGACGGCCGGCTGAAGCTGTCATGCGAGCAGACGCGGAAGCTGCCGCTTCTTTCGCGCATCGCGGCCCTCGGCGGGCAGGTCGCCGATCTCGACGTCATCCCGCCGAGCCTTGAAGACATCTATTCCCATTTCAGCCGGAGGGACGGGCAATGAAACGTATCCTTGCCACCGCCCTCTGCGAATTCCGGGTGGCGTTCAGGAACCGCTGGGTGGCCATCGCCACCGCGATGATGGCGCTGTTCGCGCTTGTGCTGGCTGCGGCAGGCGCCGCCCCGACCGGCGACATCGGCGTCGACCGGCTTTCCGTGGTCGTCGCCTCGCTGACCTCGCTGTCGGTCTATCTGGTGCCGCTGCTGGCGCTGCTCATGAGCTTCGATGCGGTAGCAGGCGAGGTCGAGCGGGGAACGCTGCCTCTGCTCCTGACCTATCCCGTCTCGCGGCTGCAAGTCCTGCTGGGCAAGCTTCTCGCCCATGTCGCCATCCTCGGCCTCGCGACGAGCCTCGGCTACGGTCTGGCCGCCCTTGCGGCGATCCTTGCCGACAGGGGCGCGCTGGCGGGACTGGCCTCCCTGTGGCGGCTCGTCTGGTCGTCGGTCCTTCTCGGCGCGACGTTCCTCGGCGCAGGCTACGCGCTGTCGGCCCTGACCCGGCGCACATCCAGCGCGGCGGGGCTCGCCATCGGCCTTTGGCTGGCGGTGGTCGTCCTGTACGACCTGGCACTCCTGGCCCTGATCGTTTCGGATTCCGGAGGTCCCCTTACCACGCGCATCCTGCCGATCGCACTGTTGTCCAATCCCGCCGACGCCTTCCGCATCTTCAACCTGTCGGCGGCCGCCGCCGTCTCCGCCGCCGGCGGCATTGGCGGCGCCGCCGATGCGATACCGCTCTGGCAATCCGGCGCATCCATCCTGCTCTGGCCGGTTGCCACGTTGGCGCTGGCATGGGCCGCGTTCAGAAAGGTGACGCCATGACGACGATGCTGCGCCTGATGCTGCTGGCCATTCTGCTGCCGGTCAGCGCCTGCACGCAGGAGGCCGTGCAGAATACCGCGCCGCAGGAGATGACGGCAGAGACATTGGGCCACTACTGCCAGATGAACCTGCTCGAGCATCCGGGTCCGAAAGCGCAGGTCCACATGAAGGGCATGCCGGCGCCGCTGTTCTTCAGTCAGGTTCGCGATGCAATCGCCTATGCCCGCGCGCCGGAGCAGATCGCGCCGATCCTCGCGATCTACGTCAACGACATGGGGGCTCCCCGGGCGACCTGGGAAAAACCGGGCGACGGCAACTGGATCGATGCCGGAAAGGCATTCTTCGTCGTCGGCTCGACTCGCGAAGGCGGCATGGGCGCTCCGGAAACCGTGCCCTTCGCCTCCCAGGCCGATGCCGAGGCTTTCGCCAAGGCCGAGGGCGGCACCGTGCTGAAGCTGATGGCGATCACGGACGACATGGTCCTGACACCGGTGGAGCATGAAACAGCCGAAGACCAGGACGACGACTATGAAGGCCGTCTGCGTGCCTTGCCAAATGCTGTTGGAGGCTGAACCATGCTGACACGTCGCCGCCTGATCGCAATTTCCGCCGCCATGGCGGCATCGTCCTGGGCGGGCATTGCGCAAGCAAGGCCCACGACCCGGCTCTGGACGGGACAGGCTCTCGGTGCCCGCGCCTCTATCCGGCTCGACCATCCGCAAGCCGAGGCAATTGCCGCCCGTGTATTCGCCGAGATCGATCGGCTGGAGGATATCTTGAGCCTTTATCGGGCGAATAGCGCACTCAGCCGCCTGAACCGCGACGGCCGGTTGGACAGTCCTCCTTTCGAGTTGCTGGAATGCCTGTCGGCCGCCGGCGCCGTCCACGCAGCAAGTGGCGGGCGTTTCGACCCGACGGTGCAGCCGCTTTGGAGGCTGTGGGCGGAAGCGGCAGCAGTTGGGAAGAAGCCCACCGATGCTGCCATCGAACGGGCCCGGCTGCATGTCGGCTGGGAAAAAGTCACCGTGAGTCCGGCAGCGATCGTTATGAAGCCGGGCATGTCGCTGACCCTGAACGGCATCGGCCAGGGCTATGTCGCCGACCGGGTCGCAGCCTTGCTGGAAGCCGAAGGGCTGAACGACATTCTCATCGACACCGGCGAATTCCGCGCGCTGGGCGGACAGCCTGACGGCGGCGATTGGCCTATGCTGCTGGAGGCGGGCACGCGGCTGGGTCTGCGCCAGCGGGCGCTTGCGACCTCTTCCCCCTTGGGGACGACTTTCGATCAGGCCGGCCATGACGGACACATTCTCGACCCCGCGACGGGCCGGCCGGTTCGCCGGGTCTGGGGGTCAGTGTCGGTTTCGGCCCCGTCGGCCGCGATCGCGGACGCACTGTCCACGGCCTCGTGCCTGATGCCCGATGAGGTATCCATCGTCTCGATGATCAGGCATTTCCTTGATGTGCGTTGCGAGGCCGCGGCTCTAAATGTCCGTTCATAAAGGCATATGGCAGCCGATCGGATAGCAGGACAGTTGCGGCCGATTTTTCATAGCCTCCTGTCGGGCCGGGATTGGTTCGTCTATGGTGGGCGGCATGAATCCAGCTACACCCCAAGGCCTGTCGATCCTGCATCACAACCGGCGCGTGATGCTGAAATGGCATCGGCTTCGGCGGCGACGTGCCGATCCGCTGTTCGGTGCCGGCAATCTCGCCCTCGGCCTGCAACTGGGCGCCTCTATGGAGGTCGACCTGCGGGTGACCGCGGACGGCGATTTCGCCGTGCTCCATGACGATGTGCTGGATGACGAAACGGACGGCATCGGACCGGTCGCCATCCATAAGCGGCCGGCTCTTGCCGGTCTTCACTACGACGATGCCGGCGTACCCGGCGTCGCGCGCCATGGGCGGCGCCTGCTTTTCCTCGACGACCTGATAGCCCTCTTGCGCGATGCGCGGCCGCAAGCGCTGTTGCAACTCGACATCAAGGACGACCTGGCCACCATCGGCGCAAAGGGTCTGGGCCGGCTGGCCGATGCGCTGCAAGGGGATGGGCTTCCTGTCATCGTCAGCGGCGATTGCAACGACCTCATTCTCGCGCTCGGGCAACGCCTGCCGAATGTTGCGCGCGGCCTCGAACCGAGTTTCCGCCTCATGGACCTGTTCGCGAGAGGGGATGTGAAGGGAGCGGAAGCCCTGCTCAGGGCCGAGCTTGCGGGGTCCGTACAACCTCGAATGGTCTATCTGCACTGGACGATGGTGCTGGATGCGCTCGATGCCGGGCTCGACTTCGTGGCGATCTGTCATGACGAGGGCAAGGCGGTCGATGCCTGGACCTTCACGCCGGCCAACCCCGCCGAGGGCTTCACCGAGACGGAATGGCACGCCTTCTCGCGCCTGCTGGAACTGGGCGTGGACCAGATAACCACCGACGAGGCGGTGGCGACGGAGGCTGCCTACGCCAAACGCGTCGGCTTGGGCTGAGCCCCATCGACCGGGGATTCCGCCAACTGCTCCCACAGGAAGTCAAGCGTCCCGGCAAGACCCGGCGTGCAGGCGGCAACCGCGCCGCCATTGGCGATTATGCGGTCGAGCGGCGGCATGGCCACATATGCTCCGGCTTCTGCCGCGATCAGCGCGCCGGCCAATATGTCCCAACTGTTGAGATGGGCTTCGTAATAGAGATCGGCGATGCCGTCGGCGACCCGTACGAGGCCGAGCGCGGCGGAGCCCAGGCGCCTGTATTCGATCCCGAGCCCGTGGAGGCGGGCAAGCAGCGCCTGATAGGGTTCGAACGGCGTGCGGCGCGAATAGCCGACGATTGCCAGCGCCTGTGTGGGATCGGCCATGCCGGAAACGCGCACCGGGCGGTCACCGCAGAATGCGCCCTGGCCGGGCAGGGCCGAATAGACGCGGTCGCCGGCCGCGTCGTAGATGCAGCCCAGTTGCACCGCGCCGTCGCGGACGAAGGCAATGGACACGCCCCAGTGGCGCAGGCCGCGAATGTAGTTGGCGGTGCCGTCGATGGGATCGACCACCCAGAAGCCGTCCGCGTTTGGCTCGCCGCCCGTCTCCTCGCCGAGAAAGCCGTCCTGCGGAAAGGCATCGGCCAGAGCGGCGCGGATCGTCTCCTCACTCTGCCGGTCGGCGGCGGAGACGAAATCCTGCAAGCTCTTGGTCGAGACCGCGAGCGCGGCCGGATCGGCGGTGCAGCGGAAGGCTTCCGCCTGCCTGCCGGTATCGAGGGCAAGCCGGCGCGCCAGTTCGAGGCGGGCGACTACATCGGCATCGGCGGCGGGCAGGGCGCGCATCAGGCGGTGGCCCTTCGGACCACGGTCACGGGCGTGAACTCGGTGCGCTCTGCCATGCGCGGCGCGTCCATGCGGCCCATCAGCAGTTCCACCGCCTGCTCGGCCTGAATGTCGCAGGGCTGGCGCAGCGTGGTCAGGTCGTAGGCCGCCCAGGCCGCCTGAGGAATATCGTCATGGCCGACGATCCTGATCTTGCCGATGTCGTGCCCGGCGGCCCGCAGACCGTCGATGACGCCGAAGGCCATGTAGTCGTTGACGCAGAACAGGCCGTCGAAATCCGCCGCCGCAGCAGCAGCCGCGAAACCGTTGCCGTAGTCGTTGATCACCACCGGCAGCGCCTGTGCCGAAGCGCCCAGCTTGCGGCAGGTGGCGAGGAACGCTTCCTGGCGACGCCGGGCGGTGTAGGAAACTTCTGCGCCGCAGATGACAGCCAGCCGCGTCGCGCCCGCTTCCAGCAGCGTTTGCGCCGCGATGCGTCCCGCCGTCTCGTCGTCGGAGATGACGCGGTCGACATGCGGGATGGCATCGCCCTTGTTGATCAGAACGATAGGGACGGCGTGGGCGGCGAATTCCTCGCACAAGGCGGTCGGCGGGGCGTCCGAGGTCACCAGCACACCCGAGACGTTGTAGTGCAGAAGCTGGTCCATCATGCGGTTGACGCTTTCGGCCTCGTCCGCCGGCAGCAGGATCGGGCGGAAGTTGCGGCCGACGAGCGCCTTGGCGATCTCGTGGATCTGCTGGGAGCGGAACGGGTTGTCCATGCCGGCCGCAACCACCCCGACAAGGTCCGAGCGGCGGTTGATGAGGCTGCGGGCCAGATAATTGACGCGATAGCCGAGCTCCTTGGCCGCCTTGTGCACCTTCTCGCGCGTTTCGGGCGAGACGCTCGCATTCGGCGTGAAGGTGCGCGAGACCGCGGCACGCGAGACGCCCGCGCGCTCGGCGACGTCGAAAGACGTCACCTTTCGTCTGGGATTGTCCCCCTCGCTCATGCGGCCTCATCCATCGCGCTGCGCAGAAGTTCCGGCCTGTCCGAGCAGATGCCGAGCACCGGCAGCCGCACCAGATCGGCGATGACCGGCGGCCGCTCCTCATGCCACAGCACCACGGCAAGGCTCGTATCCCGTGCCCGTTCCAGCAGCTCGCCGGTGACCAGTTCCTGCGGGCGTTCGCCGCCGCGCTCCCAGCACAGATGCACGATGTCGGCGTCGCAGTCGCTGGCCGCCGCGAAGGGATCGGCACCGAGTGGGACGAGCACGGATAACGGGAAGGGACAGCCCGCATCCCGCAGCTTACGCATGAAATCGGTGTCGAAGGAGCCGAGCACGGCGAAACTCTGTCCGTGGCTCTCCAGCTCCCGCCATGCCGCCGGTCCGGCGCCGACCGCCTTCAGCTCGACATAGAGCCCGGCGCTCCGCTCCCGCGCCAGAGCCGCCACCTCGGCGAAGGTCGGCACCTCGATGCCGGCGATGCCGGCGAGGTCCGCCGCATTCAGGGTGGAAATGCGCGCATCCATGCCGAAGACGCGCAGCAGGTGATCGTCGTGGCTGACGACGGGCACGCCGTCCCGCGTCATCTGGACGTCCAGCTCCCACATCTGGGCGCCGAGATCGGAGGCGCGGGCGAAGGAGGCGAGCGTGTTTTCCCGCACATGGGCGCTGGCGCCGCGATGCCCGATGGCGAGCGGCCGCGCCAGGAGGTCGGGCCAGCCGAAGCGTTCCGCAAAACCGGACCCTGCCGTGACGCTCAAATCCGCTCTCCCTTGTCGTCGAACATGAATATCCGGTCCGAGGCCACGGACCATTCCACCTCGTCGCCCACGGCGATATCGGAGCGCACCGGCTGAATCGACCGCAAAACGCTGCCGTCGGCAAGCATCAGGTCATAAAGGTTCTCGCGTCCCTGCGTTTCCACGAAGGAGATGCGGCCCTTGACCGGAACATCGCCTGCGGGACCGAAATTCTCCGGGCGGATGCCGACGGAGACGCGCGTGCCCTCGGCCAAGTTTCGGGCGCCGTTCGGTTTCGGCAGCCGCACATCGGATTGTGGCACCACGATCGCATCGCCACTGACGACGCCGCGCAGGAAGGCGATCGGCGGATTGCCGAGGAAGCCGGCCACGAACGCGGTGTGCGGGTCGTTGTACATCTCGGTCGGCGTGGCGATCTGGACGATCCTGCCCGCATCCATGATGGCGATGCGGTCGCACATGCTCATCGCCTCGACCTGATCGTGGGTGACGAGCACGGCCGTGATGCCGGTCTCGAGCTGGATGCGCCGGATTTCGGAGCGCATTTCCAGCCGCAGCTTTGCGTCGAGATTGGCAAGCGGCTCGTCGAGAAGCAGCACGTGCGGGCGGCGCACCAGCGCCCGGGCCAGCGCCACGCGCTGCTGCTGGCCGCCGGAAAGCTCGGCGGGGCGACGGTCGAGAAGCGGCTCGATGTGCACCAGCTGCGCCATATCGTCTACCTGACGGGCGATTTCGGCCGCCGACTTTCCGGCGATGCGCAGGGGAAAGGCGATGTTCTCGCGCACCGTCATGTGCGGATAGAGCGCATAGGACTGGAACACCACGCCGACATTGCGCTCCTGCGGCGGCAGCGAGGTCACGTCCCTGTCGCCGAACAGGATGCGGCCGCCGCTCACCTTGTGGATGCCGCAGATGGCGAACAGCGTGGTCGACTTGCCGCAACCCGACGGACCGAGCAGGGCCAGCATTTCCCCGTCGCCGATTTCCAGCGTCATGTCCTCGATGACGCTGACGGCGCCGAACGCCTTGCTGAACTTGTCGAGCAGGATGCGCATCAGCCCTTCGTGCCTCCTCCGTAGATGTTCATCAGGTAGTTCTGGAAAACGAAGAACAGGACCAGCACTGGCGCGATGTAGAACAGTCCGACGGACTTGAAGAGCGCCATGTCGAAATTGTTGTCGTCGGCGATCAGCGAGGCGAGATAGACCGACAGGACCTGTGCGTTGCCGCTGGGGGCCAGCACCTGCGGCAGGATGAACTCGCCCCAGGCCAGCAGGAAGGCGAACAGGGCCAGTGCGAAAATGCCGGGCCTGACCTGCGGCAGCACCAGCTTGCGCCAGACGGTTAAGCGGCTCGCCCCGTCCTGGATGCCGGCCATCTCGATCTCCCACGGCACGGTGTCGTAGAAGCCCTTCATCAGCCAGATGCCGAGCGGCATGTCGATGGCGGCTTTGACGAGGATCACGCCGATCAGCGAGTTGTAGAGGCCGACCATCTGCAACACGATGAAGATGGCGACGATCAGCGTGATGGCCGGGAAGGCGTGCAACATCATCACGCCGGCGAGGAAGAAACTTCTCCCCGGCACGTTGAGGCGCGACAGCACATAGCCGGCCATGGACGAGACGACGACCACCAGTGCTGCGCTGGTGGTGGCGAACAACAGCGAGTTGAGCGTCACCCGCCAGATGCTGAGACGACCCGGCCGCGTCTGCCACAGGAACGACCAGTGCTCCAGCGTGAATTCGTGCGGGACCACCGAACCCGGCGGCGAGTTGGTGACGGTGTCGACGAACAGATAGGCATAGGCCAGCACCAGCGGGGCGCTGAGAATGGTGATCACGAGAATGATCGGCCAGCTTTTCTGGTGTCCGTTCATCGCGCCCTCACAGCTCTATCCGCGGCCGGGTGATCAGCGCATTGTAGTTGAACAGGCGCAGATAGATGAGCGACAGCACGATGCCGATGACGACCAGCACCAACGCCATGGCCGCGCCATAGCCATATTGCAGGTTGCCCGCATAGTTGTTCAGCGCCGTGTGATAGATCCACAGCGACCAGATCTCCGTCGCGCCGCCCGGCCCGCCATCGGTGGCCAGCAAGGTCTGCTCGATGGAGGTGAGCAGCGACAGCGTCTGGTAGCAGGTGACGAACAGGATCGGCCATTTGAGCTGCGGCAGGATGATGTGGCGGATCTGCTGCCAGCGATAGGCGCCGTCCACGCTGGCGGCATGGAAATGGGTTTCGGGTATAGCCTTGATGGCCGAGGCGAAGATCAACATGCCCATCGAGGCCCCGACGAAGCCGTTGATCATGATGACGAAGAACCAGGCCTGGGTTGCGCTGTCGAGCATCCAGTTGCGCGGCCTGACGCCGAAATCGGAAAGCACGGCGTTGAGGAAGCCCGTGTCCCAGGCGACCCATTTCCACAAAAGCACGTAGATCACCACCGGCGAGATGCGCGGCAGGAACCAGATGATGCGGAAGATGCCCGCCGGCCGCTCGGGCATGTAGTGGGTGGCGATGGCCAGGAACATCGCATAGCCGATGTTGAAGAAGACCAGCGTCATGGCCACGAAGAACAGCGTGTTGAAGAACACGCGCGTCGTGTCGCGCGAGGAGCTGAGGCGGCGGAAATTGTCCGTCGTCCAGCTCCAGCCCGTGTAGGTCGCTGCCGCGAGCGCCTCCTTTTCCTCCGCGGTGAGGTCAGGGTCTATGGCCTCCGCCGCCGCGACGAGGGCGCCGGAACTGGCAAAGCGCGCATTGGCCAGCGAGCGGCTGAAGGCGTCCGAAATGCGCTTGACCGTGCGCGTATCCGGCCGGTCGGGCAGGGCGCGGATCACGCGCTCGAATTCGCGCCGCGAGGTAAAGCTCTCGTCCATATGGCTGCGCCGCAGGCTGGCCACGATGCCGGAGGCGATGCCCATCTCCTCCAGCGCCGCCAGTCCCCTTTCATCCACCACATAGGTCGGCTGGCCGAGCCGCTCGGCCAGCTCGCCCATTTCGTAGCGTTCGCTGAGCACTCTCAGCGCACCGGGCGAGACCTGATGGGCGCCACCGCTGATGCCTGTCGCGGTGTTCATGTTGGTGAAGGCGAAGACGCCGGTGAGCACCACGGGCATGAGGAAAAACAGGACCACCAGAAGGAGCGCCGGCAACAGCAGCAGGACGCCGAGCCCGCGCGAGCTGTCCAGCAGGCCGAGCCTCCGGCGCGCGGGCGCGGCCCCGGCACCGCCCGATGCCGGAAGGCGCTCTGTTTTGTCGCGGAACGCGTCCATCAGCTCGTGCCCGTCAGCGGATGACGATGGCCTCGCCGAGGCTGTTGCGCAATTCCGCCTCCACGTCGCTCACCGCCTGCTCCGGGGTCTTCTGGCCGGTCCACGCACTTTCCAGCCCCTTCCACATCGCGCTCCAGTAGACGCCGAAATTGGTGTTGTTGGGCATGGCATTGGCATGGGGCAGAAGCCGTTCCGTCGCCTCGCGCGCCCAGCGGTCGTTCGAATAGAGATCGATGTTGGACTGCTGATGGGCGATGCCCAGATGCGCCGACTTGATGGCGTGCAGCGTGTTGATGCGCGGCTCCGAGGCGATCTTGATCAGTTCGGCCGCGATATTGGTCTGCTCCTCGCCGTGGCCGCTGGTCAGCAGGTAGACGAGCGGGTGGGTGAGCGTGTTGGCCTTGCCGCCTTCGCCTGCGGGAATGAGCGTGAAGGCAACGTTGCCGAAGAAGTCCTGGAGACCTTCCTGGTTCACGTAGCGGGCATAGTGCCATGTGCCGCCGTGCCAGATGCCGACCTTGCCGCTCGGCACTTCCGAATACCACTGGTCGGTTGGTGTGCCGATGTGGTTCTTGCGGGTCACGCCGGCAGCGGCCGCATCGGCGAAGAACTGGTAGAAGCGCTGCATCGCGGCCTTGTCGAGAACGAGCTTGCCGTCCTCCTCCATCACGCCGCCGAAGGAGGTGTAGAATTGCCAGTAGTCCGGCCCGTTCTCGGGACGCGGATAGAAACCGTATCCAGGCTGCACGACGCCGGCATCCTGCATCTTCTTGGCGTCCTCCAGCACGTTGGCCAGCGTGTATTCGCCCGCCTGCACCCGCGCCGGCAGCGCCTCCAGGTCCTCGTCGGAATAGCCGATCGCCTTCATGTGCGGCTTCCAGAAGAAGAACGGACGCGATTCCGCATCCTGCGGCAGGCCGTAGACCACGCCGCCATACGAGGCGATCTCCATCAGGTTCTCGTAGATGTCGTTGATCGGCCAGGCGTCGAGGTTCAGATAGTCCTCGGCCGGCACGATCAGGCCCGACTGCGACCACGGCGCGATGTCCTCGTGGCCGGTGACCACGATGTTGGGGGCATTGCCGGCCTCGGCGGCCAGCGTGAGCGCCTGCTTGAAATCGTCCCAGCCGGGATAGACCTTCTTCTCGACGGTGATGTTGAGGTCCTCGCCGGCGATGGCCCGCTCCCGCTCGAGGATGTCGGCCGCCATTTCGATGGCGTCCACGCGGTAATTGTCGTTCGGTCCGGTGCCGCCGGACCAGATGCTGATGGTGACGTTCTGCGCGGCCGCAAGGCCAATGTTGCCAAGAAGCGCCACGGCCGCAGCGCCTGCCCAGATCGCCAAACGCGATATTGTCATCTCTCTCGACCTCCCTTTGTCGGTGCGTCGCCTGCCGGCGCCATGATCTGTCCGGGAAAGAGGCTCGTCAGCTCGTGACGACCCGCGTTCCAGATCCGGAATGTCGATTGGTTATGATCCTCCCTGCTGACAGTCGGATGACATTTTGCGCACGTGTGCAGATTATCCGCCATTTCTGGCGCAGCAGGCATTGCACACGTGTACAATGGCATCGACCCGACCTTTCGTCAACCGACCGTACCGGGCAATACCGATTGGTCTTCCTGTGTCTTCAAGGGAGCCAGGCTGACGATCCACTGCCCAGGTGTTGCCCGCCTCGATCGGCATATCGATGCAAATGCCGTGAGAGGTACCGACGCCTTGCCAGTGCTCTAATTAAGTGGCATCAGGGTTTTATGAAGTCCGCTGACTGTACCACCTGAACGCGCTTCCGCGTCATCGACGCGAGAAGCCTTCGTGCCGGCTCTCCGCTCGTGGCCGGCGGGTTTTGTTATGCCACGGCGTGCCCCTCGACGCCGCCAATGCAGCTTCCTTCATCGGTACTTCTCATGCACAATTTCTTCGAAAGCCCCTTCAGGGGCATTACGCTCGACAAGCAGGTCACCCACCCGAACATCGTCGTGGGGCGCTACAGCTACTATTCGGGCTATTACCACGGTCACGGCTTCGATGATTGCGCCCGGTTTCTTCTGCCCGAGGAAGGCGCCGACAGGCTGATCGTCGGCAGCTTCTGCTCCATCGGCTCAGGCGCGGCCTTCATCATGGCGGGCAATCAGGGACATCGCAACGACTGGATCAGCACCTTTCCGTTCTACTGGATGAGCGAGGTTCCGGCCTTTGCGGGTGCGCAGAACGGCTATCTTCCGGCAGGCGATACGGTCATCGGCAACGATGTGTGGATCGGCTCCGAAGCCATCGTCATGCCGGGCGTCACCATCGGCCATGGCGCGGTAATCGGCACTCGCGCACTGGTGACGCGCGATGTCGAACCCTACGCCATCATCGGCGGCAATCCGGGCAAGGTGATCCGCAAGCGCTTCAGCGACGCCGACATCGACAGGTTGCTGGAAATGGCATGGTGGAACTGGAGCGACGATCAACTGCACGACGCGATGCCTGTCCTGACCAGCGGCGACGTGGAAGCCCTCCACCGCCACTGGAAAGCGACCATCAACATCAGCCGGTAGCAGCAAGGGGCCTCGCTACGTACGGCAGCCCGAAGGCCGGAGGTTCCTCAAGCCGGAATCCGGCCGGATGCCTGCATATGATCGTCCACGACCCTTTGCACTATCGGGGCGTAGTAGGAAAATCCGGGGGTGGCCATTCCCGCCACCTTACCCGCATCATCGAGATAGCGGACCTTCACGATCTCCCTGAAATTGGGAAGCTTCTCGAAGGCTGCGATCTCCTCGGCGTTCATCGGGCCGCCTTGCAGTTTCAGCGAATGGATCGAAGCTTCGGAAAGCTCGTCGAAATATTTCGGATCGGTGGCACAAATATAACGCTTGGCAGCCACATGATAACGTACGCAATCGGTGACGATGGTGGGAAAGAAGCGCTCCAGCACCAGCGCGCCGGCCTCTTCATGGTGCTTGTCATGTGTGTCGTTCATCGAGAACGTGCCGAATTCGCTGGTGAAGTGGCCGATATCATGGAGGAGGGCGGCCACTATGATTTTTTCTTCTTCGCCCTGCCGCTGTGCCAGACAGGCGCCCTGGAGCATGTGCTCGGCCATGGTTACAGGCTCGCCGAGATACTCCTCGCCGCCCCGGCGCTCGAAGATATCGGCCAGAAACGCCACGATTGTCCGGTGGGTGAGTTCGTCCTTGGCCTGCGCGTTCATTCAGCTGCCTCCGGGATCTTCGAGGAATTCCTGCCGGCTTCGATGGCGGCCAGCGTGGACAGAAGGCCGTCCTTGTCGGCGTAGCAGCCCTGGAGCCAGCGCGATCCGGCGCCCGAATAACCCTTGCGTGCATGCAGCACGCGGGTGTTGTCGACGATGAAGCTTTCGCCGGGAGCGAGCTTGAAGGTGACTTCCATGGAGGGGTCGTCGATGATTTCGCCCAGCCGCCGATAGGCCGCGTAATAGTCCGCCATGTCCTCGAAGGGCACATCGGTGATGGCGGCCGTCGAACGATTGTTGAAGCGGATGCCGATCAGCTCGCCATCCGGTGCAAGTTCGATCATCGGCCGCCGCGATTGCAGGCAGACACCGGAACTGCCGGCATACTCGAAGCGGGCGCAATAGCGGGACAGCAGGTCGAAACCGCGCGGATCTTCCGCCCGCAGGCGCTCGGCCGCCCGGAACCCGTCGACCACCATGTTCTCGCCGCCCTCGGCAGAATTTTCGAGGCAGTAGAGGATCTGCAGGGTCGGAACCGGATCGCGATAGGGATTGTCGGTATGGGCCTGGAGCCCGAGCCCGGTATAGGCAAGGTTGCTCGGGTTGACCTCGGTGCGCACCTCGAAATACCTGCCATAGTTGGTCTCGCGCACATAGCCGAACAGCGCGGCGACCTCCAGCAAGGCCTCGGGCTTCACCGGCCCGCCGGCGAGCTTGCCGAAACCGTAGCGGCGCACGCCCGCCAGCCAGCGCGCCAGAGCGTCACTGTCACTGGAAACCTCGGAGAACGCCGCCAGCGGGATGTTGTCGCCAAGCGAAGCATCCCAGGTCTCGATATTAGGCGCCGTCCATCCCGCGACGGCGGGCGCCGGACCGTCATAGGCATGGTCGGCCAGCCATGCGCTGTCGAAGGGAATCGTCCGGCCTTCCGGGTGAAAGGTCGCATGAAGCGCACCGTCGCGGATTTCTGCACGGGACACCACGGTGTCGGCCGGGATGTCGCCGAGCGTGATCAGCCGTTGTCCATTGCCGGGCGCGCGCGTCTGCTCGTCACGAGCGTTGTCGCGAAGCCAGATCGCATGGAAGCGCCGCACGACACCATCGGACCATGTCAGGGCGATTGATTTTCCGTCGTCGAGAATGTCCGCTTTCGACAGCATTTTTGCCTCCAGGTTCATGTCATCGACATTGAAGTCCTGGCAAGGCATAATGACAATCAACAATTTCCAACAACATGACCCTGTTTTCATTATGACTAAAGCCTCCGGCGACCTCCCACCGCTTGAATGGATTCGCGTGTTCGAAGCGGCGGCGCGGCTGGGCAGCTTCACAGCCGCTGGCGGTGAGCTGGGCCTGACGCAGGCTGCCGTCAGCCAGCGCATCCGCAATCTCGAGCTGCGGATCGGCGCGCAGCTTTTCGACCGGCAGGCGCGTGGCGTGAGCCTGTCCACCCAGGGCGAAACCTGGCTGCCCCATGTGCAGGCCGCGCTCGACCAGCTTGCCCATTCGACGGCCAACCTGTTTTCCGCGCCACGCCGCAAACTCACCATCGCGGCTTCTTCGTCCATCATCGAACTGTGGGTCGCGCCGCGCCTGGTTCGAATTGCACAAGCTTTGCCGCAGCTCCAGCTATCGTTCGAGACGATCCAGCGCCTGCCTGACTATCCGCGCAGCGAGGCGGACATCGAAATCCGTTTCGGCGCCGGTATCTGGCCGGACATGAAGGCGGACCGGCTCTACAGCGAGGAACTTGCGCCAGTCGCCGCGCCCGGCCTAGTGCACAGCACAGGGCGCGACTGGCAAGATCTTCCCCGCATTGCCGTATCGGGCCCTAGGCTCGGCTGGCGGGACTGGGCGCTTGCCGCCGAAGCGCAGCCGCCACCCGTCCCGGTGCTGCGCTTCGACACCTTCGTGCAAGCGCTTCGCGCCGCCGAGGCGGGCGCCGGCGTGCTGCTCGGCTCGCTGCCGCTCTGTCATTCGGCACTCGAAGCCGGCCGGCTGGTCCGCCTCGAGGCCGGAAGCCTTTCCATGGATATGGGTTACTGGATCATGTGGCCGCTTCGCCGGCCAAATTTCAGGGAATTCAAGGTCTTGAAGGATATTCTTACTAAACCTGCCGCTGGATGAAGGTCGCGCCCGGGATGCGGATGAACCTGCGGCGCCGGCTCAAACGGGGCATCCCGTCCTGAGCCTTTGAACCGTCATTTCATGGGCACTTCCGCTCTGCATGTGTCCGCCGCGGCGAAATGCGCCATCTGGTCGTCTTTCGCCTTCCTGAAGGCCGGACGGGCGCAGGCGCGCTCGACATAGGCGCCGAGGGCCGGGAAGGTTCCGAACCCGCGGACTTTCGGGATGCGCAGCACGTCCGCCATGAGGATGTCGGCAGCGGTAAAGCGGCCGGCCGCCAGCCACTCGCGGGTGGCAAGCACCTTTTCGAGATGTTCCAGCCGCATGGCCATCCAGCCTTCGAGCGGATTGTCGCCGGACGTCGACAAGCCAATGAACCACCACGGCACCGTCACCATCTCGATCGAGTTCAGCGCGGCGACAATCCATTGGAGCGTTTCCGCCGCGCCCTGCCGGTCACGCGGCATCAGCACGTCGCTCTTGCCGGCCAGATGCAGGAGCGCGGCGCCGCTCTCGAAGATCACGATGCCGTCGTCTTCGAGAAATGGCACTTGCCCGAAGGGCTGGCGCGCGAAATGCTCCGGACCGCGCTCGTCGAAGGGAACGGTGCGGACCTCATAGGCAATCCCGGCCTCCTCGCAGGCCCAACGCAACCTGATGTCGCGGACATGGCCGCGTGGGCTGCCTTTTCCTCCCGGCACCCAGTCATAGGTCCAGATGATCAACGGTTTGGGCATGGGCTCACTTTCCTGTTGGCGGCCGGGGCCGCTTTCGCAGCGGGTTGGCGACGTATCTCATGCGCTGTTCAGATGCAGGATGTTGCCGTCGGGATCCTTGAACCAGACCATCTTGAACCCGTCCGCGTCGTGGACGCCGTCCTTGTAGGTCACGCCCTCCATCTCGTAGCGTTCGAATTGCACACCCTTGGCGCGCAGATCGGCCGCGATGGCATCCAGATCGGCACCGCAGTCCCAGACCACGGCGTTGGCCTTGTTGGTGCCTGCAAATTCGGAGGGGTAGACGACGAGATGCGTCGCGCCGGTCTTGTAGACCAGCACGTCTTCCATGCCGTCCTGCACGAGTTCCAGCCCCAGCATATCGCTGTAGAAGCGCCGCGCCCGCTCGATGTCGCCCACCGCAACGATGGCCGAGGAAGCCTTTTCCTGAATTCCACTCATCGGATGTCTCCTGTTGCTGATACCATTAGGACGCATGAGACGCTTCGGTTCCGACACCCCCGAACGAAAAAGTATGATCAGCCGTCTATAGTTCCGTGTTGTGAAGCCGTTATCGATGCGGTCCGGCGATGCTTTCGCCAGGCACCGGCCTGTCATGCGGCCGGCAGCGTGAACAGGTTTCCGGAATCCGGCCGCGCCATTTTCCAATTGAGGAGTGCAGTTTATGACGACAAGTTGATCCCGTTGACCGATCAATATCCGCTCCCGGTCGTTATCTTGTCCATCGATTGTGGTCCTGTCGGGCAGGGACGGGGATCGGAAGCGCCGCCCCTGCAATTCACCGGACGCTTGCCAAGACAAGATTTGCTCATCGGAGGCATCATGACCCGGCACAAAACATCTCTGGCGACGGCAGCGCTGGCCGCTGCGCTGATGTTCAACAGCGCCGCACAGGCCCAAAGGATCAATGCCGGTGACCGGCCGGCAAGCACCAACCCGCCCTTCGCCGCACAGGCCGTTGCCGAGTTCGATACGCCCTGGGCCATCGCATTCCTGCCCGATGGACGGATGCTCGTCACCGAAAAGCCGGGCCGGGCCTTTCTCGTCACCCCGACCGGCGGGAAAATCGAGGTCGGCAATGTGCCCGAGGTTGCGGCATCCGGCCAGACCGGCATGCTCGACATCGCCGTCGCGCCGGATTTCGAATCCAGCTCGACGGTCTATTTCACCTATGTCGAACCCGACGCCGGCGGCAACCGCCTGGCACTGTCGCGCGCCACGCTTTCCGTTTCGGACAATGAGGCGACGCTCGCCGACGCCGCGGTGATCTGGCGGCAAACACCGGGAGGTGGCAGCGGCCATCCGGGCGGCATCATCGCCTTCGACCCGCAGGGAACCCATCTGTTCCTGACGGTCGGCGAACGCATGCGACCCACAAGCGCACAGGATCCCGAACAGGCACGCGGCAAGGTGCTGCGGCTCAATCTCGACGGCAGCACGCCGTCGGACAACCCGCTTGCCGGGCAGGGCGGCGTGCAGGCGCAGACATGGACGACAGGCCATCGCAATCCCTACGGCCTCGCCTTCGCACCCGACGGCCGCCTTTGGCAGCACGAGATGGGACCGCGCGGCGGCGACGAACTGAACCTGATCGAGCAAGGCCGGAACTATGGCTGGCCGATCGTTTCCGATGGCAGCGAATACAGCGGCGTCGCCATTCCCGACCACGATACCCGGCCCGAGTTCGCGGCGCCGGCCGTCTACTGGAATCCCGTCATCTCACCGGCTGGCCTTGCCTTCTACGAGGGCGCCATGTTCCGGGAATGGCAGGGCTCTGCGCTGATCGGCGGGCTTTCGGCCCGCGTGCTTGTGCGCATCGCATTCAATGCCGACGGCCGCCCCGACGAAGCCGAGCGCTGGAGCATGGGCGCACGCATCCGCGATGTCGCCGTCGCCCCCGACGGCGCTGTCTGGGTCATCGAGGACGACAATCCCGGACGGCTGCTGCGCCTGACGCCGTCAGGCTGACGTTCTTTTCTGGTCAGGCGGCCGCAAATGGCAGCGACAGCGGAAGCGACGCCGCCATGGTCGCGCCATGGCCGAGACCTTTCAGGACATGGCTCTGGAGGTCGATCGCGGACTTCGAGCGAAGACGCTCCACAAGTTCCATGGTGCGCGGCGAGGGGGCGGAAGGACTGTTGTCGCCACGCCGCCGCTCGCTGTCTCCGAGTGCGATCAGCACATCTTTCGCCGATTCCAGGGGGCCCGCAGCCTGCTCGAATGCAAGGAGCCTTCCTTCGTGCCAGCCCACGGATGGGCTGATCGCGCAATACCGGGCAAACGCTTCGGGCCGCGCGAACAGAGCGTAGAGCGCGAACAGGCCTCCGTAGGAATGTCCCCAGATGGCGCGACGGTCAGGATTCACGTCGACGCCACGCTCCGCTTCGTCGCGAAGTTCGCCCGTCAGGGTGGTCAGAAAACGATCGGCGCCTCCGATCATCCTGCCGGCCCGGCCAGGATCCTTGACCGGTTCCTCACCGACGGGAGGCGTATAGTCCAGTGAGCGCTGGTTCACATCCACGCGCAGGGGGGTGTCGTAGCCGACCCCGACCAGGACGAGTTGAGGTGCGCTGGCAAGAAGCGCGACCGTGAGCGCATTGAAGGCTGCATTGCCGTCCAGCATGTAAAGTACAGGATAGCCGCCGGCCGGCGACGGATGCCGGGGCATTGCCGTGAACAGTTGATAGGTACGTCCTTCGCCGGTGTGCACCAATCGTCTCGCCAGGGCATGCGTCGCCGGCTCCGTTGAAAAGATGGCCAGTTCCGCTTCCGATATTCGAGGCTGCGCGAAGGCCTTGCTACCCATTATGGACAGCAGACCGGCGAGGAAGGCACGCCTGTGAGCGGGAAATTCAAGCATAAGCGGTACTCAATTAGGTAGCGGGGTTGGTGGCGCTGAAGCCGAATAGCGAACCGTCGAAGTTGGCTGATCGTACAAGCTACCCTTGCTATAATATGATTAAACTAGTCAAGATAATCGTACGATCATGAGCTTGGGCATGTCCGGGGCAGGGCGGATCAGAATTCCACCAGGCCAGGCAAACATCAGCCCGACATGGCAGGCCAACAAGGCGAGAGGATCGTGATGTCGCGCTCACATTCGAGAAGATCGGGCAAGGCGGCGTGCCAATCCCGCCGATAAGGACGGTTTAGCTGCACGTTGACCACGTCCTCGCGGCTGGCCCATGTCTCGTGCAGCACGAATTCGTTCGGCTTGTCTGCGACCTGGGCAAGACGTGCATCAATAAAGGTTTTCTCTTTCCGCATCTGCTCCAGAACCGCGGTCAGCAACCCCAGAAAGCGCTCGCGCTGGCCGGGGCGCACGGTAAAGCGTATCAGATAGGTTTCCATCAAGTTCATCCTTTTCCAGCGGCTGCCTTCAGGCTGAGACTGTCAGGCCCGGCGGCCCTGATCCATTACCTTGCAGGTCATATTCTGCAGAAGTTTCGCTTTGAGGATGGGCCTGGCCCGAACTCACAGCCGGAAAAGATCGGCATCGACATCCTCATGCCCCGCCAGTGCGCTGCGTATCAGTTCCGCGCCGATACGCGAGAAGGTGATGCCGTTGCCGCCATAGCCCATGAGCGCGAAAATGCGCGGCTTGCGGGGGACCGGACCGATCAGAGGCAAGCCGGTGCGGGTGGTGCCGAAGCTTCCGGCCCATGCAAATTCCGGCGTGGGGTCGATTGCGGGAAGCAGCTTGCCAAGCTTTTCGACGATGCGCTCGGTCTTCTCAGGGATCAGCGCGTCGCGAGTAGCCTCATCCTTGAACTCCTCATCCTCGCCGCCACAAATAATGCGCCCGTCATATGTCGTGCGCAGATAGAGATAGGGGTCGGAAGCTTCCCAGATCAGGCCTTCGCCCGGCCAAAGCTTGCTCTTGGGGTGCCGGCGCGTTGCAATCGCCCAGGTAGATATGATCTCGTGTCGATCATTCCTGGCGACGTCCAGCAGCTCATAGCCTGTTGCAAGCACGACATAACGCGCTTCGATCCGATGACCGGATCGTGTCATCACCTCGACGGACTCCCGGCGATACCGGATTTCGACCGCCTCTTCCGGAGCGAAGAGCTGGGCACCACGGGCCCGTGCATGCGAAAGCAAGCCTGAAGTGAGCTTGACCGGATCGAGCGCCAGATTGCCGTCGGAAAGGATCGCGCCTTCGCGTTGGAGGTCGAAACCGGCTTTGAGTTCGGATGCCGTGAGATACCGCGCCGAAAGGCCGGCTGCGGCCCGTATCTCCGCTTCCTGCCTGAGACTGCTTCCGCTCAGCACGTTGCCGGCAAGATAGAGCGTCGGGCGATCCTTCATTCGGCAGGGGATTTGCAACTCCTCGATCCGTCCGCGCAAATTGGCAACGGCCAGCCTTGCGCGTTGCCACGCACGTGTTGCCCTGTCTGTTCCGATGGTTCGCCGCAGTTTTGCAAGTGGCACGTCAATTTCGAACTGAACCAGGGCGGTCGTTGCACGCGTTGAGCCGAGAGAAGGTCCCCGGCGGTCGATCATGATCACGCCGTGTCCGGCTTCCGTCAGCAGATCGGCCGTCATCGCACCGGATATGCCCATGCCGATGACAAGCACGTCCGTGCGGAAATCACGCGTCAGCGGCTCTTCAGAAATTCGTGGAGAACGATAGGAACTCCAGACCGTCCTTCCAGTCCGTAGATCGAGCTTGCGCATACTGTCCCCCCGGAAAGCTGTTCAACGAACGCCGTGGGTTGCGGTTCCACTTTCGACGCCCCCCGCAGCGGCATTGGCAAAGCATGAAGCATCGGGCCTGCTTCGCTGGAAAACTCCCGGAAGCAAATGCACCGTTTCATTCCACTGGGGCGGAACCCCAATTCATATCAAATCGTTCTGTTCGCAAGCGCCGGGAAAGCCGGGTCGGTTGGCTTTGAGATGGGGACGATTTGGAACCGTATAGCAGCGATGTCGCATATCCAGGGCTTCCGGTTCGGCCTTGCGAGCCGCTGTGGAGCGTGGAGCGTAGCTTTTCACCGCTGATTGGAACGGCAATCCATAATGGCGGTCATGTCCGCGCCGACCTCATGGGCCGGCTTGCCCTTCCGCAAGCCGAGCGCTTGCGGGAAGAGGACCCGTTCACCGAATACTTCATTCGCGATGTTCCCAACCGTATCGTCTTTCACCGCTCCCGCTTCGAGATCGATCTGAACCGGGCACGCGACATGGCGGTCTATCTTCGGCCGGAACAGGCCTGGGGCCTCAAGGTGTGGAAAGACGCCCCGCCACAGCCTGTCATCGATGCATCGCTTGCCCTTCATGACGCCTACTATGGGATGCTGGAACAGATGCTGGCCGGCATCGAGGCCATGCATGGCGGTTTCGTGCTTCTCGACGTCCATTCCTACAATCATCGACGCGACGGGGCAGGCGCCCGGCCGACGGACCCGCAAAAGGCCCCGGTTATCAACATCGGAACGTTCTCGATGGATCGGGCACGATGGGCGCCTCTGCTTGATGTCTTCATGGACGTGCTTTCTTCGCGGAAGGTGCAGGGGTCCTATCTCGACGTAAGGGAGAACGTGGCATTCAAGGGCAAGGGGGAGCAAACCCGCTTCGTCCATGAGCGGTTTTCACACACGGGCTGCGCGATCGCCGTCGAGTTCAAGAAAGTGTTCATGGACGAATGGACAGGCGAGCCCTTGCCCGAAACGCTGGAGCAATTGCGTGCCGCTCTCAGCGCCACGCTCCCGGTTCTGGAGGACAGACTGAGGGTGATCCTGTGACAGCCGGGCGGAAGCGATCGAACAGGCCGGATACGGCCCCGCTTGCCGAGCGAATCCGGCAGGCACTGGCAAACGGAGAGTCCTTGCGGTGCGATCTCGGTCGAGGCGCGCGCCTCCATATAGATCGTCCGCTGCCCTTCATCGTCATTCATCGGCTTGTCCGCACCGCCGCCGCCGCGCGGGCGGTCGCATCGGCCAATGCCTCCCATCTTCTGTTCCGCACCCAGAGCGAAGCGCGTGCGATCATCGCGGAAGTGGCGGATGTGATGATCGAACGGTTTGGCACCTTCCTCGTCATCGAGGTGGCGGAACTCCCCGTGGATTCGCTGGCGGAGGATGCGTCCCGGCTCCCGCCGTTCGAGATCGAACTCGCCGCCTCCGAGGAGAACTCCGCGCAGGCGGCGCTCGCGGCCACGGCCAGCGCCATCCAGGGCGTCGACGTCAAATTCCGCCTGCCGCAGATCACGAAGGCCACGATTGCACAAAAGAAGCCCGGCGCCCCGCTGGTTTCCCGTCTCACGGGCTATCCCGTGCTTCACATAGCCTTTGCACCCATCTACCGCGCGCCGGACGGAAAAACGATTTACCCGGATCTCTCCGAGCGCGTCGTTGCGAACATGGTGGATTCCATCCTTCAAGGCATTGCCGCCTTCGTCCGCAAGTCCGGCATCATGAATCCCGCAACCCATCGTGCCCTGGGACGAAAGGTTTTCATCGATACGGTGACGCGGGCCGACTACGCCATCGACGAGGTCGCCCGATCATTCGACTTCCTGCTTTCCGTTACCCCGATCAACGCGGGCCCGGCTTTTGAGCAATTCGCCGAAAGCGGGTACAAGCGCTTCCCGCGATTTCTCTATCGGCCCTTGACGGTCGACGTGGACCGACAGAAACGGGCGCTTTATTCGATCGATCTCGATCGCTTCGAGGATCCGGTCCTGTCCCGGCTTTACGAGGAACGGCGGCTGGAGATCGACCTGCAGCTTTCCATGATCGCGGCACGGGAGACCGCTCGCTTCCGTGAGCTCGGAAGAGCGCTCTATGGGTCCGTCGAGCCTTCACTCCTCGACGCCGCCAAAGGCATCCTCGCGAAGAGCCGCATGCGCCGGAGCGATTCTCCTCCCGGGCAGGTGAGTTCCACCACGATCAAGAAACATGCCGAAGCGATGATCGCTGCCTATGGTGACGACAATGCCGGCTTTGACGCGCGGATCGAGTTGCGGGAGGACCTGCCGTCCGGCATGATGGTGACCGGATGCCGGTTGCTGATCGCCAAGGGAATGGCGGTGCCCCGCCACAGGGTCGAGGCGCTTCTCAGCCACGAGATCGGCGTCCACCTTCTCACCTATTTCAACGGGTCTGCACAAGGATTGCGTCTTTTCCGGTCCGGGCTGGCCGGATACGAAGGATTGCAGGAAGGGCTGGCCGTTCTGGCCGAATATCTCGTCGGCGGCATGACGGCCACGCGGTTGCGCCTCATCGCAGCGCGGGTGATCGCCTGCGCCATGATGCTTGAGGGGGCGAGCTTCAAGACGACCTTCGACGCCATGGTGCGCGATCACGGCTTCAGCGAGCACACTGCCTTTACGCTGACCTTGCGCGTCTATCGCGGCGGCGGCTTCGTGAAGGACGCCATCTATCTGCGCGGGCTGTTCGAGATTCTGGCCCACCTCGAGGACGGCGGCAGCCTCGATCCGTTCTGGTCCGGCAAGATCGCCGCGTCGCATTTTCCGGTCATTCAGGAACTGGAGAGCCGCGGGCTCCTGAAACCGGCCCGGATCCTGCCTCTGTTCCTCTCACGCAAGGGGGCGGCCGAACGACTTGATAAGGCCCGTTCCGGCCTTTCTCCCATCGACATGATCAACGCATAGGAGCCACGATGCGCATCGCGTTCTTCGTCAATTCCATCGAAGGCGAAAGCCCGGCATACACGACGACCACCCTGGCGCTTGCGGCGCTCATGCGTGGACACGAGATCTGCTACGTTACGCCGGAGGATTTCGTGCTGTGCCCGGACGATTCCCTGATCATCCGCGCCCTGACGCCGCCGTCCGGCAAGTACAAGAAGGCGGAGACTTTCTTCAAAGCCCTGCAATCGGAGGGAGAAACCAGGCGCCTTGCTACAGACGAGATCGATGTGCTGTTCCTGCGCAACGATCCTTCCCTCGATGCCAGCGAGCGCCCATGGGCGGCGCATGTCGGCACGCTGTTCGGTCGTCTGGCCGCGGCCCGTGGCGTCGTCGTCGTCAACGATCCCGATGGTTTGGCCAAGGCACAGAACAAGCTCTATTTCCAGGATTTCCCGCACGCGGTGCGGCCCGAAACGCTGATCGCGAAGAGCATCGATGAAATCCGCGACTTCATCCAGGCTCAGAAGAAGGGCGTCATCGTCAAGCCGCTGCAAGGGTCAGGCGGCAAGCATGTCTTCAAGATCGCATCGCCCGGCGACGCCAATCTCAACCAGATATTCGAGGCCGTGAGCGGCGAGGGCTATCTCATCGCCCAGCGCTACCTGCCCGAGGCGACCGAGGGAGACATCCGGTTTTTCCTGATGAACGGCAGGCCGCTGATGCATGAGGGGAAATATGCCGCTTTCCGCCGTGTCCCCGCCGACGGCGAAACCCGGTCGAACGTACATCGCGGCGGCACAGTGGTTCAGGCAGAGATCACCGACGCGGTCCTTGCCGTGGCTGATGCCGTGCGGCCGAAGCTGATGCAGGACGGCATGTTCCTGGTCGGCCTCGATATTGTCGGCGACAAGATTCTGGAGATCAACACCTTCACGCCGGGAGGCCTGAACAATGTCTCCGAACTTCTGGGGGTCAGTTTCTGCGATGCGGTCATCGCAGCGCTTGAAGAGAAAGTAACCATCCGCGACGGTTACGGCCGCCAGCTGTCGAACCGCGAACTGGCCACGCTCTAGCATCAAAAAGGGGGTTAAGCAGCTACAGGCACATTCCAAGGTTCGTCGATAAACACCTGGCGTACCAGGTGTTTTCGTTCTCCACGGCTGTCGATGTCAGCCTTGGCTCAAATGCTCATCCTTATGCCGCGAAAGCCAGCGCAGGACGACGGTTTCGCCCTCGTCGAGCCCCTTGCAAGGACGGGTTTGCCGTTGGCGGATCGCCCGCATTCCGGCCGCAAGACGGTCTTCTTCCCACGCGGCAAGGATTGCCGGATGGATATAGCAGCTGCAGCACACGGCCCTCGTGTTGCAAAGAAGCCTCGCGACCTTGTCGACCACGGCATTGAGCGCCTTGGTCTTGTCCCGCTTTGATGCCGGCAGTGCCGTCTTTTCGAGCGCCAGTGCCGCCGAGACCGTGGCGCCCCACGTCCGAAAATCCTTCGAGGTGAAATCCGGCCCGATCGCGTCGGCGATGTAGTCGTTCACATCCTGGGAAGAGACCTGGTGCCGGACGCCGTCTTCGACATACTGGAACAGACGTTGTCCCGGCAGTTCCTGGATCGTGCGGATGAGCTTGGCTATCCTGCGGTCGTGGAGGCTCAAATTCCACTTCTTTCCCGATTTTCCCATGAACGAGAGCCGTATCTCGGCGCCTTCCACCTCCAGATGGCGGGAGCGCAGCGTGGTCAGCCCGAAACTCTTGTTCTGCCGGGCATAGGCCTCGTTTCCCACCCGCACGAGGGTGTTGTCGAGAAGCCGGACCACGGCCGCCAGCACCCGTTCCTGCGGTAGCCCGTGACGGCGAAGATCGGCACTCACCTGCTCTCTGAGGTCGGGCAGGGCCTGCGCAAAGCCTGTGAGGCTGGAGAACTTGGTGGCGTTACGGCACTCTGTCCATTTGTCGTGATAGCGATATTGCTTGCGGCCCCGGTCATCACGCCCGGTGGCCTGAAGATGGCCGGACGGCTCCTTGCATATCCAGACATCGGTCCAGGCCGGAGGGATCACCAGCGCCCTGATCCGGGAAAGGGTGGCCTTGTCCTTCACATGGCCACCTTGCGGGGTGACGTAGCAGAAGCCCGTTCCCGCACGCTTGCGTCGATAGCCAGGTTCGGTATCGCTGACATAAGTCAGCCCCACGCGTTCTGCCGAAAGAATCGGTTCTTCCCTGATATCCATGCTCGTACCGGGTTCCCGCTCTCGCATGTACGGAAATTGCGGCCATGCGCTTTGGTTCCGCCGGCAAAACAATGACCGGTGGGCACCCGGAAGGCGGCCGGCATCAGCCAGGGTCAGAACCGGGCTGCGGATCGATGTCGTAGGCCAGCCGGAAGCCGGCATTGCTGGTGGAGGAATTCATCGCCAGCGCCGAACGCGCGGCGATGCGGTAGCGGTGGCAATAGGAGCTGTGGCACAGGAAGGAGCCACCCTTCAGCACCTTCTCGTGCTGCGTCGCCGCGTGCCGGTTGCGCGCCTTCGCGGCCTTCAACAGTGACCGCACGCGAAACCCATCCTGCGTCCATTCCCACACATTGCCGGCCATGCCGTAGAGGCCGGCCCGGTTGGCCTCGAAAGCGTGGACCGGACTGGTGCCGAAATAGCCGTCGGCCAGCGTGTTGCCGTGGGGAAAGCCGCCCTGCCAGATGTTGCAATAAACAGTGTTGTCGTCGGGCTCGGCGTCGCCCCACGGATAGCGCACGTCACCAAGGCCGCCGCGCGCGGCGTGTTCCCATTCCGCCTCGGTGGGCAGGCGGCCGCCGCACCATCGCGCGAAAGCCCGTGCATCGTTCCACGACACCTGCACCACGGGATGGTCGCCCCGGCCGGACAGGTCGCTTTCCGGTCCTTCCGGGGCCTTCCAGCAGGCGCCGTCCACGCGCACCCACCATGGTGTGCGGCCCTCATTGGCGAAATAGCCGGCGCCTTCGGCAAGCAGGCCGATGAACACCGGCGACCAGCCGAAGCGCTCGGCCTCGGTGACGTAGCCCGTCGCGGCCACGAAGGCGGCGAAACGGTCGTTAGTCACCGTCTCGATCTCGATTTCGAAGGCGTCGAGACGCACCGGCCGAGCCGGGCCTTCGCCGTCCTCGGCGATCAGCGGGCGGTCGGTGCCAACGAAGCTTTTTGTAGCCTCGAACCGCACGCGGGCAGGGCCATCCGCAATTTCCTTGCCTTGCGCGGCCCCGGCCTCCGGCTCCGCGCTCCGCCGCGATCCGGATGAACGGGAGTGGGCACAGCAGGTCATGCCGCCTCAGATGCCGCCAAGGCTGGCGCGCAACGCGCGGCTGTCATGCTCGGGCAGGTCGCCGATCTCGGCCATCTTGGCGTCGAGCTTGTCCAGCATGGCGAGGGAAATGTCCCGACAGGCCGGATCGTCCGCCCGGTTGCACAGCTCGAACGGGTCGGCCACGCAATCGAACAGTTCCCATTCCGGCGGCTCGTCACCATGGTTCGCGCCGGTCTCGCCAAGCGGATCGTTGTACCAATAGATCAGCTTGTAGCGGGAATCCCGCACGCCGTAATGGGCGAAGGCGTTGTGGAAATCGTCCTTGTGCATCCAGTAGCGATGATAGGCGACATCCTGCCAGTCTTCACCCGCCGTCCGCTCCAGCAGCGGGCGCAGGCTGGTGCCCTGCATGTAGTTCGGCACCGGCGCGCCGGCATAGTCGAGGAAGGTCGGTGCGAAATCGACATTCATGGCGATCCTATCCGATATGGAGCCGGACGCGATGACCCCGGGATAGCGGATGAGGAACGGCATCTGCAACGATTCCTCATACATGAAGCGCTTGTCGAACCAGCCATGCTCACCGAGGAAGAAGCCCTGATCGGAAGTGTAGATGACGATGGTGTCGTCGGTCAGCCCCTCGGCGTCGAGATGGTCGAGCAGGCGGCCGACATTCTCGTCGATGGCGGCGACGGTTTGCAGATAGCGCATCATGTAGCGCTGGTACTTGAACAGGGCGAGCTCGGCCGGATCGGTGAAGACGTGGGTCTCACCCGTCGCCGCATCGACCAGACGCAGTTCGCCGCCTGCCGACAGATCGGGGATCTTGCGGTCCCTGCGGCCGGCGACCAGCAATTCGCCGACCTCCGCGCCGCCTTCAGGCTGGGCAAGGCCGAGGTCCTTGTAGGTCATGTCGCGGCGGATGCGCATCTTCGCGGCCGCCGCCGCGGCGGCGCGGTTGTCATAGGCGTCGTCGAAGGTCTCCGGCACCGGCAGCTTGCCGTCGGCGTGGAGATGACGGTGACGCGGATGGGGCTCGAAGGGCCGGTGAGGGGCCTTGTGATGGCACATCATGAAGAAGGGCCGGTCGGGATCGCGCCGCTTCAGGAAATCGATGCACTTGTCGGTGACGATATCACTGGCGTAGCCGGAAACGACCTCCGCACCGTCAGGCCCGATCATCAGCGGGTCGAAATACTCGCCCTGACCCGGAAACACCGACCATTCGTCGAAGCCTGTCGGTTGATGCGCCTTGCCCTCGCCAAGATGCCACTTGCCGAACATGGCCGTCTGGTAGCCGGCTTGGCGCAGGTGCTTCGCCACATGCGGCAGGCGGTTGTCGATATAGGTGTCGAGCGTGGTGACCCGGTTCACATGGTTGTAGGTGCCGGTGAGGATCGAGGCGCGGCTCGGCGTGCAGATCGAGTTGGTGACATAGCAGCGGTCGAGGCGCATGCCTTCGCGGGCGATGCGGTCGATATTGGGTGTGCTGTTGAGCCCGGCCCCGTAGCAGGAGATCGCGCGCGCGGCGTGATCGTCCGACATGATGAAGAGGATGTTGGGTCGTGCGGTCATGTCGTTCCTGCGTGCGTCCAGGCGGGGTTCAGTGCGCTTCGGCCTCGGCGCGGGCGCGCGCCGAGGCGGGGCCGGAACCGCGCATATAGTGAAGCTCTGGCCGGTAGCCGTCGCTGCGGATGCCGACAGCAAAGAGCATGCCCGCTGCTACCCTGCCAAGACCGGCCTTGCGGCGCGGCGCGGGCTCCTCGCCCGGCTGCGGCTTGTGCGGCGAGCCGCCCCGCCCCGCCGAAGGGGCAGGGGAGGGGAGGGGCAACGAGGTATCGGCCCGCGCGTCCAGCCGCCGGCCGCTTTCGCCGTCGAAGAAGTGCAGCCGGCCGGGGTCGGGCAGGATGCGCACCGTCTCGCCCGGCTTGATGGCGATGCGGTCGCGGCCGAGATAGGTGATCCGCTGGCCGGCGACATCGAGAAGCAGAAAGGTCTCGGAGCCGGTCTGCTCGATCACGGTGACGGTTGCCTCGACGCCCGAGGGGTCGAGCAGCAGATGTTCCGGACGGATGCCCAGCACCACATTTTCGCGCCCGGTATCGACACCCGGTCCGTTAGCCGGCGCAACAATTCCGCAAGCCGCGCTGAACCCGCCGTCTTTGATCCGCCCCTCGATGAAATTCATGGATGGAGAACCGATAAAGCCGGCGACGAACATGTTCTGCGGCCGGTCGTAGAGGTCGAGCGGCGCGCCGGCCTGCTCGACCGAGCCGTCGCGCATGACGACGATTTTGTCGGCCATGGTCATGGCCTCCACCTGGTCGTGGGTGACGTAGACGGTGGTGGTGCGCAGGCGCTGGTGCAGGGCCTTGATCTCGGCGCGCATCTGCACGCGCAGCTTGGCGTCGAGATTGGACAGCGGCTCGTCGAACAGGAACACCTGCGGGTCGCGCACGATGGCGCGGCCCATGGCCACGCGCTGGCGCTGGCCGCCCGAAAGCTGGCGCGGATAACGATCGAGCAGATGGGCAAGATCGAGAATGCCGGCGGCATAAGCCACGCGCTGGTCGATCTCCGCCTGCTTCTTGCCGGCGAGCTTCAGCGAAAAGCCCATGTTGCGGGCCACGGTCATGTGCGGATAGAGCGCGTAGTTCTGGAACACCATGGCCACGTCGCGCTGCTTGGGCGGCACATTGTTGACGAGGCGGCCGTCGATGCGGATCTCGCCTTGCGAAATGTCCTCCAGCCCGGCGATCATGCGCAGGAGCGTGGACTTGCCGCAGCCGGACGGCCCCACCAGCGCGACGAACTCGCCGTCCTCGACGTCGGTGTCGATGCCGCGCAACACCTCCACCGCACCATAGGCTTTGCGCACGCCACGCAGATTGACCTCAGCCATGAGCCTTATCCTTGTTTGTCCTCACCGGTCGCCTCTATGCCGACCTCGATCGCGAAATTCGCCGTTTCTCCCGGCTCCAGCAGCGGCGCGTCGGCATTGGAGCCGTCCGCACGGCGCCCGACAGTGCAGGGCTCCACCGAAAACACACCCCGGCGCGGCCGCAGGTCCCGCCAAAGCTGAAGGCAGGGCAAGCAGTCCGAACGCCACCGAAAACGCACCTGCGTGCCGCCCCCACGCACCCGGCATTCGGCCACCGCTCCGGCTTGCAGCAGGTGCAGACTGGCAGGCACCGGGCCTTCTTCTTCCGGCATGGCAAGTGGCCCCAGAAGCCGTTCGCCATCGAGTTCGAGCACCGTTCCCGGCGCGACGGCGGGATAACCGAGGTTGAAATGATAGAGCAGGCAGAGCGGCAGCGGCTCGGGGCCGATATTCTCGATGCGGTCGAGGATGCGCAGGCCGGCGCCGCCGATGGGCGCCTCGATGCGGCGCTTCAGGAGATAGGCGTCCACACCATTGCGCCATTGCACCACATCGCCCTCGCAATAGAGCATCGGCTCGGCGGCCTCCCAGTCCTCGCCATAGGCGCGCAGCCGGGCGGGCGAGTAGGGCAGGGAGCCGTGCAGCGGGTGCCCGTCCGCCGGCTGGCGGATATGCTCCAGCCCGCAGGTCACCAGGAATCCGCCGAAAGCGCGGTCAAAGCTGCGGCC
>WPCJ01103484.1_pt1 | contig 43924 bp, 40 predicted proteins | sample 5399831 | NCBI WGS metagenome assembly WPCJ01 (sample SAMN12869470, study PRJNA574797) | sludge metagenome | isolation source: wastewater treatment of pH10 | place: China:Beijing | collected 2019-05-20
TCGGAATCAATAATTTGTTCATTCGTCTTGTTGTTTTTCTCTTATAATTTCAAAACAACTTTAATTTAATTTTTTTTTAAAATGAACATTTTTGTTTCAAACATCAATTACGCAACTAAAGATTACCAGTTGCAAGAACTATTCGAAGGTTATGGAGAAGTATCTTCTGCCAAAATTATTACAGACAGAGAAACCGGGAGATCAAAAGGATTCGGTTTCGTAGAAATGGGTGATGCTGAAGGAAAACAGGCTGTTGACGCATTAAACCAGAAAGAATTTAACGGTAAAATTCTTAACGTAACAGAAGCAAGACCAAGAGAAGAAAAACCAAGAAGATCTTTCGATAACAACCGTGGTGGTGGTTACGGAGGAGATAGAGGTGGAAACCGTGGCGGTGGAAACCGTTGGTAATATCCCTTTACTAAAAATAGAAGCGATCAATATTTTGATCGCTTTTTTTATTTCTTCTTTTTCTTTTTTTTGTCCTTATCCTTTTTCTTGTCCTTCTTGTCGATAGTCAGCTCTTTCACCAGGTCTTTGATTGGATTTGATTTTTCAATATTCTCCTGCAAAGGAACAACTGTTGTTTTCACTTCAAAAAACTGGTTAAAATCTTTGGATTTAATCAGATTCTCATCCATCAAAATTTTAAGCAGTTCGCTCACAGAATTATCAAAATAGTTTTTCAGGAATTTTTTCAGGACCGTTTTTTTATAATCTTCTAATCTTATAGAAGGAGAGTACAGGTAGATTCGGCCTTGCTTTTCTACATTCAGATAATGCTTTTCTACAAGTATTTTCAGGAATGTGGAAACCGTATTTTGATGAGGTTTGGGTTCCGGAAAGGCGTTCATCAGGTCGCGGAAGTAGATTTGACCTTCCTTCCAGACGATTTGCATCACTTCTTCTTCAGAAGGCGTTAGAGTTTGTAACATCATAAATATTTTTTTAGAAGATAATCGCTTTTACCATTATCAGATAAACCAAAGATACAAAAATCGCAATCACAGCGCCCGATATCACTTCCTGAGGTGTATGTCTTTTCAGAATAATCCGGGTAATTCCAATAACTACAGACAGTAGAAACCAGAAGATTCCAATCATTGGATTAATAGCAAAAAACAGAGCCGCAACATAGATGTTCAGACTTGTATGCATCGAGCTTTTGATGAAAAAATTACTGACCTGCATCAGGATTAGCAGGATACACAACATCAGAATTGTCCAGTCGATCTCCCGGTGCAGAAAATAATCCACGGCAAGGAAAACAATCGTCGCAACAATGATGAAAATGTACAGAGAGTGGCGCTGTTTCCGGTTAGAAACATCCATATTCGTATAGTTTCCCTTCTTCACATTCCTGTAGATCCAGATTGCGATTGGGATAATCAGCAACAGCAAAATCGGTATAAATTTCTTCGATGCTTCTTCCCAGGTATAATTCCTGTAACTGTAATAGAAAAAGTAGATCACAAGAGAAACCAATGGGTTAAAAAAATTCGAAATAACTTTCGATATTTTGAGAATAAAAGGACTATTGATTTCCATTCAGATAAGTTTCGGCGTTAATATACAAAAAATAAATATTGGGGCGTGTCCCTTTGTTTTTCCACCGCATTTTCCATCGCAGAAAAACAAGCGGGCCGCGCTGTCCGCTGTTATCTTTTTGTTTTTCAGGAACATAGTTCCCAAAAAACAAAAAGGATAGCCGCTGCCATCGCTCACGCACTGCGTCTGGTAGAAAAATTTCCCTTTCACAGAAAATGCGCGCTAATGTGATATTTATTAGGCATTACAAAAATATAATTCTATGCTGACAATAAAAAAGGATTTTTTTCTTATTTTTGCTACATATTTCGAAAAAACAATGAAAGAATTTTCTAAAGAAGTCTACCTTAAATGGTATGAGGAAATGACGATGTGGAGAAGGTTTGAAGACAAATGCCGTTCTCTTTACTTAAAACAAAAAATCAGAGGTTTTTTACATCTATATAACGGTCAGGAAGCGATTCCGGCAGGTTTTACCCACGCAATGGATTTGACAAAGGACAGTATGATTACTGCGTACAGATGTCACATCCATCCAATGGCAATGGGCGTTGATCCTAAAAGAATTATGGCTGAGCTTTGTGGTAAAGCAACCGGAACATCCAAAGGTATGGGTGGTTCTATGCACATTTTCAGCAAAGAGCACCGCTTTTATGGTGGACACGGTATCGTAGGTGGACAGATTCCTTTGGGAGCTGGCATCGCCTTCGCAGACAAATATTTTGACAGAAAAGCCGTTAACATCTGTTTTATGGGTGATGGCGCTGTTCGTCAGGGTTCACTTCACGAGACTTTCAATATGGCAATGAACTGGAAGCTTCCTGTAGTATTCGTTTGTGAGAACAACGGCTACGCAATGGGAACTTCTGTTAAGAGAACAGCCAATCACGAAGACATTTATAAATTAGGATTAGGATATGAAATGCCTTGTCTTCCTATAGATGCAATGGATCCGGAAAAAGTAGCTGAAGCTGCTTACGAAGCGATCGAGAGAGCAAGAAGAGGAGACGGACCAACTTTCATCGAGGCTAGAACATACCGTTACAGAGGTCACTCTATGTCAGATGCCGAGCCTTACAGAACTAAAGAAGAAGTAGCACAATACAAGTTGGAAGATCCAATCGAGATTGTGAAAAGCAGACTTTTGGAAAACAATTGGGCTACAGAACAAGAATTGGAAGCTATTGACGAAAAGTCAAGAGAATTTGTAGAAGAATGTATCGAGTTTATGGAAAGTTCTCCATATCCGGATGCTTCTCAGGTTTACGACTTTATCTATTCTCAACCGGATTATCCTTTCATTGATAAATTAGAAAACTAAAATATTATTAATTTGAAATTTAAGAATTTGAAATTTGAATTCAATGAATCTCAAATCTCAAATCTCGAATCTCAAATCTCAAATCAATAAAAAATTATGGCAGAAGTAATTACTATGCCCCGTTTATCGGATACGATGACGGAAGGTAAAGTTTCAAAATGGCACAAAAAAGTGGGTGACGCTGTGAAAGAAGGCGACATCCTTGCAGAAATCGAAACTGATAAAGCCGTTCAGGATTTTGAATCAGAACTGAATGGTACATTATTATACGTCGGAGTAGAAGAAGGAGGACAAGCGCCTGTAGATTCTGTTTTGGCAATCATTGGAGCAGAAGGAGAAGATATCTCATCTTTAATTAGCGGAGGAAGCGCTGCTAGCTCTACACCGGAAGCTCCGAAAGCTGAAGAAGCAAAAGAAGAACCTGCTGCTGAAGAGTCGGCTTCTGCTGATATCCCAGAAGGCGTAGAAGTCATCACGATGCCTAGACTTTCTGATACAATGACGGAAGGAAAAGTGGCGAAGTGGCATAAAAATGTTGGTGATGCTGTGAAAGAAGGTGATATCCTTGCAGAAATCGAAACAGATAAAGCGGTTCAGGATTTTGAGTCAGAATTCAATGGAATATTATTATACCAAGGTGTTGGCGAAGGCGATGCTGCGGAAGTTGATAAAATTTTAGCAATTATTGGACCTGCGGGTACTGATGTTTCTGCAGTAGTTTCCGGTGGTGGCAAAAAAGCTGCTGCTCCAAAAACTGAAACTAAAGCTGAAACTAAAACAGAAGAGAAACAAGAGTCTGCACCAGTTGCAGCTTCTTCTACTGGCGATAGAGTGGCTATTTCTCCATTAGCTAAGAAAATAGCTCAGGATAAAGGAATTGATTTCTCCGGAATCAAAGGTTCTGGTGAAAACGGTAGAATCGTGAAGAAAGATGTTGAAAACTATCAGCCTTCTGCACAACCAGCTGCTGCGGCATCTGCTCCAAAAGCAGTATCTGCACAGCCAAGTGTAGCATTCACTCCGGGTGAAGATTCTGAAACACCAAACTCTCAGATGAGAAACATCATCGCGAAGAGATTGGCAGAAAGTAAATTCACAGCGCCACATTACTATTTGACGGTTGAAATCAATATGGATAAAGCCATCGAAGCTAGAAAAGAGATGAACAGCGTTCCGGATACGAAAGTATCTTTCAACGATATGGTTATCAAAGCGGTTGCTGTAGCATTGAGAAAACATCCACAAGTTAATTCTTCTTGGGCTGGCGATAAAATTGTTCACCACGGAAATATCAACGTTGGTGTAGCAGTGGCAGTTCCAGACGGATTAGTGGTTCCTGTATTGAAAAATACAGATTATATGAACTATAACGAGATTTCTGCAGCAGTGAAGGATATGGCTGGAAGAGCTAAAACCAAAGCGCTTAAAGCTAACGAAATGGAAGGTTCTACTTTCTCTGTTTCTAATCTTGGAATGTTCGGAATTGAAACATTTACTTCAATTATCAATCAACCGAATTCTGCGATCTTATCTGTAGGAGCAATTATTGAAAAACCAATTGTGAAAAACGGACAAATCGTTGTTGGAAATACAATGAAGTTGTCTTTGGCTTGTGACCACAGAGTAATCGATGGGGCAACAGGAGCTCAGTTCTTGCAAACGTTGAGAACTTACCTGGAAAGTCCGTTGACGATTTTATTAGGATAGAATAATATATTCGAATATTTATAAAACCTTTCAATTCTCTTGAAAGGTTTTTTTGTGATATAATTTGGGCAGCTTAATCCGCCTTCCGCTCCCAATCTTTTCACTCCACTTCGTTGCGTAAAAAGGATTTCCGCTCAAGTCGGGCTGCGTAAGATTCTGTGTTGAAAGTTACTTTAGATTGTGTAAATGTTGCGTAAGGGATGGTAACGGATATCCTTTTTGTCTTATTGAATAATGCTAATTCGGATGTGATATGTTCTGAACAAAAAGATAGTAGTGGACAGCCCGACCCGCTTGTTTTTGCTGAACTGGAAATGTTGATTTTAGTGATTAATGCTCATAAGCAAAAACAAAGGGTTACGCCCAAAAAATTATTATTATGAATGTTGTATTTGATTATCTTTGCATCGTGAAAAAGCTTGGTTTTGTATTTCTGTTTTTAGGTGTTTTTGCGTTGGGGCAGGATCACCTTTCTGGTTTTAATATGATGTCTTTTACGTATAAGATGGATCCGAAATGGATGGCTTATGTGGAACTCCAAACCAGAGCCAGACGTGATTATACAGTCATTGATTACTATGAGACCAAGGGCGGGATTGGTTATAATCTGAATAAAAATAATCAGGCATTTGTTGGGCTTGGAAGATATGGAACTTATGAGAAAATGAAGATTTCTCAGGAGGAATTCAGACTATGGCTGCAATATACTTTCACGCAAAGATTTGGAAGGCTTAAGCTAGATCACAGAGGTAGGGCAGAACACCGGTTTTTCTACGCCAGCCAAACCGGAGAACATACAGAAGCGAACCGATTCCGTTACAGGCTGAGCGCAACTTTACCAATCAACAAACCAAAAGTTCAGGAAGAAACTTTCTTTATGAATGCTTTTGAAGAATTATTCTTTGGTCCGAAAGATCCGAATTTTAAAAGAAACCGGACTTTTGCGGGTTTTGGTTATCAGTTCAATCATACATTGTCTGCAACCACGGGTTATATGTTCCAGAGAGAATTTTCCACCAAAGGCAATGATAATTTTCACTTTCTTTATTTTGCGCTCAACTTCACCATTGATGGAACGGATGACGAGAAGGATATTGTGATTCCTATGGTGGATTAGAAAACTCTCGCAAATTTAGCAGATAAAGCAAATTTAAAATCTGCTGAATTAGCTAAATCTGCGAGAGAAAGTTTTTATACTAATATTTCTCAGACAGATAGAGATAAGCTTTCAGATATTTGTTGAAGCGTTTCAAATCTTTTTCCTGCAGCAGTTCTGTGCATCTTGTTAAGTCCATATTATCTCTTAAGTCATTCAATTTTACAGCAATTGCAAGCGGACTTTTTTCAATTCTTGCAATAAAGGCATCATAATCCAGATGCTCTTCTTCTCTTTTTGTAAGACATTCGATGGCTTCAAGAATGTGTTCAGGAAAGCCTTTTTCTCGCAGGTATTCTATTGGATAATCTGGATTGTCTTCTACAACATCGTGAAGAATCCCGACGATCTTTTCATCGATGGTTTTGCCGGCATTCATTACTCGGAAAACGTGTCCCAGATATGGTGCGTCGTATTTATCGGTTTGTTTTTTATGGGCTTTGGTAGCGATTTTTATAGCTTTGTTGAGAAGTTCTTGTGAGGACATTTATTGTAAAAGTTTAAAACGAAATTATGAAAAGAAAATGAAAAGATGGTGTGAAAAATTCAGTTTTTCACACCATTTCTAAATTTAATCCCAATTCATAAATTCTTCGTATGCATAATATGAAATGGCTATAAGTAAAGCATATTTCAGGATTTTCTTCACTATTTTATAACTTCCGAAAAGAATCGGATTATAAACAGATTTGTCGAAAGGTTTGTTTGTTAATTTTTCCATTTTTTTTAATTTTTAATTGTGGTTGAATTTGATTTAAATGTCTTTAAAATTTGTTGTTTCCAGTCTTCAATGACTTCAAGGTTTGCTTTGTCAGCTTTGTCAAAGAAGAAATGTTGGTTGATTTCAAATCCGCAATAAGTGAAAATACCTTTATCGGATGTTAAGGAAAGAGCTTTGTCCATTCCAATTTCCTCATACTCTGTTTTTGATTTTCCGTGTGTATTGATAACAGTTGTCAGCTTGCCTTTAAGTAAGCCTTTTTGTACACCTTGGTCGTAACGATAGGCAAAACCATAGCTAAAGACGCGGTCGATAAATCCTTTCATTACAGCCGGCATTCCTGTCCACCAAATTGGGTAGATGAACGTAATATGCTCTGCCCAGGAAATAAATTCCTGTTCCTGTCTCACATCGTCTGACACTTTTCCCAATCGCTGCCCCTGCATATCTTCTAATGAAAGAATCGGATTAAAATTAATTTCACATAAATCTCTGATAACGACTTCGTGTCCCGTGTCCCATAAATGTTCGGCTAATGTTTGCTTCAAATAGCTGTTTAAACTCTGTGGATTCGGATGAGCGTAAATAATTAAATGTTTCATTGTCCTATTTTTTTATTTTGATAGGACAAAAGTAGAGTGGTGCAACTTATAAAAATTGTAAGAAAACGAAATAGATCTTTTGACTTACAGATATAAAATGCTTATTCTGTTTTTGGATTGCAGATATCCTGTTGGAATTTGAGGTATTTTTTAGGACTTAGATTGATATAGTATTTGTAATCGCGGATTAACTGACTTTGGTCATAATAACCACATGTATTAACTATTTCAAACCAGTCAACTTTTTTGGATGTAGAGGCTGTGTCTTGAATCAGCTTGATAGATTTTACAAAACGTGAATATCGATTGATTTCTTTGGAAGTATATCCCAGATGCTTTTTTTGATTGAGTTGTATATTTCTTTCGGTTTGATTTTGCTGGCTTGCGATTGATTTGATTGGATTTAAGTTTTCATCCGTAAAGTTTATCAGTTTCTCTACAATGCTATTTCTCTGTTTCAAATAAGGTTTGCAAAAATCAAGAAGATAATTGATACGATTTTCAGTACTTTCTATTTTATTGAGCTCCGTCCACAAAAAGGTAAAGCAATTTTTTTCTAACAAATCATCCGGATTAATAGGGAAATGTTCAGCAATAGATGTACTGCCGAAGAAACGATAAAAAGCATCATCTTTAAAATTGGCGATCAAAATTTCTGATTGGGGAGGTAACGAATATTCTAAAGATTGTTTTATTGGTCCCAAAACGATACATCTGTCAATCTCAATGTCGTTATTGTTTTTCGAATGAAGTATCGACTTTACACCAAAATCAAATATCAAAATTGTCTGAAATGAAGGCAGCAATGTTTTGGTAATGGTTTCGTCAGAGTTATTTTCTGAAAAATAAAAGTGAGTAAAAATTTCTTCATATTCTGCCGGGACAGATATTCTGAAATTTCTATATTTTTCATTTTCTTGCATTCTATTAAATCCTATTCAAAAATAATCAAAACAAATAAAAAAGCGCCAGTTATTTGGCGCTTTATAATCTTATTTTAATTATCTTCCTTTCAGTTCATCCAGCAATCTTTCAAGAGAATTAAGATCAGATATCAAAACCTCTCTCGCCTTTGCACCATTGAAACCGCCAACCACGCCAGCCGCTTCCAATTGGTCCATAATTCTTCCGGCTCTGTTATAACCTAATTTCAATTGTCTTTGTAGCATAGATGTAGAACCTTGTTGTGTAGAGATCACAATTCTTGCAGCATCTTCAAATAATGCATCTTTTTCGTTCGGGTCAAAAGCACCAACCGTAGAACTGCCTTCTTCTCCGGAATACTCAGGCAAAAGATAAGCATCCGAATAACCTTTTTGCTCACCGATGAATTCTGCAATTCTTTCCACTTCCGGCGTATCGACAAACGCACATTGAAGACGTGTCAGATCATTGCCGTTAAAATAAAGCATATCGCCTTTTCCTACCAATTGTTCCGCTCCCGGCGAATCCAGAATGGTTTTGGAATCGACCCCGGAAATCACACGGAAAGCAACTCTCGCAGGGAAATTTGCTTTGATCATACCAGTGATAACGTTTACAGACGGTCTTTGTGTTGCAACAATTAAATGTATTCCAATCGCTCTTGCCAGCTGAGCCAATCTCGCAATCGGATGTTCTACTTCTTTTCCGGCGGTCATAATCAAATCCGCAAATTCGTCCACCACCAAAACAATGTAGGGCAAATATCTGTGACCATTTTCAGGATTAAGTTTTCGTTGAGCGAATTTCGCATTGTATTCCTTGATGTTTTTACAGAAGGCATTTTTCAGCAATTCGTAACGGTCATCCATCTCAATACAAAGTGAATTCAAAGTATTAATTACTTTCGCATTGTCTGTGATAATCGCATCTTCTGTATCAGGCAATTTCGCCAGATAATGTCTTTCAATCTTTGAATAAAGTGATAATTCTACTTTCTTCGGATCCACCATAACGAATTTCAGTTCGCTCGGATGTTTTTTGTAAATCAATGACGTTAAGATGGCATTAATACCAACCGATTTACCTTGTCCCGTTGCTCCAGCCATCAAAAGGTGAGGCATTTTTGCCAGATCAGCTACAAACACTTCGTTGGAGATGGTGCGTCCGAAAACGACAGGCAAATCCATATCCGCATTCTGGAACTTTGGAGAGGCCACTACGGAACGCATTGAAACCATCGTTGGGTTTTTTCTGGGAACTTCAATCCCGATTGTTCCTTTTCCAGGCATTGGCGCAATGATCCTGATTCCAAGAGCAGAAAGATTAAGTGCAATATCGTCCTGCAATTTCTTAATGGCTGCCACGCGAATTCCTGCTTCCGGTACGATCTCGTAAAGTGTTACGGTTGGTCCAATCGTCGCTTTTATTTCAGAAATGCCGACGTTGAAGGTTTTCAGCAAACCAACAATTCTGTTCTTATTTTCTTCGAGTTCGTCTTTATTGATGGTGATTTCCTCGTTGCCATAATCCTTTAATAATTCTACGGAAGGCATCTGGAATTTTGCCAGATCCAGTTTGTGGTCATAGAGTCCGTGCTTTTGCACCAGGTCATCAGATTTTTGTTGTTCTTCAGACGCTGGAAAGTCTTCATCTTTTTTGATTTCCACATTGAAAGCAAAATCATCTTCAGTTTTGACAACCGGACTTTCTACCATTGTCTTTTGAGGCTGAGTGGGAGTAGAAGATAATATGATTGGTTCAGGAACAGATTCTTTAATCGGTTCTGTGATTTCTTCTTTGAATGATGTTTGATTCGGTGTTTTGATAGGTTCAAAATCCTGCGTAACTTTAATATTGCTGAAATCTTGATCTTGATTTGAAGCAGGAGATTGAGAAACAATTTCTTTTTCCAGTTCTTCATCTGCCTCAAATTCTTCATCAGAATCCGGCATCAGACTTTTCAGTTTTCCGAAAGTATTATCATTAATGTCATTCAGCTTATTTTTGATAGAGCTTGGTCTTAAGTTAAATTCCAAAACAAAATATAATGCAAAACTTACCAAAAGAACCATCCAAAGCCCAACGGAACCGATATAAGACTTCAGGTAATCCATGATCTGATAACCGTAAACACCACCTAAAACACCTTCACCATTAGTAACTGCACCAAAGAAAATCGGTGTCCAGCAAATGAAAAACAAACTGTGAGAAATAGTTTTCCAGGGTTTGAAATAATTTTTTTTAAAAATCAATGTTCCGAAAACAAAAAGCAAAAATGCCACCACAAAAGCGGCAACGCCAATGCTCTCAAAAATGAAAAGATTGCCCAGCCAATCACCAATTTTCCCAAATATATTAGAAGACTGTACCGTTTTATCAGCCATTGTTCCTGCTTGGCTTTGGTCGGATTTCCAGTTCATCAGATAAGATACGAAAGAAAGAATCAAAACTACCGATAAAACGATAAAAGTAATTCCGGAAATAATTCTTGGTTTCGATATGATTTTGCTTGTGCTGGAGGGCGTATTCTGTTCGTTGTTCATTTTCAAAAAATAGTCAATAGTTGCAAATTTAATGTTTTTTCTTTCGGATAAAAATAAAGAAAGGATTTTGTGATAAACTTATTTTTAATTGTCAGGCTAGTAACAAAAAAAATATTTCCCAGACATATTCAATAAAAATAAAACTATGACAGAGAACCGAATGTTATTATCTAGAATTGCCGGTATACTTTATTTAATAGTCATTATCACCGGATTGTTCAGCTTGATGTATGTTCCGAAAAATTTGTTCGTCTACGGCAATGCTTTAGAGACGGCCCAAAATATAAGTCAAAAAACCGGCATGTTCAGAATCAGCTTGGCTAGTAGTGTAATATGTTATCTTGCTTTCACATTTTTGGTAATTTTCTTATATCAAATATTACGTACAGTAGATATTTTCGTCGCAAGAGTAATGGTGATTCTTGCGTTGATCAGCGTTCCGGTCTCATTTTACAACTTAATAAATAAATATGCTATTCTTGATTTAATTAAAGATAATACATCGGATCTGGCTCAAAAATCGGAAAAAATTATGGAGCTTCTCAATAATTACGATAATGGGATTTTTATTCTTACTATATTCTGGGGGCTTTGGCTGTTACCTTTTGGTTTTTTGATCTTCAGATCAGGATTCTACCCCAAGATTATTGGAGTCTTATTGATGGCCGGATGTTTTGGTTATTTAATTAATTTTTTCGGAAATACTTTATTTGTTGATTATCAAAGTGTTGGTGTTTTACAATATCTCAAGTTATTGCCCACACTAGGTGAATTCAGCATTTGCTTTTGGTTATTGGTTGTAGGAGCGAGAAAAACAAAAACTTAAAAAAATATAAATAAACAATTATGAAAACAGAATTACAAGATCATAAGATCAATATAAAACTTCAACTATGCGCATTATGGACTGGTGTCATGTTTTTATACATTTATGGAGATTATTTTGAGCTGTATGTTCCCGGAAAGGTAAATGGGTTGTTAAACGGTCAGAATATGTTGGATAATCCTGGGAAATTATTTCTAGCCACTGTACTTCTTGCAATTCCTGCACTATTAATCTTTTTAAACCTTATGCTCAAAGCAAATTTTGCCAAATGGCTTAATATTATTTGGGGGCTGTTCTTTAGTGTTTTTACTTTATTAGTCGGGATTTCATCATTATCTGCATGGAAAACGTTTTATGTACTCCTTGCATTTTTAGAGAGTTTGGTAACTGCGATAATTGTTTATAAATCCTGGAATTGGCCAAAGTCAATTTAAATCTTTCTTTTAAATGAAAAAAATCATAAATCGATGTTTTAATTAGCCCAATCAAATTATCATCCTTATTTTTGCGAATCATAACTTTCAGAATGAAAAAGATTCAGGATATTCTTATTTCTACGCGAATGATGGCTGTGTTGTTGCTGATTTTCGCAATTTCTATGGCAGTTGCCACTTTTGTTGAAAACGATTATGGAACGCCAACCGCAAAAGCCCTTATCTACGAAGCAAAATGGTTTGAGGCTATCATGTTTTTGTTGATTCTCAACTTCATTGGAAACATCGGGAGATACAGACTCTGGAGAAGGGAAAAATGGCCGGTTTTGGTTTTCCATTTGGCTTTCATCCTGATTTTTATTGGTGGAGCAATCACACGTTACATCAGTTTTGAAGGAACGATGCATATCCGCGAAGGTGAAACATCTAACGAAATTGTAACAGACAAACATTTTTTCAAAATCAAAATCGAGGAAAAAGGAGAGCAACAGAATTATCATGATGTTCCTTACCTGATGTCACCGCTTCATCACGATTTCAAGGCGACTTATGATTTCCTTGGAAAAGAAAAAATCGTTGTAAAAACCCTTGATTATATTCAAAGAAAAAAAGACAGCCTGGTTGTTGACAAAGCTGGAAAAGAATATTTGCATCTGGTTTCAACCGGTGATATGGGCGGACGTCAGAATATCTATTTGGCAGAAGGTGAGGTTCAGAACATCAACGGGACTTTGGTAAGCTACAACAGAACTGCGATTGAAGGTGCCGTTGAATTTCAGAAAAAAGACGGACAGCTTTACATCAAAACGCCGAGCGATGCTTCTTATATGACGATGGCAACCCAGGCGACCGGAACCACTAAAAAAGATGAATTTCAACCTTTGGCGTTGAGAAGTCTTTATACCATTGACCAGTTGAAATTGGTAATTCCTGAAGGGACGAAACGCGGAAAATTAGTTGCTTACGAAGGCGATAAACAAAAAGATAAAGATGTTCCGGATATGTTGAAAGTAGAAGTTGCCGGGCCGAAGACTAAGCAGGTTGTTGATTTGGTTGTAGAAAAAGGAAACCCGAATAATTACAAGCAGATTCACTTAGATGGTTTGGATATCATGTTAGGATTCGGGCCGAAAATTTATTTCACGCAGCCTTTTGCACTTAAACTGGAGAAATTTGTGATGGAAACTTATCCGGGAAGTTCTTCGCCGTCAGCTTATGAATCTCATGTTAGAATCGTTGATGAAGGAAAAGAAACGCCTTACAATATCTATATGAATCATGTTCTTAATTATAAAGGTTACAGATTCTTCCAGGCAAGTTTTGACCCGGACAGAAAAGGTACCGTTCTTTCTGTCAACCACGATTTCTGGGGAACTTTGATTAGTTATATCGGTTATGCATTCTTGTTTTTAGGAATGTTTGTAACCTTGTTCTGGAAAGGTTCTCGTTTCTGGAGCCTGAATCAAATGCTGAAAACCATCAGCAAGAAAAAAACAGCTGCAGTTCTTTTACTTTTATTAAGTTTTGGGCTTAATGCACAGGAAATCGATATGCACGGCAAAGACGGAAGTCATGAGAATCATTCTCATTCAACTGAAGCAAAACCAGCTCCAGGTAAAAATCCAATGGTTTTGGATGCTGATGAAATGGTAAAAAACATTACAATCAACAAAGAGCATGCAGACAAGTTTGGATCTTTATTAGTTCAAAATTATGAAGGTCGTATTGTTCCTGCTAATACCCAGGCGCTTGATATTTTACATAAATTAACTTCACGTTCCAAATTCCAGGATCTTGATGCTAACCAATGGTTTTTGGCAGCTACAATAGATCCGATGTTTTGGGCTCAGGTCAATATCATTAAAATTGAAACTGCCGGAAAAGTCGGAAAAGACCTCAGAGCTAAAACAAAAGCAACGGATGAAGGTTTTACAAGTTTGATTAAATTATTCCCTGCCGATAAAAATGGTAATCTTCGTTTCGTCCTGGAAGATGATTATAATGATGCTTTCCGTAAAAAGGCGTCTGAGAGAACAAGATATGACGAAGCAGTTATCAAACTAAATGATAAAGTTCAGGTATTGAACGGAATCATGTCTTACCAGTATTTCCGGACGGTTCCTGTTAAAAATGACCCGAATCACACGTGGAATTCTGTAATGACACCGACTTTTGAACCGGACGAAAATGCTCAGGCTGTTTTAGGACCTTATTTGTCAAGCGTACTTTTAGCAACCCAAGGCGGAAGCTGGGCTAAGGCAGATGCAGAACTTAAAAAAGTAGAAGAGTATCAACAGAAATGGGGTAAAAATGTAGTGCCTTCCGAAACAAAGGTAAAAGTAGAAGTTTTGATGAATCAACTGGATATCAACTTCAAATTATTGATTTTCTACACCATCATTGGTGGCTTGCTTTTAGTTCTAGGGTTTATAGAGTTATTTAAACCAAATAAAATTCTTCATAATGTTATAAAAGGTATCATTTATATCGGAGCTGTTGGTTATGTTTTACATTTCTTAGGGTTGGTTGCAAGGTGGTATATCTCTGGTCACGCACCTTGGAGTAATGGTTATGAGGCAATTGTCTTTATCTCTTGGGTGGGAATTACGGCAGGCTACGCTTTATACAGAAATGCCAACGCTTTGATTCCTGCAGCAGGATTTTTGGTTGCGGTAATTATGATGGGATTCGCACACGGCGGTTCGGCATTAGATCCACAAATTACACCATTGGTACCGGTTCTTAAATCTTATTGGTTGGTAGTTCACGTTGCAATCATTGTCTCGAGTTATGGGTTTTTCTCTTTATCGATGCTCATTGCAATGATTTCCTTGATTTTCTATGTAATCGCCAATAAAAATGTGTTTAAAAAACATAATGACACAACACTTAAAGAATTGGCAATCGTTAGCGAAATGTCTCTTAATATTGGATTGTTAGCTCTTACAATCGGAAACTTCTTAGGAGGAATCTGGGCCAACGAATCCTGGGGACGTTACTGGAGCTGGGACCCGAAAGAAACCTGGGCTTTCATTTCCATTATGGTTTATGCCTTTGTAATTCACATGAGATTAGTTCCGGGATTGAGAGGCAGATATACTTTCCATGTGGTAACGATGTTCGCATTCTGTTCTATGGTGATGACCTATTTCGGAGTGAATTATTATTTGTCAGGATTGCACTCATACGCCAAAGGCGATCCAATTCCTTTGCCACTTTGGGTTTACATCAGTTTGGGTTATATGCTGACATTGTCGGTAGCGGCTTGGTTTAAGTATAAAAAACTAAATGAAAAACAAGAAAAAAGGACACAGGTAGATCCTTAAGACTTTTTACATAAATTAATTAACCGGACTTTTAATAAGTTCGGTTTTTTTTATTTTTTGTATTAAAATAAATTGTATATTTATGATATCAAATTAATATCAAATTAATACATTATGGAAAAAATTGTAAAACCTTTGTCTGGCTATTTGGCGTTAGTAATCAGTCTTGTCCTTTTTGGATTAAGTGTTTTTCTTTTTATTAACGGTGCGAGTAATAGAAATCCCGCTTCTATGTTTTTTGCGGCTATTTCTTTTTTAGCTTTTATCTTTTTTTTGAAAGGCTTAATGATCATCCAGCCGAACCATTCCAGGGTGCTTAGCTTTTTTGGTAAATATGTTGGAACGGTGAAAGATAATGGATTGTTTTTCATCAACCCGTTATATTCGACTCAGAAAATGAGTCTTCGTTCTGAAAACCTACAAGGACAAACCTTGAAAGTGAATGATAAAATGGGTAATCCGATAGAAATCGGCGCTGTAATTGTTTGGAAAGTTGGTGACACTTACAAAGCAGCTTTTGATGTGGAACGTTACATGGAATATGTAAGAATCCAAAGCGAGGCAGCTGTTCGGCATTTGGCAGTAAGCTTTCCTTATGATAATCTAGAGGACGAAAATGCGGAAATTACCTTGCGTGATGGCGGAGATAATGTCAATCATATTCTTGAAAAAGAATTGACAGACAGGCTTTCCACGGCGGGAATTATTGTTCAGGAAGCTAGAATCAGTCATCTGGCTTATGCGTCAGAAATTGCTGGAGCAATGTTACAAAGACAACAAGCAACTGCGATTGTTGCTGCTAGAGCAAAAATTGTTGAAGGTGCTGTTGGAATGGTTGATATGGCATTGAAAAAATTATCTGCGGAAAATATTGTTGAACTGGATGACGAAAGAAAAGCAGCAATGGTAAGTAATCTGATGGTGGTTTTGTGTGGCGAAAAAGCGGCTCAGCCCATTCTGAATGCAGGAACACTTTATAATTAATTAAATCTAGCATTGATGAAGAAGAGTTTTGTTTTACGGCTAGATGATGAGATGTATAAATTGCTGGAAAAATGGGCTGCTGATGAATTCCGAAGTGTAAACGGTCAGCTTGAGTATATCATTAATCAGAGCCTTATCAATTCGGGAAGAAAAAAAGATAAAACGGATAACAAATCAACAGATAAAAAGTAAAGCAGTCCAACCGGACTGCTTTTTTATTGTAAAAACTTCTGAATGTAAATCTCTCTTTGCTCATCGGAAATTCCCAGAACTTGATGAATGTAATTGTCGATTGATCCATATTGTTTGTCGATTTCATCAAAAGCCGACTGGAGATAATTCTGTTCAACCCAACTTGTTTTTTCAATAATACCCATATCTAATTTTGGAAATATAAAATGAAAGTTATCAGCAAGATTCAATCTTTTCTGAATAATTTTGCTTCGAAGATTGTTGGATTGTAGGTATTCTTCAAAAATTACGGCATCATCAAATTTTAGAACTTTCAGAATCAAGGCTGTAATTATTCCGGTTCGGTCTTTTCCTGCTGTGCAATGGTAGAGTATAGGTTGATCGGAATTGAGGATTTCAGTAATGATTTTCTTAATGATTTCGGGATTTTCAGAAACATAATCTGTATAAAATTTTATCATTCTTTTATCAGCATCATTCTCACTTATTTTTCCTTTCAAAGCTAGTTGTTTTGCATTTCTCATTTCATCATTTTTATCCTCAAAAGCAGAATAAACTTTATAAATCATATTCTTAGGCAGTTGATCTGGTTCTTTTGCAATTTCCTGCTTTGTTCTAAGATCAATAACTTTGTTTATCTTCATTCTGTTCAATTCATCAAAAGAAGACTTTCTAAGGTTGTGAAGGTTTCCGCTTCGGTAGATTAAACTGTCTTTCAGAATTTTCCCTTCAGAATTTTTAATTCCGCCTAGATATCTTAGATTATAAACTTTCTTTATCCCGATGTGATTTTGATTGGAATAAGTTGAAAACTCTGTCTTGGAAGAAGTGTAAGTTTTACAGGAAATAAAAAAGAGGAAAATTAAATAATAGAAATGTCTCATCTTATAAAAACGATTGTAGAACTTAAATATTTTCTAACAAAAAATTCCTGCTTAGAAATAAGCAGGAATTTTAATATTCTAGATGATTAATTATTGTTTAATGACTTTTTGAGTCTCCGCTTTACCATCAGCGAAATCGATTTTCATCAGATAAACTCCCGGCTGTAATTTTGAAAGATTAATTTTTGTAGAGTTATCTTCTAGCAAGATTTTACCATCTGTATTATAAAGAGAAACTTTACTCACTTTTGCAGTTGAATTGATATTGATAAAATCTTTTGCAGGATTTGGATAGACCGAAGATTTTTTTGCATTAGTTTCATCAGTTCCTAATTTGATAACAGTAGAATAAATTGGACCAACCCAAAGGCTGTTTATGTTGTCGTTAATGCATTTTGACTTAACATACATCTCATATAACCAGTTTTTTGTGAGTTCATTTTTAGAATCTACGGGGGTATTTGATATCTGATGAATATCTTCATAATCTGATGTATATACGTTTTTTCTAGACCAGATTGTTTCCCATTGGTTAGCATTTCCATTTTCTTTCCATGAAATATTAATTTCCTGTCCAACCTGACTTGTAATTTGGAATTGTGTAGGTGCAGCACAAATGATCTGTCCGCTTTTTTGATTCTGTATGTACATAGAAATCGGAAAATAACCCTGCCCGTCTTTAAAAACCGCATCTGGAACATCAATTTTAATAGAATGAGATCCCACTGCAAGATTACCTAACATAACCTCACGATTTGGAACAGCATCTCCTGGACACCAATTGTTCCAGTTCATCCAGTTTCTTGGCGGTTTCACAGTTGTTCCGTAGATGCCATTGCCTTGGGTGTTATATTGTCTGTAGTCTTCACAGGTTTTTCCGCCAGGTTTATATTCATGGATCAACAGATTATCCAGATATACAAAGTGTTGTCTTCTCACGTATTCTTCACCGCCTGAGTTGGAGCCGTGATTGGAAGTAACCAGATACAAAACTGCGTTCTGAACCGGTTGATCCAGTGTGAAGTTTACAATCCTGGTTGTTTGTCCGGGAACATCGGTGGCGTTATAATTATTCAGATTCTGACGATAAGATAAGGGTAAAAAGAAATTCTGTGATGATGTTGCGGTTCCGCTGGTCACAAATTCCAGATTTCCACGGAAAACATCTGTTCTGTCTGCGCAGCCCGATACTTGCGTTTGAGCAGCAGCAGAATAGCCGTCTGCCCGGAATTCAATCCAAAAATCATAACCGGATGCAAGCGAAGTGTCATGTAAAATATTAGATATATTGTCAACCTGATAGCTGTAAGGAACCTGAGTTGGTGAAATATTCTTATTCATAAATGGTGTAATGAATCTTCCAATTTCGATACGCTTGATGTCAGCCTGATTATAAGTATAACTTGTGCTTCCTTTTGGTACAAGAACCAGATTAACGCCGGCAAGTCTGTCATAGTTATCACAAGCGGCAGTTAAAACAATATTCATTTTTACATTGCTTCCGATAGATGCAATTTCGTTATCTGTCAGTTTTCGGGAGATAATGTCCTGTTCATAAGCGTGCAATCGAATGGCTCCGTTTGGGATCTGCGAATATGCTTCAGGAGGTAAAGATTCTCCTGCTCCAAGATAATGATACATGCTATAGAATGGAACATCATTAAAAACCGTTACGTTTTGAGCTCTGAGAAATGGTGCTATTGCAAAGGCTGCAACAACAAATAGTAGTGTTTTCTTCATATTAGATTTATTATTATAACAAATTTAGGAAATCTTTACAGATATGAGTTTTTTAATGGTGTTTTTTGTGATTTTTAGTATGAATATTATTTAATTAGCTTTATTTTTCATAAAGAGTCCCGTTATTAATAAAACTTGCTGTTTTCATGGGGAAAAGTTATCTTTAAGAAAAATTACAAATTATGATATACATTGGTTTTATTGTCTTTTTTGGATTAATAACATTATTTGCTTCGTTCTTCACTGTTAAACAGGAAACTGCGGCGATTGTTGAGCGTTTGGGTAAATTTCATTCTGTGAGACACGCCGGACTTCATCTTAAGATTCCGTTTATCGATCAGATTTCCAAAAGAATGAATCTTAGAATTCAGCAATTGGATGTAATGATCGATACCAAAACGTTGGATAATGTTTTTATCAAAATGAAGGTTTCCGTACAGTATCAGGTAATCAGAACCCAGGTTGGGGATGCTTATTATAGATTGGAGAATCCTCAGGATCAGATTACTTCATATGTTTTCGATGTTGTTAGGGCGGAAGTTCCTAAATTAAAACTGGATGATGTTTTTGTAAAAAAAGATGATATTGCAATTGCCGTAAAAGGAGAACTTCAGGAAGCAATGCAAAGTTATGGTTATGATATTATTAAAGCTTTGGTGACTGATATCGATCCTGACGAACAAGTAAAGCACGCTATGAACCGAATCAATGCTGCTGAACGTGAAAAAACTGCTGCTGAATATGAATCTGAGGCGCAAAGAATCAGAATTGTAGCTGTTGCAAAAGCTGAAGCTGAATCCAAAAAATTACAGGGGCAGGGTATTGCGGATCAAAGACGTGAAATTGCGAAAGGTTTGGAAGAATCTGTGAAAATGCTCAACAGCGTACAGATTGAACCACATGAAGCTTCTGCGTTGATTGTTGTAACTCAGCATTATGACACATTGCAATCAATTGGTGCTAATAATAGATCAAATCTTGTTTTGTTGCCGAATACACCAACCGCTGCCAGCACAATGCTCAATGACCTTGTTGCGGCAATGGCTGTTTCCAAACAGATTGATAATGTTGATAATCCAAAACCTAATCGACAAAATCCAAATTTCTTATAAAATGAAAGCCTGATTAATTCAGGCTTTTTTATTTGTCGTCCGGATGAAAACCAATGGTTCTTACAGGTTCTTCTTTGGCTTTGTAAGTCTCCAGTTCCTGTTTTAGATCTTCAATTCTTCCTGCAAATCGATCGTAAGAATTATCTTCTGCTTCTGACAAAAATTCCTGAACATTATTGAGATATTCACCAGTGAGCTTAGAAGCGGATTCTTTTAAACAAGCGTCGAGAATCCCTTGGCTGATCCGGATATTTTCAGTTTTGTTTTTTAAATACAAACTTCTGATTCTTTTTTTGAGACTTTGCGTGAAATCGACCAGCATTGTGTTAGAAAAAACTTTCATTTTTTCTGCAGTTTCTTTCCAGAATGGGATTTGATCAGCCTGATTATATTGTAAAATTTTTAATAATGTCGCATCCTTACTCAGGTTTTTTGTCATATTGAAAAGAAGCATTTCTGCACGTTCCTGTTTGTTCGGAGGGAAAATAGGAATCAGAACATCAAATCTTCCCGGAGCTAAAATCTCAGATTCTATCTCAGCCAGTTCTTTTGCAGAACCAATCATTAGCACATTTTCTTTTTCAAATTTTTCGATGCTGTGAAGTATGCTTTCTTTAACATCTTCGTAATCCTGAATGATGTTTTGATTGTCCTGTTTGAACATCATTATGTCATCAAAATTTTCGAGGAACAATACAACCTTATCCTTTTTGAGCATCTGGGAAAGGTATTCATCAAAGCTCAGCTTTTTATCATTAATCAAAATTGATTTGAGTTGAGACTTCCGAATTTCGAAAAAATCAAAGTCGATCATTTCTGCAATTTTTTTTGCCCAGAAGATTTTACCGCTTCCGGGAGGTCCATAAACTACAATTCCTGCCGCTTTTTGGATACCCCGGTTTTTAGACTGTTCAGGATTGATAAATGGTTCCAGCATATCAGAAATGTAAAAAAATAAATCTCTGTAACCGATGAAATCCCTATGTTTCAGTTCTGTTTTATTCCCAAAATAATTATAAATAAACTGATAATCACCACCAAGCTGATTATCTATCCCAAATGTTGAGATCGACGACCTGTAAATGCCATTATCATAAATATTAGGAAATTGATTTTGAATGATTTGCTCTACTTTTTCTGTAGGCTGATGGATGTTTTCGGCAATCTCGTCTGCTGTTTTTTCTCTGTTCAGATCTTCATCATATTTTTTTAGAAATTCTTTATTTTCATCGGCAAATTTTTCAAAATTTTGAGTAATACCGAGATTTGGAGAAAGGCAGTCTGAGATTTCTAGATTGAAATCCTGGATAAATTGCTTGATGCTTTCTTCGGAGATATTTAGTTTTTTAGAAAATTCAGTGATATTTTGAGTCATTTTTAAATCTTTTCAGAAAATTAACAAAAACTATACAAATCGGCGTAACATTTCTATCGGTTATAAGACTTTTATATAAAATATTCTATGGAAAAAATCTTGGAAGTAAAAAACCTGACCAAAAAGTTTAAACACATTGCGGTTAATAATATTTCCTTCGATGTAGAAAAAGGTAATGTTTATGGTCTTTTGGGACCAAATGGTAGTGGAAAATCAACCACTTTCGGGATGTTGCTGTCTACAATCAATCCAACTTCCGGTAGCTGGAAATGGTTTGGAAAAGAAGGAACAGATACGAACACACTCAAAAGAATCGGCGCCATTATAGAACAGCCCAATTTCTATCCTTATCTGAGTGCCGAAAAAAATCTTGAAATCGTTGCCGAAATCAAAGGTGCTCCTAAAAGTAGAATTGATGCCGTTTTGGAAGTGGTTAATCTTCTGGACAGAAAAAAAGATGCGTTTAAAACTTATTCTCTGGGAATGAAACAGCGGCTTGCAATTGCGTCTGCTTTGTTGGCTAATCCGGAAGTTCTGATTTTAGATGAACCAACCAACGGTCTTGATCCCGAAGGAATAATTCAAATCAGAGAAATCATCAACAAGATTGCTAAATCCGAAACAACAATTATTGTGGCGAGTCATCTTCTGGATGAAATCGAGAAAATCTGTTCTCATGTGATTGTCCTGAAACAGGGAACTGCGATCTACTCAGGTTCCGTTGATGCCATGAGTAATACAAAAGGTTTTTTTGAGCTGAAAGCGGATAACATTATGAAGCTTGTTTCCGTGCTGGAATCTTTTGGGATTTTCTCATCAGTAAAAGAAATGGATCATCTGATTATTGCTCAGATTTCTACAGATATATCTGCATCGGAACTTAATAAAAAACTATTTGAAAATGGGATTTCGCTTTCTCATCTTCAGAAGAAAAGAGAAAGCCTTGAAACTCAATTCCTGGAACTTGTAAAACAAAACAACTTATGATACGCCTTTTAAAATTAGAATATCTCAAAAACCTCAATTATGTACCATTTAAGGTATTTGCGGGTTTATATTTTGTCATTCTTGTAGTCCTTTTGTTCATCGGGCTAATTGATTTTGATATTTTTGGACAAACAATCAATCTCAAAGAGCAGGGCATGTACGATTTTCCCGGTGTGTGGAATTTTACGACTTATACGGTTGCATTGTTGAAGATCTTCCTTGGCTGTATTATTGTCTTTTCAATCTGTCAGGAGTTCAGTAACAGGATGTTTAAGCAGAATGTGATTGACGGATTGAGTAGGGAAGAATTTATTGCTTCCAAATTGCTGACAATTCTCGTTTTTACAACTTTTTCTACATTTCTGGTTTTTGTAATAGCTTTTATTTTAGGGAAAAGTTATTCTACAACACAGGATAGTCATTTGATTTTTAAAGAAGTGTATTTTGTTTTCAATTATTTTCTGAAGCTGCTTACATTCTTCTCTTTTCTGATGTTTTTATCCGTTTTGTTCAGGAAGTCGATATTTGTGTTTCTTGGATTTTTTATGGTGTGGTTTGCTGAGAAAATTATTGGTGGAATAGAGCATATTAGCATTATTAAAAATGTTAACGATATCGAACGCGAAAGACTTTTGAATACACATACTTTCTATTCTGATTTTCTGCCGCTGGAAAGTATGTCCAGACTAATTCCTTCGCCGCTAGTGAGAACAAAGCTGGCTCAGATATTTGGCATCGAATTTAAATTTGTTTACCCTTGGGAAAGTGTCATTGCATGTTTGATCTGGGCTACGGTTTTTATTGTAGGCAGTTACTGGATTCTTAAAAGAAAAGATTGGTAGAATTTAATTTAAATAAAACTTATAATATTTTGTAATATAGTATTTTATTAATTTTATTTAAAGTAAATTTTAATAATTTAAATTCGTTTTTTTTAGTGAATTCAGAAATCATTGGTAAAAATATCAATGATTTTTTATTTTTATTTGTAGGTAAAAATCTACAAAATGCCTTATTCAAGGGCGTTTATGACATGTTTTTTTAACCCAATTTTAACTTTTAATGTATTGATTTTAACAATAAAACGGATAATTTTGCAATAATGGATTTTAGATTTTTATTGCTTGTATTAAGCCTTGTTTTTTCTTCGCAATTCTTGATTGCACAGAAGAGTTATAATGCTCTGGTTTATGAAGGTAATAAAAAATTTGATGCCAAAGAATATGATGCTTCTTCAAGCAAGTATGTTGAAGCTATTGCAGTAAAAAACGGAAATTACACAGCGCATTATAATCTTGGAAATGCGCTTTACAAAAGTAAGAAATATGAAGAAGCTGCTGCAGAATATCAAAAATCCGTAACACTGACTAAAAGTAAGTATGAGAAAGCTGCTGCACTTTATAATCTTGGGAATGTATCGATGCAGTCCAATAATCCGGAAAAAGCGGCGGATTATTACAAACAGTCTTTGAAACAGGATCCTTACAATGAGACTGTCAGAAAGAATTATGAGATTGCAATGCTGAAGGATAAAGAGAAAAAAGAAAAGCAAAAGCAGGATCAAAACAAGGGAAAAGGAGAAGGTAAGGATCAAAAAAATAAAGATCAGTCCGGAAAAGGTGATCAAAACAAAAATCAGCAAAACGGACAGGGCGACCAGAAAAAAGGCGAAAGTCAGGGAAAACCTAACGAGCCTAAGAAACAGGAAAATAAAATTCCGGAAGAAGCAGAGAAAATGATTTTGCGCGATATAGAAAACCGCGAAAGAGAGACTGCAAGAAGAATATTAAACAAAAAAGCCAATTCGATGCCGCAAAGCAACGAAAAGGATTGGTAAATGATAAGAAAAAATTTATACATATTATTCCTTTTAGCATCGGTTTATTCGTTTGCTCAGGTTAATCTTTATTCTGAGGTTAATACCAAAGAAGCACGTGTAAATAATCCTTTTGTTTTTACGGTTGTTCTGGAAATATTCGGGGAAGATCTGGCTATGGAAACGCCTATCAAACTTCCTGATTTGTCAAAATTTGATTTTGCTGTTTCGTCTGAGCAGAGCACATTTATAGATCCTGTAAAAAAAATAAGAATCAACCAGATTGTATGCCAGGTATCACTTGATCCAAAACAAGCTGGAAGTCTGCGTGTTGGATCTGCTTTGGTTAAAGTTAATGGGAAAGTTTATAAGACCGAACCTATCGATATTATTGTGAAAGAGCCGGAGAAAAAAGCTCTGGCAACGGTTAATAATCCTTCCAAAAATATGTATGTCAATATGCAGGTTGCTGATAGGGATGTTTACAAGAATGAACCTGTCATTGCTGTACTGAAGGCATTTTCCAGAAATATTTCCGGTTTCAGGCACTTAGAACCTGCAAAATTTGAGCATACAAAAAACTTTGTAATAAGATCCATTGCCAATGTTGATGAATCGATAGAAGAAACAGACAATGATTTTTCTTCTCAGGTTGTAGCAATGTTTGTAATTGTTCCGAAAACCGTGGGAGTTTTAGATATTCCGCCGGCCGAAGTTCCTCTTTCCAATCACAAAAATATGCTTACTTCCAACAAAGTTAAAATTAATGTAAAGAAACTTCCGGAAGGTGCGCCTGAGAGTTTCAATAATGCAGTTGGGAAATTCGAAGCCAAAATTGAACTTATTGATAAAAATAAAGAAAACTTTGAGATCAATAAGGCTTTTAATGTAGCAGTGAAAATCAAAGGTAATGGAAATTTGTCTCCGTCAATTCTGCCTAAAATTTTGCCTTCTTCCGATTATGAGACTTTCGAACCCAAAATTATTAACAATTCTATTGCTACGACAGAAGGAATAGAAGGTGAGGTTGAAGCGCAATATGTTATTATTCCAAAAAAACGCGGTGACATCAGAATCTCAACAGAGGATTTTTCATACTTTGATCCAAAGCAAGAAAAATATATAGAGATTGGTTCCAAATTTTTAGCACTTAATGCAGTCAATGCTCAGGACATTGCTAATGCAAAATCAACTTTGCAGAAGGTGAATGAATATACTAATAATGTATTGGAAAAAGTAGACTCACCGGTTATGAGTACGCAGAAACTTAAAATTAAAGAACATAAATCTTTCAATTGGTTAGGGATTTTTGGTAATCTGCTGATTATTGCTTTTGGTGCAATTGTATTTATTTATTTTAATAAACGACGCAAAGAAAAAAAGAAATCGGAATTAGAGAAAAAAACTGTTGCTCATCAACCGATCATTAATATTGAGGAAACAGAAGAGCTGTTGAGAAATAAGAAAAAATTTGACACAGATTCTTATTTTAATTATTTACACAACAGATTGAATGGAGAGGATGCTTCTCAATTTTTCCAGGCTTTCGAAGAATTAAAAACAGATGCAGATCAATATTGCCAGGATCATTATTCATCGACTTTTTCTGAGTATTTAAAAGCTAACTTCGGCCTTGGTATTTATGAAAAATATAACCAGTTGATTACCGAAGTGAATATTGAAAAGTTTTCACCGTTTTCTACAAAAGAAAAACAAGCTGAGATTTTAGACGATATCAAAGAGGTTTATAAATTACTTTAAGGATTTTTCAAAAATAATTTATATTTTTGCGAAATCTTTAAAAATAAAGTTATGGAATTCCTGGAAGAATTTTCTATCAAAGAAACAATGACCGCGTTTATGGTTTTGTTTGCAGTTATTGACATTTTAGGCTCTGTCCCGATTATTGTTTCATTACGACAAAAATTTGGAAGAATCGAGTCAGAAAAAGCGGCTATCGTTGCAGGCTTATTGATGATCTCTTTTCTTTTTATCGGAAATAACATTTTAAAATTTATAGGTGTGGATGTCAATTCATTTGCGATTGCCGGAGCTTTTGTAATCTTCATTATTGCTATCGAAATGATATTGGGAATAGAAATTCATAAAACCAACCAGCCGCAAGCTGCATCTATTGTTCCTATTGCATTCCCTCTAATTGCCGGAGCCGGAACATTGACCACAACTTTATCTCTGAGAGCAGAATATCATGATATTAATATTATCTGCGGCATTGTCCTTAACACAATTTTGGTTTACATCGTTTTGAGACTGGCACCTTGGATCGAAAGAAAAATGGGCGAAGGTTCTTTGCAGGTTTTACAAAAAGTTTTCGGAATTGTGCTTTTAGCCATCTCTATTAAATTATTTACTGCTAACTTTGCACAACTGTTTCAGAATTATATTCACTTTTAATCAGATTGAAAAATGAAGACATTTTATAAAGTATTCTTAATCCTTTTTATTATTTTTATTAGTATAAGTTTCTACGCCATCGATTGGAGAGCGGGATTTTTTGATGATGAAAATACAAAATTCATATTCTCTATTTCCTCAGGAATTTTAGGAATCATTGTCGTTTATATTCTGCATACCTGGAGTAAGTTAGCAGATAAAAAATAAAAAAACGCTTCAGATTTCTGAAGCGTTTTTTTATTCAATTTCTGAAAGTGCGTTTCTTAAAAACCGGATACTTGTTATATTGATTTTTGATTGAGTTTGTGTATTATCCCATTGCGAAAGAATTTCTTCCACCAGTTCATCTTCACATTCATATTTATCTTCATCATCAAACATCACCGTTGTTGCAAAATGAATAAGTTCGTCTTTACTCAACTCGTCCGCAAGAAATTTGTCACAGATTTTTATTAATTCTGTTCTAGTAATAATCATAATATTTTAATATCTCTAAAACTCTAAAAACGCTTCAACACAAACTATCTGTCATAGAGTTTATCGTACAATTTGATAAAATGTTCTTTGATGACTTTTCTTTTCAATTTTAGAGTAGGTGTGAGCAAGCCATTATCTTCAGTCCATATTTCAGGTGTTAATTCTATTTTTTTCACCTGTTCCCATTTGCCTAGATGAGCATTGATTTTCGATAATTCTTTCTCAATTTCAGCCTTCAGTTCTTTGGAATTGGCAATTTCTTCCGGAGAACTTCCAATACTGATATTATTTTTAACAGCCCAGTTTTTTGCAAATTCGAAATCGGGCTGAACCAAAGCTGTCGGCATTTTTTCGCCATCGCCAACTACCATTATTTGTTCAATAAATTGTGAAGCTTTCGCAAGATTCTCAATCACCTGAGGTGCAACATATTTCCCGCCGGAAGTTTTGAACATCTCTTTCTTCCTGTCGGTAATGAAAAGGAAATTATCTTCATCCAGCATTCCGATATCACCCGTTTTGAAATAACCGTCTTCCGTGAAAGCTTCTTTGGTTTTTTCCTCATCTTTATAGTAACCTTGTGTCACAGTCGGGCCTTTTACGGTTATTTCACCATCTTCCTGGATTTTCACATCGATATTTTTGATAGGCCTTCCAACCGAACCGATTTTAGTGAATCCGAAACTGTTCACAGCCATTACAGGCGAGGTTTCTGTTAAACCGTAACCTTCCAGAATCGGAATTCCTGCTGCGTGAAACATCGTGTTCAATCGTTTGGACAGAGCCGCCGAACCGGAAACCAATGTAATAATGTTACCACCAAGACCTTCTCGCCATTTGCTGAAAACCAATTTGTCCGCAATGGTATGAACCAAAGATTTTGAATCACCGATTTTATATTTTTCAGCGACTTTAAGAGACCAGAGAAATATCCTGGATTTGATGCCGCCGGCTTCCGTTCCTCTTTTGTAAATCGCGTCGTAAACCTTTTCTACCATTCTTGGAACAACGGTCATATATTGTGGTTTCACTTCTTTCAGATTGTCGCTGAGCTTTTCGTTACTTTCTGCAAAATACATCGAGATGCCATTGGTCATAAAAAGATACAAAACCATTCTTTCGTAAACGTGGCAAAGCGGAAGAAAGCTCAAAGCTCTGTTTTTTGAATCTTTGTAAGGCACTCTGTCTTCGCATCCTAAGACATCGGAAACTATATTTTTGTGTGTCAGCATCACGCCTTTTGGTCTGCCGGTGGTTCCGGAAGTGTAAATGATCGAAGCCAGTTCATTTTCAGAAATCGAATTTTTTATCAAATCGACTTCCTGTTGATTATCGGTTTCTTTTCCTAATTCTAAGAGTTCTTTCCAATTCTTAGCATTACTGACTTTATCAAAGGTGAAAATCTCCTGCAAATCGGGTAATTGATTTTTTATTGAATTGATTTTATCAAATAATTTTTCATCGGAAACGATACAGATTTTCGAATCGGAGTTTTCCAGATTATAAACACAGTCTTCACCAGAAATCGAAGGGTAAATAGGAACCGTAACCAAACCGATCTGCAAAGCGGCCTGGTCAAAAAAACACCATTCCACTCTGTTGTTGGAGGATATAAGACCTATTTTATCACCTTTTTTGAGACCATATTTTAATAATGCTCTTGATAACTGATTAGTAATTTCGATGTATTTTTCTGTTGATATCTTTTCCCATTTTCCGTTTCTTTTATCACAGACAAAATCATCTTTTTCGAAATTAGCTTTCGAATAGTAAGGAATATCGAAAATCCTTTTTACTTCCATTGATTGTTATATTTTAAACTTCCGTTTAGCGCAAATATAAATAAATATGAACTTCCCGAATGTTAATATTTGCATAAAAAAAGCTATCCATTGGATAGCTTCGGTTTATTCTTTATACATTCTGTCATATAAATCCTGAAATTCTGCTTTAATCGCTTTTCTTTTCAGTTTAAGTGTTGGTGTCAGCAGCCCGTCATCAATTGTCCAGACTTTTGGAGTTAGTTCAATTTTCTTGATCTGTTCCCATTTTCCAAGATGCTGGTTTATTTTTTCAATTTCTTTCTCGATTCTTGATTTAACGGCAGGATTGGCCGCAATTTCTTTTGGTGAATCGATGATTTTAACATTGTGAAGTTCCGCCCAGTTTTTGACATAAGCAAAATCCGGCTGTATCAATGCACAAGGCATTTTTTCACCATCGCCAACAACCATAATCTGCTCAATAAATTTGGATGCTTTGGCTAGATTTTCAATGACCTGTGGCGCAACAAATTTGCCTCCGGAAGTTTTGAACATTTCCTTCTTTCTGTCTGTAATGAAAAGGAAATTATCTTCATCCAGATGTCCGATGTCACCTGTTCTGAAATAGCCGTCATCGGTAAACGCTTCTTTTGTCTTTTCCTCATCACGGTAATAACCTTCAAAAACAGAAGGTCCTTTTACTACGATTTCGCCATCGGATTCAATTTTAACTTTGACATTTTCCAAAGGAATTCCAACGGAACCAACCTTAACTTTTCCAAAGCTGTTCACCGAAATTACCGGCGAAGTTTCTGTCAATCCGTAACCTTCCAAAATCGGAATTCCTGCTGCGTGGAACATTGTATTTAAACGTTTTGACAAAGCAGCAGAACCGGAAACCAATGTGATCAGATTTCCGCCCAGACCCTCTCTCCATTTTTTGAAAACCAGTTTGTCAGCAATCGTGTGCATAAAGGATTTTGGTTTCCCCAATTCGTATTTCTCTGCGATTCCTAATGACCAAAGGAAAATTTTCGATTTTAACCCGCCAGCAGCTGTTCCTTTATTATAAATTGAATCGTAAACTTTTTCAACCAGTCTTGGGACAACCGTCATATATTGGGGTTTCACTTCTTTGACATTTTCACCAATTTTCTCAATGCTTTCAGCGAAATAAATGGAAATCCCATTACTTAGATAGAGATAAAAAATCATTCTTTCGAAAACGTGGCAAATCGGAAGGAAACTCAACGCTTTTACTTCTTTATAATCCAATCCTTTTTCTTTTGGTATTCTCGGTGTACTTGCAGTCACGTTAGAAACCAGATTATTATGGGTTAGCTGGACACCTTTCGGTTTACCGGTTGTTCCGGAAGTATAAATAATCGTTGCCAAATCTTCAGGATTGATAGCTCTTGCCAAATCATCCACTTCAATTTGTGTCGCGTCATTTTCGCCAAGATCAAGAATCTCATTCCAGTTTGGTGCGCCATCAACATCATCAAAAGTAAAAATCCCAGCTAATGAAGGAATATTGGGTTTTGCATTAGTTAGTTTTTTGTAAAGTTCGGCATCGGAAACAAAACAATATTTGATTTCGGAATTATTAAAAATATAAACATAATCTTCCTCAGAAATTGTAGGATAGACGGGAACTGTAACCACTCCGATTTGTGAGATCCCCAAGTCCATCACTGCCCATTCTGTTCTGTTGTTAGAAGTGATGAGTCCTATTTTATCTCCTGGTTTGATCCCCAGCTTCAGAAGTCCTCTGGAAATCTTATTCCCCTGATTGATAAACTCAAGCGTAGATGTTTTATTCCAATTTCCATTTTTTTTTGTCACAAGACAATCTTCTTTCGGAAATTTTTCCATCGCCAAAGCGGAAAAGTCAAATATTCTTTTAACGTTCATAAAATATCCTTATTAATATATTATTAAAATTGAGTTTACATTATCGTAAATATAATTTTTTTTTCCAAGATAACAAAATGTTATAATTTCCTTTGAAATTTTCTCAAAAAGTTTAAATTTACGGACGAAAAATTTAATCAAAAACATATGGATTTCAATCTTACAGAAGAGCAACAGATGATTCAGCAAGCCGCAAGAGATTTTGCACAAGCAGAACTTTTGCCGGGCGTTATAGAACGAGATGACCAACAAAAGTTTCCGCACGACGCAGTTAAAAAAATGGGAGAAATGGGATTTCTCGGGATGATGGTTGACCCAAAATACGGTGGTGCTGGTCTGGATAGTGTTTCTTATGTTTTGGCAATGGAAGAGATTGCTAAAGTTGATGCTTCTGCAGCGGTTGTAATGTCGGTGAATAACTCTCTGGTATGTGCAGGTTTGGAAAAATTCTGTAATGAAGAGCAAAAAATGAAATATCTGAAACCGCTGGCGAGTGGCGAAGTGATTGGCGCTTTTGCTTTGTCTGAGCCAGAAGCTGGTTCTGATGCTACTTCTCAGTCAACAACAGCCGAGGATAAAGGTGATTACTACTTGTTGAACGGAACCAAAAACTGGATTACCAATGGTGGAAATGCGACTTATTATATTGTAATCGCTCAAACCAATCCTGAGAAAAAACATAAAGGTATTAATGCTTTTATTGTAGAAAAAGGTTGGGAAGGTTTTGTTGTTGGAAAGAAAGAAGATAAATTGGGAATCCGTGGAAGTGATACGCATTCTTTGATGTTTACTGACGTGAAAGTTCCTAAAGAAAACAGAATCGGGGAAGACGGTTTTGGGTTCAATTTTGCAATGGCCGTTTTGAATGGCGGTAGAATCGGGATTGCTTCTCAGGCTTTAGGTATTGCTTCCGGCGCTTACGAACTGTCTTTGAAATATGCGAAAGAAAGAAAATCTTTCGGGACAGAAATCATCAATCACCAGGCAATTGCATTCAAATTGGCAGATATGCACACAAGTATTATGGCGGCGAGAATGTTGATTTACAAAGCAGCTGCAGAAAAAGATGAAGGTAAAGATATCTCAGAAAGTGGCGCAATGGCAAAATTATATGCTTCTCAGGTAGCCATGGATACAACGATAGAAGCGGTTCAAATCCATGGAGGTTACGGTTATGTGAAAGAATATCACGTTGAAAGAATGATGCGTGATGCCAAAATAACTCAAATCTACGAAGGAACTTCGGAGATTCAGAAAATTGTAATTTCGAGGTCAATCGCAAAGAAATAATTTGAAATTTATCTAAATACTAAACCTTTCTATTTTCAGAAAGGTTTTTTTGTTGAATTAAGAATTTAAAACTGCAGATTCTGTAAATTTGTTTTAAAATCAATTATCATTTATAGTTCATCATTAATAATTAAATGTCAGAATTAAAGAAAATCAGGGAAAAACAAAATCTGACTCAGGAAGAACTGGCTGAAAAGTCGGGGCTTTCTGTAAGAACCATTCAACGTATCGAAGCCGGGACTGAACCAAAAGGTTATACTTTGAAAACTTTGGCTTCAAGTCTGGGTGTTTCTGAAAAGGATTTATTGACGCCGATTATTCTGACAGAAGTTGTTGTAGAAAATCCAATTGTTGAAGAACCTGTTTTACCAATAGAAAATGAAACGATTGAAAATTTGACTTTAATCAAAATCATCAATCTTTCTTCACTTCCGTTATGTTGGTTTCCGATAGCCAATTTTCTACCGCCATTATTGATAATGTTGATTTCAAAACAGAAATCTCCACTTGTCAAACAAATCATTTCGCTTCAAATTATTTTAGCTGTTATTGCTCCAATTATTTTTATGTTAGTTGTGATTTTAAAGCTTGGTAAAGCGTCAGTAATGGTAACAATGATTGCTTTAACATTAGTGAATATTTTTATTATTCTTAGAAATGCTTATCAATTAGATAAAAAGCAAAGTCTTTATTATAAGCTGGATTTCAATTTGTTATGATCTTGTCAGCCAATTGTCGGGTGATTGTCGGGCTCAATTTTTGACTTAATATCAATTAATTCTGAACCTTTGTCAAAAAATAAAACAATGACAAAACAATTCGGAATAATCTTCCTTTCTCTATTCCTTTCTATCGGAAATCTGAAAGCTCAGATTGATAAAAATTCACCGTTGTTCCTAGAGCTCAAAAAGCAGGACAGTATTTTTTTTGAACGTGGATTCAATAATTGTGATATCGCTTATCTGGAAAAATCAGTGGGTGATAATTTGAAATTTTATCACGATAAAGGTGGCTTTCAGGACAAAAAATTATTCTTGGAAAGAACCAAACAAAACATCTGCGGCAACCCGAATCAAAAGCCTATCCGAAAAGTTATTGAAAACAGTCTCGAAGTTTTTCCACTTTACAATAATGGCGAAATATATGGCGCCATACAATCCGGAGAGCATCGGTTTTTTATCCGTGAAAAAGGAAAGCAGGATGCTTTAGGTGGTCAGGCAAAATTCACTACAGTTTGGACCAAGAAAAATGGAAACTGGATAATGAGCGATATCCTGAGTTATGACCACGGCGATGCTAAATTAGATGACAAAGCGAGTAGCATTGAGCAACTGATAAAAGATAACAACATTCCGACTTTAGGATTAGGTTTGATTGAAGATGAAAAATTAACAGGCATAAATGTTTACGGAACTCAGAATGGTAAAATGTCAGCGGCTTATAACAGTCTTTTCAATGTGGCTTCTTTAACGAAACCGGTGACAGCAATGACAGTTTTACGCCTGGTAAGTCTTGGAGAATGGAACCTTGATGAACCGCTTGATAACTATTGGATTGACCCGGATATTGCGAACGATTCCCGTCACAAAAAGCTGACCACGAGATTGATATTAAGTCATCAGACAGGATTTCCCAACTGGCGTTGGATGAATAAAGATAATAAATTGAATTTCGAATTTGAGCCAGGAACAAAATATCAATATTCAGGAGAAGGTTTCGAATATCTGAGAAAAGCCATAGAGAATAAATTCCATAAAAGTCTGGAAGAACTGGCTAAAGAATATGTTTTCCAGCCTTTGGGAATGAACGATACGAGTTATATTTGGAATGAAAAAAAAGATGCAGACAAAATCGTGATTGGTTATGATAGTAACGGAAAAGCTTATGATATTGTGCGGAATAAAACCGCTAATGCAGCAGATGATTTGACAACGACTGTGGAAGATTACGGAAAATTCCTGGTTGCGGTTATGAATAATGAACTGTTGTCGCCTTCGGTTTTTGAAGCGATGAAATCCAAACAGGTTGAAACCAAAAAGAATAAATATTTCGGACTTGGCTTTGAAATTTATGACTTAGGAAATGGCGAAATTGCTTTATCACACGGCGGTTCGGACAAAGGTGTCAACACAATTGTTTTTCTTTTGCCTAAAACCAAACAAGGTCTGATTATTTTTACCAATGTAGATGACGGCTACAAAATCTACCGACAGCTGATTGAACAGTATCTTGGTGATAAAGGTGAAAAGATTATTGAAATTGAAACGAAATAAATTTGATTACAATAAAAAATATTTCGCCAAGCTCAATATAACAGGACTTGTCGAAGTCTAAAAAAATAATTACAGTTAATAAAATTTAATTGTAATTATTTTTGTTACATTTAGAAATTATTCTAACTTTGCACCGTTATGAACAACACACGATTTGCAACCGCTATCCATATTTTGACACTTCTTGCGAAAGATCCGCAAGAATGGCTGACATCTGACTGGATTGCCGGAAGTGTGAATGTGAATCCTGTGATTGTCCGTAAAGAATTGATTAACCTCAAAAAATCTGGCTTAATAGAAAGCAGACAGGGAAAAGTGGGAGGTGTGAGAATTGCTAAAAATCCTGAACAGATCAACATTTCAGAAATTTACGAATCGGTAAAAAATACGGAAGTTCTAGGCAAAAGAAATCAAAATCCGAACCCGCTTTGTAGTGTGGGGAAAGACATCAACAAAAATCTTGATATTTTATTTGATGAAACCGACGATCTGGTTTTCCAGTTTTTGAAAGAGAAAAAATTGTCAGATTTTACCAATCAATTCAGGTGAAATTTTTTTTGCCTTAAAATGTAACAAAATATATTACAATTAAATTAAAATTTAAAATTATGAACAAAAAAGTAGCAGTAATCGGAGCAACAGGCTTCGTAGGAAAACAAGTCGTAAACGAATTATCAAACAGAGGATATTCTGTAAACGCTATTGCAAGAGACAGTTCAAAAGTAGAAGCGAAAGATAACGTAACTGCGATCAGCGCAGATGTGAATAATGTAGAAGAATTAACAAAAGCTTTGGAAGGAAGTGATGCTGTTATCAACACTTTCAACGCTGGTTGGACGAATCCAAATCTTTATGATGACTTTTTGAACGGTTCCAGAAACATCGAAAAAGCTGTTGAAAAATCAGGTGTTAAAAGATTTATTACCGTTGGTGGAGCAGGAAGCTTGTTCATCGATGGGCAACAGTTGGTTGACGGTCCGGATTTTCCGGCTGATATCAAACCAGGCGCAGCTGCAGCGCGAGATTATTTGAACGAAATCAAAAAGAATGAAACGTTGGATTGGACTTTCTTTTCTCCGGCTATTGAAATGCATCCGGGAACTGCCGGCATCAGAAAAGGGACTTACAGAACAGCCTTGGAAAATCCTGTCTTTAACGAAGAGGGAAGAAGCATTCTTTCTGTGGAAGACGTTGCTGTAGCTTTGGTGGACGAGTTGGAACAAAACAAATTCGTTAAACGACGTTTCACAGCAGCTTATTAACATTGTTACTATATCAAAAATAACCCCTTCAGAGTTCAAAATTCTGAAGGGGTTTTCTATTAGGATGACAAAAGTCTATTATCTATCCCGTCTATTTTCTAAAAGTCTAAAAAACTATTTCTCGTAAACCAAATATCCATAAGCTGGAAGACTTACATCCGAACCTTTGATTAATTCAGCTTTATTATTGGTGAACACATTCTTGTAACTTCCCACCGAGTTGTCATCTTCCAATTTGAAATTAACCGGATCTTTTGTAGTATTGATCAAAACCAAAACTTCGCGTTCTCCATTTTTTCTTAAATAGGCCAAAACTTTGTCGTTAGAAGTTGTGTTAATCCAATAAGTCGTTACAGCAGGGTCGCCACCTCTTAAGGCTGGATTTTCAGATTTAAGATTTAGGAGGATTTTGTAGAAATCTTCCAGTTCATATTTTCCATTCCAAGGAATTGGGTCTTTTTCGAAAAACTCCAGACGTTTTGTTTTCATCGGCAATTCCTGTCCAGAGTAGAGTAGTGGAACGCCATTCCATGTTGCTGAGAAAACAGCTAAAGCCGGTGCAAAATCGCCGTATTTTTCATATTCGGTTCCGTTCCAGGAGTTTTCGTCATGGTTTGTTGTAAACCAAGCTCTCATAGAGTTATCTCCAATTTTAGAATATTGTTCCAAAAGATTTTTAAGATCAGAGAGCGGCAAATGTTTCTGATAAAAATCCTGAGAAAGATGCATCCATTTCCAGCTGTAACTGGCATCGAAAACTTTTCCGTAATCAGGATTTTCCAATTCATCAAATTCGCCTAAAAAGAAAAGCGGTTTCAGTTTCTCCACTTCAGGTCTTGCCTGTTGCCAAAAATCAACTTCTACCCAGCTTGCAAGGTCGCAACGGAAACCATCGATATTGGTTTCTTTGACCCAATATTTCATAGCATCTATCATTGCCAGACGCATTTCTTTGTTGGTATAATCCAACTCGATTATGTCATCCATTCCGCTAGCTTTATGAAAACTTCCGTCAGCGTCTTTCAGATACCATTCCGGATGAGATTTTGTCCAAACATGATCCCAGCCGGTGTGATTGGCAACCCAGTCGATAATTACCTTGAATCCCATCTTATGAGCTTCATCTACAAGGTGTTTGAAGTTTTCCAAAGTTCCGAATTCCGGATTGATTGTAGTATAATCATAAGCCGCATAAGGACTTCCCAAACTTCCCTTTTTGTTTTGTTGAGCGATAGGTGTAATTGGCATAAACCACAATGTCTTAACGCCCATTTTTTTAAGTCTTGGAAGTTCTTTTTCAAATGCTGCGAAAGTTCCTTCGGGTGTGTATTGTCTTACATTAACTTCGTAGATATTGGTCGTGCGTTTCCATTCTTGTGGGTTTTCCATAGTATGATTCTGGGTTTTACAGGATAATAATAACGCGGCGATTGCCGGTAAAAGAATCAGCTTTTTCATTGCTAAATTTTAAAAGTCTATTTTGTAAATGTAATGAAAATAAAAAAGCCCGAAAAATTCGGGCTTGTTAATATTTTATAAAAACGGGACTAATCCTCATCGTCTTCTTCGAAAACATCATTATATCCTGTTTCTTCTTCGTCATCGTTATAATCATCATCTTCATCATCAAAATTCTCTTCCTTGAATTCTGCATCAAAGTCTCCAAAATCATCATCCATAAAAGGCATTGCAGATTTTTTACCTTTACTATTATCGCTACCATTTTTGCTTGGCGCTTTCAGAGGAACATTACCGAATCTGTATACCGTAATAGGATAATTAACAGCAGGCTTTTCGTCATTGATTTCTAATAACTCACAGAAAAATTCCCAAAGGTCAATAAAACCATACTGAAATCTCATTTTTGCGCCTACTTGCTGGAAACCTTCATTCAGATAGATATCTGACATGATTTCGCCGTCTCCGTCATCGCTCATATCTTCCAAAGGTACTGCTTGTCCTTCGTTCCACTCATCATCAGAAAAATAAAAAGATGACAACTCTTCTCCTGGTAAACTGAACGCACTCTTGATACCCAGATGAAGATTCCAAAGCGTTTGTTTGTCTTTGATTTCGATGTCTCGGAAGATTGTGTCTTTGGCGTCTAGAATTACTCTAATCTTATAAACCATTGTTGCTTTTACTTTAACTTTATTAGTTCGACTTAATGTTGCAAATATAAAACAAATGAGATTTCATAAAAGTTTCTTGGAAATTTTTTTTCAAAAAAGTTTTTTATAAATTTTGCGCTTCCCGATTCTGGTCGGCCAGCTTAAGAAATTTATATTTTTCTCAGTCTTTCTAAAGGCGATTTTTCCAATTTGAATTTGAATTTGGTTCCGGAAAGATAAACGCTTTCCACTACAATGCCCTGTTTATGAGCTTCCATGATATGCTTTACAATTGCCAATCCTAATCCGGATCCGCCATCTTTTCTATTTCGGCTGCTTTCTACGCGATAGAATCTTTCGAAAATTCTTGGGAGATTCTCAGGTTTTATTCCCATTCCGTTATCTTCTACAGAGATGTGGATACTCCTTGTTCCCTCTCTCGTAGAAACAATGATCTGAGCTTCTTCGCGGTTGGCATATTTTACAGCATTAGAAATCAGATTAATTAAGACCTGGGAGATTCTTTGCTTATCCGCATATACAAAAAGCTGTGATTGCGTTGTCTGGAGTTGCATGGTCATGGATTGTTTTTCTGCTTCCATTTCCAAAAGATCAAAAACTTCCTGGATCAGATTATTGATATCAAAAGTACTGTATTTTAAGGCAATCTGTCCAGATTCGAAACGGTTGATCATGTCCAGATCTTTTACAATATTCAGAAGTCTTTCTACGGAATTATCAATTCTTTGCAGATACTTATCGCGAATGTTAAGATCTTCTACGCCACCATCGCGAAGCGTTTCTATATAGCCCTGGATCGAAAACAAAGGTGTTTTAAGCTCATGAGAAACATTACCTATGTATTCTTTGCGATAGTTTTCCATTTCCTTCATCATGTCGATCTCGGCATTTTTCTGATTCATTTCGTGAACTTTCTCTTCGAGTTCTTTGAAACCGATATCTGTGTCAAAATCGTGGATAATATCCTCAGGAAGTATATTTGTAATTCGTCTGATTTGATTTTTGCTATAAAAACTAAAAAGAAATTCCAAAACAAAATAATTCAGGATAAAAACGAGTAATAATGTGAAGATCAGGAAATAATTGAAATCCTTGGTCTTGAAATAAACATCATCTGTATAGACTTCAAAAAGTACAACAACAATGCCTACAACAACCACCAATGATAGTGATGCCGCAACAGATAACCAATTGATTTTTACCGAATTTCTTATTATCATTTCAAAAAAAAGATTTTCTTTTTAGAAAATCTTAAACTACTAATTTATAACCAATTCCCTTGAGCGTCTGGATAGTGTTAATTCCTAATTTTTCTCTCAATCTTCGGATATGAACGTCAATCGTTCTTTCTCCTACAATCACATCATTTCCCCAGACCTTTTCCAGGATCTCTTCTCTTTTGAAAACCTTTTCTGTGTTAGATGCTAATAAGTAAAGCAAATCGAATTCTTTTTTCGGAAGGAGAAATTCTTCTTTTCCTTTTGATACCTTGAAATTGTCTTTGTCAATAATAAGATCTCCAAACTCTATGTAATTGGAATTTTCCTGAGATTGTGCACCCAATTGTAAAAGAGCAGCAACTTTAGAGATCAGAACTTTTGGTTTGATCAGCTTTACGATATAATCATTAGCGCCCGCCTGATAGCCTGCTAATTGAGAAAACTCCTCGCTTCTTGCAGATAAAAATACGATTAAAGTCTTTTGTAATTCTTTGATTTTGCGAAGATCCTGGCAAGTTTCGATACCATCTTTCTCTGGCATCATAACATCTAGCAGAATGAGATCCGGCAGTATTTCTTTTGCCTTTTCTATTCCTTCGTTACCATTGCTTGCGGTAAAAACCTGATAACCTTCTTTTTCCAGATTATAAGAGATGATCTCAAGAATGTCCTGTTCATCATCAATTAAAAGGATTTTTTTACGATTCATTTCGATTTATTAATTATCCCAAAATTAAAAAAAAATGAACTCTGTATCACTAAATGTTTAAAGTTCATATAAATTTAACATTTACAAAACAATTATTCGAGGTTTTGGGATAATTTTCGATATTAATATTCAACTATTTTTATAAGCGAGAATCGTTTTATTTTTCGGGGAAATTAAATTAAATTTGCACCTCACGTTCAGATTATGGAAGAAGAAAAAAAATCACTCAATTTTATTGAGCAAATTATAGAAGATGACTTGGAAAATGGCTTGGAAACGTCACAGTTGCGTTTCCGTTTTCCGCCGGAACCTAATGGTTATCTTCACATTGGCCATACAAAAGCAATTTGTATCAATTTTGGATTGGGGCAAAAATATAATGCACCGGTTAACCTTCGTTTTGATGATACCAATCCAGCAAAGGAAGAACAAGAGTTTGTAGATTCTATCAAAGCAGATATCGATTGGTTAGGTTTCAAATATGATCAGGAATTATACACTTCGGATTATTTTGAGCAATTATATATTTGGGCTTTAGAATTGATCAAACAAGGGAAAGCGTATGTGGATGAGCAGTCTTCCGAGGATATCACGGCACAAAGAAAAAATCCTTTTGAAGCAGGCATCGAGTCTCCTTTTAGAAATCGTCCGATTGCAGAAAGTCTTGAACTCTTTGAGAAAATGAAAAATGGAGAATTTGAAGAAGGAGCGATGAGTTTACGTGCCAAGATTGATATGGCTTCTCCAAATATGAATATGCGTGATCCTGTGATGTACAGAATCCTGAAAAAGCCACATCACAGAACAGGAGAAAAATGGAAAATCTATCCGATGTACGATTGGGCGCATGGAGAATCTGATTATATTGAGCAAATTTCACATTCACTATGCTCATTGGAATTTGAGAATCACCGTCCACTTTATGAGTGGTATCTTGACCAGGTCTATGATGACGGAAAAGTAGCACCAAAGCAAAGAGAATTTGCCAGGATGAACGTTTCTTATATGGTGACTTCCAAAAGAAAATTACAAAGATTAGTTCAAGAAGGTATAACAACAGGCTGGGACGATCCAAGAATGCCGACAATCTCCGGACTGAGAAGAAAAGGTTATACACCAAAATCAATTAAAAACTTTATCGAAAGAGTCGGAGTTGCAAAAAGAGAGAATCTTATTGATATACAATTGTTGGAATTTTTTGTAAGAGAAGACCTTAACAAGATTGCAACCCGAGTAATGGCAGTTGTAAATCCCGTAAAACTTGTCATAGAAAATTATCCTGATGATAAGGAAGAATGGCTGGAAACTGAAAATAATCCTGAGGACGAAAATGCTGGAACAAGACAGGTGCCGTTTTCAAAAGAGCTTTACATCGAGAGAGAAGACTTTCAGGAAGAGGCTGATAAGAAATTCTTCCGTTTAAAATTGGGTGGAGAAGTTCGCCTAAAAGCGGGTTATATTATTAAGGCTGAAAGAGTAGAGAAGGATGAAAAAGGTCAAATCACTACAATTTTTGCAACTTATGATGAAGATTCAAGGTCAGGAAGCGGAACCGAAGCAAGTCTTAGAAAAGTGAAAGGAACACTTCATTGGGTTTCTGCAAAACACGCTTTGCCAATCGAAATCAGAACTTATGAAAGATTGTTCACTACGGAACAGCCTGACGCAGAAAAAGAAGTTGATTTTTTAGAATTTGTGAATCCTCAATCGTTGAGAGTATCTTACGGTTTTGCGGAACCAAGCCTTAAAGAAGCTACTTTGGATGACCATTTCCAATTCCAGAGAATCGGATACTACATCAAGGACAGAGATTCTTCTGATGATAAGTTGGTCTTCAACAGAACAGTTACGCTTAAAGATGGTTATAAGCCTTAATTTGAGAACTAAATAAAATATTAATTTGAAAATCAGTCATTTGGCTGATTTTTTTTGTTTTGATGTAACAGAAATAAATTGCTTGTTGTCTTATCATCAAGCAACAGAAAACTATGAAAACTAAATTTTGTATCTTGATCCTGACATTTGTTTTTTTGCAGATTTCCGCACAGAAAACTATGGCTTCTGATAGTATTTCCCGCAAAAAACTACAAGCAATAAAGAAGGATCAATCGGTTAAAATAGATGGGATTTTGGATGATGAGATCTGGAAAAACGTTCCTGTTGCAACCAACTTCGTAGAAAGACAGCCTAATAACGGAAAACCTCAGGCTGACAGTTTGAAAACTGAGGTCAAATTTCTTTATGACGATACAGGATTATACATTGCTGCTCAAATGTATGACCCACAACCTTCAAAAATTTTAAAAGAATTAACCGAGAGAGATAACATTGCCAATGACGATTTTTTCGGAATCATCATTAACGGATATAACGACCATCAGCAGAGTCTGGAGTTTATTGTGACTGCGGCCGGCGTTCAGGTAGATGGAAAATTGACCACTGAAAACGAAGATATGTCCTGGAATGCGGTTTGGTACAGTGCCGTTAAGATCAATGAAAAAGGCTGGGCTGTTGAAATGAAGATTCCTTTTTTTGAGCTGCGTTTTCCTAAAAAAGAAATGCAGGAATTTGGCCTTAATATGATTCGGAAAATTAAAAGGACCAACACGATATATGATTGGAATCATGTCGATAATCAGAAAGGAAATTACACGTTATATGATGGCGTTCTGAACGGCGTTACTGATATCAAAACACCAACCAGATTATCTTTCACACCCTATTTTTCAACGTATGTTAATAATTTTGACGGCAAAACGGAAATGAATGTCAATGGTGGGATGGATTTGAAATACGGAATTAATGATGCTTTCACTTTCGATATGACCTTGATCCCGGATTTTGGACAAGCTAATTTTGATAATTCGATTCTTAATCTGACGCCATTTGAACAACAATTTGCCGAGCAACGTTCATTTTTTATGGAAGGAACGGAATTGTTCAGCAAAGGTGATATGTTCTATTCCCGAAGAGTTGGCGGAAGTCCGTCGAGATATCCAATCATTGATGAAGAAAAAGAAACCGTCACCGAATATCCTGGAAAAGTAAAATTATTCAATGCTTTCAAAATTTCCGGAAGGACAAAAAAAGGTTTGGGAATTGGGATTTTCAACGGAGTGACGGAAAAAATGGAAGCCACAATCCTCAATAATGAAACCGGTGCAATAAGAAAAGAAGTGGTGGAACCCTGGACCAATTATAATGTTTTGGTCTTTGACCAGCGATTTGGTGATAACTCATCAGTCACATTAGTCAACACGAATACGACAAGGTCTGGAGATTTCCGTGACGCTAATGCCACCGGATTATTATGGAATATTGCCAATAAAAAGAATACTTACAACTATTACGGGAACTTCAAAGGAAGCTGGGTGATGAACGATGAGACGAAGTTTGGAAACAGAGGAACGATTGGCATTGGAAAATTTTCCGGTAAAAATAGATTTGAAATCAATGCCAATTACGTCAGCAAAGATTGGGATATCAACGACCTTGGTTTTTCTACCAAAACCAATTACGGAAATCACAACGTATGGTACGGATACAGAATCCTTCAGCCGACCGGAAAATTAAATAATATGTATCTCAATTTCAATTTGAATTATTATCACAGGTTAGAGTCGTTCCTGAATCAGAAACTGGTCTTTAATCACAACAATTCATTTACGAACAAAAAATTCCAGAGTTTCGGTGGAGGCGTAGAGTTTACACCATATGGAGAAAAGGATATCTATGAACCAAGAACATTTGGAAGATATATGAGAGTTCCCGGATATTTTGACAGTTGGCTTTGGTTCGAAAGTGACAGCCGTAAAAAACTTCAGTACAATATCAATGTGGATTATTATGCTTATGATCAAAAAGGAAGAAACTATGTTGTTCCGTCATTGTATCTGCGTTATAGAGCTTCCGATAAAATGAAAATAATTTGGCAATTCAATCCGGTTTTCAGTAATAATGAAGTGGGATTTTCCGGCAAAGATGCAAGCAATATTTATATGGGAAGGAGACAGAGAAATACTTATGAAAATGCTATTACAGGGCAATATACGTTCAACGAAAAAATGACTTTGGCATTGGCATTCAGGCATTATTTCTCCGATGTTACTTACAAGCAGTTTTACATTCTGAATAACGATGGTAGTCTGGATTCCAATACATCTTATAATCCAAATCTTAATGGGACTTACAATTCCTGGAACGTTGACTTGAGGTATTCCTGGTGGTTTGCACCTGGAAGCCAGTTAACTCTGCTTTACAGAAACGCAACC
>WPCJ01042256.1_pt1 | contig 43850 bp, 36 predicted proteins | sample 5399831 | NCBI WGS metagenome assembly WPCJ01 (sample SAMN12869470, study PRJNA574797) | sludge metagenome | isolation source: wastewater treatment of pH10 | place: China:Beijing | collected 2019-05-20
TAAATACATTCAGTTCACTTTCTCCTTTGAAAAGACAATATCTGCGAATTTTAGCATCAAAACAACGGTCGAGTAAATGTTTTCCAAGTTGTTGGAGTCTTTCAGAACCAGTACCATCGTACCCTATAAATTCAAAGCCGAACATTTCAATACTATCATCATCTTTTTTTGTGAAAAGAAATGATTTTTCTACTGTTTTCTCTCCATCATGATCAAAGGTCATTGCTACTCTCACTTTAGCAGTCTCATTTGGCAATAATAGTCTTTTCTTTTTTTGAGAAATATAGCGAGAATTTACATCATTTGTAGAAGTATTGAACAGCCATTCCAATGCTTCGAAGAACGTCGTTTTGCCGTCTCCATTATCGCCTATAATGAGTGTTAGTCCATCTTTTAGTTTAATGGGGTTTACCTCGTAGTAACTACGGAAGTTTTCAATGATTATTTCCTTGATTTTCATAATAAATTCTTCTTTAGCTCATTAAAAACCTCTGTGTAAACTTCTTTTTGCTTACTCTTGTCATCATTTTCTATTAAACGAACAATTTTAGCTGCGACTTGAACAACCGAATTTTCGGCATTAAATGCTTCTTGAATAGTTCTAAAATCATCTGGTGTGTACTCATAGTACGAAGATAAATCCACATCATTCAAGACCAATTGTAACATTCTGTCTTCTTTTGTCATAATATTAATTGTTTTGATATAAGTTTAATTGGTAATAGTTCATGATTTCCAAGAGTATCTTTACGGTGTCAGAACTATTTTCTGACAACATTGAGAAATTTTTCACTCGTTCTAATTCTTTTTTCAACATACTCCGTTCTAATTCATAACTCGGACTATCTGTTTCTATTTGTGGGATTACAACCAAATCATGGATTAGGGCAAAATTTTTATCAGGATGCGTGCGCAAAATACGTCCACGACGTTGGACAAATTGTCTTGGATTACCGGTACTCGCACAAAAAATAGCCAATTCAGCACGCGGGACATCTATCCCTTCGTCAAGACATTTCATTGATGTTAGCACATCTAATTCTCCGGTAGCAAATTGACGTAGAATTTCCTCTCTATTTTGCGTTTGTGCAGTAAATTTACATACTGTTATTTTCTTATCCTGTTCCTTTACAATTTGCGAGTACAAATCAATCAGATGAACAGCTTCATTATCATCTTCTAACTCTTCAACATCACTGTAAACATCGGTTTCATAAAAATCATTGGGATCATTTCCTTCCGGAACATAAATAAGTGTATATTTTAAATTTCTCTTCTTACTATAATAATCTTCCAAAATCTTTTTAAATTCCTCTTTCTTGTTTTCCGCCTTGTGGATTATACGTTTCCGTTTTAAAAGTAAGGCCGTCAGAATTTTATCGGTTTTGCTAAATTTCTCTTTTTCAGGATTAAAATACTTGGCTATTTTTGCTGATATCTCTATATAATCATTCATTTCGCTGGTAGTAAGCATTACTAAATGAGGATAATAATAATACCTGCAAAGCACTTTATTGTAGATAGCTTCTTCCATTGAGTATTCATAAGTATACCCATTCGAACTTCCAAAAAATGCGAATAATTTTTTGTTACCTTCTTCGTCAAATTGTCGTTCGGGTGTGGCAGAAAGTCCAATACGCCTTTCGTATTTAATTTTTGGCAATAACTTAAGCATACTTCCTGAGCCCATATTATGCGCCTCATCGGCTATTAGCAAGGTTTTGAGGGATAAACTATTTAATTCATTAAATATCTTGATTTTAGAGAACGATGCATATGTTGATATTACTATGTAAGAAGTTTCATTATCCGAGAATAGTCTCTCTCGTAATTGTATGTTTGCAATATCTTCTTGCCAACTGTTTTTTGAGTAAACTTTGTTGATTGAATTAAAATTAAATTTACGGCATTCTTTTTCCCATTGGTCGACAAGGGTGATTGTTGGAACAAGGATTAGAGCTTTGTAATAGCCTAAACGCTTATATATTTCCAATAAGCAATTTAGCGAAGTTATTGTTTTCCCCGTACCGGTTGCCATGGCAAAGAGACCTTTTTGACCGTTAGCACGCCAATTTTCAAAAGCTTTTTTCTGGTATTCGCGTGGTTCATCGTAGGGAAACTTAGGCTTTTCTTTCTCTATCCTTATCTTTTCAACAGTTTGTTCTAATCTTTTCTTAGCTTTTGTCAAAGCTTTCTTGACTGCTGGTCGTAAATTCTCGTCTTGCTCCTCATTGTTCAGTTCTTTCTCAATATCAATTAGTTCGCTTATATCACGAAATTTAAAATTGCTGGAAATGGATGTTTCAATTTCTGTTTGGTCGAGATAGCACACTGATTGATCTTCTCCTGAAAAAATTCGTTCAAAAGAGCTTTGTATATTCTCAATTTTGGCTTCCATAATTTTACCATCCCAGCTACAAAAAGCATCTATGCTTTCTATATTATCAATGAGCGCTGTCTTCGAAAAATTACAAGATCCATTAAATCCGACAGCATCAGTATTATCAGAGAAAACACCTGACTTGGTATGTGAAATTCCTATTTTACCTTTTGGAGCAATTACTTTTATTTCAATTCGTTTATTAGCTATCAACCACGACAGGCATTCGAAAAAATGAATATCTTTTCTAGACAGTGTTGACTTGAGTTTTTCAATATCAGATAGATCAAATGGAGTAATTATATTATTTTGTAATCCATTCTCAACGGCTGATTTGTCTTTTTCAGAAAGTATATTATTAATAATCAACCTCATTTTCCCGCCATTGTAGAGGAATGTTGCAAAACCATCACACAATGTTCGAATGGCAGACGAACTAAAAAATCCTAACATCAAATCGAACCGGGTGCTGTTGCATAAGCATTCGGAAAAAAACTCAATCGGTTCGTTGTCTGTACCGGATTTGAATTGTTTGTGTTTTGTCCAGGTGATGTCAGATTGAAGCATACTAATAATTTTTCAAATAAAGCAATTCGCACAATTCACAGCATCGTCGTCATCGTCGAAAAGCATATCTTTTAATAATTTATTCTGGGATTTTTGTTTTTGAGCTTCTTGCCGTTTAATTGCATCTAACTTTATTTGTCGGATACGCTCAGGCTTTATCAGATCTTCCAACCGTTCGCCTTGATTCCACGTATAGCCATCTTTCTCAAACTCCATAGATTTCTGGAATAAATCGGGGTGTTGTTCGTATAGCCAAATCCATTCTATTTTTTGCTGATAAAAACAAAAATAACACCCTGATCGTGTGCGGGAATAAGTCCCCTTTTTGCCATCTACTTCAAACTCTATAGGGGTGTAATAAGCCGGAATGCCTATACCACTATCTTCCAAGATGCGAAAAACATTTTTCTTTTCTATAATTTCATCGTTTTCTATCAGAGGAAATTCATCTAATTGCCCCACTGGGTAATCGGTTGTCTTTAAAAAAAGAAAGACCGCTTTATTAAAGAGTTTTACGTCCAAATCAAGTAAGGCATCCGTTTTCTTGCTATAGAAGAAATCTTTTGTAATTGGTTTCCTTATTATTTTTAGGGCTTTGGATAATATAGCTTTAGGTGAAATTTCGGAATAGATTTCCACCAAAGAATCTATATTGTCATTACTCAATACTTTCGTGATTATCTCCACACTCCATATATTGCGTCTGAATGGGAAAATTGCCTGAATATTTGGTTTTGTAGAAACGTAACCTTCACGTTTTTCATCACCCCTGATACCCACATAAGAAATGGTCGGCTCATCACCCACGAATTTCTCAAATTCGGCAAGTTTCATTTTTTGTGTACACCAGCGTGCTTGTGGCGAAGGCAAATAACCTCCGCTAACTTTCAAAAAATGATCGAAAGGTGTGTCTCCCGGTACAGCAACGGGAGCTTTTAAAATTGTGATCTCACCTAATAAGGATTCCAGACGTTCTAATAGTTGCATTGTCTCATCCAATTCACAACCAGTATCTGAGTTATAGTATTCTATTGGCAATTCGGGATATTTCTCTTTCAGATATATCGCTAATGCAGCGCTATCCTTTCCTCCCGAAATACCTAAAACTTGTCTAACCATAGTTATTTCTCTATTCTTTTATTCAAAATGCGCAATAATGTGCACACATCAATATTCTCATCACCCGACAAAATATTGTTGATCGATTCTTCTAATTTTTCTACTTTATCTCTTTGATTCTCGGGTAAGACAAAAGCTTTCGGATAAATCGTACCTTCAGTTGATGCTAAATCGAATTTATAAATTTCATCTTTCGCTCCTTTATTTGCAACAGCGGATATGTCTATGAACTTCGTTAAGGCATTGAACATATATCTTAGCTTATCAATCAATAATGCTTCCTCGTTGTCTTTAAGAGAGGATAAAGGCTTATTCAGCAACACGTAACAGATAGCTTCATACCATCCAGTCTTATTAGGTTGAGAAAGAAATAAGCGGGTTAAAAATGCTTTTTGAACAGGACTTAAAAGATATTCCTTGATACTTTTATATCTATTTTCTATTTCTATTTTATATTCATTGAAATTTGTAGACTTTAACCCTAAACTCTGTATGACAGACGCTTCTAGTCGCTCAATCAGATTTCTATAACAAGATCTTAATTCATCGATTGAACGTTGAATTAAATCTTGATATTGCGACATAAACTCGCTGTTTATTGATAGATCACTATTCTTAAATCCAAGGGCCTCCGGTAAATCTTCAAAGAATGCCTTTTCCGGGTCAGTGGCATTTGCTAATACATTTCTAAATTTTGCGGTTGTAGGATTGTCAAAATTCTCCGTAGTTTGAGAGTACTTATTCAATCGGTTGTAGAAAGATAAAAATGGTTTTATAGTTTCAATGAAACTATTTTTCTTTATCTGTTCTTTGTCAGTCTGGTTGATTAATCGCCGATACTGATTGAAGAACCCTACTTTTACTCCGTCCATCGCAAATGCTTTAATCTTGAATTCATTTGGCGATTTCTGAAGCAAATCCAGCACTTCTTTATTAATTTCAGGAATATAGAAGCCGTTTGCATCGTAGAGGGAATAATCTTGTTTCTTGATCAAAAGATAAGTCGGTAACCAAAAATCAATGAAACCTTGTTTCAACTTAAAAGGTGCCACTTTTAGCGTCTTGATCAAATCCCCCAATTTTCGTTGTTTTTCTTGGCTGCTTTGAACGAACTCTTCACATACCTGCCAGAGCTTATCCATTGCCTTACCTTCTCTTATTGGTCTATCTAAAAGATAATTGTGGTCAAGTTCTTGATAAATTCCGGTATCTACCAATAATGCGTTGAAAATGGTTTTTTCAGGTGGATATTTATCCTTTTCGAATTGTATACCTGTTTCGGGATTAAAATCAGCGATAGCGCTTAGCAAATTTACACGGGCTATTGAAATAGCACTACTAACCTTTTGCTTGTTGAATAGTTCATTTCTTACTATCGGCGTGGCAAAATATACTTCTTCGCATATCCTGGAGAGTAATTTATTGAATTCTGAAAATGATCTTATTGGTACTATTTCTCCATTGTAAAACCAGACAATATCTTCGGTAAAAGTAGTAAAACTCTCATTAATGGACTTGTTCAGTAAGCTTTTCTCGTGTAATAATAATTTATTTATTTCACGTATTGCTATGACATCTGTCTTTTCATCCAGCACTTGATCACGCACATAAAGCAATTTCTGAATTTCTCGTAAGTGTTTTTTTATGGTTTTTGTATTCTTGAAATATCCAAATAGAATTGCATTCTTGCATGTTTTGGATGCAGAGCGTATTCTTTCGATATCGTCTTCGTTTTGAGAGAAAATTAAATTAATGAAACCATCGGTATCATCTTTAGGTATTTCATCAGTAGGGTCAGCACTGATTTTGAACTGAAAAAAACGTGGCGTTCCCTTTTTGTAATAGACTGATTTCGCAGGAATAATACGGAAATTGAAATATGAATTTACTTCATTCACTATATCAACGGACAACGGAATTTGGCCTTTCGCTTTGTAGAGTTCATCTTCAATATTTATGTCTGTTCCGTCAAATAATATGTACTGTGATTTATAATTAGCAAAACGTATAATCTTTAAAGTTGTGAGTTTTTCAAGCAAGACTGCCGGATGATTGATATTCATCGCTTTTTTTGCATATTCACAGAAGGTATCCTTCTCTACCTTGATAGCTGAACTTCCAAGTAAATTCAATAATCCTATTGCTTTTACAATCTTAGATGCTTCTGGGATTTCATTCTCTTCTAAAAAACCTTCTACACGTTCCAAAGCCACCCGCATTGCGGACCAATTGAGCGTGTCTGCATTTACTTCTGATAAGTATGAGTGAAAATTATAAATCACGTAATCATACACGTGTGAGAGATTGTATGTCTCGTTTTTATTGGGAGTAAATTGTCTTAAAGAATAATTCCCTTGGGTGTTCAAAAAAGAGAACAATGAGCGTTCATTTTGCCCATATCGTTGAATGGCCTGCGTCAGGGCAGTTGCCGAAAACATATCCAAAGGATAAAGTTTGTGGGCAATGTCAATTTTGAAATGGGGTGAGATAACTTTACTATCTTGTGCCAAATAGAAAAGCTCGTTAATCGAATTCTCTGGTCTTGATATTTGCAAAGTATTCAACTGTTCTGCAGCTAAATGCAATAATTGCTCTACTGGCTCGCTAAATACAAGCTCCTTGAACCGCCCTTTTACTTTTGTCCATTCGTTGCGTTGATACTCAGAAAGTTTTCGGGAATAAGCCCAGAAGTTTTGATGCAGTGTAGTGATAAATAAAATGTTGTTTTCCGGTCGATTAACATATTCAGCAAATTGCTGGATAAAATAAAGCTCTCGCTCTGGATTATTGTTGGCGGCATGTTCAAGCACTTTTCCAAACTCATCAACAGCGATAATTAGTAATTTATTTTCTTTTTTACACTCCGAAACCATTTCATCCAACACCTTGAAGATAGAAACGGATTTTATTTCATGTTCCGGGGTCAGTTTATTACTTAATAAAGAAATGAAAGAAGTATAATCGCCTACAATAGGTTTTAAATCAATTTCTGTCAGTCCACCAAATTGTCCTTTGTTTTTAAAAAGAGAGTGAGACTTATTATTTATATCACTCTGTAGAGCTCTAAGGAAACTCGACTTTCCGGTCCCATATGTGCCGACTATTGTAAAGCTATGGACTCCAGAATTGAAACCATCTATAAGTTCGGAAAATATTCTTCGGGCATTACCGGTTACAATGTAATTGAAACTGTCAGTAATGGGCGTCTCTATATTTTGAGAGAGATTATATTTCATGTGATTCTTCGTAATACTTGTCTAATACAGAATATTTATCCATTTCGCTTAGAAAAAGCAATTGCTTAATTCCGCTATCGTCCGTAAATCGTATATCCTTTGGAAATTTATCTTCAAGTACTTTCAATATTTCATCTAACTCGCTTTGAGTTAAGCAAAAAATCAATGTAATTTCAAGTAATTCATCATAAGGAATAACTTTGGTATTTCCTTTTTGATCAAGAATAGCGTAAAGCAAGATCTCCGGGATAAATCGTTGTTTTGCGTCATAGTTAATAGAGTAGAGATTTTTTTCAGATACTGTTATCAAATTCAAGTCAATCAACAATACCAAAAATTCCTCATACGCTTTACTCTCATCAGGTACTAAATAATTTTGTAATAATACCCCAATATCTTTTTTGATGGTATTGTCATTGTATGAGTTTGGATCTCCTTTTTCACTACACTTTCTTTTTAGGAATGTAAAGAGTTGTTCACGAGTAAACTCTTTTTTTTCTGTTTGAAATTCCACAAAAAAAAGTGGGTATATTGAAGCCTCAATAGAGGCATTGAGCATATAATGTAATAACCACAGCGTAGCCAGATCTTCAATAAAGGGATCTTTACCTGTTTCCTCATCAAAAATATAGTGAGCTATTGGTGTTAGTTTATCATCCACAGTCATTCCGAAAGCACGCATCCAGTATCTAATTGCAGATACCATATTCTTTCCAACGCCCAAATCTATAACTGCAGTTTCAGAGTTGAAGTTTGATCCTTCTTTAATAAAATCGTATCCTTTTTTCAACCATAATGACTTACACTGAAAGGTCTCGTGTCCCGAAAAAGAAAAACGTTTTTCATATTGTATCTTTTGTGATAACATTGTCCAAAATAATTGTTCGATTAAGCAGGACATCGAAATCATAAGGCCAATTTTGTACCATAAATTTTTAATATTTAATATTTTATGGTATTTGGTTATATTAGGATAAGCACTGATAAACAATCAGTTGAAAATCAAAGGTATGAAATACAGAGATACTGCGAGTTAAACAATTTGCAAATCGATATCTGGATAGAAGAAGTTATTTCTGGAAAAAAGGAAGTGAAAGACAGGAAATTAGGAAAGACTTTAAACAAAATGGTAAAAGATGATATTTTAATCTGTTCTGAACTTTCAAGGTTAGGAAGAAATTTATTTATGATTATGTCGGTACTCAATGAGTGTATGCTACGGGAGATTTGCATTTATACTGTAAAAGAAAATTACCAGCTTGGAAATGATATAAACTCAAAAGTTTTGGCTTTTGCCTTTGGATTAAGTGCAGAGATAGAAAGAAATTTAATTTCTCAACGCACAAAGGAAGCATTAGCACGAAAGAAATCGGAGGGGATTGTCTTAGGGCGTCCATATGGATCAAAATCAATTAATCGACAATTATTTAAGCATAAAGAGGCAATACTCAAAATGCTGTCAAAAGGGATTCCTCAGGTAAAAATAGCCAAAAAATACGGTGTCCATAGACATACGTTATCTAAATTTTTACAGGATATTGAACAATAAATATTTTGTATTTTCTTTTTTGGCTAAAAAAACCTATTTTTGTCCAAATTAATCGAACGATTATTTTGGACATATTGTCTTATGATATTTCCTTCTAACATAGCTTTAGATCCTCGTATTTTAGGTAGGATTTATAAGAATACTACGGCAACTTATAAATTCTATTGGTTTATATCTATTCTCGATATTTTATTAAGAGAAAGGCGTAAGGAAATGTCTTTTAGGGAAATTATTGCAGGGATGGTTGCAGAAGCATGGTATCCTGTACATTATTTTCGGTTATCCTTTGGTAAATCTGATTCAATGTATGATTGCGTGTTAAAGGTTCAGCAAAAATTAAATATACCCATTTCTACTTCTAAAAGTAGAGTGAAGGAAATTATCATTAGGGAATATAATGATCTGGAAATAAGACAGGTACTAAATGTGCTAACTTTGAATGTACCTTACAGATTTCTCTCACCATGGATTGTATTTGAAAGTAATAATCAGGTTATAGAGGCTTCAAATAAGTATCATGAAAATTGCCTATATTCTATATCATCTGACAAGATTATCATTAATCCTGCATGGGAACAATATTTAATTGAGAACTATACTGTATTGCGAGATTATACATTTTGGGGATTGGCAAATTTTATACAGAAACGTAATCCGAATGTGCCTAATATTCCTGCAAAACTCCAACAAGTGGAACAACGAAGTTCACTTAATAAACAAAAACAGTTTTGGGATACAGTAATCGATATTTCCGGTGCCTCCGAATGTATTTACACCGGTGTAAAATTAAATATCGGTGAGTATTCATTGGACCACTTTGTGCCGTGGAGTTTTGTAACACATGATTTCTTGTGGAATTTGATGCCTGTTTTTCCAGCTGATAACATATCAAAAGGGAATTCACTTCCGCCATTGGAGAAATATTTACATGTATTTTCTCAGCATCAGCAACATGCTATCCAAATTATTTATCATTCAAATCCCAATAATAAACAACTTGAAGATTATTTAATGCTCCATAGCTCTATTTCTGAGTTAACAAACATGACTGAAAATGATTTCTTCACGGTATTTTACAAAACATTTTCACCTATGGTTCAGATAGCTGAAAATATGGGATTTACTTATTGGAATAGGTAAAGATATTAGCCGCAATTATTATAAATTTCAGTTTACTCTTTTTTATCTAAATAATTGTTATATTTGTACCTAACCTTTATGCTGATGTAAAACGTGAGTTTCCGGATTTGATGAAGATTCGCAAATAACCCCAATATAGCTGATTATATGTATGTTGTATACTTATTACGTGAAATAGACATTACACATTGTTTAAAGACAAATTATAGATAAGATATATCTACGAATTGGAGAATATATATTCGATAATGAAATTATGACTGAAAAGAAACTAAAAGCAGTTATGAAAGAATTAGGTAATGTATCTTTTGCACTGGGAATAGAATATAAACAACTGATTTACGGGAATTCCATTACTAAAATAAAAAATTAAGATGACAATAAAAGAGATTAAAGAGACTGCAGAATTGGTTCAAATTGTAATCGCTACCCTTTCAATAATAATAGGAGCATTTTGGGTAGTGTATCGTTTCATCCTTAAGAAAGAGAGATTCCCAAAGATTAATTTTACAACAGACATTAACGTAATAGGAAAACAAGACAATTTTTATATTATTGAATTAATAGCGGTCATCGAAAACATTGGAAAGGCTCAACACAAAATGTCCAATTTCGGTTTTGACTTAAACGCAATGTTAGAAGATGACAAAGTACAGACAAAAGAAAAATGGGGTGGACAAATTGATTTTCCACATCAACTAATTACAGGTTCTTATTTACCCCCAAATTATGAGTATTTCTTCATTGATTCGGGAACTGTTGCGAAGTATTCATATCTAACAAAAGTTCCCTCTTCCACGACTTATTTGATATTGCATTCTAGATTTGTTTACAGTAATAGGAAAAACCAAGCGCATACTGCTGAGAAGACAATAAAATTAAATAAGAACGATGCCTAACCCTCTCTGTATATATACCATTATAAAAAATGAAGAAGAAAATATTTATAAGCTATTCATACCAAGACAAAGATTTTGTTGAGTGGTTAAAATCAAACTTGGCAGGTTTAGGATTTGAGTTTTGGTATGACCAAGAAGAAATCAACATTGGCGACAGTATAAAAGAAAAGGTAAATGAAGGAATCCAATCAAGTAATGCTCTAATAAATATCTATTGACTCTCTAATAATACTCTAACAATTTACTAGAAATCCTGCAGTTGTCGGGATTAAAAATCAGATGAAATCCGTGGATGCATATGCTTCGGAATAATCAACGGGTAATGTATCCATTGAAAATGTAGCCAAGATGCTCGGGCATTCTAATACTAAAATGACTCAGCATTATGCATGGGTACTCGACAAGAGTATTATGCGCGATATGGAGCGTATAAATGGCAAATTTTCTATTGATTCCTTAGAATGATAGTATGACTTAAAATGATATTCTACCACTGTATTATTTCTCATTTGTTTAATGGGAATTAATTTGTAACTTTGTATAACAGATTTTTATACGTGCACTTTTATGAATCAATATGAGACTCTTTTAAAGTATGTAAGATATAATGGAGAAGAGAAAGCGGATCGTACAGGAATAGGTACGCTAAGTATCTTTGGTTATCAAATGAGATTTGATTTGAATGAGGGTTTTCCTTTGATTACAACAAAGCGCGTACATCTGAGATCAATCATACATGAATTAATTTGGTTCCTGAAAGGAGATACTAATATAAAATACTTGAAAGAAAATGGTGTGACTATATGGGATGAGTGGGCGGATAATGATGGACAACTCGGTCCTATATATGGTTATCAATGGCGTTCATGGCCATCACCTAATGGATTTCATATTGACCAAATCAGCCAAGTTGTAAGCGCTCTAAAAAATAACCCAGATTCCAGACGTATTATGGTTAGTGCATGGAATGTCGCTGATCTTGATAAAATGTCTCTTCCTCCTTGTCATGTCCTGTTTCAGTTCTATGTCGCTAATAATAAACTTTCTTGCCAAATGTATCAACGGAGTGCAGATTTATTTTTGGGGGTTCCTTTTAATATTGCCTCTTATGCTTTGCTTACAATGATGGTAGCGCAAGTTTGCAATTTAGAACTTGGAGAGTTTATACATACCTTAGGGGACACTCATATATACATAAATCATCTTGAACAAGTTGATTTACAACTTTCGAGAATACCTAAACCTTATCCAATTATGAATTTAAATCCCTCTATAAAAGATATCTTTGAATTCAAATATGAAGATTTTCAATTAGAAGGATATAATCCCTATCCGGGTATAAAAGCTCCAGTAGCAGTATAATTGTATGGATAAAGATCTTCTTAAATATGAATCTAATGAGAAACTTACAGAATATTTCGTTCAAAAATATTCGGAAACTTTAATGCCAATATCAATAAGTTTTAGAAACTTATTCCCTAAATTGAATCGTCCAGATAGATACACCCACTTAATCCATACTTATCCAGCAAAACTTTTAGTCCACATTCCATATTTTTTTTTGAACAATACATATTTTTCAAAAAAAGGAGATACTGTATTAGACCCATTTTGTGGAACCGGAACAGTTTTATTAGAAGCTAATCTCTCGGGGCGAGATGCAATTGGAGCTGATGCAAATCCATTAGCAAGATTAATCGCATCTGTAAAAACAAGAAAATTAGATGAAATAGTACTAAATGAAACCCTTAAATTATTAGTTCACCGCACAAAATTATTTAGTAAGGTTGAATATCCCAACGTTGTGAATCGAGATTTTTGGTTTTCCTCTAGTACTCAATTTCAATTAGCTAAAATTCGTAGAGCAATTAATGAATTGCCAGCAGATGAATATAGATCTTTTTTTGAGGTTTGCTTCTCAAATTGTGTTAAGAAAGTGAGCTATGCAGATCCTCGTATAGCTGTTCCTGTAAAACTTAATCCTAATAGGTTCCAGCAGGGTAGTAAGGAGTATGAAAAAATTAAAAAACGATTGATAGAGCTTGACTCAGTAGACGTATTAGATAAATTCAAAGCCATTTGTTTAGACAACATAGCACGAATAAAAAAAATATCATGTATATCAGAAGGAATATCTTCAACAATTATATCAGAGAATGCCCAAGCTCTTACATCTTCTTTAGATGACTCTAGATTATTACAAAGTAATAGTGTGGATATGATTTTGACTTCACCTCCCTATGCTGGAGCTCAAAAGTATATAAGATCTTCAAGTTTAAATCTAGGTTGGCTCGGTTTTACTGAAACAAAAGATCTTAAAAGTCTTGACAAGAAAAATATAGGGCGGGAAAATTATCCTTCATCAGAAATAAAGGAAATAATAACAGGCATCCATAGTGCTGATAAATTATTAAAAGAGCTATTTTTACTAAACAGAGAGAGAGCGTATGTTGTTGGAAACTATCTACAAGAGATAATACTTGCGCTTGACGAATCTATCCGTGTTTTGAAAAGTAATGGTTATTTTATTATTATAATAGGTAATAATAAAGTCTGTAACTGTGAATTCAATACGCAAGAATATTTAACGGAATATATTGAAAGCAAAGGCTTAAATTTACAATTCAAATTGATTGATGATATAAAATCATATGGATTGATGACAAAACGTAACAAAACTGCAGATATTATATCAAGAGAATGGATTTTAGTTTTTAAAAAAAATACTTAAATGAAAAGTAATACTGAAGAGACCCTTCCTCTATACGATAAATTGATGAGGAAAGTAACGGTTTATTATTCAACTATATGGAGGGATAAGTGGCGTGAAAATAGACATATAGATTGGTTGAATAACTTTAATGGTAATGAAATTGACAATGGTATTGAAAGATTACATGCTCTATACCTCCTCTCTAAATTTATGTATTTTGGCAATATGGAACTACGCGAGTTGTTGAAATGCGTATACCGAGACTTATTTAAATATCCGATCATAGCTGAGATTCGAAAAAAAAACAATGATACAACAGATCAAGTTTTTCTCAATACAGAGTTTAAAAAAGAGATATCAAAAACAAGATTTTTAGGTATCGGAAACCCATCTGAGAGTGGAGTTCATTTGTTGTATTATTTTAGACAAGAAAATGGTTTATCAAAGGAATATTTTATTAATACTCATGAAATTTTTAGAACTACAATTATTAAGGAGAGTGACAAAAATGGCTTGAGTATTCCTCGAATTGAAACAAGTTTATATAATGACCAAATAAGTAGATATATTTTTATTGATGATTTTTGTGGTAGTGGAACACAAGCCAAAAGATATTCTCAATCCATTATTGAATCAATAAAAACTCTTAAACCTGGAGTAGAGGTCAACTATTTTACTTTGTTTGGTACAGAAGAGGGGATTAATATAATTAGGAAAGAAACAAAATTTGATAAAGTAGAATCTATATTTAGTATAGATGAAACGTTTAAGTGTTTCTCGGACAAATCTAGATATTTTACAAAGCAGATTAAAGATATAGAAAAAGATACTTGTAAAGTTTTGTGTGATAAATATGGAACCAATATATATGCAGAACATCCTTTGGGTTATAGAGACGGTCAGTTGCTTTTGTCCCTTTTTCATAATACTCCGGACAATACGCTTCCAATCTTTTGGAGTGAAAATAATTGGATTCCAATCTTTAAACGATTTCATAAAATATATTGATTATGAATACATATACTATAGATAACCCATTTAGCGTTACAAAAGCAACGGAGTTCTCTGATGATCAAATTAATGATTATTGGGTGGATAACTCTCGCTTACTTAGACCCAATGAAACTCTACCTAAATATGTATTAGGTGGAAAAGGTTGTGGCAAGACTCATCTATTACGTTATCACTCTTATCCCTTACAAAAAATACGGAGTGGAAATTTAGCTACAATAATAAAAAATGATAAATATATTGGAATATATTCGATTTTAGATGGTATAAGGTCTAGTAACTTTAAGGGTAAAGGGATTGACGACGAACAATGGAAGAGTGTATTTGAGTATTACTTTGAGTTATACATATGTGAGGGCTTACTGCAGGTTATGAAAGATATATTTTGTGAGAATATATCTGAGAATTATTCAGAAAAAGATTTTGCATGTGACATTTCTGAACTTTTTTATACTGATGCTGTCCAAGATGTCAATACTATTGATGATATCCTGAAAAAAATATCTTTATTACGAAAGAAAATAGATATCGAAATTGTCAATGCAGCTTTCAAGAGAAAATTAGATATTCAAGCTGTAACTATACTCTTTTCCCCAGGGGATTTATTATTTAAGATCCCAAAGCTCTTAACTGACAATATTAAAGTTATAGAGAATGTAAAGTTTATATATATTCTTGACGAGTATGAAAAACTTTTTGAATGGCAAAAAATATTTGTTAATACATTAGTATGGGAGAAGAAATCTCCTTGCACCTTTTGGATAGGTGCAAGAAAATACGGATATACAAATATGCAGACTAAAACGGGAGAAAAATTGAAACTTGGATCAGAATATCATCATATTTTTTTAGATGAGGAATTTCAAGCTAATGAGGATATTTATAAAGAGTTTGCAAAGAAATTATATCTACGTAGGTTGGAAAATCTATATCCAGACAGAGATATTAACCAAATTGAAACTCTGTTTTCAAATAAATTTGAAGATTATTCAGATGAAAAGATGATTAATGTCATAATAGAAAAATGCAAAGGAAAGGAGTATAAACATATTAAACTTTTGAGAAACAAAATTATAGATGCTTCAAAAAAAGGAATTATTAAGAAATTAACTAATAAAGAAATTGAGTTATTACTTAATGAAATTATTTCGAATACGGATAATAATCCTCTTGAGCAGAAATATAAAATCTATCTCTTATATAAAAATTGGGCAAATACAAAAGGGATTATACAACTAAAATCAATAGTCAAAGCTGTCAATAAAGAATATAGTATATTTTTAGCTAAGCAAAAAAGTGAATTTGACAATATTAGGCAAAAGTATAAATCGGACTTATTAGCTCAATTAGCGGCAGAGAACAAAATAAAGAATACGTGCTACTCAGGAATTAATAAATTTATTGAACTTTCATGGGGTAATCCTAGAGTCTTTTTAGTGATACTAAAGTCTATAATTGAGAAATCTTATATTTTTGGAGAGAAGCCATTAGAAAATGGAGCCTTGATATCTTTGGAAACCCAATTTCTTGGAGTTTATGAAACTTCAAAATGGTTTTATCAAGATGCCGAGATAATAGGCGAAGCAGGTAAAAATTTATATAAGTCATTATGGAAATTGATAGAAATATTGCAACTATATAGATTTTCTGACAAACCCACAGAAACAAGTGTCTCTTCGTTTAATTTTGGGCTTGAAGAAGTTTCCACAGAAGCTTTAGAATATATTAAATTAGCAAGAGATCATTCACTAATAATTGAAGTTGAAGGACGAAAGCAACGTAATTCAGGACGAAAAGAGGTTACATATCAATTGAATAAAATTCTTTCTCCATTTTGGAATCTTCCAACTATCCGAAGGGGGATTGCAGATCTTAGTAAGTCAATGGTAGAAGCTATTTTTAATCCAAAAGAAAACAGTCAGTTTGAGTTACTGTATAAAGATATGAAAAATCGTTATACTGCACCTTTCTTTGGGAAAAATACTGCTAAAATTAAAGCAGAATCGACAGATTTATCTTTAAACATACTTTTCAAAGACGAAGAATAATGGACTATACTATTTTTTATAAGAAAGCACTCGAAGAAAGCCAAATTGAGAAAATCCCACAATATGACATTTTTCTTTCTGCCTTTGATGATTGTAATCGAACAAAAGTAATATTTGAAAAAATCTCGGCTTTAAGAAAACAATGGTTTATATTTCCGCAATACAGAGACATAAAAGAATTTCCTCAAACTGATGCTTATAAAAATAACTCATTATCGGAATCTGAGTATTTTAGTGATTTCATGTCTGATTTTCTAGAACAAAATAATTATGAAAAGTCTTTATGTATTGATATAACAGGATTTATCCGACCTCATTTGATTTTTTTATTAAAATTTCTTTCATGTTCAGGATCAAAAAAAGTAGATTTACTATATTCTGAACCAGTATTATATAAAAATGCAGATGAAACAAAATTCTCAGGTTTCATAGATGAAATAAAGGATATCGAAGGTTGTTCTGCGGTTACTAAGAATAAAAATGATAGTGATGATCTTCTTATTATATGCGCTGGGTATGATGATAATCTTATGGCACGGATAGCACAAGATAAGAATAACTGTAAAAAGAAGTACTACATTCAAGGATTTCCCTCTCTTCAACCAGATATGTATCAAGAGAGTGTTTTAAAAATGGAAAATGCGAAAGAATCAATAGGTGAATCAAAAGAGATAAGATTTGCACCTGCATTTGATCCATTTGTGACCGCTCAAGTAATTAATGACATTATAGAGGAAAATCCGAAAGCGACAAATATATTTCTAAGCCCATTATCTACGAAACCACAAACAGTTGGGATGGCTTTATTTTACATAATAAACTATGAAAAGCTTCCATTAAGTATTACTTTCCCTTATAGTAATAAATACACATCTAAACATGCTGAAGGGATTAAACGTACATGGATGTATACTCTCGAGTTTTAGTTTATATTGGAATTCTGTTCGTGATATAGAAATTTTTTTTCAACCTGGCCCAGGAATCTACCGTTAACAATAGATTCGCTACAAATAGGTTTTCTAACAGGAAAAAGTCATGCTTTATCCGTTCTCGGTTCCAAATTTTTACCTATTTAGCGAAGGTGCCTATATTGAACAAGCAAGCTGATTCTTTTATTACTCTATAGTTACAGAATATTTTAAATAATTTGATATTCAGCTACTTATATTTTATGATGGTAAAGGACGCTCCCAATGAGAAATATCCTCCAAAAGTATTTCGTTTTCCGGTATAATTAGATGCTCAATGGCTAGAGGTGGAACCGGGTTTATATATGCTGTTATGCGTTGTGTCGTTTCATCTATAATCCATGGCTGTTCAGATCTTGAATATGATTGAAAATAATGTAAGTATATCCAACCTAAGTTTGGAGCATCAATTGTTTTTAGAGTATTAATTATCTTATTCGTTCTCTCGTTTTCGACAATGCTTCCATCAAAAGTTTCCATGCCTATATGAATGATGCCTTCGGATTCATGATTAAATTGTTTTATAGCATCATGAATTTGATTTTTCACATCTCTAGATTTTGCTATTATGGTACTCTCGGCATCACAACGACATTCTACCCCAAAAGCCTTGACTATTTGTGTGAAATACAAATTATTGTAAGCCACCGGTAAACCACGTATTTTCATTCACCTGAGGGGTCAATATCTTTGTGGTCAAAACAGAAAAGGAAAAATGTTATGACACAAGAGGAAGTGGCATCGGTGATACACTATTGCAAAGAGAACGGAGTCTCTTACAAAGCCCGTCTAGCGGAATTGGGTATTTCCGAATGGCGCTTTTACAGCAGTAAGTCCCGTTATGCGAAAGCACAATCTGGAGTCAGCGGCGGAGAATTTATCCAGCTGACGGGCGGTGGCCCTTTGGTTCCCATGCCCTCGTTTTCCGCGAGGAATACCCGAGAGTCCAAAGCGAAGAAAGAGGGGAATCCGTCAAAAGAGATGAGTGTGGAACTACGTACTCCCACGGGAACGTTGATCCATATCCGTGGTGAGATGGATGAATCCTACCTTACAGCAATCATCCAGGCATCCAGCGGCCATGTTTAACCTGAACGACAGCCTTCGGTACCTTTTGTACAACTGTCCTTGCGACATGCGCAAAAGTTTTCACACCCTGGGCGGGATTGTGACCGACAAGATGGGAGCCGACCCTTGCAACGGTGATGTCTATATTTTTATGAACAAGGCCCGCAATAGGATCAAGCTGTTGCATTGGGAGCCCGGGGGAATGGTTCTCTACTCCAAACTGCTTGAAGCCGGGACTTTCGGTCAACCATCCAATATGGAGAAAGAGGCTATAAGCGGCAGCATTGAATGGCGTGACCTGGTCCTTATCGTTGAAGGTATCATTGAAAAACCGGACAGCCGCAGACAGCGTCTCGAAAGCTTGAGAAAGTTACGGAGATAAACCCTAAGAAAACGGCTGAAAGCTTGTCCGTGTCATGGTTTTTGGCTATCTTTAAGCATTGAAAATCAATCAGGGCATGACAGTGGAAGAGCAGTTAAAAGCGGCATTGAGGGAAGTTGAGCACCTTCGTGAAGTGGTTGCAGGGAAGGATGAAAAGATAGCCTCCCTGGACGCCACGGCCACCTCCCGCGCTGCTACGATAACTGCCCAGACTGCCTCCATCTCCAGGTTGGATGCCGCTGTCAGGGATCTTCAAGACCAACTGGCATGGCTTAGAAAAAAAGTCTTCGGGAAGATGAGCGAGAAGCACCTCCCCCTTGATCCTGCCCAATTGAGCCTGTTTGATCAGGTCCAGTTGATGAGTGAAGGGGAAAAGGCGGCGTTGGCCCAAGCGGTGGAGGAATCCGAGGGGGAAATCACCAGAATGATTACCGTAAAGACGAAGCCCTCACGAAAACCACTCGACATCACCAAGCTTGCGGTGGAGGTGGAGAATATCTATCCTGAAGGGACGACCGACGAAAACGGGAGCCTTAAGGCTGGATACGTGGAGATAGGCACCGAGGAGACCTCCCGGCTTGAAAGGATACCGGCAAAAGTTTATATTGTACGCACGATACGTCATAAAGTGATCAGCCGCTCAGACATCGCAGGCAAGTATCCGGAGGAAAGGGAGATCCTCATCCCCGCGCTCGCCCTTGCCCCGGTAAGCAAATGTATCGCGGGCGCCTCGGTGTTGGCCGACATCATCACGGGCAAGTTCATGTACCATCTGCCTTTCTACCGGCAGATACAACAATACAAGGAGGCGGGGATAACCATCAGCGACTCCACGATGGGCGGCTGGTATGAGGCGGCGGTGGAGAAACTCAAACTGCTGTATGACCTTCTACGCAAACAGATCCTCTCGAGTGAATATATACAAATAGACGAAAGCGTGATACCGGTCATAGACAATGAAAAGCACCGGGCACGAAAAGGATACGAGTGGTGCGTTCGTGACGCCATCACGGGAGATGTCATGTTCCATTATGACCGTGGCAGTCGCGGGGGGCACGTGGCCCGGGAGTTGCTGGGCGGTTTCCGCGGATGCGTCCAGAGTGACGGTTATGATGCCTACGACCAGTTCGAGAAAGTGGACGGGATCACGCTATATGGCTGTTGGGCACATGCAAGGCGTAAATATTGTGACGCCCTGGAGGAAAACAAATCGCTGGCCACGGAAGCCATCTGTTACATCCGCAAGCTCTACAAGGTGGAAGAGGAAGCCGACAATGCCGGTCTTACCACGGAACAGCGGTGTGGAAAAAGACAGCAAGAATCTTATCCGATTATCCTGACTTTTGAAAAATGGATGATGGAACGCTACCGGGAAGTATTTCCCCAAAGCAGGGTCGGAAAGGCAATAGCCTACACGTACACCTTGCTGCCCAGGTTATCCCGATATGTGAATGACGGCAGGATAAATATGGACAACAATCTCATTGAAAACAGTATCAGGCCCTTGGCGCTGGGAAGAAAAAATTATTTATTCTGTGGCAATGACGCTTCGGCATACAGGGCCGCCATCGTATACTCCCTGATTGGCACATGCAAGGCTGCCGGTATTGAACCCCGGGAGTGGCTGGAAGATGTGCTTAGGAAGATACCCTATTATCTGCGTGACGGCCGGGATATGGCAGGACTACTTCCCCGAACTTGGTCCTACTCGGCGCCTACTTGCAACTAATTGTTCCTACTTGTAACTACTAGCCCCGAATAGGGAACTACTTGATCCTACTCGGGGCGAGTTATAATCAATTTATGACGAATCGAAAAGACGTACTTTACCGGTCGCTTACAAATTATTTACTTCGCCCTTTCCAATTAAGTAATATTTACCCATATTACCACCAGTAAAGCTTGAATGATCTACTGGTCTATTAGCTATTAGTTCTAATAATTGCGGAGAGTTTTGTTTGACTATTCCATACTCTCTAAGAAAATTATTTATCCTGTTGTAGTCAATAAAGGAAATATCAATATCTATTTCCTTATTTTGGATAAGTTTTCTGGGAGTTTTAATTTGAGGAATTATATCTATAAGTAAATCTTTTAGATATGTATCGGATAGTGATAGCAATTCTACATGAAATGTTATGTCAAGTAACACATCGTATTGCATCAAAAGATTACAAACCTGAGAAATCATTTTTTGTCTTTTTTCTGTTTCTCTATAAGTGTAATTAGCCGTTTTACTTTGTCTCTTACATTCAATTTGCAATGTTTTACCGTCTTTGTTACTTCTAAATCTGGAGTTTTTCCTTTCTTGGCTTCATCCAAAAATTTCACCTCCCAGCCATTTCGCGTCCAAAGGAGAGCAACTAAAATTTCAAACAATATAGCATCAGCTTCTGACATTCTCTTACTTAATAGCGTTCTTACTTTCTTATTTATTCTATTGATGCTCTTAACCTGATTTAAATTCATACCTAAACGTTTGAATATCGGAAGTATTCGTGCACTTGGAAAATAATCATATTTATGAGGTTCATATATACCAACATATATGAGATATAAGTACCATCCTATTTTGTCAGTATTTATAACATTTAAAGTACCTTTACTAATATCAACAGACTCATCATTTTTGAACTTCAGACGCAGTTCTACTTCTATATTTGAAATTCTTTTTTCCCAATCTTTATCAGTAATAAAAGACTTAATCCAATTATATGCATTAATTATATCTGAATCTGATATTGAAGGGAAAACAAAATAAGTTGGTGATATTCTAGGGATCATAATGTAGTTCTTTTTAGTATTAAAAATTTATGTTATCAAGCCTGAAAGCTTTTAGTAATTCTTTTTCTTCATCTCCGCCTATAAGAATAGAATTAATTAATGAATCCTTCATATTCGCTATTGGTGAGCCACTCGCTCCTTTATAAAATTCATGTCCTTGAAACTTACCACTTGTCTTGAAATAATTAATATGTTCGGTTTGTTCTACTAATTTTAAATCAACTTCGCTACACTCATAAGATGGTAAATTAAAACCTTTGTCAGTTTTTATAAATTCTCCGTAGTCATTTCTTACAGCAAAACCATAGCTTCCTCTTTTATATGCTTTTACAAAAGAATGAAAATACCCCATATATTTACTTAAGGCAACACATTCTTGTTCTCCATATTTTTGTAAAGGTAGTGCACTGTATGCATAATCTATTTCTCCTTCTTTATCATAGAAAATATCAAAAGTACCACCATTAAGTAACATAAGTTGGTCATCTATAATTTCAAACGTTTCAATAAAATTATAATTTCGTTCAAGTCCATGTCCTGCTGTTATTAATATAGGGATTCCTATTCCAGATGGTTGATATATAAATCCAGATGCTCTACCTTTAAAATCTCCATTTTCTGTTAGTTTTAATAGTCTAACCGTTAGATAAACCATAAAATCTTTAAATTCTTGTTTACTTGATGCCATTGTTGTTCTGTTTTATTATAAATAGTTCGCTATTTAAGGAAATTAAAAAAATGGGAATCTGAGCGTAAGCCATTCTTTATGAAAATCACTTACTAATACTTTAAATATAAAGTTTTTAATTCTTCTTATGTTTTCCTTAATACTCTTACTGTTTGTATTATTGAGGTTGTACATCCAAGAACGATATGATTCCATAAGTATGCCTGCAATAGATAGTCGAGTATTGTTAATTGATGATCCTTTATTGAGTTTAGTAAAGTGCAATCCCCAATACATATAAATATTTTCGTCTTTTTCTCCAGTTGTATAAATAAACGATTTCTGTAATGCATCTAGAACTGTTGTTTCAAATAAATTATCATAAAACATTTCAGCAACATTTTTAGCAATATTATTATTTACAACCCATATTGTTCCAATATACCCTCTTACGCCTGCGGCTAAGAATGATTCTGATATATATTGCCATGACCAACATGTATTATTAAATACCAATGGAAAAACACGTGCCCCTGCGATCATATTAAACATTCCTAAGTAATTAAAATGAGCACATTTAATACCTGCTGATTTTGCTATATTCTTTTTTACTTTTCCTCTACGCCCCTCTAACTTATTTATCCCTTCTATCATATCGATGAAAATATAATGTGGATAATTCTGGTCGTCGAGTTCTTTGCTTTTCCAAATAAAACCATCGAATGTTTTCCAAATATGTACAACCAAAACTTCATGTAATTCTTCCCCTTCATGCAAAATAATACTAATTACTTCATCATATTCAACAATATGGTGGTTCTCATCTCTGTCAATAAACTCTTCTCTATGTTCAGAACCATCAATTTCGCCTCCATGACTGCAAATATGTAATATTTCAAAAGGAAATTCCCTCACATAGTAAGAAATGTTATAGGATGACGCATCTTCTCCTATTAATTCCTTGATGTAATAGTTGTTTTCTTTTAGTTTATTAACAACATAAGTTGTTTCTTCATCCTTACCGAACTCTAAAGGAGAAAAAACTATCGAAGAATATATTTGCTCCTTTCTTTCAAAATAGATATTGTTAAAAATAAAAAAACCCGGTTGATACAAATTATTCACATATGTAATTGGGATTATATTATTTATAATCAATGAATAAGGTATGGAAGAAGTAAAAAAGGTTGCATATGCAAACCTACTAAAATCTATATCTTCTATTGATGGGTATATTTCGGCACTTAGGTCTCTAAAATAACGATCTTCTCCTGTCACTTTCCATTTCTCAATCAAGTCATGAACTTCTTCTTTATTTATTTTCGGTTTATTGATTACAGATATTGAAGCATTTATAGATAATGCATAGTTTATAGCAATTACCATGGATACAGCAGAAATGTCTTCTATAACTACAATTCCAGATTCTTGATAAATGTTTATATCTATTTTTTCTAGATCGTTATCTATCTTAAGCATTTTGTCAGCCTTGTTCGCTAAAAACAAGCCATTATATATATCAGTTTCATTACATATATAATACTCTTCTTTTCCTGCAATTTCCTTTAGTATTAAATCTATTAAATCAATGGAAGGTATTTCTATGACATTATATTTATCTAAAAACGTTAAGTAACTTTTTTGTCTCTCAGTTACTCCCCCTAATATCAAATAATCACAACCGCCCATCATACCAAGAGCATTTTTGGCCCTAATATTAAATTCCGATGCATTATTTTTTGATATATAATTTTCATCAAACTCATCCAAATCTGTATCATATAATGAAACTGTTACATCTGGATACTCAAGCATAGCAGTGTATTTTTCAGTTTTATATACATATGATGAAATTATAGCTGCCATTATTGGCATATCTCTATTTATAATACAAAAATATTTAGCATTAAATTCGGGTATCGGATAAGTCATGACTTTTGATGTTTATGATTTTCAAACACATAGTAAAGGTACATATTTCCTTTAATAGAGAAAAATAAACTCAATATACCATACGCCTAAAGGCAGTGGGTTGAGATAACGGACTGAAAAGTCCTTTTGAGGCTAAAGCCTCCTAAAGTGTAAAGTATCAATAGATTCGATACAAAATCGAATTTTAGAGTCTTATAGAAAACAATTATCTTTCGATTTTTTAACCTCTCATTCATGGAAGCAAAATATATATAATGTACCGAAGAATGTGGAATGGATATAAAAATTCCTATCAATTGATCAACTATCTTATCTTAAATGCGTTATTACCTTTGATATAACATTTATTGTTTAGTCGATTTAAGAATTCCAATCTCTATCAGAAAGAGAAGCCTTAATATGTTTTTTTACCCATCTTCAATTTTTTGTTTCCCCGCAATAGTATTTTCATAAAAAAGAGTACGAAACGGCGAAACATCAAACTTTTCTAAAGAATATTCTCCAAAAATTGAAGTCCAATTATTTGTCATAATTCTGTGTTTTAATAATCATCTTATTTATTGTAAGGTCGTTCTTACTTATGGTTGGCAACGGTTTGGAATCTGGCGTAGTGGCGGACTTAGAAACTCAAAACTGTTAGCCTGCACAAATGCTCAATAGAAGCACTACACTCGACTTAACCATGTCACCCGACATTGCGCCAGACACCTATTATGGGCTGGGTTTATTGCTGTTTTAGCTTAATTTTTAAATCTTTAAAATAATCAATATGTTTTTCTAAAATCTCAGGACTAGGAATAATACCAAATTCGTCAGAAGGAAGATGTCCCTCAATTAAATCTGAAATTTCACCATGTCTTTCAATAACTTCTTCAATGAGAGATTTCTCAAATTTTATATCTTTTAATCTTCCCATTCTTATTTGCGGGTCGAAACGTTGGACTGTTCCACCTAAAATCGTAAAGATAGCTAATGCTTCATATGAAGTTCGTAAAGCAGACAATCCAGCTTTGGTACAATCAACTTTTTCGTTTCCACTTGTAGCTTTACTTTTTTGTAGCCATTCTTCCGCTTTTGTCGATTCGTGGTATTGTCCTTCATTTGCAGGACTTGTATTTGCCACAACTTTTCCACACAAAGGACTTTCACGTTCCAAAGAATGATGGACAAAACTATTATTAATTCCATTCAAAAATCTTTTGCTGAAATTCTTAATATGATAAAAGAAAACCAAATCGTGTGTAAATACTATAACTTGTTTTAAAGTCGCCTGAAAAGCTAAACGTTCAGCAATTTGCTTTTTTCTATCATTATCTAATGAGGTAACAGGGTCATCAAAAACAATACCTCTGTTTACTCCTGACAAAAACATTTCTGCAAGAAAATCAGCAATAGCAATTACTTTTTGCTCGCCCTCACTCAAAACAGCATTTGGATTTTTTCCTTTTAATTTGAGTTGTCTGTAAGATTTTCCTGCAGAACCTGTATGATTAATGTCAATTCCGAAATTTCCGTTTAGTTTTTTACATTCTTCATTAAAGGTTTCAATGTATTTCTGGTTGAAATACTTATTTGATAATGCTTTTTCTGTTTCAGTAATTTTACGCTTTGCATAATCGGCTTTTTTTGCTTTTTTTATCCAAACTTGATTATTGACAAAAGCTTCAAACTTTGAAAAATGTGTATTAAATTTTTCTTTATGTTCCAAAAATGTTTTTTCTTTCAGCAAGTTTTCTAACGCTTTGCTTTGCTCATCTTCTTTTAGATTTTTGATTAGAGTATCAATAGCCTTGTCAATCGTCACGTGTTGCTCAAGACTAATATTTATTTCCGTTCTCTCGTTTGATGTTTTGCTTTGAATATCGGAAATGATGTTTTGAACAAGCGTTTTTTGTTCTGAAAGTTTTTGCTTTAATGCTTGCTGTTCGTTTGGATATCTTTCGGTTAGCCAAATAGTAAGTGTATTGTCTTGCGGGAACAAATCAAAGTTTAAATCTTCGTATTTTTGTTTTACTTTATCAAGCTTTTCTTGTGCTTGCTTTGCGTTTTGCTCGGCAACACTTTCTATAAAAGTCCAATAGTTTGAAATTAGCTTTTGTGCTTCGTTTGAAAGTGGTTGTTGACATAGTAAACAATTATCGCCATTTTCAGGATATTCTACATTTTCTTGTTTTTTAGCAAATGATTCGGCAGAAACAATAAAGTTTTTCCATTCTTCTGTTCCTACACCTTGTATCTTGTCGGTTTTGAAATTTTCAATACCTTCAGCTTTTGCTGTGGCTTCTTTTAAAATACAATCTGTAATTGTAGTTTTTACTTTTGTAATTACTTCGGTTGTGAAAAATTGATTTAGTTTTTCAATCGCTTGTTTGTTTTGAGCCAATAAATCTTTAATGTTTTCAAGGTTTTTTATTTCTTTATCTTTTCCTTTTGAAGCTAAAAGAAGTTCATCATATTGTTTTTTTACATTAGCCAGTTCCTTTATGTCTTCATCAGAAAAAGGTGTATATTTTTTCAAGTCATCAACTTTTGTTGCATCATTCAGATTTTGAACAATCGTTTTTATTTCTGAATTACCGTCAAACAAATCAGATAAATCTTTTGCCGTGTTTCCTGATTGCCTGGATTGAATATCAGCATTTAGTTTTTGTTCTACACGAATGACAGCGTTTGTATAGTCAGCAAAAAAACTCAAGCCTGCCGGTCTAAATTCAAATTCGTTTCTTTCGGCAAGTTGCTTAAACAGACCTTTTCCGTCAAAAACAGCAAACTGTTCAAACTCTGCATTATCTTTATCGGAAAATCCTAATAGAATTTCAGTGTTATTTGATTTGAAAGTAAATTTTGCATTAATGACTTTGTGTCCATTGTCAATATGAATATTCGGTAAAATATTTTCGGGTGCTTTTGAATAAAAAACATTTTTCAAAAGTCTTACATAACCCGATTTTCCTGAACCATTTGCACCGTAAATGATTGTCAAGTTTGGGCCAAATTCAATTGTTTGATTTTCGGTTAAGGCATTTACACCTTCAACATTTTCAAGTTTTGTTAGAAGTAAATCTGCTTTGTAGTTTCCTACATTTTCGGCATTATAGTCAATAGAAATTTCGTTTTTTTCGGTTTCTTTTTTGAGTTTTAATTCTTCAAGCAAATAAGAACACGAAGTATCAATGTCATTATCAGAAATAACGTTGCCCGACAAAATTTTCTCTGCGAGAAGTTTTGCCCAATAAGGAAGTCCGTCAGCAAATTTCTTGACTTCTGTTTCAAGTGTTTCAACTTGTTGTTCAACTTCTGGATTTTCGTTCATACTGTTTATTGATTTTTCTTAGCAAGTTGGTTTTATAGCCTTGCCAACGTATGGCGGTATGAAAAGTTGTCGATTGCGGGCGATTCCTATCAAGTTACACAAATATTGAAGCGGACTACAATCCTTGAATAATCTACTATCTCGGCAATTTTTTATACCGCATGTTGGGCGTTCGTGCATTATTCTTTCATAAATCTAATTAATTCTATCAGGAACAAATTAAAGTTGTGATCAATCGAAAATTTCTTTTCTTCAATTTTAATTATTCCTTTTTCTTTCAAGTCTCGAATTAAAAGACCTACAGAAGTATCCATAAGATTCTGATGACTATGTTTAGCAAAATAGAAATCATTGTCTTCGTTTACCAATGGAAACAAACTCTTAAATCTAGTTTGGTCATTTATTATTCTTTTTAATCGTTCTACTGGATAAATACCGTTCTCTAAATAAAAATCAAGAAGTATTTCATGGTTGTCAGTAATTGGTTTTTTATAAGTCTTTCTGAAAATTCTTACTAAATTCCTTCTTTTCCTTTTTGAAACAGATTCTGAAATCAATGATATTGGAAGGATGATAAGAATTACAAATACAACAATAACAAACAGATATGTAAAAAATCTAGTGACATGAATCAAAAAACTACCATGAATTACTGTACTCCAGAAAGATTCCTTTTTTTGATTATTAAATGAACTTAAAATCTCGAAATTATCTATCCTCGCAATTTTTCCATCGGCTTTTATTGTAGGTGTAAATCCTTGTTGATGAATTGCTAATAATTTTATAATAAAAAACTTCCCTTTGTCAAAAATAAAAGGATTAATAGTGAATTCGTTATCAGAAATCCTACTAAAACTCACACTTTTATTTAAATATGATTCGTTTGTTTCAATAATTTGAGGATTTTGAACAATTTTGGAACTATCAATAAAAATCCTAAGTGGAGAAATACTATCAAAATGTTCTCTTAATATTGATTCATTCCCTGTATTAGCTATCTTAATGGTTATTAAACTAATAGTCTTGCCCTGTTTAGTTAAACTTGTGCTATCATATAGAACATCAAGCTCTCCAATATTTTCTTTAATGTCAAATACTGTTGCATTGTTTAAAACATTCAAAGTCAACTCAGGGTCTGAACTTCTGAAGAAATCAACATAAACTGATAAGATTCCGAAAACCAATCCAATGATTAGTCCAATCGAAAATTTTTTGTCAATTTTTCTTGTCCAATTCATATGATATAATTTTCATGTAATGTTGTCTTTTTGCATGACGCCTAACGTTTTATTTACGTAATAGAGATGAAACACTCGTAGATACGAAATTTATAACATGCATAAATCTTCTTTTCTTTATATTTACCAATAGTTTAAATAATCAATATCTAATTCATCTTCCCCATAAATTACATAATTCAATTTATCTTGATTAATGTCTTCTTGAAATTCATAGGTAATATCTTTCTTTTCCGTTTCATTTGATTCTTGAGATACCTTTTCATATTCAATCTCTGATTCAGTTTCCTTCTTAATGGCAATATCTATAGGAACAATCTGAAGGTTGGGATTGTAAAAAGATATTTGGTTAGTCTTTAATATTTTGAAGTATGGTATGCTATCAATATAATTAAAGTCTTTCCCAATCCATTTTTTTATTCCCATTTCGTACGCAAATAACCAATTCTCATTTTTTAAGGAGAGAGCTTCCAATATTTTTTCCCAATGAGAAATATCAATATCTTTTTTGTCAATTAGGCCTGACTCGATTAAATCTAAAACTATCAATTTATTAATACTATCCTGCGTAGTTTGAAGAATATGAGCAATTTTTGTTTCTATTTTTATTTTAAAAGTTTTAATTATCCATAATGCCCATGAAAGCTCATAATCATTGCCTTTTAAACAATTATTTGTTAAGAAATCAATAATTACTTTTTTAATCTTATATGGACTTACTTTGTCTTTGTATGTATATAAAACACGAAACACTTCCTTTATGGTTGAAGGTTCAGCGATCAAAGTTTTTAATAACATGGTTTCCATTAATGAAATATTGTTATCAGAAACCAACGGTAATCTTTTAACTCTCTCAACAGCGTAAGATAAAACATATTGATTTGGAAGTTGAAGAGCTAAATCAAAAGCTAAACTGAAGAAACTTACAATATCATTGTATTGTTTCATTTCAGTTTCTCTGAATTCAACCCCCCTTAACTTAATAATCCAATCAGGTTCAACACCTTTAGGTATTCTATTAATCGATGTTTTTTCTGTATTAACCTGTAGTTCAAATTCTTTAAGAATTTGCTGTAGTTTAATTAAAACTTTTTCTGCTTCATCATGACTATGACAAAAGAAATACATATCATCTACATATCTATACCCTTTTAAATCAGGAAAATAATCGAGAAGCATTTTATCAATTGTACAGCCAATTATTTCCGCAATAATCAATGACGTGTCAGGGCCAATGGGAATACCAATAGTCTGACCATACATTGTTTTTTGCATAAATCCATCCAAAATATTACCTAATAGTTTTTTGTCTTTTCTTTTAGATTTAGCTATTTCTTTAGTGTGTATAGCCCAAGGAATGCTATGAGTATAAATTGATGGATAATATTTTGATATATCTGTTTTTAACTCATATAAATATGGGTAAGAAGCAAGAAAATTTTTTCTGACAAATTCTTTGAATTTATCGGGATTTGCAGCTCTTTCACCAACTAATTTTGGTCTACTTACAGAAAATCTTGATGCTTTATAAATATTCTCTATCTCGGCCCAATTATCTACAATTGTTTCGGATAGTTTACATTGAAAAATTGGATTAGGGATTTTAATCATTTTACGAACTAATCCAACTTTTGAAATTGAATAATCTATACATCTTGTAGTTTCACTTCCAAGAGCAGCATTTAAGCTGCCTTTTATTACATCATATTTTGCAGCTAAATCAGCAGTATGAAATGGCGGAGGTAGTTCTTTCGGGAAATATCCTTTTTTTATTAAATCTTCAAGTTTCATTAGAAGTAGGGTGTTTTTTTAATGGTTTATTAACGGTTCGGGTATTGCCGAAGGCGGGGATTTTTAGCACTAAAGGTCGATCGAAGAACAGAAGTTGAAGTTTGCACTTCTGTCCAATCGAAGCCGTTCAGCCCCGCGTACAATTCTTTTTTTTTACAGCATTCTAAAGCATTTTTAAGATATATATTCTCCATGTTGTTGATTGTTATGTGTATTCTGGTAATGTTGCCCTTTTGCCCGGCAGTTTGCCGGATAGGGAGCTGATAGTCTCCAATAATTGTTTGTTTTCCCGGTGCAGAGATTGAATCTCCTTCTTCAACCAGTTAATCTCTTCGTTTTTGGCAGAGAGAAGTTCATTGACAACTTTTTTAGGTATATAGTTGTCACATACAGTCTTGAGAACTTCAAGAGTTACTATTCTTTCTCTTTTTTTAAAGATTCAAATTTTTTCCTTTCTTCATCCAGCATTTTCTCAAACATTTCGAAAACCTTGTCTATGGGGAAATTATTAAAAGTATGGTTATTACTTACAGCACTTGTTTTGACGCCACAGTTCTCATAAAAGTTGTTTGTATTATATAAAACAGCTTCTTCATTGTACTTCTTTAATCCTTCGATCGTTACCCCTAGTGCCGCAGCAATTTCGTTCAAACGTTCGTCGTTGAATTTTTCCGTTTGTTCCATTTTTGAGATTGCTTGCTTTGTTACACCCAACAATTCTCCCAATTCTGTTTGAGTCATTCCCCGAAGCCGACGTACCCGTTCAATTTTTCTTCCAAGATGAATTGAATCTGCATAATCTGTTTTTTCCATATTTGAATATATTTATATCACACGTATTGAAAGCAAAGATAGTAAAAATCATCTGCTTTTCAACAACTCATTCTTCTCCCTTTCACTTTGCAACAGACGTTCGTATAGTTCAACTATTTTTTCAATGGGATTAATTTGTAATACAATTGCAGTTCCCTCTTCAGAGACTGTAGCATCTTGATAGCTATTATCAATATTATAAATAGTTTTTTCCACATCAAAGTTTTTGATCAATTCGGCGGATACACCCAATATACTTGCAATTCGAGATAATAATTCCTCTTCTATTTTCTCCTGATTCTCGATTTTTGAGACTTCCTGCTGACTGATACCAAGATCAAGAGCCAAAGCTTCCTGCTTTACGCCTAAATATACCCGAACCTTTTGCAGATTGCGCCCGACATGTCTTCCGTTTACTTTCTCTGTTGATTTAGCATCCATTTTATTAAATTTTTAAATGTGGATATTAAAAGCAAAGGTAATAAGAATCATCTGTTTTTTAATAATTCAATTTTCTCTCTTTCACTATTCAGTAAACATTCATACAACTCTACAACCTTTTCAATAGGATTAATTTGTAATACAATAGCTGTTGCTCCTTCAGAGATAGTAGCATCCTTATAGCTATTATCAATATTATAAACAGCCTTTTCCGCATCAAAGTCTCTGATAACTTCAGAGGATACACCCAATACACCGGCAATTCGAGATAATAATCCCTCTTCTATTTCATCCTGATCTTCTATTTTTGAAACTTCCTGCTGGCTGATACCAAGTTCAGCGGCTAAAGTTTCCTGAGGTATGCCCAAAAGCGTCCGGATACTTTGCTCATTACGCCCGATACTCTTTTTGTTTACTTTCTCTTTTAATTCAGCTTCCATATTATTAAATTTTAAAATGAATAGATATCTACAAAGATAGTGAAAATCAATCAAATTTAGGTGCGAGTCAACTTTATTTTTTTTGATTCAAGATTGTAAGCGTCTAATTTTGCCCACAATGAATACACGGAGGTTAGTAATCGATTACATCAACAGGTTAAATATACAATGGAAATTACGGGGTTCACACCGGGTACCCCTTATATCGCAACCGTACGGATTGACGGCAAGGGTAGGAAGTTGTTTTGTTCCGCGACGTGTTCCTACTAAAAATAAAATGAGTTAAATATCATAAATAAAATAGTTTAAACATACGCCATGACACTAAAAAACAAATCTGATTATCTCGAACGTTACCTGTCCTTATGGGCCGTCCTACGGGATAAATGCACACGAATCATCACTACTTGTCCTGGCTTGTCGGGATCGCTAAATCAACAAATCATATCGTTATTGCCTTTCTTACGAGGTACATGCATACGGTACCGGTTGTTATTCCTGCTGATGGCAGGGTTCTTTCTTTTCATAAACTCTACTTACGCGCAAACGGTCACCGTCACCGGGCGGGTTACCGAGTCTTCCGGTAACCCGCTGCCGGGTGTGACCATAGTGATCCGCGGAACGTCCCCGACCGGCACGACCACCGGGGACGACGGACGCTATACCTTGGCCGGTGTGCCGTCGGATGCGGTACTGTCCTTTTCCTTTGTCGGTTTTAAAACGCAGGAGATACCGGTGAACGGGAGAACCCGGCTGGACGTGCAATTGCAGGAGGATATTACCACGCTGTCCGAAGTGATTGTGAACGCCGGATATTATACCGTAAAAGACCAGCTCCGTACCGGCAGCATTGCCCGGGTGACGGCCAAGGAGATCGAGAACCAGCCGGTAAGTAATGCGCTTGCCGCCGTCCAGGGACGGATGGCAGGAGTGAACATTACCCAGGATACCGGTACGCCCGGAGGCAACTATACTATCCAGATCCGCGGAACGAACAGTTTAAGATGGGCGGGGAACTACCCCATGTATATTATCGACGGGGTACCGGTAAGCGCGGATATGACCGCTCCCACAGCCGGTGCAATTTTGCCTAATACCGGCATCAACCCGCTAAATGCCATCAATCCGAATGATATCGAGAGCATAGAAATCCTGAAAGATGCGGATGCAACGGCGATCTATGGTTCCCGTGGCGCGAACGGGGTTATCCTTATCACCACAAGGAAGGGAAGGGCAGCCGCCAGAACCACTGTCAGCGTAAACGCCAATTACAGTCAGAGCAGCGTAGCCGCTAAAATGAAACTGATGAATACGGAGCAATACCTCGAAATACGAAGGCAGGGGTTTGCCAATGATGGAGTTACCGAATACCCTGCCAATGCCTATGATGTCAACGGGGCATGGGACCAGGAGCATTACACGGACTGGCAGAAGGAACTGATCGGCAGGACGGCTACCAATTCTTCCATACAACTCTCCGTCAACGGGGGAAATGAAAATACACGCTTTATACTGACAGGCAGCCATAGCAGGCAAACCACGGTATTCACCGAAGATTTCAAATATGAAATCAACAGCCTGTCCGGAAACCTGAGTCATCGCTCCAATGACCACAGGCTTATACTGGATGTATCCGGATTGTTTTCAGTACAGACCAATAATGTGGTGAGTGAAGATATGACCAACCAGGCCCTCCGGCTCAGCCCCAATGCCCCGGCACTCTATATGGAGGACGGCAGCCTGAACTGGGAAAACAATACTTTTACCAATCCGGCAGCAGCCTATGAAAGTACCTATTCCAACAATAACAAGACATTCAATACCAGTTTTAACCTGAGTTACGAGGTTTTGCCTTCGGCTTATCTAAAATTAAACGGGGGAATCAATTATCTGGCGTTTGAAGATATTGTAATTCGTCCCAGCACCATGTACAATCCTTCCTTCGGGATTACCCCTGCCGATTCCTATACATCCAAAACCCAGAGCCAACGGTTTTCCTTTCTGGCGGAACCCCAGTTCAATTACAGGCACGAGTTTGATGGACACCAGTTGGATATATTGGCCGGAGGTACCTACCAGCAAGCAACCAATACTGCTTTGGGGTTATCCGGAAGCGGATTTGAAAGTAACGCACTGATCACGAATATAGCTGCTGCCAGCAGGGTTTCGATCTCCCAGGACAGTAAAACGGAGTACAGATATGCCGCCCTGTTCGGAAGGGTGAACTGGCAGTATAAGGACCGGTATATCCTGAACCTTACAGGCCGCAGGGACGGATCGAGCCGTTTCGGACCGGATAACCGTTTTGCCAACTTTGGGGCAGCAGGAGCCGCATGGCTGTTTGCCGGGGAAGATATTTTTAAGAGTATCCGATGGCTGAGTTTCGGGAAACTGCGTGCCAGTTACGGGGTGACCGGAAGCGACGCCATCGGCGATTACCAGTACCTGGATACCTATACGACCAGTACCACGCTCTATGGGGATGCTACCACCCTCTATCCTTCCAGATTGTATAACCTGTACTTCAGTTGGGAAAGAACCACGAAATTGGAGGTCGCCATGGAACTCGGCTTTCTTGACGACCGGATACGGTTGAACACCGCATTGTACCGCAACCGGTCAGGGAACCAACTGGTAGGAATTCCGTTGCCGGCTACGACCGGGTTCAGCTCTATACAGGCCAACCTGCCTGCTACGGTGGAAAACAAGGGATTGGAACTGGAACTGAACACGAATCCCGTAAGAACGAACAGGTTCAACTGGCGCAGTGATTTCAATATCAGCTTCCCGAGAAACAAACTGGTCTCATTCCCCGGGCTGGAAGGTTCCACCTATGCCAACAAATATGTGGTAGGCCATCCGACCTCCATTATAAAAGTGTACAATTATGAGGGGATCGATCCGGAAACCGGCATTTTTACCTTTACAGATTATAACAACGATGGCAATATCTCCTCTCCGGATGACAACCAGGTAATTAAGAAAGTAGGTGTCCGGTTTTTCGGTGGATGGTCCAACCAGTTATCCTATAAACAATGGGAGTTCTCTTTCCTGTTCCAATTCGTGAACCAGATACAGAATAATTATAATAGTCTCATAGCCAGGCCGGGCACAATGTTCAACCTGCCGGTAGAAGCGCTGGATATCTGGTCGAAGGATAATCCCGATGGAAAATACATGCCACCCACGGTATCGGGCAATCAACAGAAAAACCTGGCACACGTTAATTTCAGGAGCAGCACGGCTGCCGTCGGTGACGCTTCTTTTATCCGTCTCAAAAATATCCAATTGAGTTACCGGCTGCCGGTAAGCCGGTATCAGGGGGATATACTATTGTATGCACAGGGGCAGAACCTTTTGACCATCACTGATTATTTCGGTTTAGACCCTGAATTTTACACTACAGGCTATTTACCGCCACTGAGAACCTGGTCGTTGGGTGCCCGGATAACTTTCTAAAAACAAAGATCATGAGAAAAATATATCTTTTTATTTGTATGGCAGGGCTGCTCCTGACAGCCTGTGAAGAGCTGATAGAAGTGGAGTATCCAAATAATCAACTGGGTACCCCGCAGGTGTTTGAAGATGTTCCGACCGCGAATGCCGCATTGGGCAGCTTATATGCCGCTTTGAGGGATCAATCGGTTTTAGGAGAAGGAGCCCAGTTGGGTTCCTATGCCGATGACCTGGATTGCTACCAACAGGGAGACAACGGTATAATGGATATTTATCAAAATCTGCAGCATGAAAGCAATACCGGCATAAAAACAATCTGGGACAGGGCTTACAAGCAGGTTTATTATGCCAATTCCATTCTCTCTGGAGCAGAAAATTCCACAGCCCTGTCCGATAGCGACAAGAAACGTATCAAGGGGGAAGCTATAGTAATCCGCTCGCTGATTTATTTTTACCTGCAACAATTCTTTGGGGATATACCCTATACAACCAGTCTGGATTACGAATACAACCGGACAATCGGTAAAACCGAGGCGGCTGCATTGATGGAGCAACTGGAAACGGATGTCACGGAGGCTGTCAGCATGCTTGAGGACAATTACCGCCACGCGGAACGGATTTACATAAACCGGAAAGCGGCACAAGTGTTGTTGGCCCGTATTTACCTGACCCGGGGGAAATGGGCGTTGGCAGAACAGATAGCTGAGGATATCCTTGAATCACCTTTGTATGAGTTTGAGAACAATATTGACGAGGTATTTCACAAGTCGGGCAAGCATATCCTCTGGCAGTTGAAACCACAGCGAAGCGGAAATCCCGTATCGGACGCCACCTACTATTATTTTTCGGGTAGAGCACCCTATTCGTATGCCTTGACGCGGGACCTGGTTGACACCTTCGATGAGGATGACCTTCGAAGACAAGCCTGGATAGCAGAAGTAACCTTTAACGACAATGTATGGTTCAGACCTTATAAATACAAAAACAGGGAGAATAACACAACCGAGTATTTCATTATTTTTCGTGTAGAGGAAGTCTATTTTATAATGGCTGAGACATTGGCAAGACAAAACCGGTTCGATGAAGCCTTGCCCTATCTCAACGCTACACGGGAAAGGGCCGGGTTAACCGCTTTAAGCTCTTTATCCGGGGAGGATTTTATCAGGGAACTGCTGGATGAAAAACGGCGCGAATTCTTCACCGAGTCCGGACACCGTTTTATCGACCTGAAACGTTGGGGACGGTTGAATGAGTTAAGCACCCTGAAACCGAACTGGGAGGAATATAAACAAGTATGGCCGCTACCACAGAACGAAATGCTGTTAAATCCCAATCTGAAACCGCAAAATACCGGATATTGACGATGAGGCCCTTATTTTCCATATTATTTATCTGCCTGCTGTTACCGGGAATCCCGGAAATGGCGGCACAAAGCAGGCATGACAGCCTGCGGAAAACTGTTCCCGAAAAATCATGGAAGATTGGATTTCCTTTTATGTCTGAGGATGGCAGCAAGTTGATCATGCGAAAAACAACCCGGATAATAGCGTTGCAGGGAACTGACATGCATAAGGATTCGATCTTCTTTTTTGACCTCAAAAAAGGAGGAGTGAAAGAAACAGCAAGCGTCAGGCAGGGAGGTACCCGGATCGCTCTTGTGGATAATAATAGTCTGTTACTGCACAATAACCGGCAAGCCGAACTTATTGACCTGGAGAAACAAACACACAATTATTATGAAGATGTTCAACAAGCCCGGGTAGTAGGAGAAAAAAAGCAGTTTGTGCTTCATTATGGTGAAGGAGAGAATAGGCGGTTTGAGTTGCGCAGGGCTAACGGGGAGCTATTGAACATGATTGAAAACGTAGTCCGTTTTTACTTTGCTGGAAACGGGAACATATATGCTATCACTAAAAATAAAGAGGATAGTTTTGGAATCTCCAGACTGGAGGAAGGCAGACATGAAAAAATCTATACCAGTTACCGGGAGATTGCTTCCCTGGAAATAGATTCCAATGAGACGGGATGCATGATATTCGAGCAATACCCCGAAGAGAATCTCCAGACAGCATTCTACCTGGATTTCAAGAGCAATGTGGTTTATCCGCTGGCTGAAGTATTGCCAATACCTTTCCAGAGAGGCTTTACGGAAATGATCGGGGAGGGGAGTACCTATTTCCTGAAGCTTTGGATGGAGAAGGAGAAGGAAGATACTTCCCTGGTCGATATATGGTACGGTAATGACAACCGGTTGCAAGAGAAATTTAGCCGATCGATGCGGGAGGTGTATTATGTATGGGAACCTAAAAAGAAATCAGTACAACAAATAGGGACCGACCTGCTCAGAAGAAATGCCAATATCGGCAATGAGCGTTATTTCCTGAGTTTTGATCCTTATTTATTACAGGACTACTTACGTTGGCGGTCCCTGTTACAGATGCAGGTTTATGACAGGATACTGGACCGGTACGAAATCATGGACACGATTCCTCCTGTATTTTATCTGTCCAGAAACGGTGAATACGCCCTCTCTCCCAAAGACCATGTGTGGCACTTATACCATATACTATCAGGAAGCAAGACGGCCATTCATTCGGCAAAAGCCTCCAGGGAATCATGGTTTAAAAGTGGGGAATTTGGATCTCCCTGGTTTACCGATGACGGCAACGCCATACTTTTTGAAGGTGACGGAGGATTATGGATGTATGACCTGAAAACCGGGAGACTGACTCAAACAGCGTTTTTCGAGGGTTATCAAACAACTATCGTCAACGGGAGGAAAAATGGGAGATCCATACCCAATATCGGTCTCAGCAAGAGGGAGGTGGACCTGTCGGCACCACTGGTGGTAAAATTGTATAACCCTCTGGAAAATATAACATCCTATATCTTATGGCATAATGGGGACATCAAGTCCATAATTGCACCCACTTCCAGACATATTGAATCTTTCATTTATAATAATACCTACACTCATTTCAGTTATATAGAAGAGGATTACAATATGCCGCCCCGCCTGATCTATAAAGAGACCGGCAAAGCGGAAAAGATAGTATATGAGAGCAATAAAGAGGATAAAGCAGTTTCTTCATTAAGACAGGAAATTATTTCCTATACCAATAAGGACGGGTTTCCACTCAAAGGAGTCTTATATTATCCTTCGGAGTATACTCCTTCCGGAAAATACCCGATGGTGGTGCATATCTATGAAAAGCAGCGACATCGTGCGAACCGGTATCCATACCCATCCTATTATGATGACGTGGGATTCAACATCCGGTTACTTTTGGAAAAAGGGTATTTTGTCTATTTGCCTGATATTGTATATGGTCCTGAAGGTACAGGATTATCGGCATTGGATTGCGTGAACCGTGGATTGGATGCAATTGATACGATTCCATCTATCGACAGGAATAAGGTTGGCCTTATAGGGCATTCGCACGGAGGATACCAAACCAACTTTATAGCCACCCATTCCAACCGTTTTGCTGCTTATGTATCCGGAGCAGGAAACAGTGATATTATCCGTTCTTATTTTTCATTCAATTACAATTTCATCATTCCTTTTTATTATCAGTTTGAAAACGGGCAATACCAAATGAATAAAAGTTTCAGTGAGGATAAGCACCTTTACTTTCGAAATAATCCCATCCATTATGTAGATCAGGTAGACGCCCCGATTCTATTATGGACAGGGATGAAAGACCAGAACATTTATTGGGAGCAAACCATGGAATTTTATATTGGCCTGAAACGGAACAGGAAAAAGGTTATTTCGCTGTTTTACACCAATGAGGGGCACTCTTTTCTGAATAAAGATGCCCAGTTTGATCTTACCTCCAGAATACTGGATTGGTTTGATTACCATTTATATGGACAGAGGGGTATTGAATGGATTGATAAAGGTATGAAAAAGAGGGATACGCTACGGCGTATCCCTCTAACCTTAATCAATATCTACCGGTCTAAACAAAAAATCACCACAACTTGTACCATCAAGTTGCCGCAAATTGTGAGTAATCTCTGTGTCGGGATCAGTCCAGGTACATATTGTCGTCCCAGAAGTAACACACTCCACATTCTTTACTTCGATACATTGTTTTGTCGAACTATCGAGATAATACACTTCGTCAGACGCATTCGACTCTTTTGCTGCATTAGTCGCAAAAGCCGCACCGGCTCCCATTAATATGATCACAGCCGGCACAAGAAACTGTTTAAATTTAATCATAATGAAAAAATTTTAGAATGATGCCTACTCTAATTGAGGTTTTCGGCTTCTCCTGTTCTGAAATGCCGTGTCACCGACTGCGCAAAACGGTAACGCACGATTTCATTGCCGGACAAAACAAACAAATGCTCATCCGTGACAATTATCCGGGCTATTTTATGGCCTCCTCGGTCAGGCACATAAAAACTGCCCAGATATTCCTGCCTGTCGGTCCGGTACATATCGATAATGGCTGCCCGGTTCCACATCTCACGGGATTCGAATTTTCCCATAAGATTGGATTCATTGAACAGCACCCGGTCATGTACGGCCGACCTCTTATTGACCTGCATTGGGGGCACTCCCATTTGATGCCGCCCGTCCGACAATGAACGGACCTGCACCTGCGCCCTGGATATGGTGTCGATGGTATGCAACCTGCGGGAAAGATGCAGGCTGCTGTCCATCACCAGAAATTCATTCCGGTAAAAATAGATATAGAGAAGTTCCCCGGTCATATCGTCCCGGAGCAACTGCCCGTCCGTATCGAACACGCCGTCCACCTGCTTTTCCAATAGTCCGTCATGGAGTGTTACTTTTGGAGTTTGGTCCAACCGTAGTTTTCCCAATACCTGCGCCTTTGTTTCGGCACTTTGTGTCCTGAAGGCGAAGGTTACGGAATCTATCACCTCCAATTGGGAGAAATAGCCGTCTTCAAAACTGACGGTACGGGCAATCGAATCACCCAAATGCCCCCGGTAGATAACCGGCACACTCCCGTCATACAGATAGAAACAGGGAGATTTCACCTTTATCTGGATGGAGCGGAATGGATGTTCGGTATCATCGGGTTGTATCCTCTTTTCAGTTTTTGTGGTCAATGCGGTATCCACAGTAGTGAGTATAAAAGGTGCGGTAACATTCCCCAGGTAGACCTGTCCGTCAGCAATACCTGCGAAGTAATAGGAATTCACTTCCAGGTCAAACGCTATCTCATCCCTTACCGGATGTTGCCTGAACCGCCTGATGAAGTTGTTCTCCTTTTTGATGATATGCTCCGACGAGAGGAACAATGCCACCACCACGCCCACAGTCATCAAGGACGGCAGCACGCTTTTCAGCACAACAGCGCCGACAGGCGTACTTTTTTCCTTTTCTGTCAATACTATGCCTACCAATGCCAATGCTGCAAAAACAAGGTTAAAGACCAGGTGTTCCGTCCAGCTTAGTTCTTCAATGATTCCACCGCACGAACAGGGAATAAAATCACTGTAATTGAGTATCAAATAGATATAGACGGTAAAGGCGATCATTAAAAGGAAGGAGGCATACAAGCCGGTGAGCCGGGTGGCTTTAAAGCATAACAGTACGACAATAAGCAGTTCGACGATGATTACGGACGGGGCTATCAATCCGGCATAGGCGCTCAATAGGGGAGACTGGGCCAACTGTATCCCGAAGTTTTCAAAATCCAGCAGTTTACTGGTGGCCGTATATATAAAAAGGAGTACGTACAAGTAGGAGATTATTTGTACAATTACGTGGCGATCCTTTGGCAGAATCCTTTTCATATCGGTTCCTTCCTGAGTTGGCTTTGGCGGCGGGTAATACATTGCATTCCCTTGGTGTTAACATAAAATCCCGGAAATCAGACCGGATATTCTCGATATTGCTTCCCTAAGGCAGAAACAATCTTCAGCAGATATTTAGAAAGAATCTAAAACCTAAGGCATTAAAATTTACGCACATCACTTCCTACAAATGTAGGGGGTGAACCGTTAACTACCAAACTTTTTTTCAAAAAATATCATAATTAACATATTGATAATGAATTCTATAGTCTTTGATTTCCTTTCTTTGAGTCGTTTGAATCCGGAGAAGTCATTTGGTACATTATTTTTTATAACCTAAAATCATTACTCATCTTTATGAACTGAACATTGAAATTAATCCAATGAATAGTTCCCGAAATAATAACTTGATTTTTACCTGTTTTTTAGTGATGCACTTCATGTGGCAAATACATCGCTTTTATTTAAACAAGCGATAAGATAATCCTGTGGAGTGCTTAATTATATCTCATTTTTTCACTGGACTTTAATTAAATACTTGTTATACACATTATTGCTTGTGTGTTAATCCGTTATTTATTCAAATTTAATTTATTTTTATACGACTATTTTCTAGAAACAATGGCTAAATTGTGATATTCCAAAGATGTAAGAGTTTTGTTGTAAATATAATTTATTGTTTAATAAATGTGTATAGTTATTTTTTTGACTATTGTTTTTTCTATACAACTTAGTTAATTTATTTTTGTTTTGTATATGTATATTCTATATCTTGCAGATATTTTTTGAGTTAAATGCCTATGGAGTTGAATAATTTTGAAGAACACGTTGCAGATAAGAATGATGTAAGCTATGGTTTTTTTCACGGAAATGCAGGTAAATGCCTTTTTTTCCACCATGCTGAACAAAGGGTTAAGCAACCCCTATTAAAAGAGAAGGCAGAAGAAGCTTTTAAGTTTACATATGATAATTTGAAAAATATTCAATCAATAAACTTTGAAAACGGTTTAGCAGGTATTGGCTGGGCTATAGAATATTTGAGACAAAATGGCTTTGTCAAGCCTATCAAAATGCAAATAGTCCAAATGGGAGTCTTTCATTGGGGAGTGACGGAGGACCCACGGGGAGTGGTAACTTCAGGTGGAAGGCAGATTCTGTGATAGTCGTTCACCCTGATGGGACCACTATCAAGTATTACAACCCGAACGCTTCTTATTAATGAATTTTGGATGTGAATAAAGCTATTCGAGAACTAAAACTCTCGAATAGTTTTATTTGGATAACAAATCCCCATCAAAGTATGAAACAGTCTTAAATTCAAAATTATGATGATATGCAATCGGAATAAATTCACAATTGTAGCTTTATTCTTCATCGCATTCTTACTCTCGAGCTGTAGTCATTCCAATCCTCAAGATTTGAAAAAAAAATATTTGGCAGAAGTTATTAACTATTTCTACGAAACAGTTTTTTTTCAAGATTACGTCGGAAAGAATGAAAACAGTGAGAAATGGAATAACGATTTATATTTCTATATGGACGGTGATTTTTCTGCGAACGATGTCAATAATATACAAACAGCTATTACTGAATTGAATTCGCTACAATTACCGGTCAGCCTGTATTTGACTTCTGACAGTTTATTAGCCAATGTATTTGTACATTATGGCAGCTACCCTTACCTGGAAGAAAAATTAGGATTAAAAAACCGTAATTACGAGCCATTTGTTGGAGTTGCTACATCGATTATAGGTAAATCATCATATATAGAAAGGGGAATAGTAGGGCTTGCTAACGATGCCGGAAAATACAAAAGGATTAGCAAGCAAGACAGTATACAGCTTCGATATTCAAATGTATTACAGGAGATTACGCAATTATTAGGTGTGTCTGGTGATAGCTGGCACTATCCCCATAGCATCTTTTTTGAGGGATCGGGACTGTTAACAAGCCTTGGTGATATTGATAAAGATGTGGTTAAGTTTCTTTATGAGCCATTTATTCCTGCACAGTATTCAAGGCTACAGTTTGAAAAAGATTTTGGCGATGTGCTCTATCATATTAATGCTCCCCAAAAAATTGCAGATTATCTTTCCGCAAATAATATCCCACCC
>WPCJ01350880.1_pt1 | contig 43821 bp, 40 predicted proteins | sample 5399831 | NCBI WGS metagenome assembly WPCJ01 (sample SAMN12869470, study PRJNA574797) | sludge metagenome | isolation source: wastewater treatment of pH10 | place: China:Beijing | collected 2019-05-20
GCGCCCGATGCGGGCCAGCATGTCCCAGTGCGTGCGCCATTCCTCTCCGACCGCGATGGGAATGTCGGTGCCCTTCGAGACCGTCTCCAGACCGGCGATATCCTCGGTCCAGACCGGCGCTTCCGCGAACCACGGATCGAAGGGCGCCATTTCGCCAATCAGTTGCAGAGCGCGTTCGGGCGTCTGGTTCCAGTGCATGTCGGCTGCGATCTTTGCCCTCGGCCCCAGTACCTCGCGCAGGTTCTCCATTTCGCGGGCCGGTCCGTCATCGGCCACCGGCGTGGCGAACTTGAAGGCGTCGAACCCGCGATCCTGCCACTGCCTCGCAAGCTCGCCGCGGGCCTTGAGGGTCTTTTCCGGCAGGCCGGACACATAGGCAGGAAAATCTTCCCGCCCACCGCCCAGCATTTCGCGCACGGACTTGCCTGCCTCCTGCCCCGCTATGTCCCAAAGAGCTATGTCGAGGGCGGCCAGCGCATCGACATAGAAGCCGCCCGTATAGCCGCGCACGCGCATCATGTCGTAGAGATCGTCATAGACGCAGGACGGGTCGGACGCTTCGCGGCCGATGACGAAACCGGCAAGCAGGTCGTTGATGATGGCCGCCACCGCGCCGGGAGCGACGATGCCGTAGGTCTCACCCCAGCCGACCACGCCGGCCTCGGTCACCATCCTTACCAGAACGCTCCGGTCGAAGGTCGGATAAACGGTGCGGTTGCCCTTGCGGACGATGTAGCCGTTGGGGTTCACCACCTCGCCTTCACGCAGGGCACCGAGATAGGGCACCTTGCGGGGCTGGGTGAGGGTGAAGACCTCGACCGACGCGACGGGACTGCTCATGCAGCCTCCGCGACCAGCAGGCCGAGTTCGGCCAGATTGTTGTCGATGTCGGCGATCGCAGGCGTATCCAGAGCAGGCGTGGGCGCGCGCACGCCGGTATGCTCGATCACGCCCCGCCGCTTCAGCACATGCTTGGTAAGGCGCATGCGATAGACCGCCTGCAGGACGAGCAACGGAAGCGTGCGCACATAGATCGCGCGCGCCTCCTCGCGGCGTCCGGCGCTCCAGGCGCGGTCCATGGCGACATGCTCCTCGATGATCTCAAGTGCGGGCATGGCCGCCGTGGCACCTCGCGCATACTCATCGAGAATGTAACGGGCGCCGCCGCCGCCGATGACGCCCTTCAGCGTCGAAGGCGCATTGGCGATGATGTGGCTGATGGCCGGGCCGGCCGGCAGCGTCTCTTCCTTCACATAGGCAACGCGCGGCAAAGCCTTCACGACCTCGATGATCGCTTCCGGCGACAGGTCGGAGCCGCGTGGAGCGGGCGCATTCTGGAGAATGATCTCCACCCCGGGCAAGGCGTCCAGCACATGGCCGAGAAACTCGATCAGCGCGGGCGCATCCACACCCACCGATTTGGGGGGCTGCACCATCAGATGGCGAATGCCAAGAGCGGCGGCGGCACGGCCATGCTCCACGACTTCGCGCCAATCGGCCGCGCTGGCGCCCGCCACAACCGGCACCCTGCCGTCCGCCTCGGCCACCACGATCTTCAGGAGGGCGGCACGCTCCTCGCCCTTCAGCGTCTCCACCTCGCTGGCGAAGCCCGGGAACACCACGCCGTCAACGCCCTTCTCCACCGCAAATCGGACCAGGCGAGCCATGCCCGCTCCGTCAATGCCGCCATCTGCCGCGAAGGGCGTGGGCAAAACGGGCAGGATGCCCCTCAGACCAGAAGTCATTCCACTCTCCAAAAAGGTATCATATTGTGATACTTAAAAATCACTAATTGACACTACGAAGATTCAGCCCCTATGACAAGCCCCGGTTTTCCACATCACCCTGAGAGGGATCATGAGCATGGCATCGGACGCATCCTCGATTGTCGTTGACTGGGGCACCACATCGCTCAGGGCGGCGCTGATCACCGATGCCGGCGATGTGCTGGACCGGATCGAGACGCAGCAGGGCATCTCGACCCTGAAGCAGGGCGAGCACGAGGATGTTCTGGTGCGGGCGCTTCGGCCATGGTTCGCCACCCATGGCGCGCTTTCGGTGGTGGCGCTCGGCATGATCACCAGCCGCAACGGCTGGATCGAGGTCGACTATGTACCCTGCCCCGCTGGCCCCGCGGAACTCGGGGCGGGAACGGTCAGCCGGGTTCTGCCGAACGGCTCGAAACTCGTCTTCCTGCCGGGGCTGACCGATCCGGCAGGCAGACCCTTTCCCGATGTGATGCGCGGCGAGGAAACCCAGGTCGTGGGATATGGGCTCGACCGAGACATGACGGTGGTTCTGCCCGGCACCCACAGCAAATGGGCGCGCGTCAGGAACGGCCGCATCGACCGGTTCCAGACCTTCGTCACCGGCGAGGTCTTCGCCCTCCTGATGAACCACTCCTTCATCGCCCGCGGCGCTACACAGCCGCCCGTGGAGGACGCGGCCGCATTCCGGCGCGGTCTGGGCGAGGCGGAAGGAACCAGCGCCATGCTCTCGCTGCTGTTCTCCGCGCGCACCGGCGTACTGGCGAAGCAGCTTTCGGCGGATGAGGTCCGCTCCTACGTCTCCGGCCTCATCATCGGGCAAGAATTCCGGCAGGCGCGCGAGGAAGGCTGGTTCATGCCCGGCGACGACATCGCCATCGTCGGCAATGACGGGCTCAACGCGCTTTACGGCGTGGCCGCGTCCGTGTTTGAACTGAAGGCGCCGGAAGGACCGGGCAACGAAGCGATAAGGGGTGCGCTGGCCGTGCTGCAAGCTGCCGCCGCGTGATTGGGGGCACAGCTTTCGGCCAGCGTCGCGACGCCCGCTCGGCATATGCCGGGTCACCATCTATGATTTTCCCCCGCCTCTCGGCACGAACCGCCACAAGAACGACATCCACGCCGCCCTCGCCCGGCTGGAGTGCAATGGCATTCCGCAAAGACCGATCGCCTTCTACGGCTCGTCTTCGTTCGGCCTCTGGCGCGCGATGGCCGAGGACCTCGGTTCACTAGATATGATCAACCTGGGTTTCGGCGGAAGCACCCTCCTCTCCGCCATGTACCACATGGACCGGCTGCTGCTGCCGCTGAACCCAGTGAAGATCGTGCTCTATTTCGGCGAAAACGACATTGCCAATGACGGGCTGACCGCCGCAAGCACCTTCACCCACTTCCTTGCCCTGCGCGAAGAGATCGCCAAGTGGCTGCCGGAAGTTCACGTCTTTGCAATGTCGGTCAAGCACAGCCCGGCACGGTGGCCCTTTGCCGACGAAGTCGATAGGTACAACGGGCTGCGCGCCGGCTGGTGCAACGCGCGAACCGATACGACATGGATCGGGGCAGGAGCAGGCCTAATAGGAGAAAACGGGCGTCCCACGTCGCATTACTTCCTGCCGGACCTCATCCACATGGCCACGGTCGCTATGCTGTCTGGGCGGAAGCATTGCGAAAGTCCCCCGGACTGTTCTGACAGGCCGTAAAGGCCCAGTCGACATTCCGCTTTTTCGCACGCAAAAAAGAGGAGTAGACCCCTATATTTCCGCGCAAGAGCCAAGCTTGGTGAGCCGCTCATGGGCATGACCGCGCCGGCACAACAGCTGTTTTCGTAGGTTGGACAAGGTAGGCCGGCGCGCCGTCTCGATCCTGCCGGATTGCGCGCCGGCCCGTGCCGTCCCCCTCGAAGAACAGCCTGAGCATCCTAGCGCGCATTTGGCATCTGGCAATCATCTGAAAAGAAATGCGGCGAGGGAAGTGTGGTGCAGGAAATGAATGATGCCGGCCAGGATCGAGCCAGCGGATGTATCGAAGGCAAGCTCGACCCGATCGTTGCCGATCAGGAGAAGGCCGACAAGACTAGATCGAAGGAGGGTACGGATTGGACGATCGAGAGCATCGACAAGCGGCTCGATAAGGGCGAAGAGCCGGTTGCCGAGTTCTCACGCTGACGGGAACGCGGTGTCGGCGCTGGCATGTCAATCAGTTTTGTGGCTGCCTCGATCGGTAGGCTTACTGTGGCTCTTGGCAAAAAGCATTGGGCGGCGATTGTGGGAGCGTGACGATACCTGCGGCTCTCAAAATCTCATGTTTCCCTGAGCTTCATCGTCACCACTTGATGTTGAACCCAATATTGCCTTCGAAGATTTCCTTCTTCCCACCATCGAGGTCGGTCGTGTAATCCGCAGTGGCGAAGACACTTAGCTTCTGATTGAGCCTGGCCACCAGACCGCCACCGAGTTCAAGCGAGGTTCCATCGATATCGGTTGCGATCGGATCGCCGGCGAACCCGATCGTTTGCTCGGCAGAGAAGTTGTGCCAGAGATTGGCCTTCAGATAGGGCTGAAGCACGCCCGTTCCGGTTTCGAAATTTCCCTGCAACCGCAGGCCAAGGCGGCCGGTGATGACGTCGTCCGTGTCGAACGACACCGATGAGAAGCGGTCCGCCTGCGTATCAAGCGACAGGTGGTTCCAGATGAGTTGCGCCTGGGGTTCCAGTGTCCAGTTTTGTGACAATGCGAAGGGATAGCCGCCTTCCAGGGAAGCGGTGACTGACGTCCCGTCGATGTCGATCCCGACATTGCCCCTCGACGTGGCATCGCCGCTGAACCAAGTGCCCATGACAATGCCGTCGACATACCAGCCCTGCGGTCCGATATGGGTCCAGTAGCCGCCGAAACTCGTAGCGCCCATATCGATGTCGCCGACCGAAAGACCGTTCCAGCCAAGTGCTTGTCCCTTGACGTCGCCATCCGTGCCGGCATGTGCAATGAACAGGCCGAAAAGGTCCTGATGGCCGGTTTCCGTTTCCCGGCCGAACACATCCTGCCCGGCCTGGAACCCGATCAGGTTGCCGTCGAAGCTAGGGGTAACCGTGCCGCTCCATCCCATCTCGGCACTCTGACCGAAGACCCGGGCCCAACTCGTCGGCAGCCATCCGCCCCCTCGCAGAAGGCTCTGCTCGCCCCGGCGCTCATGGAAGGTGCCAAGCGTCGACAGCGCAAGGTGGTGCGCAACCGGCGGGACAACCGCATAGGTCGGGACCTCGATGCGGTAAAGCGGCACAACCTCGGCCTCGACAGGCGTCGCGCCGGGTGTCGGCGGCAAGACCGTCCTGCCCGGTACGGGCACGGGCGCGGTCTCCGTCGGGGGAGGCGGCGGTGGAGGCGGGGGATCGGCCGGTTCCGCCGGCGGGGGCGGGGGCGGTACTTCCGGTTCGGGATCGCTCACGTCCACGGGCGGGGTGGGGTCGACAGGTTCCGTCGTCGGATCGCCCTCCGACGGCAGCGGCGTGTCCGGCAGTTCGGATGGCGGTGGCGGCGGCGCGACTTCAGGCTCTTCCGGCACAGGTTCCGCGACGGGCGGCTCCACCGGATCGGGAGCCGGAGCCGGCTCCGGCGGGAGAACGACGGGAGGTGTGACCAGCGTGGAACGGAGATACCAATTGTCTTCGGTGTTGGCCGAGACACCCCCCTTGAAGAGGAAATATTCGTAGGCCCCGGCAGCGACGCGGCCATTAAGGGCAAAGGCGCCGGTATCGCTCGCGCCGCCGACCTCAACCACCATGATGCCGTCCTCAACCGTGCGGCCGCCAACACCTCCGGCATTGACGATGTTCAAGCCGGTGGAGCCGGACGCATCACCCGCCACCAGCAACTTGTCGGATTGCGAGGAATCGTCGCCAAGGGCCGTGTTCAGGAAAATCTGGCCGCCGTCACCGGTATAGTTGCCGCCAACCGTGAAGCTATCGGTTGCGCCGTCGCCGCCATTGGTCAGGTCGATGCGTCCGGAATTGACGACTTCGACAAATTGTCCCGCCGTGAAAGCGGCGATGCCCCCGTTCGCTTCTCCCCCGTAGATGGTGCTGGTGGAATCGATGGTGAAGGAACCGGTGTTCGTTGCCGAATCGCCGAGCGTCAGCGTTCCATCGAAGATGAGCTGCGTGTCGTTGGTCAGTTCGATCGTTTCCCAACTGTCGAAGCGCGCAACCTCCCCCGCCTTCACATTGTCGAAGGTCAGGGCATCGACGCCCAGCCCGCCCGTGATTTGCGGGGTCGCCCCGATATTGGCGTTGGTCAGATTGGTGAGTGAAGCCGTGTCGTCATCCTCGCCAAGATTGACGATGCCATAGATGATGCCGCCGCCATCCCAGATGAAGGTGTCCGTCCCGAAGCTCATCCCGATATCGCCACCGACCGAACCTCCCGTCACCGTCACACTGTCTGTTCCTCCGCTGACGCTGATATTACCGCCGATCGTTCCGCCGGAAAGGATGATGGTGTCATTGCCGAAACCGGCGACCAGATTCCTGTCTATGATGCCGCCGGACATGTCGAATGTATTGTCGTCGAGCTTCATGTTGACGCGCCCGATGCGGCCGCCGGTCATCACCGCATGGTCGCCGTCGTCGAAACGATCGACAATGCGACCGCCCGACATGAAGAAGGTGTCGAGATTGTCGCCTTGGCTGAGCGACTGGATCTGGCCGCCGCTCATCTGGAAATCGTCTATGCCGCTGCCTTGCTGGACATTCCCGCCGACATCGCCATCCGAGATGATGAAGCTGTCCGCGCCATCGCCCTGATTGACGGTTCCGGTGACCGCCCCGGAATGCATCTCGATCCGGTCGATGCCGGCGCCGAAGGAGACGTCCCCGTCGATGACGCCGGTGCCGCCCGCTGGCAATGTGAGCGTATTGTCGCCATCCGAATCGTTCAGCCCTCCGGCCGAGGTTCCGCTGTCGCAGACATAGGATGTGTCGCCTGCCGGAGAGCCGAAGGAACAGTCGGCCATCGCCAGGTTGCAGGAAAAAAGGAGGACCCCGGAAACAAGGGCTGTTTCAGACAAAAGAAGCTTTGGGCGGGAAAGAGTTTCGGTGTGACGTTGCACTGCCTACTCCAGAAACGCTGCTTGCCTAACAAGCCGATGCGCCCCTTTCTCCCCGCCGCGATTAAAGCCATGATCAGGCAATCAGGACAACAGACCGGCACAAATTTGCCGTAAAAGAACCAGAAGTGTGACACCATTGGCACAGGGGTTAGGGCCGAACTGGAGCGGGCACGTGTCGTCTTCTCAAGGAAACTCGGCAAGGGCTTTGGACGATTGGCAAGATGATCATTGCGGCAGCTTGGGGCGCCGGCTCGGTCTGGTATGCGATGACTGGAAGGTCACCCCATAAATTTAAATGAAAAGTCGCTGCGCCGCGCATCCCGGCAAGAGAGACTAGCTATCTTCGGCGGAACCCCACCTCATTTGAGCGGTTACCAATCAAGAAGAGCCGCCGAGGGATATCGAATGCGCAACGAGAAAGTCGCCATGGGAATTGCAGTTGGAATTGCGATCGGCGCGGGGATGGGAGTGGCCATGGACAATGTCGGCATGGGCGTAGGTATCGGCCTGGCGCTTGGGATTGCTCTGGGATCTGCGTGGAAGGCGTGGGATCAGAAATAGGCAAAAGAACCCCGGCCGGGGCCGGGGAACTGGACAGGCGCATAGAAGTCTAGTAGCCGCCACCGCCGCCGCCTCCCATGCCACCGCCTGTGCCACTATCGCTGGTCGGTGCCGGTGTCTGGGGTGCGCTTCCACTCGTCGTGTTGCAGCCGGCTACCGCCGTCAAAATCAGGAAAAGAATAGGGATCGTGACGCGTCGCATGGCTTCCTCCCTGCTGGGCCGCCCCGCGAATTGCTGAACGGATAGCGTGGCCGCATTGTTCCGCCGCAACGGCCGTTAGACTGGGCGAATCTGATTCACCTTCATGTCGGCCGCGTTGGGAGCGAAAGCTTGTAGCCGTAGTGACTGCCGACAAAGCCAAGCCGCTCATAGAACCTGTGGGCATCCGGCCGGGCCTTGTCGGTGGTGAGTTGCACGAGGTCGCAGCCACGCCCCACGCAATGTTTGATTGCCCATTCGAACATCTGCCGTCCGAGCCCCGATCCGCGATGACCGGCGGCGATCCGCACGCCCTCTATCTGTCCGCGCCACGAGCCAATTCGGGAAAGACCCGGGATGAAAGTGATCTGGAGCGTCCCGACGATCTTGCCACCCGATACCGCCACGGCCTGAAACTGGTTCGGGTCCTGATCGATCGCGCGAAAGGCATCGATATAGCGAGGGTTCAACGGGCTGCCGGCGTCCTCCCGGCTTCTGCCCAGTTCATCATCCGCCAGCAGGGTCACGATGTCAGGCAAGTCGGCCAATTCAGCCCGGCGGAAAGAAACAGGGGTCATGAGCAGGGTCCAGAAGATTCGAAACTATCTAGCACATGTCGTGCCACGCACGAAAAGCCGCCCGGACCAGATATGCAGGGGAACGTAAGCGCTAGCTATGCTGCCGTTCGAGTTTGAAGTCCGGACGCTCCGCCGGAGATGGCTCCCGTTTCTGGTCCTCGCTGGCGCGGGTGCCGAACAAGTCGAGCCTGTGCGGATTGAGCCGGCGCAGGTCGCCGCGCCGGATCGTGACTCCATGACGGTCCAGGAACTCCAGTATTTCAATGGAAACCTTGCGGCCGTTTTCCAGGCGATCGCGCAGGTCCGCGGCGGTGAACTCGCCCTTCGGCGTGTGCGAGGCGATGTCGCGCAGGGTTTCAACGATCTCGGCCAGCACGGATCGGGCGAAGAAGCTGTCATGGGCGACCTCGTGCACCAGCCCCATGCGGCTCGCCTTTTTCAGAAGTTCGCGCGTGTCCTGCTCGCCAAGGCCGGTCATGGCGGCGAAGTCGCGGGTGCGCGGCGGCCGAAACCGCTCCGTGCCGGCGAGATGCGGCCGGATCTCATTCCATATTTTCTCATCCGTTGCAGCGAACCGCACGACATGGCCCGGCAGCCGCACCCAGGCGCCGTCGAGCGAAATCTCGCCTTGCCGCTGCAAGCCTTGCAGGATGAGGCGAAAGACCGGGGCCGGTGGACGGATTTCGCCCATCATGCGCAGCCGCTCCAACCCGATGCCGGGATGGTCGGGATTTTCCGCATGATAGGAATGCAGGTCGGCAAGAATATGCTGTCGCAGCCGTAGCCAGCGCACCGGCGCCATGGCGATGGCTCCCGTTCCGGGCGGGATGCGGATGACGCTTTCCGAAAGTTTGTCCGTTTCGGCTTCCCCAAGCGCATGGTCGCGGGCAAACCGGTCGAGATCGACCAGAAAGGGCGGGGCCTCGAGAAGGGCTGACAGGGCAGCCGCCGGTTCGGGCGCGGCCAGTGCCGCCAGTTGCGCCCGGCGCTCGGGCGAGCGGCGGCGACGGGCCGGCGCCCTCAGATCGAGAAACCGGCCCCCGCCGATGGTGCGCTGGGCCGAGGTATCGCGCACGACGAAGCGGTCGCCGCCCACGGCGGCGATGGGCCGTTCCAGCACAAGCTGCACCACGCCCCCCTGCCCCGGCTGGAGCGGTTCGTCGCTCAACAGAACGATCCGTGCCGGTACCTCGCTGGCGGCATGGTGCAGATGCACCGGAAACCACTGGCCGATGGGCTGCGTTTCGGTGGCAAGCAAGCCCAGTTCGGCATCGATGCGCGCAGTCGGCGCATGAAGGGCCGGATCAAGGACCATGTCGCCGCGCGAGATCGCGTCGCGCTCGATGCCCTCGCCGACAAGATTGAGCGCGCAGCGATCGCCGGCCTGTCCGCGCTCCGCCTTCTCGTTCTGGGCATGGATGGAGCGTACACGCGCCGGGAGCCCGCCGGGGCTAACGGTCACCATGTCGCCGATGCCGACCGCACCCGACAGAACCGTGCCGGTGACCACCGTGCCGGCGCCGGAAATGATGAAGGATCGGTCGACGGTCATCCGGAACCGGCCGGATGCGCTGCGCCGTCCGATCTCCCGCGAAACCTGCGCCAGCCTTTGCCCCAGCACATCGACGCCCTGCCCCGTCAGGCTTGAGACGGGCAGCACTTCGGCGCCTTCCAGCGCCGTGCCGGCAAGCAGGGCTTCGATCTCGATCTCGACCGCCAGCAGACGCTCGTCATCGGCAAGGTCGGCCTTGGTGATGGCGACCAGCCCGCGGCGAACGCCGAGCAATTGGAGGATTGCCAGATGCTCCCGCGTCTGTGGCATGACACCGTCGTCGGCAGCCACCACCAGCAGCGCGAAATCGATGCCTCCTGCCCCGGCGAGCATGGTGTGGATAAAGCGCTCGTGGCCCGGAACGTCGATGAAACCGATGCGCGCGCCATTGGGGAAGGTGCGATAGGCAAAGCCGAGATCGATGGAAATGCCGCGCGCCTTCTCCTCCTTCAACCGGTCGGTGTCGACGCCGGTCAATGCCCGCACCAGCGCACTCTTGCCGTGATCGATATGGCCGGCCGTGCCGACGATCATCGCTCCTGCTCCAGCGGTCCGGATGCGCGGCGTTCGGCTTGCCGGCGCTGGTCGGGCGACAATTGCCGGCTGGCGACGGGAATGAATTTCTGAGCCAGATGCGAGCCGCCCGCGCGGGCGCGCAACAGCCAGGCGAGCGCCGCCACGGCATCTGGCTGGCTGCCGGTCAGCAGGGCCGCGCCCAGCATCGCCTGCCCGTCCGCATCTCCGGCGGCGGCGGCCTTGCGCCACCACAAGAGAGCCCGGGCGCTGTCGCGCTCAACACCGAGCGCCTCGTGATGGAGATTGCCGAGCCGCGTCATCGAGGCGGCCACGCCCTGCGCCGCGGCCTGTTCGGCAAGCAGGCGCGCCTGCGGATAATCGCCCTGCTCGGCCAGCATCCAGGACAGCATGTCCTGCGCCTGTGCATCGCCCTGCCCGGCCGCCAGCCGGTAGAGCCGCATCGCCTCCTCGTCGTCCTGCCCTACTCCTTCGCCCCGGAAATACAGCGTCGCGAGATTGCGTTGGCCGACCGCGTCGCCGGCTGCGGCCGACAGCTTCAGCCAACGCGCGGCGAGTTCGGCACTTTCCTCCACGCCATCGCCGCCCATGAAGCAGGCCGCGATATTGTTTTGCGCCCGCGCATTGCCCGCTCGCGCCATCGGCTCCCAGATCGCCAGCGCCGTGGCATAGTCGCCGCTGCGGGCAGCGGCGAGCGCCGTGGCCATGGCGTCATGGCCGGATGGTTGGCGGCGGAACCGGTCAAACCAGCCCATCGTCCTGCCCCCTGCCCAATTCATCGGCAAGGCTGCCGAGATTGGTGATGAAGCCTGCCTCATCCTCAAGGCAGCGCAGGTCGAGAACAAGTGTGCCGTCGGCGATGCGGCCGATGACGGGAACCGGCAGGCGACGCAGGGCCGCGGCCAATCGCTCCAGCGCCGCGCCGCTGCCATTCGTGGCGCTGATTGCTAGGCCGGCCGAGATCAGCGTGTCGAGCGGCAGGGTGCCGGAGCCGATCTGGCTGGCGCAGTCGGCCGCCGAAACGCGATAGGCCGGGGCAAGAGCCGCTACCATGGCCGGTTGCAGGCGCCGGGCAAGCGCGGCGATCTCGTCGCGGCTGCGGGTCAGCAGGCGCAAGGTCGGCAATCGTTCCGCCAGCCGGTCGGGGTCGCGGTAGAGCTTGAGCGTCGCTTCGAGCGCCGCCATGCGCAGCTTGTCGACGCGCAGCGCCCGCTTCATCGGATTGCGGTTGATGGCGGCGATCAGGTGTCTGCGGCCGACGATGAAGCCGGCCTGCGGACCGCCCAGCAATTTGTCGCCCGAGAAAGTGACCAGATCGGCGCCTTCCGCCACCGCCTCGCGCACGGTCGGCTCGCGCCTGATGTCCCAGCGCGCCAGATCGACCAGCGTGCCGGAGCCGAGGTCGTTGACCAGCGGCACGCCTGCCGCGCCGGCGAGCTTTGCCAGAACCGTTGCCGGGACCGCGCTGGTAAAGCCCTGGATGCGGTAGTTGGAAGTGTGAACCTTCAGCACGAGGGACACCCCCTCCCCTTCCAGCGCGGTGCGATAGTCCTTCTCGTGCGTGCGGTTGGTGGTGCCGACCTCGATCAGGCGCGCGCCTGCCTGCGCCATGATGTCGGGCATGCGGAAGGCGCCGCCGATCTCGACCAGTTCGCCGCGCGACACGATCGCGCCGCCGCCGTGACCGGCCAGCGTGTTGAGGGTGAGCAGAACCGCAGCCGCATTGTTGTTGACGACGGTGGCGCCCTCGGCGCCCGTCAGCTCGCAGATCAGGGCGCGCAGATGGTCGTCGCGCTCGCCGCGCTTGCCGGCCTCGAGATCGTATTCCAGCGCCACCGGCGCGCGCATGGCTGCGACCGCGGCTTCGATCGCTGTCTCGGCAAGCAGCGCGCGACCGAGATTGGTGTGCAGCACTGTACCGGTGAGGTTGAAGACCGGCCGCAGGGAACTGGCCGAAGCGGCCTCGAGTTCGGCAAACGCGAGCGTGGCTATTGCCTCGGCATCGCGCAACGGACTGCCCTGCCGTGCAGCCATGCGTTCGTTGTCCAGTAACTGGCGGATGCCGGCTGTGGTCTGCTCATGGCCGAAGCGCTCCACCGCCGCCTGTCCCGCCGGAGAGCGCAGCACGGCATCGACGGAGGGAATGGCGCGGAAGCTCTCGTTCATGGGGTGCCTAATATCCAAGCAGGAACGGGTTGAACGCGCCGCGCCGATATTTGGTTTCACGCAGCAGGAGGTCGAGGCCGAGGCTGCCCACATCGTCGGCAAAGGGGTCGAGCGACACGTCCTTCTGCTGGTTGAAAATCTTCACGTAGCAGCCGCATTCGTCGCAGGTCTCGGCCTTGATGGTGCCGGGTCCGTCCTCGATCTCCTGATAGCGGATACCCTTGGTCGAGGAGCAGATGGCGCATTTGATGCGCACATGGTGCCACAGCGTGCCGCACAGCGCGCAGGAGCAGAAGCGGGCGCCGCCGGCCTGCGGCCAGCCGACGATGATCGAAGAGACCGGCGGCCCGCCGCAGGCGGGACACGCCCCGTCGCCGACCGATTGCAGCCGGCGTTCCGGCAGAAGGGCGGCGGCGCGGGAGAAATGGAGCTGGAGCGCGGCCGCCACATAGGCATGTCCGGCCATGGAGTCGACCGGCACGGAATCGGCCATCAGGTCAGAGACCATAGCGTCCAGCCCTGTCTCGTCCGAAGCGCGGACGTCCGCCAGCGCCTTTGCGGCCGCAACGGGCTTTTCCACCACCTCCAGCGCTCCGAAGAGCCTGTCGGCCAGCAAGCGGAAGCCGGCATCCGGCCGGAAGGCGTTGCGGTCGAGCGGCGGCATGGCGTGCTCGAGCGCGCGTTCCAGCTTTGCCTCGTCCAGCGGCAGCGCTGGCGGCAGTTGCCCGCCCAGCGCCTGCTGGGCTTCCGCGATGCCGGCCAGGAAGCCGAGATAGGGACCGATGCCGTCAGGGCCGGAAAGCTGATGGAAGCGGCGGGCGCGGCGTTCGAAGAGGCGGACTGGGTCCGGCACGCGGGCAAAGGGCGGCGTCTTGACCTCGCCGATCGCCGTCATGTCTCCTGAAACGGGAATTCTGCGAGGCATGCATTCCTCCACGAACCGCACCGGCCACGCGGCATTCTAATCATTGCAGGGCAAATGATCGCCCCATTTAAAGTGCCGCCGCCTTGCGGCGGCGGCGCGGCTGCTCATACCTACCTTTTGCCGGCAGGTCTTTTTGCGGCAGGCGTCTTGTCGTCACGTTTGCCGTAGGCGGCAAGCGCGCGCAGCCATTTGCGGTGATGGCGCCAGGCCCAGCCGCCACTGACATTGCCGCGTGTCATGGCCCGCAAGGTGTCCGCGACCCAGAACGCGGCATAGACATGGATGATCCACACGCAGATGATGGCAATGGCGGCCATGGAATGCACCAGCACCGCCACCCGCGCCTGCGGGATCGTCAGATATTGCGCGAAATAGCGCTGCCAGATCATCAGCCCGGTGGCGATGAGGATGACGATCAGCACCGACATCGCCCAGAACACGAATTTCTGGCCGGCATTGTATTTGCCGACCTCGGGCAGCTTCTCCTCGTCGCCTTTCAGGACGTCGCCAATATGCGCCGCCCACTGCGCGTCATCGCGCCGCGGCAGGTTCAGCCGGAAGAAGCGAATGAACAGGCCGGTGAAGGAGAAGAACAGGACGACGCCGATCCACGGATGGATGGCGCGGGTCCATTGTCCGCCACCGAACAGGGCGGTGAGCCAGAACAGCGACGGATGGAACAGCGCCAACCCCGACAGGGCCAGCAGGATCAGGCAGATCGCCGTGACCCAGTGGTTGAGGCGCGCCCATCTGGTATAGCGGTCGACCACGACCTCCCGCCCCACATAGAGGCGGTCGCCGCTGTCGATCTCATCCTTGCTTACCGCAGGGGCATTGTGGCCACGCAGGGTGCTGTCGGTCATGAGAGCGGCTCCTTGCCGGGGTCGAGCGGTTCCGCACCCGGTGCATTTTCCGCCAGCCGGCGAGCCTGCTCGTCATCCTCGACAGTGACCCGGTTGCGGCCCGAGACGGCCATGTGCAGCATGCCGGCAACGGCCGCGAGGCCCATGACGGCGAAACCGGCATATCTGGTGACGCCCTTCCACGCCTCGACGACCGGCGAAATGCGCGGATTGTCCGGCAGGTTGGCATAGATCGACGGCTTGTCGGCATGATGGAGCACATACATGACATGGGTGCCGCCGACGCCTTCCGGATCGTAGAGGCCGGCCTTGTCGTAACCGCGCGATTTCAGGTCCTCGATGCGCTCGGCCGCATGCGCCTTCATCTCCTCCTTGGTGCCGAAGACGATGGCCTTGGTGGGGCAAGCCTTGGCACAGGCCGGCCCCTGCCCCACCGCGATGCGGTCGGAGCACAGCGTGCATTTGTAGGCGCGGTTGTCGACTTTGGAGATGCGCGGAATGTCGAAGGGGCAACCCTTCACGCAATAGCCGCAGCCGATGCAGTTCTCGTGGATGAAATCGACGACGCCGTTGGAATATTGCACGATGGCGCCGGGCGCCGGACAGGCTTTCAGGCAGCCGGGATCTGCGCAATGCATGCAGCCGTCCTTGCGGATCAGCCATTCGAGATTCTCGGTCTCCGGGTTCACCCATTCGGTGAAGCGCATCAGCGTGAAGGTGTCCGGCGTCAGGTCGTGCGGATTGTCGTAGACGCCGGTGTTGAACCCGACCTCCTCATGCAGGTCGTTCCATTCGAGGCAGGCCGACTGGCAGGCCTTGCAGCCAATGCATTTCGACACGTCGATGAGCTTGGCGACCGGCTCGAGCTGGCGCGTCGGCTCGGGCACGCTCGAAGCGGAGCGCCTTATGTAGTCCTGCGGCCCCATCTGCATCTCGACATCCGGCGCGACGGGCGGATTGACGTTGATTGTCATTGCATCATCCTCCCTATGCCGTGGCCGGTCCGTCGGACGGCTCGATGTTGACGAGGAACGCCTTGAACTCCGGCGTTTCGATATTCGCGTCGCCCACGAAAGGGGTCAGCGAATTCGGGCCGAAGCCGTTGCGCGCCTTGCCGGTGAAGCCCCAATGCAGCGGGATGCCGACGATGTGCACCGGCTTGCCGTCGCAGATCAGCGGCTGGATGCGCTTGGTCACCACCGCCTTGGCGTGAACGGAGCCGCGCTTGTTCCACACCCGGCACCAGCCGCCCTTGGTGATGCCCTTCTCCGCCGCAAGCTCCTCCGAGATCTCGACGAAGAATTCCGGCTGCAGGACGGCATTCACCCACACATGCTTGGTCCAGTAGTGGAAATGCTCGGTGAGCCGGTAGGAGGTCGCCGCATAGGGAAACTCCTCCGCATCGCCAAAGGTCTCGGTGTCGCTGGCGAAAACCCGGGCAACCGGATTGCCGCGCACGGCGGGCGCCACCACGTTGACCACCGGCGATTCGAAGGGCTCGTAATGCGCCGGGAACGGCCCGTCGCGCAGCAGGCCCCGGGCGAACAGCCGCGACTGGCCTTCCGGGTTCATGATGAACGGCCCGACATCGCGCGGGTTGGAGGCCGGTGGAATGTCCGGCACGTCGTATCCGGCCCACTTCTCCCCGTCCCACTCGATCAGCTTGCGGGTGGGGTCCCACGCCTTGCCGTCAAGGTCGGCCGAGGCGCGGTTGTAGAGGATGCGCCGGTTGGCCGGCCACGAGAAGGCCCAGTTGGAATAGGCGCCGGTCTCGTCGGGATCGGTGTTGTCCCGCCGCGCCATCATGTTGCCGGCCTCGGTGAAGCAGCCGGAATAGATCCAGCAGCCGCAGGCCGTGGAGCCATCGTCGCGCAGGGCGGCGAAGCCCGGCACTTGCTTGCCGGCTTCCAGCGTCACCTTGGTCGGGTCGTTCGGATCGACCAGATCGGTGATGGCATAGCCGTTCATCTCCTTGGCCAGTTCGGCCGGATGCGGATTGCCGGGGTCCTCATAAGGCCAGTGAAGGTTCAGGATCGGGTCCGGGAACGGACCCCCCTCCTCCTCATAGAGTTTCTTCACCCGCAGCCAGAGCTGCGCTATGATCCAGGTGTCGTGTTTGGCCTCGCCCGGCAGATTCTGCGCCGGCCAGTGCCATTGCAACCAGCGGCCGGAATTGACCAGCGCGCCCTCGTCCTCGGCGAAGCAGCTCGACGGGAGCTGATAAACCTCGGTCTGGATCGAAGCAGGGTCGACGTCGTTGAAAGCGCCGTGGTTTTCCCAGAAGCGGGCCGTCTCGGTCTCCAGCGGGTCCATGATCACCAGATAGGTGAGCTTGGACAGGGCCCGCGTGATCTTGCCGCGATCCGGGAAGGCGAGCAGCGGGTTGAAGCCCTGGCAGAAATAGCCAAACATCTGCCCCTGATCCATCATCTCGAAGGCGCGCAGCACGTCATAGGCCGGCAGGTCGAGCTTCGGCAGATAGTCATAGGCGAAGTCGTTTTCCGGCGTGGCCGCCCTCCCCCACATCGATTTCATGAAGGAGACGAAGAACTTCGGATAATTCTGCCAGTAGCTGATCTGGTTCGGACGAAGCGGCTTGAAGCCCCTCGAACTGATATAGGTGGGGTAGTCGACCTCCCGTTCGGTGGGAATGTTGAGATAGCCGGGGATCAGGTTCGACATCAGGCCGATGTCGGTGAGCCCCTGGATGTTGGAATGCCCGCGCAACGCATTCATGCCGCCGCCGCGCACGCCGATATTGCCGAGGATGAGCTGCAGCATCGCCATGGAGCGGATGTTCTGCGAACCCTTGGAATGCTGCGTCCAGCCCAGCGCATACATCGACGTCATCGTTTTGGTGGGCGATGAGCATTCCGCGATCATCTCGGCGACCTTGAGGAATTTCTCCTTCGGCGTGCCGCAGATGCGCTCTACCATCTCGGGCGTGTAGGTCGAGACATGGGCCTTCAACAGGTTCCACACGCAGCGCGGGTTCTGCAATGTCTCGTCGGTGACGGCATAGCCGTCGTCGCCGATCACATAATCCCAGGTCTGGCGGTCGTATTCGCGCTTTTCCGGGTCGTAGCCGGTGAACAGCCCGTCCTGATAGGCGAAGCCGTCCTTCACGATATAGGAGGCGTTGGTGAAGGCGCGCACATAATCCCACTGCACCTTGTCGTTCTGGATGCAGTAGTTGATGACGCCGAGCAGGAAGGCGATGTCGGTGCCCTGTCGGATCGGTGCGTAGAAGTCCGACACCGAGGCCGAGCGCGTGTAGCGCGGATCGACCACGATCAGCTTGGCGCCGCGGTTGGCCTTCGCCTCCGTCACCCATTTGAAGCCGCAAGGATGCGCTTCGGCGGCATTGCCGCCCATGATCACCACCAAATCCGTGTTACGGATATCCGTCCACGAATTCGTCATTGCACCGCGACCGAAAGTTGGGCCCAGACTGGACACCGTGGGGCCGTGTCAGACCCTCGCCTGATTGTCGAAGGCGACGATACCCGTCGAGCGCACCGCCTTGTAGGTCAGGAACGCCGTCTCGTTGGTCGTCGCCGAGGCCGCGAGGAAGCCCGTGGTCGTCCAGCGATTGACCGGCACGCCATCCTTGTTGCGCTCGATGAAGTTGGCGTCGCGGTCCTTCTTCATATGCCGCGCGATGCCGTCCAGCGCCTCTTCCCAAGAGATTTCCTCGAACCGGTCGGAGCCGGCCCTGCGCACCTTCGGCGTCATCAGCCGCGTGTCGGCCTTGATGAAATCGAGCAGCGCCGCGCCCTTGGGGCACAAGGTGCCGCGATTGGTCGGGTGATCGACATCGCCCTCCAGATGCATGGCCTTGGCGGTGCCCTGGGCCAGGTCGCCCTTGGAATAGATGATGATGCCGCAGGCGACGGAGCAGTAAGGACAGGTGTTGCGGGTTTCCGTCGTACCGGCGAGCTTGTAGGGCCTCAGCCCCTCGACGAATGCGGCCTCAGCTTCCCCGAAGCCGAACGCGCCAAGCGTCGTCAATGCAACGCCTGCCCCGGCCCCTTTCAGGAAATTGCGCCGTGAGATTTCCATGTTCATGGGAGACCTCCTGTATGGCGATACGATCGATCCTGACCAACCGTCTGAAAGGATGCTACCCTTGGTGCGGCAGTCTGTCAAAGTACATAAAGTGGAGTTTTATAGTCATATATATTCGAGGACTGTCTTCATCTAAGATGGCCCGTAGATGATTATTGCAGTTCATTCATCCGGCAAGGGAGGCTTACATGGATTTGCCAGTCGAAAAACTGCGGCTAACCAGTCTGGCCCATGGCGGCGGCTGCGGTTGCAAGCTCGCTCCCTCGGTCCTGCAAGACCTGCTGAGCGAGATGCCGCAGGCCGGCCCCTACGCCCCGTTGCTGGTCGGCACCGACACGGCCGACGATGCGGCAGTGTGGGACCTCGACGGCAAGACCTCGGTGATCGCCACCACGGATTTCTTCATGCCCATGGTCGATGACCCGGCCACGTTCGGGCGGATCGCGGCCACCAACGCCATCTCCGATATCTATGCCATGGGCGGCACGCCGATCTTTGCGCTGGCCATCGTCGGCATGCCGATCGACAAGATGGACCCGGCCGACATCCGCCAGATTCTGGCCGGCGGCGCCGCGATCTGTGCCGAGGCAGGCATTCCGGTGGCCGGCGGCCATTCCATCGACTGCCCGGAACCGGTCTATGGACTTGCCGTGATCGGCACCTGCCCGACTGCGCAGGTGCGGCGCAACTCCGCCGCCCGTCCCGGCGACCGCGTGATCCTGACCAAGGGCATCGGCATCGGCATCTATTCCGCCGCCATCAAGAAGCAGGCGCTGCCACAGGATGCCTATGCGGAGATGGTCGCTTCCACGACCCTGCTCAACCGGATCGGTGCGGAACTAGGCAAGGACGATGCCGTGCACGCGATGACCGACGTGACCGGCTTCGGCATACTGGGTCATGGCCTCGAAATGGCACGCGGCTCCGGCCACACCGTCAGGCTCGACCACGGCGCCCTCCCCTTCCTGTCGCAGGCCGAGCGACTGGCCGGCCGAGGCTTCGTTACCGGCGCCTCGCACCGGAACTGGAAGAGCTATGGGCATGAGGTGATCCTGCCCGACATCTTTCCCGACTGGCGCCGGCACCTGCTGACCGATCCCCAGACCTCGGGCGGACTCCTCATCGCGGTCGACGCATCCTCAGCCCAGCGGCTCGCCGAGCAGATAAGGATGGCCGGCTATCCGCGCACGGCCGTTATCGGGACGGTGGAACAAGGCCCCGCCCGGATCGTCGTCGAGGTGTAGCAACGAAATCGCCGTTGATGTGTTGTCCTCCATTCCAGATGTGGAGGACCATATGAACCGCTTTCTTCAAGGCACTTCATTGGCCGGCGCCGTTTTGCTCACCGCCTCGCTGGCCATCGCCCAACCGGCGGCATCGGATACCGAAGCCGGCAAGGCGGGCACGCCGCGCGGCGACTGCGTCGATCTGTCGGACGGGCCACGCACAGGTTCGACCGAAGAGATGGATGCGGCATTGACCCAAGACGGCAAGACCGCCGCATCCGGCCAGGACGGCGCCACGCAATCTGGCTCCGAGACCGAGCCCGCCGCGGGTGCGGATTCAGGAACCAAGCCGGGCGGCGCCGGCTCCAGCGGCTGGACGGGCGGAACCGGCGGCTCCGACATCGGCACCAGCCAGACCGAGGAACTGGACAGCTCGCCACAGCAGGATCACCCAGCCGTGGCGTCAGGGCTCGATCCGATCAGCGGCGAAACCGCCGCCACCGGCCCACAAGCGCCTGCAAAACCTGATGCCACGCCCACCGACGGCACCGACAAGCAGGCCGCCGCGGACTGCTGAGCAGCCGGCAGGCTGCGAACAAACGGTATTGTCTGACGCCGGACGAATGCGGTCAAAGAAATCAAGCTGCAACTGCGGGGCGTCTTCGCCAGAAGGCCGCAGCCTTAGCTTACCGACGCAAATCGATTCGGTATGTGAATATTTGAAACGTCGAAATCGTCGGCGTTTATACTATTCTAGCGCCGAGAATCACCGAAGAGCGCCACCGTTCAATCCTGAAATGCTCAGTCGGCAGGAGAGGGAGCGGAAGATCTTGTCAGCCGACAAAATCCGTACTTTCTCCATATTTTTCAATTAGTTATGGCAAATTATTGCAGTTTTTATCCTTTTCGACGCCTTGCAGCGGTTAGTTTTTCGTTAACTTAAAACATCTTGCTGGAAGATCCGAATCGGGCATAATCACGGTTGATTGGAAAAACATCTTCAAAAATCGTTATTAGGGGATGCAGCCCGAATGAACGTGAGTTCGCCTCGACCCGTCAGAGAGCCGTTGCATTTCGAGAAGCATATTCTCGAGCAAGGCGACCAGATCTCGCAGAAGCTGCATCTTCTTAGTTTGCAGCGCTTTCCGCCGTTTGCCAAGAAGGACCTGCGCTCTTTCAGCCTGGCCGAGGTCGCGACCTATCTCGGCGTCTCGCAAAGCCACCTGAAGAAGCTGCACCTTGAAGGCAAAGGCCCGGTGCCGGAGACCTCTTCATCAGGGCGGCGCTCCTATACGGCGCAACAGATGCTGGAACTGCGCCAGTATCTCGACCAATATGGGCGGTCGGAAGCGCGCATGTATGTGCCGCATCGCCGGCCCGGCGAAAAGCTGCAGGTCCTGGCCGTAGTCAATTTCAAGGGCGGCTCCGGCAAGACGACCACGGCTGCCCACCTGGCGCAATATCTCGCGCTGACCGGGCACCGGGTGCTTGCGGTCGACCTCGACCCGCAGGCCTCGATGTCTTCCCTTCACGGGTTCCAGCCCGAGCTGGACCGGATCAAGTCTCTCTACGATGCCATCCGCTATGACGACGAGAAGGTGCCGCTGTCGGATATCATCCATACGACCAATTTTCCCGGTCTCGACATCGTACCGGCCAATCTGGAGCTGCAGGAATTCGAGTATGACACGCCGCTGGCCATGGCGGACCGCAGTTCCAATGCCGGCAAGGCCTTTTTCACCCGTATCGCCACAGCGCTCGACGAGGTGGAAAGCCGCTACGATATCGTCATCATCGATTGCCCCCCGCAGCTCGGCTACCTGACCATCGCAGCGCTGACGGCGGCAACCTCCGTGCTCATCACCATTCACCCGCAGATGCTGGATGTGATGTCCATGGGCCAGTTCCTGCTCATGCTCGGCAACATACTGGAGCCGATCCGCAGCGCCGGCGCTGCCGTCAATCTCGAATGGTATCGTTACCTGATCACCCGATACGAGCCGACGGATCAGCCCCAGGCCCAGATGGTCGCGTTTCTCCAGACGCTGTTCGGCGAATTCATCCTCAAGAACCAGATGCTCAAGTCCACCGCCGTGTCGGATGCCGGCATCACCAAGCAGACGCTCTACGAGGTGGAAAAGAACACCATGACGCGCTCGACCTATGAACGGGCGATGGAGGCGCTGGACGCTGTCAACGGGGAGATCGCCGGCCTTATCCACGGAGCTTGGGGACGATGATCTTGTCAGCTGACAAAATCGGAAGTTTGGCATGTTCTTTCAACAAATTAGCCGAGAGCAGGAGTGATTAGATGGCACGCAAGAACCTGTTGTCCGGTCTTGTCGAGGCCGGGGATATGGAGCAGGCCGTTCCCAGCAATGCAGCCTACCCCGTGCGGGGTGCCTCCAAATCCATGATTCGTTCGGTCGGTGAACTGGCCAGGCAGGCGGATGCCTATCTGGAAGGCGAGCAGGTCGTGGATCTCGATCCGGGTCTTATCGACGGTTCTTTCGTGGCCGACCGTCTCGCCGATGATGATCAGGAGCACTACCGGGAGCTGCTGGAGGCCGTCCGGGAAAACGGCCAGAATTCGCCCATACTGGTGCGCCCGCATCCCGAGCGGGACGGCCGCTACATGATCGTATTCGGCCATCGCCGGGTACGGGTTGCCCGCGAGCTTGGTCGGAAGGTGAGGGCGGTCGTCAAGGCTATCGATGACAAAGCGCATGTCATCGCCCAGGGGCAGGAAAATTCCGCCCGCGCAAATCTGAGCTTCATCGAAAAGGCCGCCTTTGCCGGGCGCCTCGAGAACCTCGGCTATGGCCGCGATGTCATCTGCTCGGCCCTGGCGTCGAACGAAGCGGCGGTGTCGAAGATGATCTCGGTGGTCAACCGGATTCCCGAGGCGATCGTGCAGGCAATCGGTCCGGCGCCTTCCATCGGCCGTGAAAGATGGGTGGAATTGTCGCTGGTGGTGCCACGGCGTCCGGAACTGGTCACCGAAACCGTTGCAGAGGCCGATTTCAGCGAACTCGACAGCAATTCGCGCTTCGAGAAGCTGCTGGCGGCACTGACCGTCAAGGGCAAGACGGTGCGCAAGACGATCGCGGAACCGGCGCTGTCATGGGCCGCAAGGGACAAGTCGGTCACCGCCAGCCTCAAACAATCGGGCAGGACGGCCACGCTCGCTCTTGGAGCGGCCGATGGACCACGTTTTGCCCATTGGATTTCGAGCAATCTGAACGATCTCTACGAGGCGTTCAGGGCATCGGAGAAAACCGAATAGGAGACTGAAACAGCAAAAGAAAAAGGCCCCCGAACGTCACCGTTGCGGAAGCCCTTCTCGTATCTGGACAATCCGAGAGTCGCATTTCCGCGAATCACTGTCAAGAGTTTACGGCGCCGATTCGGCGAGCAGATTTCTTTTGCCTGATTGAAGGTGGAAGGAAATGCAGACGCATATTGCAGCGACGCCTTTCGGGCGGCGGCCGATGTCGCTTGTCCTGCTGGCAACGCAAAGAGAAACAACCGGGCTTCCGGAAGGCAAAACCGTCGACAAGTGGCAGGTCTACAGGGACCTTTGTGAAGGCAAATCCGTCGTCGGTGTCAGGGATCGCGCACTGGCCATCCTGGCGGCCTTGCTGTCGTTCTACCCCAGCGACCAACTGTCGGCGGAAAACGGCCTGGTCGTGTTTCCCTCGAACCGGCAGCTTGCATTTCGGGCCCATGGCATGTCGGAAGTCACCTTAAGGCGCCATCTGGCCGCGCTTGTCGAAGGCGGCATCATCATTCGCCGCGACAGCCCCAACGGCAAGCGCTATGCGCGCAAGGGCAGGCACGGACATCTGGAGGAGGCGTTCGGCTTTTCGCTCGCCCCACTGCTGGCCCGCGCCGACGAGTTTGCCAGGGCGGCCGAAACCGTACGGGCTGAAAGCCGTGCACTGAAACGGATGCGAGAGCAAGCCACCCTGCATCGTCGGGATATCGGCAAACTCATCCAGGCCGCGCTCGAAGAAAACATCCCCGGGGATTGGAACGGCTTGTGGACGCGCTTCCGTATCGTTGTGGAAACCATTCCGCGACGGGCATCGGCAGCTGAATTGGAGCAGATCGTAGAGGCGTTGATAACGATCAGGGATGATATCGACAAGTTGTTGGAAACGCACATGAATGTTCAATCAATGAACGGCAATGACTCTCGAATTGATCGGCACCACTCTAATACACATACCAACTCCTATCTTGAATCTGATTCTGCACAGGAAAACCACTGGCCGGCAGTTGAACCAAAACCTGTCCCGCCAAACCAGCCGACAGCCTATCCTCTGGCCTTCGTGTTGAGAGCCTGCCCCGATATCATCGATTACGCCGTTCACGGCATCGGCGATTGGCGCGAATTCACGGTCACAGCGGCTCAAATACGCGGATATCTTGGCATTTCGCCCTCAGCCTATGCCGAAGCCCTCGAAACGCTGGGCCAAGAGAATACCGCTATTGTCATCGCCTGCATTCTCCAGCGTGTTCAGCACATCAACTCCGCTGGCGGCTATCTGCGCGCCCTGACTGAAAAAGCACGGGATGGCACGTTCTCCGTCGGCCCCATGCTGATGGCGGCGCTGAAAACCAACCCCACACCGTTGAAAATGGCCGGATAAGCCCAAAAAAGGCCTGTCTGGCCAGCAGAAAGCGACTTGACCGTAATCTGAGATGCGAACGTAACGGCCCTGAAAAAAAACTTCTGCAGGCGGCCGAAACGGGGGAGGGGATATGCCTGATCCTAAAGTCCCGCAGCCTTTGTGAGATTAATGCGGAAGCGATCACGACGGCGCTGGTATTTGCGGGTCATCTCGGCAGAAGCATGGCCGAGCTGCTTTTGCACGTGGCGTTCCTCGACCTCGGCCGAAGACGCGAGGCCTGCACGCAAGGAATGGCCGGAAAACAGGGCGGCGCGATCGGCTTCGGGCAGGTCAGCGCGCACCCCGGCGGCGAGTGCGGTCCGCTTGACCAGACGCGCGATTTCACGGTCTGCAAGGCGTTCGGGCCCGACCTTCTTCCCTTGGCCCGTGACACGTCGAAACAGCGGTCCATGGGCGATCCGGGCGAATTTCAGCCAGGTTTCGAGCGCCACCACCGGGCAGGTCGCATCGGAAGAGCCGCGCCCGATCTCGACCTCGCGCCAGCCGGTTTTGCCGCGCAACATGACGAGCAGACCGCCTGGAAGGACTTCAACCCAACCCCGACCGTCCTCGGTCTGGTTACGACCGCAGTCGAGGCCTGTAATCTCGGAGCGGCGCAGCCCCCCGGCAAAGCCGATAAGGAGCATGGCGCGGTCGCGCAGGCCGCGTAAACTCCCTCTTTCGAGGGTTTCCAGCATAGCGATGAGTTCGTCAGGGCCCAGCGCTTCCTTTTGGCGCGGCGGGGCCGCATGGCGATTGCGGATACCAGCCATGACAGTGGCGATGGCACGATCCTTGCGGTCGAGAGCGAGCCCGCGCTGGGCGTAGTTCCAGACAAGCGCCGAAAGTCGCCGTTCGATGGTGGAAACGGCATGGGGTTTCGCGCCGGTTTTCTTGCCGCGGGCGCCGCGATAGGCGGAGCGATCGGAGCTCGCCTCGGTCGTTCCGGCGGCAAGCGCGGTGATATAGAGGCCAACAACCTGCGGATCAGGGGGCAGGGGAGTAAGACCCTGGCGGCCGCACCAGGCGGTAAAATGGGCCCAGTCGGCGCTGTAGGCGCGGCGCGTATTGGGCGCACTGGCCGCCTCGACATAGGTGCGCGCCCGCCTTGCCAGGCCCTGCAGATGACCCGGCAGAGCCGTTGCCGTATCCGGAGCGACCAGCGGGGCAGGGCCCTTGGCGTCGTCCGCGCGATCCTGCGTGTGAGGCCTGTCCTCGTCGCCCCCACTCGCTTGATCTTTGCGTGTCGCATCGTCGCCCCGGCTGGTCGGAACCATCTCCATGACCACCTCGACGATGTCGGGCAGATCTGCGGATGGATCGTCGTTCCGCGTTTCAGGATCTGTATTCATGGTGTTTCGTCGCCCGGTTCCGATCCGCTTGAAACTCAATCGCTTTTCCTGGATAGCACACAGGCGTGATTTGCACGATATGGCGAAGTGCTTCGTGAAACAGGGTGCATGCGGCGGTGGCCCAACTGCCGCTGCGGCCGCGTCATTTCGGGCGCTGCCGGACGTGTTTTCCGTCATCAACACGGATTGCGCCAAGCGGCTGAAACGCCGCTGGATAAGCCTTTCGGCAGCTGTTGGCTGAACGCTAGGGTAAGATTGACGCGAACTGAATCCCCTGAGAAGCTGTTATTTGTTGGCCATCTCGGCGCTGATTTGCCTTGCAGCATGAACCGTAACGGCTGGAAGGGGAGGGGCCTCGGGGGTGGGCGGACGCAGGGCCGATCGCCGACGCGGGCCAGACCGGCGGGCTTTCGGGCGGTCCGTGAGAGCGTGCAGACCGGTGCCGGGCAGGGATTTCGACCCTTTGCGCCGCGACAGCGCCGGTTTCGACCCCGAGGGCCATCAACGACCGATAAGGCAACATTATCGGGCATGACAGGCGCGGGACGGGGTGTGCGGTTTCTGGCCAGTCAATCGGGAAACCGCACGCCCTAAGCTTCCCTCCTGTCGATTGCCCTCCTACGTGTTCATACCGTGAGTTGAGCGTGCAACTTCGCCCGCAGGCTCAAGACCCTCAAGGGTCTCACACCCTACCGAGTTCATCTGCAAGGCGTGGGCCTCACAACCGGAACGTTTCAAACTCAATCCGCTCCAGCAAATGCCGAGACTAAACATCTAGCCTTGCATGGTGGCCGCATCCGGGTGAACCGCGTCCGGTGAAAGATCTCGTCATCAGATTGACAATTGTTATCAATTAGCAATACTGACTGCCATGGAGGGCTCCGATGGCACTGGAAAAGCTCAGCCTCGTGGATCGCGCGGTGCAGCAATTGCGCCGGAAGATCGTCAGCGCGGAGCTCGCTCCCGGTCAGCGCCTGACCGAGCAGGACCTGTCGGACGAAATGCAGATCGCCCGTGGAACGACCCGGGCGGCGTTGGCTGCCCTGGTTTCCGAGAATTTGGTCGTCCGGCGGCCTTATGTCGGCTGGGCAGTGCAGTCCGTCGACAACGAACTGCTGCGTGAGCACTACGAGGTTCGGGGCGCCCTTGAGGAACTCGCCGCGCGCCTTCTGGCGGTGTCTCTTGACGAGAGCATGAGAGAAACGCTCGTCGCCGCCTATGACCGGCTGATCGAGGCCGAGGGCGGCCAGGAGACCGAGTGCCGCCTTCGAGCGGACCTGGGCTTTCATGCGAGCATGATCCGGGGCAGCGGCAACAGGCTTCTGATAAGGCAATACGAAAGCATCGCGGGTCAGACCGAGTGGCTTTATCGCTGGTCGGAGACCAACTGGCCGCGACGCATCAACCTGCTCGACTGGCACGAGCCCATCCTCAACGCGATTCTGGACGGAAACCCGGAAACCGCGGCCGCCGCCGTCAGAATCCATACGCAGCGCAGCCTGCGTGACGATGTGCACGATCTACAGAACAGACTCTCGCAATGATTTCTATGGAGGAGGAAATATGCCTATCGACATGTCTTCGCTGACCCGGCGTTCCTTTTTGGCTTCAAGCGCCGCGGCAGGGCTGCTTCTTCCTCTCGGCAGGGCGCGCGCTCAGGCGCCGCGCAGGGGCGGGGAACTCAGGCTCGCCATGGCTGGCGGCAGTTCCGACAATTCGCTCGACCCGAGGGCCTTTACCCAGCAGGTCCAGAGGGTGGTGGGTGTCGCGGTCTGCAACCAGCTCGTGGAAATCCTTCCTGACGGCACGCTGACGCCCGAGCTCGCGGAAAGCTGGGAAAGCAGCGACGCGAAGACCTGGATTCTCAGGATCCGCAAGGGCGTAACCTTCCACAACGGCAAGTCGCTCGACGCCAACGATGTCGTCTACTCGATCAACCTGCATCGCGGCGAAACGACGTCCGGTGCGAAGTCCCTGTTCGACGCCATCTCCGAGATCAAGGCGAATGGCCCCGACGAAGTCGTCGTGACGCTGGCAAGCCCGAACGCCGAGTTCATTCATACCTTCGCGGACTATCACGCGATGATCGTGCCGGCCGGCTTCGACGACTGGCAGAATCTCGTCGGCACGGGCGGGTACGTCCTCGAGAGCTTCCAGCCCGGGATTCGCGCGACGCTGAACCGCAACGGCAATTACTGGAAAACGGATCGCGCTCATGTCGAGCGGGCCACACTGACGGTGATGAACGATTCCACGGCGCGGCTTGCCGCCCTTCAAAGCGGTGCGGCGGACGTGATAAACCAGCTCGACCGCAAGGTATATTCCCTCGTCGAGCAGAACGAGGCGCTGCAGGTCGTGCGGTCTCCCGGAGCCGTACACTGGACCTTCATCTGCGCCTTCAACGCCGACCCGACGAAAACCAACGACGTCCGGCAGGCGCTGAAGTTCGGCTGCGATCGGCAGGCCATGCTGGACGTAGTCATGCGTGGGCTCGGCGCCCTCGGCAACGACCATCCCATCGCGCCGAACAACCTCTACTACAACGGCGCGCTGGAACAGCGTGTCTTCGACCCCGACCGGGCGAAATTTCATCTCAAGAAAACCGGTCTCGAAAGACTGTCCATCGAACTCTACACCTCGGACGCGGCCCTGCCGGAGGCTGTCAGCCTGTCGGAAATGTACCAGAGCAAGGCAGGAACGGCGGGGCTCGACCTCAAGGTGATCAAGCGCCCTGCCGACGGCTACTGGAGCGACACCTGGATGAAAAAGCCGTTCGCCGTGTCGAGTTGGCTCAACCGCCCGGTCGATCAGACTTTTTCCCTGATCTACGGAACCGGCTCCGCCTGGAACGAAAGCTATTGGTCCAACACCCGCTTCGACTCGCTTCTGGCCGAGGGAAAGGCCACCCTCGATTTCGACAAGCGCAAGGAAATCTATGGCGAACTGCAAGCGATCCTGAACGAAGAGGGGCCGAGCGTCATTCCGATCTTCGCCGATTTTCTGGACGCGAGATCCACCAGGGTCCGGGGTTTCGAACCGAGCGGCGTGTCGGATCTTTCCGGAGACCGTATCGTCGAGCGCGTCTGGCTCGAGGACTAGGATCAGGACGGTTGGGTGCCGGCCGGCGGTCGGTTCAGGCTGGGAGGATTTTCATGTCATTGGCGACGGCGTGGACCGACGTCGACCTGGATGCGCCGGGGCGGCAGGTCGGCGTTATACGTATCGAGCACTCGGTGCATCGCTCGGCCTATGGAACGATTCCTGTTCCGCTGGCGGTGTTCGCCAACGGGAAGGGGCCTACGCTTCTGTTGATGGCCGGTTCTCATGGCGATGAATACGAAGGGCAACTGGCTTTGACGCGCCTGATCGGCGAGATCGAACTGGAGCGCGTCAATGGGCGTATCCTGGTGCTGCCAGCGGCGAACCAGCCCGCCGTCGTCGCGGGGTCGCGCACGTCGCCGCTCGACGCAGGAAACCTGAACCGGTCGTTTGGCGGCAGCCATGCCGACACCCCAACCGGCAGGATTGCCGCCTTTCTTGCCGGGGAGTTGTTCGGCCGCTGCGATGCGGTCCTCGACCTGCACTCGGGAGGCAGCTCGCTGAGCCATCTGCCGTGCTCCTACGCCGACCTCGGCGCCGGCAAGGCGATGGCCCGCCGCACCTTTGCGGCCCTGGAGGCGATGAACGCGCCGCTTTCCTGGGCGCAGGCCGGCTGTCCGGACGGGCCCGTCGCCGGACGGGCGGTCCTGCAACGGGGCGCGATGCACCTTTCGGGAGAATTCGGCGGCGGCGGCCATCTCGATGCCGATGCGCTCGAAGTGACAGAGCGCTGCATCTACCGGCTGCTCGATCATCTGGGCATTTTGGAGATGGAGGACCGATGGCGCGCAGAAATTCCCACGCGCTTTGTCTCCAATGTTCAGGATGACTTCGTCTACGCCCCGAAGGACGGCGTCTTCGAGCCGCTGGCAAGACTGGGTGAGGTTGTCGAGGCAGGCCAGCTTGCGGGCTATCTGCATACGCCGGAATATCCGCTGGAGCCGCCCGTGGAATTGTGTTTCGCCAGCCGGGGCATTGTTTCCGTTATTCGTGCAATGGGCCGCTGCAGGAACGGCGATTGCCTGTTCCAGTTGCTGGGCGAGGTGGATCGCGCCGACATCCTGAAGTTGATCGAGACCATGACATGAACGATTTTCGCTCGGACAATACATGTTCGCCGGCCGCCCTCGTGCTCGAACGGCTTCAGGGCGTATTGACCAGAAGCAGGGCGCCCTATGCCGAAGACGAGATCACCGCAAGGACCCGGGACAGGCTGAGAGCCATCTTCGAATGCGAGTTGGAATTTTTCCCCGTCTTCACCGGAACGGCCGCGAATGCGCTGGCGATCGCCCAGCTTTCAGGGCGCTTCGGAGAGGTTATATGCCATCGCAGCTCTCATATTTTCGCCGACGAGTGCGGGGCGGTCGAGTTTCATGCCGGCGCCCGCCTTTGCCCCGTCGCGGGGCGGCAGGGCAAGGTGAGCCCGCAAACCATCCCGCCGCTACACGATAACGGCGACGTGCACCGCGGAAAGCCGACGGTGCTTTCGCTCAGCCAAAGCACGGAAACGGGGCTTGCCTATCGCAGCGGGGAGATCGCGCTCCTGTCGGAGAAGGCCAGGAGCGCGGGCCTACGCGTGCATATGGACGGCACCCGCTTTGCGAATGCCCTTGCCTTTACGGGCGCTGCGCCCGCCGATCTCAGTTGGCGTGCCGGAGTCGACGTATTGTGCCTGGGCGCCACGAAGGGAGGCGCTATCGGGGCGGAGGCGGTGATCTTCTTCCGATCGGCCGATGCCTGCGAGTTCCGCAGGATGATGAAGCGATCAGGCCATCTCGGCGCCCGGATGTGGTTCCTTTCCGCCCAGATCGATGCCTGGCTCGACGGTGATTTCTGGCTGCGATCAGCCGGTCACGCCAACGCCATGGCCGCTCTTCTCGACAGGACCCTGAGGGCCGGCGGCATCGACCCGCTTTATCCCGTGGAGGCGAACATGGTTTTCGTCGCGATGAGCCGCGCCCAAAGCGATCGCCTGGCGGGCGCAGGATTCGCGCATTATTTCATCGAGCAGCACGGTGAGCCCGATGCCGCTCGCATGGTGACCTCGCACGATACGACCTGGAGCGAGGTCGAAGCGCTCGCTGTCGCCGTTCGCGAATGCGTCTCGGATGGCTAGATCGTCGGACATTCTGACTGACTCGCAGAGGGTTTGTGCTCGGACATTTTCGTGATTCACTTTGGTTGGAGGTGATTTGCGATGACGAGGTCCTATTCGCTTGATCTTCGTGAGCGGGTTGCGGGGTTTGTGGAGGCTGGCGGATCGCGCCATGCGGTGGCAGCGCATTTCGGGGTGTCGGTGTCCTTCGTCGTGAAGCTGATGGCGGCGTTGCGCGCGACCGGCAGCCTTGAGGCGAAGCCGGAAGGTGGCTGGCGCTATTCCAAGCTCGACCCGCATCGTGCATTCCTGCTTGGTTGTGTGGCCGAGAAGGACGACATCACCATGCCGGAGCTTGCCGCCGAACTGGTTACGGCTGCAGGCGTCCAGGTGGCTCCCGCGTCGCTGTCACGTTGGCTGATCAGGAACGGCTACCGCTTCAAAAAACGTATGGCCCGCCCCGTCTGCAAGAGGGTTTTGAAGGCGGCGTGAGAGGTCTGCTCAAACGTATTCGGTCTCGCGAGACCTTGCTCGTGGCCAAGATGGATATCCGCGCGCCCCGATCCTCATAAAACGCCCGGCATCGAAGTGCCGTTTTTTGAACCAGGATTTCGGGACGCTGATCGACCGTCATGCCATCTTCTATTCTTCCCGCAGATTTGATGACCGTCTGCCTCCGTTGCAGCCGACAGCCGTATGCGCAGCAACGTCGCCGTGGATTTCGTGATCTCCGATGCGGACATGGAAGCGCTGAAAACGGCCGAGCGCATCAAGAACTATGGCGATGCCAGCCTGTTCCCGGTCTTCGGCGGGAAGTTGCAGGCCGATGGCACCTTGGTCGCCCGCAACTGAGCCTGAAAGGAATGGCGATGAACAAGAGAAGGTTCCTGGCGTTGACCGCCGCAGTGTCGCTCGTCGGCCTTGGCCTGGTGGGCGCGATCCAGGCGCAGACGCCGCGCTCCGACAATGCCCACCTGCGGAAGCTGAGCGGCGAGCAAGTCGTGTTCCGCATCGGTGACAAGGCGTTCACGGTCGATCTCTACGACAATCCGACAGCGGCCGACCTGCTTCCCCGCCTGCCGTTGATCGTGAAGGCCAACAATTACGCCGGATATGATGAAAAGGTCATCCGCCTGCCGGTCGCGCTCTCGATGGATGGTGCGCCCCCCGGCGACGATCCGCTGATCCCGGAAGTCGGCTACTACCAGCCCGGCCAATGGATCGCCCTCTACTATGGCCCCATCGGCTATTGGTCGGGAAAGGTGCCGCTCGGCAAGATCGATGCAAGCATCGAGGAGCTTCGTGCGATCCCCGACGACGCGCCGGTGACAATCGAAGCCGCCAAGTGATCGACCCATGATTTCTATGTCGAAACGTGGCAAGCGTTCATCGAACTGAGGGCTAGCGGGCGCGTCAAATCCATCGGGGGTTCTAATTTCACGACCTGCCATATCAACCGGCTTGTGCAGGAAACCGGCGTCGTGCCCGCCGTCAACCAGATGGAGGCCCGTCTGTTTTCCAGCAAAGGGCCTTCTGCATCGAGACGCGGCACACACAACGCTTCCTCTCGACACGGCCGAACAAGACCGACCGCAACGACGGATACGGCATCGCCACCATGATGCGCGTCGGTCACTTCAAACCCGTGCATGTAAAGAGCCGGGCATCTCAAATGGTGCGCTCGCTCTTGATCGGCCGCCGCCAGTTTATGTCCGCGATGCTGCAAACCGAGAATACGATCCACGGCCTGTTGCGGACGCAGAGGCTGAAGCTGGGTCAGGTCCATCGCTACAAATTCAGCGAGCGGGTTCCGCGCTAAGGATCGTCACCCGGAGGGCCGAGACCCTGCTGCGCCGAAGGCCATGCAGCGGCTCGAGGCGTCCAGCTTAGAGCCTGGCACTCCGCAGCTTCAGCGAAGAGGAGCGCGCTACCTACTATACGCGCTCTCGTATATTTACCATTTAGACGCCTTTGCGTATATCTCGTTCTTATGCGCATTCGCGTATATTGATATTCTATACGCTACCGCGTATATTCATCATCGGAGGCCACCATGAACGAACAGATCGCCCGCACAGAAAAGCAGCTAGGCGCTATCTTGCGCCGCGCGCGCAAGCAGGCGCGCCTGAGCCAGGGTACGCTCGGCGAACAAATTCACCTGCGGCAGGGCACGATCTCGCGCCTTGAAGCAGGGGAGCCCGCCGTGCAGCTGCGCACCCTGATGGAAGCCCTTTCAGCCCTCAACCTGGAACTGGTCGTTCGGCCGCGCAGCCAGGGTAGCGCCGCCGACATCGAGGACTTGTTCTGATGGCACGCAAGCGGGCGCATGTCCCTCTCAATGTCTTCCTGAACAGCCGCCATGTCGGCGTGCTGCGCCGCGAGGCCACAGGCGCAATCGACTTCCAGTACGGACGCGACTGGCTGGACTGGCGCGGCACATTCCCGGTGTCGCTGTCGCTGCCCCTGCGCGAAGACCGTTATATCGGCACCCCGGTCAACAATGTGTTCGACAACCTGCTGCCCGACAGCGACCCGATCCGCAAGCGCGTCGCCGAGCGCGTCGGTGCGGATGGCACAGACGCCTTCAGCCTGCTGACCGCTCTCGGCCAGGACTGCGTCGGCGCCCTGCAATTCCTGCCCGATGGTACTGATCCCGGTATCGCCGGCGCCACCGAAGGCAAACCCGTCAGCGACGACGACGTCGCCGACATCATCAGGAATCTGGCCGCCGCCCCGCTCGGCATGGGTGAGGACGAAGATTTTCGAATCTCGATTGCCGGAGCTCAGGAAAAAACAGCGCTGCTGCGCAAGAACGGCCAGTGGTTCAAACCCGTCGGCACCACCGCCACCACCCACATCCTCAAACCGCAGATCGGCCAGCTTCCCAACGGCATCGACCTCTCGGACAGTGTCGAGAACGAGTATCTCTGCCTGAAACTGCTGGAAGCTTTCGGCGTCCCCGCCGCAAATGTCGAGATCGCAGATTTCGGGGAACGCCGCACGCTGATCGTTGAACGTTTCGACCGCCTTTGGACAAAGGACGACAGGCTGCTGCGGCTGCCGCAGGAAGATATCTGCCAGGCTCTGTCGATCCCGCCCACCAGAAAATACCAGGCCGATGGCGGCCCCGGGATGCGCGAAATCATCAACCTGCTGAAAGGCAGCGACAAGCCCGATGCCGACATCGCGACATTTATGCGCGCCAGCATCCTGTTCTGGCTGCTGGGCGCGACCGACGGCCACGCGAAAAACTTCAGTATTTTCCTTGGCCCCGGCGGGCGCTTCCGCATGACGCCGCTCTACGATGTCCTGACCGCGCAGCCGAGTCTCGACGAAGGCCAAATCCCCCGCAAGAAATTCAAGCTTGCGATGTCGGTCGGCAAAACCCGCCACTACGCCATCCATGACATCGTACCCCGTCACTTCGTGCAGACAGCCGACCTCGCCGGTGTGGGCACTCCGGCGATGAAAGCGATCTTTGAAGACATCGCCGCGAACGCCGAACGGCAGGCGCAGGCCGCTATTGCGGCGCTGCCCAACGGCTTCCCCGACCAGCTCGTGACGTCGATCATGGCGGCCATCGGCCATCGCACCCGGCTCGTCGCCGATTCACTCTCGGGGGCGTCTCATGGTTGAGGCAAAGAAACATCCGCGCATTGCCATCCTTGGCTGGGGCTCGCTGTTGTGGGACAAGCGCCCCGATTTCGACGAGCAGCACGACGACTGGCAGTTTGACGGGCCTGTCTTGCCGCTGGAGTTCTGCCGCGTCTCATCATCTCGCGGCGGCGTACTGACACTGGTCATCGATCCGGTCCACGGCACGTCTTGCCCTGCCGCATACCCAATGGGCTGAGCTGGGACGAATTCGCAACGACGCTTCGGACGAGCATCGGCAGCGGTAGGGCGGTGGGCATCGATGTGACGATCTTCAATCCCAGGCTCGACAAGGACGGGACGATAGCCCGGACCTTCGTGGAAGTTCTGGTCGCAGGCCTTGCGGGGCACGCTCGATAGTCTCGAGCGGAGCGAGCGGCAGATATTCGGATCGGACATCTTCTCGCCAACGGTCTGTTATCGGGCGGTTTCGCCGTGGAACAGCGGCCGCAGAGCACCGAACTCTCGCGCCACAAAATCCGATAGTGCCCGCATTCGAGCCGTGTGGCGCAGCTCCCTGTGGGTGAGGAACCACAGGTCACTCGACAACTCGTTGATCGGCGCCCCAGGCGCACGAGGCGCGGATCGCCGTCGGCGCGTCCTGCGCAAGCTGGGCGCGGTGTGCGGGCGCGATCTCTTCAAGATAGCTGTTCGTCGCATGAGGTGGACAAGGGAACAGCCCGGCGCGGGCGCGGAGCCTCGGGAGCTGCGCCCCTTGTCCGCGCGAGGGCAAACCTCCGGCATCACTACCGCTTCGTTGTCCGAAATGGCTTTGGTTTTTGAAGAGTCTTGGTGCGCTCGACTATCGCCGCCTGCGGGGGCATCGGTCATAGAGTCCGGCCGGCATAGCCGGGTGGCCGGAATCCCTGAAGCATAGATTTCGTTGCTATAACTCATACTGTCTGCAATCATGAGTTATAGAAAGGGACTCTATAGCTCATGACATGGAACTGGCAGCAGGCCGACTGGCCGCATTTTACCTACGACAAGAAGGCATTGGAACCGCTGGAAAGCGAGTTCCTGCTGCGGTCGGGCGAATTCCTGGGCGTCTTCCGCCATGTCGGCCCTGATGATCGTGATCAGCTCCGGATTGATCTCATCAGCGAGGAGGCCTTGAAAACATCCGCGATTGAGGGGGAGTATCTTGATCGTGAGAGCCTGCAATCATCCCTGCGCCAGCAGCTTGGCCTGGGCGGCGAAGTAAAGCGCGTACCTCCTGCCGAGCGCGGCATCGCCGAAATGATGGCCGATGTCTATCTGCAATTTGCCAAGCCGCTCTCCCACCGCACCCTATACGCATTGCACAAGATGGTGATGTCAGGCGAACGGCGCATCGAGACGATCGGAAGCTACCGTAAGCATGCCGATGCGATGCAGATCGTCTCCAACCGGCTGGACCGGCCAAAGGTGCATTTCGAAGCCCTTCCTTCGGCCCGTGTGAAAACCGAGATGGATGCTTTCGTTGCGTGGTTCAACGACACATCGCCCAAAGGCAAGTCTCCGCTTCCCGCCCTCACGCGGGCCGGCATCGCCCACCTTTATTTCGAGAGCATACATCCATTTGAGGACGGCAACGGGCGGATCGGCCGCGCCCTTTCCGAAAAGGCGCTGGGACAAAATCTCGGCGAGCCGAGTCTAATTGCGCTCGCCTACACGATCGAGCGACACCGCAAGGCCTACTACGACAGCCTCGAGGCCAGCAACAAAGGTACGGAAATCACGGACTGGCTTGTCTATTTCGCGAACACGATCCTCGAAGCCCAGCGCGTCACACTTTCACGCGTCGAATTTGCCGTCGCCAAGGCCAGGTTCTACGAGCGCCATCGGGGCCAATTCAACGAAAGGCAGGAGAAGGCGATTGCCCGGATGTTTCGCGAAGGCATCGATGGCTTCAATGGCGGTCTGAGCGCCGAGAATTACATCGCCATTACGCAGGCATCCCGCGCGACGGCGACAAGGGACTTGCAAGACTTAGTAGCGAAAGGCGCGTTCACCAGAACCGGGGAACTCCGCCACACGCGCTATTGGCTCCGGCTTGAAGAAAAAGCCGCGCGAGTGGGCTGATGGTAGGCGGCCAGCATGCCGACGGTACGATTTGCCCGAGACCATGCGCTAGGCTGAATCGACATTCATCGCATCCATAGGAGCGCGGCGGCGAGTTGCAGGAAGCTTAGGAAGTGGGTCGCGCGGCGGTCGAAGCGTGTTGCGATGCGTCTGAAGTGCTGAAACAGCGCTCGATGGTGTTACGGACCTTGTAGGCCTCCAAATCGTAAGGGATCAGCGTCTTTCGGGTCGGGTTGCAGGGGATGACCGCCTCGGCGCCCATGCTGGTGATCAAGTGGCGAAGGGCATTGGAATCGTAAGCCTTGTCGGCCAACACGCGGCGCGGCGTGAGGCCCTCAAGCAGAGCCGGGGCGAGAGGTGCATCGCCGCGCTGGCCGGGTGTGAGGATCAGCTTCAGCGGTCGGCCGAGCGCATCCACGGCCATGTGGATCTTGGTCGTCAATCCTCCTCTGGAGCGCCCCAGAGCCTGATCCCCCTTTTTGCCGCCGCCCTTTCCGGTGGCTGCCTGTTGATAGGCGCGCACGAGGCTCGAGTCGAGACGGACATAATCGTTCTTGGGATCGTCGATGAGGTCGGCGCCGATATTCCCGGCCCGCTTGGCCAGGCGAGGCGATACCAGCATCCGGGGCCACGTTTCGCGCGGCACCGGCATCGTCAACAACGAGCTTTATGCGGGCGTTTGGTCTGGAACCGGCAGCACTTCGTCAAAGACCCGTCCATGGGGGCCGATCACGTGTGAGTCGATAAAGTTCGCGCTGAAGTCGAACCCACACGCCGGTCCGCTGCCACAAGCGAAAGTGCCGGTACACCGTGCTCCAGTCAGGGAAATCGCTCGGCAGTTGGCGCCATTGGCAGCCGGTGCGAAGCAGATAGAATATCGCGTCAATGACGGCACGGTAACTGATCCGGCGTCGTCGCCTGCGTCGCCTTCACAGCGGTAGCAGCGGCTCGACAATCGACCACTGCTCGTCCGTCACGTTCGATGGGTATCGGCTGCAATTCATCATGGTCTCCCCTGCTTAGGAAGCAACACGATACCGCAATCATTAATTTCCAAACGTCCTCTTAGCGATCAGTTCAATCGGCGTTCCGAGAGGAGTAACGAGAGCTACCCGATTAAGATGTAATAATTAAACCTATAAGATAAACGCAGTTAAGTTCGCAAGTTTTCCTACATCATCAATTTTTTCTAGCGACCAGCAGGTGTTTCGTAATTGATCCAACTGGATATCTTTCATATATGTAGATGTAATAATTTCAAATTTTTTATTTAAATCTTCATCTGTATGGGCGATATTCCCTAGGCCAAATGGTGTGCTGATCTTTTTTTTAAAACGTCGACCGTCCTTTGTCGATATTTCCGATATTCCCTCGAATTTGCCAAGTTCTTGTTCGCCTTCAACTGTAATCTTTTCAATAAGTTCAAGAATTGTCGGGTTGGTGAACATTTCAGGATTAGTCGAACCTATATCAAATTTCCGATGCATGATGGCATAGGCATTTGCATAGAATGCACTATGATCTGCCGACTCTGCATTTCGCGGATACTTCTTTGCGGGTGTGGTAGTGTGCAGCTTCTCTCTCACGGACGCCCTGATATTGACCTTGGCGATTTCGTCCGGCTTGAGATCATTTTCGGTGACGATATCGATCGTCGCATAGACATGACCTGCGGTGGTTGCATTGGTTGGCATGGACTTGAATCTAACATCCAGAATTCGCCACCCGCTGAAATCCAGCAGCCTTTCAATATCCAGTTGGTTTTCCGCTATCGTCGAGCGGATCCCAACATCGGACTCGATAACACGGACGGGTCCTGTGAAGCCTCGTTTCGCTAGCTGACAGGACATGATCGCGTCATGGGCCGCCCAGCCAAAACGGAGGTTCTTAGCCATCACGTTTTCTTCCCGATGGGCGTCGAGAATGCCCAATGGCAGGGCGTGGCTCATGCACACGCCGATTGCGTTGGCGATCTGTTCCTCGGATAATCCCAGAAGCTTGCCGATCGCCGGAGGCTGATTGAAGCCGGCCCTGATGTCGCTGGTCCAACCTCGTTCCTCGAGCGACCGGTGTGAGGAATTTGCGGCGGACGCTGCCGAAGGGCCTTTTTCCATTCCCCCCAGCTCGTTCGAGGAGGAGGTCAAGGACAGCGCGTCCCGGAAACGCGCGCCTAGCTCGTACGAAATGACAAGAGCGGTAATGAAGGCTTTCCCTCCCAGTTTTTCGCGTTCGGCTACAGCGAGAATGCTCGCCAGCGCGTCGGAATTGTGCGCTCCTCCTCCGAGGTCGTTAAAATCAAGGAACCTTACCAGGAAGCTGTTGACTAGAGAGGCGTTGAGTGCGTTGGTGCGCAATCCGGAACAAAAGACCGTAGCCTCCTCGATCCCCCCGATCTCTTTAACGAACTCCTCGCAAATGACGCGTCCAGGCGCCTCGAAAGCGCCAATGGCGCATCCTATGGCGTCTAGCACGCATCGTTTTGCTTGATGAACCACTTCGGGGGGGAGGTGGTCGTAGTCCAATTCTAGTGCATAACGTGCGGCATGGTGTGCTGCGCTTGCGCGGTTCACCGCTTCGATCTGTTGCCAGGCCAGCCTTCTCTGGAATGTCATTTTTCCTCCTTGGAGTATAAGAAGAGAAGTTCAGTTCCTCATTCGGAAGCATCGGCGGGCCGTGAATTGGTCAATTCAGAGGTCAATTCAGCCGGCGCCGATGAATCAGGGAGAAGCCTTTTCAGCGAACTCGTTTGTGAAAGACCTTTCGATCAGTTTTTCGCACAGCTAATAGCAAGAAAGCGAATATATCTGTTAAGTAGGTCAATATAGCCTTATCATACGCCTGATCCACACGATAGAAACTGAAAACAAATACTGATACGGAAACAATTATAATTTTCTTACCGTCAGTTCCTATCATTATTTTATTAATTTTATTTAATATTTAGTGGCTACCTAAATTTATTATCTATATAGAAAAATATTTACAGAATATCCTGATAGTAGCGCCAGATATGCTGGATATTGATTGAGGGCCGCTCGTTTCTGTAAATTTCAAAGCAAGACGCGTGCCACACTGGGCTCAGATATGCATGTATCTCGCAATGGCCATATTGTGTCGTCCTAATATGCATTTCGTGTCTGTTGCGCGCACACTCCCATCGAATGTGGATGGCTGACACGGATCCGGGCTATTTTGCAAGGAACACTGAGATGTTACGGCTTCCTGCAATCGCCTCGGGTATGGCAGTTGTCTTGCTGGCTGCGGGGCCTCTGATCGGTGCTTATCCAGTTACGGTCATGATCACTCTTTGTTGGCTCTGTTTGCTTGCGCCTTTCATCTGCTACTCGGCTTTTCGGGCCTGATGTCTTTTGGTCATGCCATGTTCTTCGGTAGCCATGTCCTTCTGGCAATCCGCGAGAAAGAGACGCGAGCCATTTCATTCGGCTACAGCACCGACCGCCACAAGATATTGGCTTTCGTCCTGTCCGCTGGGTTTTCGGGCCTTGCCGGATCATTAAAGGTCTTGGTGTTGGGAGTCGTCGCTCTTGGGGATGCGCACTGGCATACGTCAGGCGAGGTTGTCCTCATGACGCTTATCGGCGGCGTTGGCTATCTTGTTGGTCCCGTGATCGGCGCGGTGGTGATGGATTTGTTGAGGGTCTGGTTGTCCGAAAAGATTGGCGCAGGCATTACGATTGTCCTGGGGGTGATCTTCGTCCTGTGCGTCGTGTCGTTCCAGAAGAGCATCGTCGGCTCTCTCGATGAGATACGGAAGAAATATTTTTCGCGAAAATCCCATTCGACCCGTGTTGATGATGAGACGGCGCCAGAACGTCCAGCTGTCCGATGATAGACGGCACTGTGGATCGCTTCGTGTCGGCTTTGGTTTCACGAAGCTGGCATAAGTCTTGCTTTTTTTGCTGGCGGTAGCGGTCTTCAAGGTGCGGCTTCGCCGAAGGGGCGCATTCAATGCCCGGTTTGCACAGAGGTCGCTTGTTGCAGTCACAGGAGAAGAATACCTGCCTTGTATCCCTCCTGATCCAGCCGTTTCATCAATCCACGACCGTCGAACCTCGACACTAGGGAGGAATTCTCATGCCCACCGATATTTCCAGTGATTTCGCTGCCTTCGCCGCCCGGACGAAATATGCGGACCTGCGGCCCGAAGTGGTGGGCGCCGCCAAGAAGAGCATTCTCGACACGCTTGGCGTGATGATGGCCGCGAGCGGTATCGAGCCTGCCGTGAAGCCTGGCGCCGACCTCGCCAAGGAGATGGGAGGGCAGGGCGAAAGCACCATACTGGGGTTCGGCGGCAAGGTTCCCGCCATCATGGCCGCTTTCGTCAACGGTTCGATGGCTCACTGTCTGGATTTCGATGACCATGCGCCTGAAGGCCATCATCCGAGCAGTTCGATCGTACCTACGGCTTTCGCCCTCGCGGAGCGAAAAGGCGGGATCTCCGGCCGAGACCTCATCACGGCCGTGGCCGTGGGGCAAGATATGTTCCTGCGGCTGCGCCGCAATGTCGGCTGGCGGCAGGATTGGCACCTGACGACGGTGGTTGGCGTGTTCTCGGCAGCCGCTGCAGGTGGCCATGTGCTTGGTTTCAATGAGCAGCAATATGTGGACGCCTTTGGCATCGCCGGCGCGCAATCCTCCGGTACGATGGAACTGGGTTATGGTGTGGGTAGCGATTTGCGGGCCCTCTATGCCGGCTTCATAAGCAAATCTTCGGTTCTGTCTGCATTGCTGGCGGAGAAAGGAATCCGGGGAACGCCATCGATTTTCGAAGGGAAGGCTGGCTTCTTCAACGTCTATTTCGGTGGCGTCTATGATCGCGACAAGATGCTGGACGGTCTGGGGCGTGACTTCGGAGGTCCGTCCATCATGTTCAAGCCATATCCGTCCTGCGGCGCATCCCATCCGTATATCCACGCCACCATTGAACTGATGAAGGAAAACAGTCTGGGTATCGATGACATACAGGAAATCCGGGTCTATGTGGGCGATTTCCAGAACCACCTGTGCGAGCCTCTGGAGCAGCGCAGGCACCCGAAAACCTTTGCCGACGCCAAGTTCAGCATACCTTTTTGCGTGGCTATCGCAGCCGCTCGCGGGACCGTGCAGGTCGCTGATTTCACCGGCACTGGCTTGAATGCGGCCGACGTCCTCGCCGCTGCGGAAAAAGTTGTGCCTGTCAGAGACAGCAATTTCGATTGGAAATTGACCCTTCCCGATGGCAAGGTGGAGATCGTCACCAAGGATGGCAGAACCTTGATGGGGGCGGGGGGCGATCTGCCCGGGGGAACCCATGCGCCCATGACATGGGACAGTCTCGACACCAAATTCCAGCAATGCGTGGCCTACGCGGCCAACAAGCCGTCACCCGAAACTATAAGCAAGGCGCAGGAACTGATCCATAATCTGGAGAAGCTCGACGACGCCACCGAGGTAATGAGAGTACTCACCAAATAAGGAACGGTCTCAAGCGTGGGAAGACAAGCCCTTCAGATCGCAGCGGATCCCATCTCAACCGCGACCTGGAAGGCGTCCTTTCAGCGATGGCTGGCGGCCTCTCCAGTTGTTCGCCAACATGCAGGGGGTGTCCTTCTTCCCTATCATTCATGCGGACATAGTGTGTATTTTTTGGGAGCAGGGTTTGGTTGGTTTGGGTTTGATGTTTGGGCCGACATGGACTTCTGTGTCGAAAGCGCCCGCTCAGCATGCATGATCAAGATTGTCCCGGAAAATTGACGCATCTTGCGCCAATTTTCCTGACCGGTCGCGTCCGGAACCCCGCGCAAAAGAAGTTGGTTGGAAGGGGAGGCACCTCTGGCCACGGAGGGAGGGGCTGGATCGAGCGGCTTTTGCCGGTGTGCGAGTGGTCGAACTCGCGCAGTATGTGTTTGTGCCGGGTGGAGGTGCGATCCTCGCCGATTTCGGCGCGGAGGTTATCCATATTGAGGAGCCGGTGAAGGGCGATCCTTACCAGTCGCTGGTGATCAACGACGGACGCCGTACCGCCTCGGCCAATCTTGCGATGGAGTTGAACAACCGTGGCAAGGAGAGCTTGGCCATCGGCCTAAAGACAGGTCAGGGGCGCAAGGTGTTCTTCAAGCTTATCGCATCTGCCGACATTTTGTGACCAGCCTGCGGCCCGACGCGATTGACCGGCTGGGTTTCGGCGTGGATGAGCTGCGAAAGCACAATCCGAAGCTGATCTACGTTCGTGGCAATGGTTTGGGATTCAAGGGCAAAGAGGCGAACCGGCCTGGGTTTGATGCTTCATGTTTCTGGGCGCGGGGCGGCTTCGCCGATATCCTGCGGCCCAGCAGCGAGCTGCACCGGTCCTCTCTCGCCCTGCACTTGGTGATCACGATGGCGCAACCCAACATCGCCCTAGCCATGGTCATGGCCACGGCGCTGTTTCCCCGCGAGCGTACCGGCAAGCCCTCGGTGATTGACGTCTCTCTGTTGTCTACAGTCGCTTGGATGCTTTCCGCCGACCTGATGCTGTCAAGCATGCCAAACTATGATCGGAACAACCGCGCCGCATATCTCGCCAAACAACCCCTCATGCGTACCTATCTTTGCGCCGACGGCCGTTGGATCCAGTTGATGTTCCTTGACCCGGCGCGGTATTGGCCAGATCTTTGCCGATATATCGGCCGCCCGGACCTGATCGATCATCCACGTTTCGCCACTGTCGCGCTGCGGGCGGAAAACGGCATAGAGTGCTACAACCTTTTGACTGAGGCATTCGCCGCGAAGAGTGCAATTGAATGGCGCAATGTTTTTGAGGGGTGGGATGCGCCATGGGAGTTTATCCAGTCGATTGATGAAGTCTATCGCGATCCGCAAGCGCGGGCCAATGGTCTTTTCTTCGAGGTCGAGGTCGGTGACAGTACCAAGGTCGAGTTGGTTGCCGGCCCGATTGCCATCGACGGTTCAGCCAAGCCGGTTAATCCACGTCGCGTGCTGCTGAAGGGCGAACACACCACTGAACTTTTTGGGGGATTGGGTCTTGAGGAAGAGGCACTTGGACGACTGCAAGATGAAGGCGTCATCACATAAACGGCGGTTGTGTGTACCCGAGTAGTGGGGTCCAAGGACAATTCCTTCTGGAGGGTCGCCACACTTCAGCCAACTGCGACATGGGCCTTGCCTGTCTCTGATAACAAGGTCGAAAACTCATCTCTCCTTTCCTGTCGTTGTTGTGGACATATTGTGTGTCTTTCGGGAACAGGGATTGATGCGGGATGCCTTTTTTGTGTGGTTGCATGTGCTTGTGTCTGGAGTGGCATGGGTTTTGCGTTGTTTGATGGTGCATGACGGTTTCG
>WPCJ01304575.1_pt1 | contig 43641 bp, 56 predicted proteins | sample 5399831 | NCBI WGS metagenome assembly WPCJ01 (sample SAMN12869470, study PRJNA574797) | sludge metagenome | isolation source: wastewater treatment of pH10 | place: China:Beijing | collected 2019-05-20
CGTGACCCGCCCGGCGGATTCGGCCGTACTGTCGGCGCGCCTCAGCGAGCTGGCGCACCGGCACGGCCGTGCGATCGCCGGGGCCTTCCGTGGCCCGGCGGAGCAGGAACGTGTCGCCGGCCTGCTGGACGCATCCACCCAGCTGCAGACGGTCCTCGACTTCGTGGCGCGTGACCTGCCGGGCAGTGCGGAACATCTGGAGGGCGTCGCCCGGCGGATCGTCGCGATGTTCGACGGTGGCGAAACGGAACGGCGCGCCGAGTCGCCGGTGCGCCCGGTGGTGCTGCCGATGTGGCGGCAGGAACAGCGGATCATCGAAGAAGCGATCGAAAGCTTCGCAGGAAACATCGCCTTGGCCGCCGCGGCGCTGGAACTCAGCCCGTCGACGATCTACCGCAAAAGGCAGGCCTGGGCGGAGCTGGAAGGCAAGAAGGGCGCGGCTTAACGTTGCCGCCGTAATGCACGTGCATTACATTGGGGCTCAAGCAGGAGTTCCGAAATGGCCGCCAACGCCCTCGTTCAAACTCGCATCGACCCCGAGATACGAGACCGTGCCAGCGAGGTTCTGGCGAAACTAGGCCTCACCGTTTCGGATGCGACGCGGATCCTTCTCACACGCATCGCCAATGACGGCATCGTTCCGATGGAACTGCTGGCCCCCGAGCAAGAGTACGATGCCTGGTTCCGAGCCAAGGTTCAGGAAGCGCTCGACAGCAAACTACCGCGCATCCCACACGAAGAGGTCAAGGCCGAATTCGCAGCGCGCAAGGCGATGCTTAGGGCGCGGATTGCTCGGGGAGAACGTTGAGGCTCGTCTGGGCCGATGAGGCCAAGACGGATCGATTCGAACTCATCGGCTTTGTGGAGACGCAAAGTCTTATCAACGCAATCGAACTGGATGACAGGCTGGATGAAGCCGCCGAACGGCTCCTTTCCTTCCCCCACTCGGGCCGGCTGGGTCGCGTTCACGGCACGAGGGAGCTCGTGATCGCCGATGCGCCCTATATCCTGGTCTACGCCGTGGAAGAACGGGAAGTGGTCATACTGAGGGTGATCCACGGCGCCCAGGATTGGCCGCCGCGGGATCTGACTTAGCCCTTCAGCTTATCGCGAGCCTTCTTGGCCGTGGCGAAGGCACGGGCTTCCTCGCCCAGGGCGGAGCCCTTCTTCACCACGGTGCCGCTGGCGTCGACGAGACTCCAGTCCCACTTGGTGTTGGGGCCGACGCCACCGGTGCGGCGGAGCTTGATTTCGAGTTCTGCGCTTACCGCCATGTGAACACCTTTGTAACGGAATAGTTGAAGACGACGCTCATCAGCACGCCGAGCAGGCCGGCCACGTAGAACTGCCCATCATAGGCATAGATCCAGCTCGCCACCGAGACGTTGGCGAGGGCACCGATGGAGCAGACCGCATAGAAGGTCAGCATGCCGGTGAGATAGCGCCAGCCACGCAGCTTCTTGTTGGCGTAGGTCAGCTCGTTGTTGAGCATGAAGTTGAAGGTCATGGCGAGCAGCGTGGCCGCCACCTGAGCCCAGAAGAAATTGAACCCCAGCAATTCGTGGGTGATGCCGAGCGTCGCCATGTGGACGACGACACCAAAGCCACCGACCAGGGCGAACAGCAGGAAGGTGGTGGGCAGCAGGCCGCCGGAGAGCTTGGAGACGATCAGGCCAAGGAACTGCACCACGACGATCGAGCTCATCTTGCTCTCGCCGGCGTGGCGCGGCCGGAAGGTATAGGGCACCTCGCCGATGCGCAGTTCCTTTCCCTGGCGGGCGCGCGAGCGGCCGGCCGAGACAATGATATCGAGCAGGACCTTGAAGCCGTCGTCGCTGAGCGAGGGCGCGATCTCGTCGAAGACGCTGCGGCGCATCAGGAAAAACCCGCTCATCGGGTCGCTGAGCGATTTGCCGGTGACGAGGCTGGAGAGCTTCGTGGCAAAGCGACTTCCCGCTTCGCGGGTCTTGGACAGCCCCTCGCCCACGCTGCCCTCACCACCGTAGCGGGTGCCGACGACGATGTGGTCGCCGGCAATGGCCTTGTCGAGCATCTGCGGCAGAATGGTTTCGTCATGCTGCAGATCGGCGTCGATGACGGCAAAGTAGGGCGCGGCGCTCGCAAGGATGCCCTCGACCACGGCCGAGCTCAGGCCGCGACGGCCAAGCCGATGAATGCCGCGCACGTTCTGGTGGCGGCGCGCCATCTCACGCACCACTTCGGAGGTGCCATCGGGGGAATTGTCGTCCACGACGATGAATTCGAAAGGTGTGGCGCCGAGCGCCGCCGTGACCTTCTCGTACAACAGCGGAACATTGTCGCGCTCGTTGTAGCTGGGGACGATCACCGCGAGCTGCGGAGCAACCCAGGTATCGGGGGATTTTCGGGGGTGGCTATCGAACTGGACGACGGTCACGTCTGCTCCGGGGGTATCTGCGGCGCCTCAGGTACTGCCAAGCTGGCCGCTTTGCAACTTACCATCAGGGCGGTTTACGGTTTCTCTCGGCACCACAAACGTGGCAAGGACGGGCTCGTTTCATGCGTCCGTCGCATAGCCGCCACATCATCATCGTATGGCTCGGCTCGTCCTTGACTCGCTCTGGACCCCCTCCTATATCCCCTGCCAGCTGTTAGCACTCCTCGATCATGAGTGCTAACAGACGCGAAATCACTTAGTTGCTGATAGGAGCAAAAATGGCTTTCCGTCCCCTGCACGACCGCGTGGTCGTCCGGCGCGTCGACAGCGAAGAGAAATCGGCTGGCGGCATCATCATCCCCGACACCGCCAAGGAAAAGCCCTCCGAGGGCGTGATCGTCTCGGTGGGCCCGGGCGCCCGCGACGAGGCCGGCAAGATCGTGCCGCTGGACGTCAAGGAAGGCGACCGGATCCTGTTCGGCAAGTGGAGCGGCACCGAGGTGAAGCTCAATGGTCAGGACCTGCTGATCATGAAGGAATCCGACATCATGGGCGTGATCTCGTAACCAGGCGCTCCGCCGGTTCCGACCACTCCCCCTCAACTTCGTAAGGAGCGCCTCCAATGGCTGCGAAAGACGTAAAATTCTCCACCGATGCGCGTGACAAGATGGTCCGCGGCGTCAACATCCTCGCCAACGCGGTGAAGGTCACGCTCGGTCCGAAGGGCCGCAACGTCGTGATCGACAAGAGCTTCGGCGCGCCGCGCATCACCAAGGACGGCGTCACCGTCGCCAAGGAGATCGAGCTCGAGGACAAGTTCGAGAACATGGGCGCCCAGATGCTGCGCGCCGTGGCTTCGAAGACCAACGACATCGCCGGTGACGGCACCACCACCGCGACCGTGCTCGGCCAGGCCATCGTCAACGAAGGCATCAAGCTGGTTGCCGCCGGCATGAACCCGATGGACCTGAAGCGCGGCATCGATCTCGCCGTCGCCGAAGTCGTCGAGAACCTGGGCAAGGCCAAGAAGACCATTTCGTCGAACGGCGAAGTCGCGCAGGTCGGCACCATCTCGGCCAACGGCGAATCCGCCATCGGCGAGATGATCGCCAATGCCATGCAGAAGGTCGGCAACGAGGGTGTGATCACCGTCGAGGAAGCCAAGACCGCCGAGACCGAACTCGACGTCGTCGAGGGCATGCAGTTCGACCGCGGGTACCTCTCGCCGTACTTCGTCACCAATGCCGAGAAGATGGTTGCGGTGCTCGAGGATCCGGTGATCCTGCTGCACGAGAAGAAGCTCTCGAACCTGCAGGCCATGCTGCCGATCCTCGAAGCCGTGGTGCAGTCGCAGCGTCCGCTGCTGATCGTTGCCGAGGACATCGAGGGCGAGGCTCTGGCCACGCTCGTCGTCAACCGCCTGCGTGGCGGCCTCAAGGTCGCGGCCGTCAAGGCTCCGGGCTTCGGTGATCGCCGCAAGGCCATGCTCGAGGACATCGCCGTCCTGACCGGCGGCCAGGTGATCTCGGAAGATCTCGGCATCAAGCTCGAGAACGTCACGCTCGACATGCTCGGCACTGCCAAGCGCGTGGAAATCTCCAAGGAGAACACCACCATCGTCGACGGCGCCGGCCAGAAGTCCGACATCGAAGGCCGCGTGGCCCAGATCAAGGCGCAGATCGAAGAGACCACTTCGGACTACGACAAGGAGAAGCTGCAGGAACGCCTGGCCAAGCTCGCCGGCGGTGTTGCGGTGATCAAGGTCGGCGGCTCGACCGAAATCGAAGTGAAGGAGCGCAAGGACCGCGTCGATGACGCGCTGAACGCGACCCGCGCTGCGGTCGAAGAAGGCATCGTGCCGGGCGGCGGCGTCGCGCTGCTGCGCGCTTCGAACGCCATCACCGTCAAGGGTGCCAACGCCGACCAGCAGGCCGGTATCGCCCTCGTCCGTCGCGCTCTGCAGGAGCCGGTCCGTCAGATCGCCAACAATGCCGGCGATGAAGGCTCGGTCGTGGTCGGCAAGATCCTCGAAAACGCCTCGCCGAACTTCGGCTACAACGCCCAGTCGGGCGAATATGGCGACATGATCGCGCTGGGCATCGTCGACCCCGTCAAGGTGGTTCGCACTGCCCTCCAGGACGCCGCTTCGGTCGCTTCGCTGCTCATCACCACCGAGGCGATGATCGCCGAGGTGCCGAAGGACGCTCCGCCGGCAATGCCGGGCGGCGGCGGCATGGGCGGCATGGGCGGCATGGACTTCTAAGAAGTCCGGCCCCAAGCCAACACATCCGATCTTCTCACGAAGGTCACGAACGGGAGGGCGGTCCATTGGGCCGCCCTTTCGTTTTGACCTGTCGCTTACCCACCGGTGTCATTCCCGCGAAGGCGGGATGCCGCGATGACGCCGGTGCACAGGAAAGCACCCACCCGCCAGCATCGCGCTTATCGCGAACGATTCATCGCTTTACGTGATACGGACCGGCGTGGAATATGCGCCGGATTTGCGATGGAGCAGCAACATGGCGCGATCGGCGACACAGCGTGTCGGAGCGATAAGGACCTGGAGCCGGCGGTTCGGGGTTGGCCTGCTGCTGGTGATCGTCGCCCTGCCCGTGGGAACACTGGCGGCGTTGCTGGCGAGCCGGCTGTTCGGCGGCGACGTCTATATCGGGCCGCCGGACCCGGTGGACCTGTCGACGGTACCGCTGGGGAGCGCTCTGCTGATCGGCGCGGGTGCGCTGCTCAGCGTCGGGCTCTACCTCGTGCCGCTCTACTTCCTGCGCCAGCTGTTCGGGCTGTGGGCAGCGGGTGAGATCCTGACGCGCGGCGCGGCGACCGCCATCCGGCGAGCCGGCATAGCGCTGCTGGCGGCGACGGCCGGCTCCAGCCTGATCGGGCCGCTGACTGACCTGCTGACCAATGAACTGGGCCGTTTCTCGATCAGCATCGACCTCGCCAACCTGCTGCCGGCGGGGGTGATCTACGTCGTCGGGCTGGTACTCGACGAGGCTGCGCGCGTCGCCGAAGACGCCGAGCTGACCATCTAGGCCCGGCGATGATCATCGTGAACCTCGACGTCATGCTGGCGCGGCGCAAGATGCGGCTGGGCGACCTTGCCGATGCCGTCGGCATCTCGATGCAGAACCTCAGCGTGCTCAAGACCGGCAAGGCCAAGGCGGTGCGGTTTTCGACGCTGAATCGCCTGTGCGACGTGCTCGAATGTCAGCCGGGGGACCTCCTGGCCTACGAGCGGCGCCCTGAGGACGATCAGGCAGACGACGAGTAACTTCACGATTATCGTGATATAATTATTGACTATCGATATGCGATGCGGCATCTCTGAGCTTGCACGCAGGATACGCTTCACCTGCACCTGCCCCGCCGGCGTGCACGCGGAGGCTTTCGAGGTAACGACAATGATCTCTCGTCTCACGGCGTCAGCCGCGGGAGCGCTGGCGCTCGCGTCGGCGTTCGCCAGCCGCGGTCCCGCGTTGGCTGCACTTTCGAGGAGGGCGCCATGCTGAAGGCGCTGGCCTGGGCGCTGATCGCCCTGCTGCTGTCGATGCTGCCGGAGTGGGCGAAGGCCGGTCAGCCGGAGCTGAGCGGGCGGGTGGGCATCAACTTCGTGCCGGGCAAGGACGGCTGGTCCGGCCAGATCCTGACCGAGGACGGCAGCGCGCTGGCGGCGACGATCTCGCTGGCCAACGCCAGTCGGCTCGACCTCAAGGTCTGCGTGATGGCGGTGTTCTGCGATGCGACATCGTATTGGCGGGTCGCGCCGTAACCGAGCCCGGGAGAGCGCGACCAGGCGGGTGTCGCTCCCCTCGCCGCCTACTCGTCATGCCCTGATGCAAGGCTCGTGCGCATATGCCTGCAATTGACTCCGAGCCTGCGCTCGCGCCAAACGTCTCGGAGCCAAGCCCTGGAGTTCAAGCATGAGCGTTGTGCCGCCGATGATGGCTGTCCCGCCGATGACGGAGCAGAAACCGACGCCCGAACAGCCGCTCGACAAGGACTGGTGGCGCGGCGCGGTAATCTACCAGATCTATCCCCGCTCGTTTCAGGATCACAACGGGGATGGGGTGGGCGACCTCGTGGGCATCACCGAGCGGCTCGACTATGTCGCCGACCTCGGCGTCGACGCGATCTGGCTCAGCCCGTTCTTCACCTCGCCGATGAAGGACTTCGGCTACGACGTATCCAACTATCGCGACGTCGACCCGATCTTCGGCACGCTGGGGGATTTCGACCGGCTGCTGGAGAAGGCCCATTCGCGCGGCCTGAAAGTGATCATCGACCAGGTGATCTCGCACACCTCCGACAAGCACCCGTGGTTCGCCGAGAGCCGGCAGAACCGGACCAACCCGCGGGACGACTGGTATGTGTGGGCCGATCCCAACCCCGATGGCACGCCGCCCAATAACTGGCTGTCGATCTTCGGCGGCTCGGCGTGGACCTGGGACAGCCGGCGCATGCAGTATTACATGCACAACTTCCTGACCTCGCAGCCCGATCTCAACTTCCACAACCCCGATGTGCAGGACGCCGTGCTCGGCGACATGCGGTTCTGGCTGGAGCGCGGGGTCGACGGGTTCCGGCTCGATACGGTGAACTTCTACTTCGCCTCGCTCGGGCTCGAGTCGAACCCCGTGGTGAAGCCGGAGGATTTCAACGCCTCGACGGCGCCGGCGGTGAACCCCTACAATTTCCAGGAGCATCTCTACGACAAGAGCCGGCCGGAGAACCTCGAGTTCCTCACGCGCATTCGTGCGCTGCTCGATGAGTATCCGGGGCGAACGTCGGTTGGCGAGATCGGTGACAGCCAGCATCAGCTCGAGGTGATGGCCCAGTACACCTCAGGGACCGACAAGCTCCATATGGCCTACACCTTCGACTACCTGGGTGGAGCCTTCGACGCCGGGCACTTCAGAAAGTCGATCGACCTGACCGAGAAGGACGCACCGAACGGCTGGATCTGCCTCGCCTTTTCCAACCATGACGTGGTCCGGCATGTGAGCCGGTGGATGAGCCATGGCGACCGCGACGCGTTCGGCAAGCTGACGGCGACGATGCTGCTGACGATGCGCGGCTCGGTGTGCCTGTACCAGGGCGAAGAGCTGGGACTGACCGAGGCGGAACTGGCATTCGAAGACCTGGTGGATCCCTACGGCATCGAGTTCTGGCCGCAGTTCAAGGGGCGTGACGGATGCCGGACGCCGATGGTGTGGCAATCCACGGCGCATCTGGGCGGGTTTTCGACGGCGCCGCGGGCATGGCTGCCGGTGCCGGGCGATCACCTGCTGAAGGCGCCTGACCTGCAGGAAAAGCGGAACGACTCGCTGCTGCACCACTACCGGGCAACCCTGCAGTTCCGCCGGGCACACGAGGCGCTGGTGAAGGGCACGATCAAGACGCTCGACGCCCCCGAGGGCGTGCTGATGTTCACCCGGACGGCTGGCGCCGAGACCCTATTGTGCGCCTTCAACATGACTGGCGGCCCGATCGTCGTCCGCCTGCCCGACGGCATCGGGGTCAGGGGCATCGACGCTCCCGGCTCCGTCGCTGCTCCCATCGGCGATGGGGACCTCGACCTGCCGGCTTTCGGCGGCTTCGTCGGGGCCGTGCTCTAGCGCCTCTACCTGCGCCACGGCAACTGCCGGCGGCTCGATGACGGCTGGAGGCGCCGAGGGCGGCAGTGGTTCGGGGTAGCGGGCCGAGAGCAGCGCCAGGGTGGCCGGATGCTGCCCACCCTCCGCCAGCTCGGAGGGTTTGCCGCCTTCGACGATATGGCCGGCTTCGAGCACGAGGATGCGGTCGGCGACGAGGCGCAGCACGTCGAACTCGCGACTGGCACAAAGCACGGTGAGGCCATAGTCCGAGCGGACGCGGTTGAACAGCACCAGAAACTCGGCCTCTTCGACCGGATCGAGCCGGGCGGTCGGTTCGTCGAGCACGACGAGGCTGGGACGCCCGACCAGGGCGCGGGCCAGTGCCAACCGCTGCAGTTCGGCGGCGGAGAACCTGCCGGGGACATGGTTGAGCCTGTCGGGAGCGAGCCCGACGACGCGCACCGCTTCGACGAGGCGGTCGGCCTGTTCATCGATCAGCAATTGCTCCTCGACACGCAGCGGCTCGGTGAGCGACAGCCCCACGGCCAGGCCCGGGTTGAAGGCGGCGTGCGGATCGGGGAACAGCAGGCTGATGCGGGCGCGCGCCTCGCGAGCCAGATCGTCACCGTGATAGGGCGTACGCTCGAAGGCGAGGCGCCCGGTGCTGGCGCGATCAAGGCCGGCAACCAGGCGCAGCAGTTGCGACTTGCCGGCACCGGCGGCGCCGAGGACGCCGACCGCCTCGCCGCGACGAACCGACAGGGTGATGTTCTCAAGCACCGAAATCGGCGGTCGGCGCTTCCAGATATGGGAAGCAGGATCGGCAAAGCGCTTGCCGAGGCCGTGCAGTTCGAGCAGCGGATCGCCGATGGGCGGGCGGGCCATGGTGCGCGTGCGTGGGCGGCCGGCGGCGACCAGTTCGCGGGTCGCCGTATGCTGCGGGCGATCCTGCAGGGCGGCGGCCGGGGCGCGCTCGACCAGCTTGCCGCCGCTCAGAATGGCGGCATCCAGCCCCATGGCGTGCGGCAGGCGGAAATCGCGGGTGAAGATCAGCAGCGCCACATGACGATCACGATTGGCGGCCAGCAGCGCCGCGAGCAGCTCGCGTTGTTGGGCGGTGCCGAGCGCATTGCCCGGCTCGTCGCAGACGAGGAGAGTGGCGCCGCGATCGAGGCGGCGGGCGAGTTCGGCCAGGTCCGCATCGGGCCCGATGAAGCCCGTGGCTCCGGTGGGAAGGCCCCTGCCCTCTGCCGTCACGCCCGCTGGTAGCAGGCCGGCGATGGCCTGGGCCAGCAGCGTCTTGCCGCTGCCGGCGCGACCGACGATGGCCAGCGCCGCGCCGTCGGCCAGAGCGAGATCAAGGCCGGCAATCGGACGGTTTTCGCCGATGGCGATGCCGAGGCTGGCGAGCTCAAGCACCGGGGCGCACTCCTCTGAGACCGGTGGCCGCCAGCATCAGGGCCAGCACGGTGCCGAGCACCACTGCCCCCGGGGCCAGGACCAGCAGCGGGCGGACGGCCATGACCTGCTGGGCCTCGCGCAGCATCAGCCCGAGGCTGGCGCCCGGCGGTGAGATGCCGAGGCCGGCAAACGAGAGACTTGCCTCGACGAGGATCGAGACCGCCAGCAACTCAAGGGCAAGCGCCGCCAGTTGGGGCAGCAGGCCCGGCAACACGTGACGCTGCGCGGCGGCGAGTGGGCGAAGTCCGGCGAGGCGCGCCGCGGTGACGTAGTCGCGATGCCACAGCGGCGCGAGGGCGCGTCGGGCGATGATGCTCGCGATGACCATGCCGGGAAGCACGGCCCCCAGGAAGATGGTGAGGTTGGCCGGCGCACCGAGGCCGCTGACCACCATGCCGATGAGCAGCGCCGGCGGCAGCATGGCGACGGCATGGGTGGTCAGCGAGGAGGCGGGCCTGAGGATAGCCAGTGCCGCGCCAACCGGAACGCCGATGAACAGGCTGGCGAGCGTGCCGAACATGGCGAGCAGCAGCGTGGTGAGGGTTGCCGACATCAGCAGCGACGCAACGTCTCGCCCGATCGCATCGGTACCGAGCCAGTGCGCCGCATCCGGCTCGGCGAGCGGCGTCAGCAGTTTGGCGCCGTGCGGGGTCCAGGCCAGCGAGACCAGCGCGAGGGTGACGACAAGCAGCGCCAGCGCGGCGCCAAAGGCCACCCGCAGATCGATGATCGCCCGCCTGGGCGCTGCCTCGAGCGTCATCGCTGCAGCTCCCTGCGCATCGCGGGATCGGTCAGCAGGCGCAGGAGGGCCAGCAGCAGGGCACCGATGGTCGCCACGAGGACCAGGACGAGCAGCCCGCCACGCAGCAGGGTAAGGTCGTGCTGTTCGGCTGCCGCGAGGATCTGCCGCCCGAGGCCGGGCAGGTAGAACACGCTCTCGACCAGCGCCGAGCCGATCAGCAGCGCGGCGAACGTGCGACCGAGGGTCTGCGGCAGATCCGTCAGGACGTCGGCGAGGCCGAGCCGCCATGCCGCCTGCTCGACTGCGACGCCATCGGCGCGCAGTCGCGACAGTTCGCGCGCATCGATAGCGGCGAAGGCGCGGCGAACGCGCAGGGCCAGTTGGCCCGCATAGGGAAGACCGAGGGCAGCAGCCGGGAGCAGCAGCGAGGCCAGTGCCGCAGGCGGGCTGTCGCCCCAGGGAACGAAGCCGCCGGCAGGCAGCCATTTCAGCAGCCCGGCAAAGAGCAGCGCCAGGAGCATGCCGAGCCAGAAGGGCGGCACGAGGGCCAGCGGCGCCGCCGCAATCCGCACCAGGCGGTCGACCAGACCGCGATAGCGGCCGGCGGCAAGCCCGAGGCCGACGCCAACCAGCGCCGCGACCAGCAAAGCCAGCAGCGCCAGCGGCAGGGTGACGGCAAGCCGGTCGCCGAACGTGTTGGGCGTGCCGGTATCGCCGACGAACAGGCCGAGAAAGCGGGCCCAGGCCGGCCGCTCCGTGCCGCCGGCGCCAGGCAGAATGTCGAGAACGAGGAACAGCAGCGCCGCGGCTCCGAGGACCGTAGCCGCTGCCAGTGCGAGCCGCGTGAGGACGTAATCTCTCATGCCCCGGCGCCCCAAGAACCGATCAAGTTAAGGAAAGACCCAACCGGCTAATGCTTAGTCAATGAGCGGTTAATTTCCAATGTATCGCATCAGCGCCGATCGCTGAAACGGGTGGAAAGGATCACCGGGACCAGGCCGACCAAGACGATGGTCAGCGCCGGAAGCGCCGCTTCGGTGAACAGGCTGACATTGGCGCGGGCATAGACCACCGTCGCCAGTGTTTCGACACCGAGCGGCCGCAGCAACAGCGTGGCGGGGAGTTCCTTGACGATCTCGACGAAGACCAGCGTCGCCGCCGTCAGCAGAGCCGGCGACAGGGTGGGCAGGTCGACACGCAACAACAATCGCCAGCCGGTGACGCCAAGCACGCGGCCGGCATCGAGCATGGTGTCGCCGCGCTTCTTCATCGCCGCATCGATGGTGGAGTGCGACACTGCAAGAAACCGGATGGCGTAAACATAGAGCAACGCAGCGATCGAGCCGGAAAGGATGAGGCCCGGCCGCCAATGGGCGACCGCCATGGTCAGGCGGTTGAACCACAGGTCGGCCTGGCCGAGCGGCTGCAGCAGGCCCAGCGCCAGCACCGTGCCCGGAATGGCGTAACCGAGGGTGGCGATGCGGACGAGACCGTGCGCCGAGCGCGACCTGGCGAGGCGGGCGGCGATGAGGCCCACGCAGACCGTGATGAAGGCGCCGAGCGCGGCGAGAGTTACCGTGGTGAGGCCGGCAGTGAGGGTGAGCCCCAGTGCATCGGGGCCGAGGTTGCGCAACGCCAGCACCAGCAGTTCGCCGACCGGGACGCCGAAGCCGAGCAGCAGCAGGATGGTGCAAAAGCCGATGGCGAGGGCCCGCTCGGCCCCCACCAGTTGCTCGCGCGGCGGGGCGACGCGGCTATCTCGATGCAGGGCGTAGACGCGGTCGCGGCGCGCCCATTGTTCAAGCAGGATCAGCAGGCCGATGATGAGCACGATCATCACCGCCAGTTGCGCGGCGCCGCCGAAATTGGAGCGGTTGATCCAGGTGGAGTAGATCACCGCGGTGAGGCTGTTGACGCCAAAATACTGCACGGCGCCCAGATCGTTCACCACTTCCATCATGGCGAGGGTGATGCCGACCACGAGGGCCGGCCGGCTCAGCGGCAGGGTGACCGAGAAGAAGGCGCGAAAGCCCCCTGCCCCCAAGGTGCGCGCCGCGGCGGAGATGGAGCCCGACTGCATGACGAAGAAGGCGCGGCAAGAGGCGTAGACGTAGGGATAGAGCACCATGGACAGCACAAAGGCCGCACCGGTGGGGCTCTTGATCTGGGGGAACCAGTAATCCTTGATGGTCTGCCCGCCGATAACGGCGCGCAGGGCCTGCTGGATCGGGCCGGTGAAATCGAGGAACTCGACATAGGTGTAGGCCGCGAGGTAGGTCGGGATGGCCAGCGGCAGGACCAGCGCCCATTCGAAGATGCGGCGGCCGGGGAACTCGAAATGCGTCACCAGCCAGGCCGAGACGAGGCCGAGGATGCCGGTGATCAACCCGACCCAGGCCATCAGGGTGGCGGTTTCGCGCAGCGCAGTCGGCAGCATGGCTGCCGCGAGGCCGCCGGCGCCGGTGGTGTCGAGCGCGGCGACGGCCAGCCAGAGGATCGGCAGGCCCATCAGGGCCAGCAGCACGATGGCCGAAACCGGCGGGAGCATGCCCCCGCCGGTTCCGGATTTCATCACTGCTGCGGTCGTCCGGCTGATGGTTCAGCCTCCGCGCTGGTTACTGCGCCTGGGCGCCTTCGTTGAACTTCAACTCATCGATCAGCGCCGCCGCTTCGTCGCGGAAATCGGCAGTGGCGGTCAGAGAGACCTTCGAGGGGTTGAGCGCGCCCCAGCTCTGGGTCAGTTCAGCCGGCTTGACGCTCGTTACCGCCGGATACTCGTAGTTGGCATCGGCGTAAAGCTGCTGGGCCTCGTCGGAGAGCAGGAATTCGACCAGCTTGTTGGCGTTTTCCAGGTTCGGGGCGTGCTTGGCGATGAAGGCGCCGGCGGCGTTCACCTGCGTGCCCTCGCCTTCGGCATCGGGGTAGACGATGCGCGCCGAGGCGGCCCAGTCCTTCTGCTCCGGCTCGGCGTCGTTGGTGAGCATCAGGCCCATGTAATAGGTGTTGGCGATGGCGAGGTCGCACGACCCCTCGAGGATGGCCTTGACCTGCGCGCGGTCGTTGCCGGCCGGCGGGGCCGACATGTTGTCGCGCACGGCGGTGAGCCAAGTGCGGGTCTTGTCCTCGCCCCAGGCAGCGATGCGGTTGGCGACGAGGCCGATATTGTAGGCGTGGTCGCCCGGACGGGTGCAGAGGCGCCCCTTCCACTCGGGCTTGGCGATATCTTCGTAGGTCAGCGCGGTGGCATCGACGCGATCCTTGCTGACGTAGAAGACCCGGGCGCGCAGCGACAATGCGGCCCAGTGGCCCTCGGCATCGCGAAACTCCGGCGACAGGCGCTCGGCGAGCGCCGCAGTGGTGATCGGCTGGGTCAGGCCCTGCGTCTTGGCGCCGACCAGGTTGCCGATATCGACGGTCAGCACCACGTCGACGGGCGACAGTTCGCCTTCGGCGGCGACACGTTCGAGCAGGCCGTCACCGGCATAGAGCACGGTGGCCTTGACACCGGTGGCGGCAGAGAATTTGTCGAGCAGCGGCTGGATCAGGCCGGGCTCGCGGTAGCTGTAGATATTGACTTCGCCGCTCTGGGCAAAGCTCGGCCCGGCGGTGCCGGCAATCATCGCGGCGCCAAGCAGCGCAGCGGACAGTCGCATCGTCATGGTCATCGGAATCTCCTGTGATCGGCGCCCGGAAAGCGCCGGTGACAGGGGCAAACACGAATTCTGACGCTCAAAGTCAACAATCGGCCAGCGTGGATTGCCGGCGGTTTGCGACGGTCTTTTAGAACCGTTCCAGAACAGCTCGGGAGTCGCCAGCCGGCCTGCCGGTTTCGGCGTGGCCGACCGGAGCCAAAGCTGCGGCAACATGTCCGCTCAGTTCTGCGGACCTTCGTCAAAGCGCAGTTCGTCGACCAGCGCGCTGGCCTGCTTGCGATGGGCCGCGATCTCGGTGAGCGGCGTCTTGTCGGCCTTGAGCTCGCCCCAGCTGGCGACGAGGTCAGACGGGGGAACGCCGGCGACGACGGGGAATTCGTAGTTGCCGCTGGCATAGAGGTGCTGGGCTTCGTCGGAGAGCAGGAATTCCACCAGCTTCTGGGCGTTGGCCTGGTTGGGCGCGTACTTGGCGATGACCGCGCCCGAAACATTCACCTGGGTGCCGTCACCATCGGGGTCGGGATAGATGATGCGGGCGGCGGCCGCCCATGTCTTCTGCTCGGGCTCGGCGTCGTTGTTGAGCATCAACCCCATATAGTAGGTGTTGCCGATGGCGAGGTCGCAGCTGCCATCGAGGATCTTCTTGACCTGATCGCGGTCGGCCCCGGAGACCGGGCCGTTGAGGTTGTCGCGGACCTTGGTCAGCCAATCGCGGGTCTTGTCGACGCCCCAATGGGCGATGCGCGTCGCGATCAACCCGATATTGTAGACGTGCTGGCCGGAACGCGTGCACAGGCGCCCCTTCCATTCCGGCTTGGCGATATCCTCGTAGGTCAGCGCCGTCTCGGGGACCCGATCCTTGCTGGCATAGAAGACGCGGGCGCGCAGCGACAGGGCAATCCACTGACCATCCGGATCCTGGTAGGCGGCGGGCACGCGCGCCTGCGCCTCGGCCGGAATGGTCTGGGTGATGCCGAAATCCTTGGCATTGGCGAGGTTGCCGATATCGACGGTGAGCACCACGTCGGCTGGCGAAAGTTCACCCTCGGCCGCCACGCGTTCCAGCAGGCCGTCGCCGGCGAACAGCACATTGGTCTTGATGCCGGTCTCGGCGGTGAACTTGTCGAGCAACGGCTGGATCAGGCCGGGCTCGCGATAGCTGTAGACATTGACCTCGCCGCTTTGCGCGAAAGCGGGGCCTGCCGCCAACGAGACAAGGAGGGCGGGAACAAGGCGCAGGTACTTGGTCATGATCGGATCCGGATCGCGGGAACCTCCCGCTCGGGTGGTTTTTGCTTTTTCTGACCGAGCAAGTCAACAAACCGCATCGTGAACGCGACCAGCGACAGCAGTCGAGATCGCCGGCTCACTGAGCGGTTTCGCGCACCAGGTCGGCCGGGATCAGCAGCGAGAACATGGTGCCGACGCCGACGGCGGGGTCGACCGACAGCTGCAGGGCATTGACGGCGAGCAGCGAGCGGGTCAGCGCCAGCCCGACGCTGGAGCGCACCGGCTGCAGGGTTTCTCCATCCTTGCCGACACCATCGCGGAACACCACGAAGCGCTCGCCGAGGTCGCGCCGGGCCTCGCCACCATCCCGGACATTGACGATCACCGCACCATCATCCTCCTGCTGAGCCGAAAGGATCACCGAACCGCCGACCGGGGTTTGGTCGATGGCGCTGGCGAGCAGATTGAGGATCGCCTGGGTGAGCGAGGCGGTGTCGGCGGTGATGCGCGGCAGCCGCTCGGACACGGCGTTGCGGACCAGTACCCGGGCTTCGCCGGCCTGGCCCCGCACACGCATCAGGCAGCTTTCGAGCAGCGTCACCAGGTCGATATCATTGGCCTCGGCCGGATAACGCCCTTCGCGCAGGCGGCTATAGTCGTCGAGTTCGTCGACCAGCGTGGCGATCTCCTGGCCGGCGGTCTTGATGTCCTGCGCGTATTCCAGATAGCGCTGGTTCTCGATCGAGCCGAAGGCGGCGGAGCGGATCAGATCGGCGAAACCGATCACGGTGTTGAGCGGCCGACGCACTCCGCGAGTGATGCGGGTGAGCATCGAAGGCTCGACGTCATCGGGTCGCGGCGGCGGTACCGCCACCGGAGCGACGAAGCCCGACGCCGCGGCCTTGCGCACGAACGCATAATAGCCGGCGACGATGCCGGCCTGCCCCTCGGCGAACAGGGTGAGGCGGGTATTGGGGACGGCGCCGGCGAAGGTGATGGCAGGGCGCGCCGTCTCGGCAAAGCGCGCTGGACGCTCGAGGAAACGCTTGAGGTCGCCGAGTTGCGAGGGCTCGATGAAGCTCGCCAGCGGTTTGCCGACTATGTCCTCTTCGACATGGCCAAGCACGATGCGGCCGTGCAGCGATACCGAGGTGATGGTGCCTGAGCGATCGGCCGCGAGGAAACCGTCATCGGTGGTCTCGGCCGCCAGCTCGGCAAAGCTGCGAACGGCAGCCTCGTGGCCGATACGGTTCTCGGCGATGCCGGCCGACAGCATCAGCGCCGGACGGCCATGCCAGGTGATCGACTGCAACCGTGCATTGACCGAGGCGAGACTGCCGTCGCGACGCACCAGTCGCGTCACCGGTCCGGCGCCGGCCGCGTCCTCGGAGGGGAAGATGGCGGTGAGGCCGGCGGCGCGCAGGCTCTCGATCGACTCGTAGCCGGTGAGATCGGTCAGCGCGCGGTTGGCAAACAACACCTGCTGATCGCGGAACACCAGGATGCCCAGCGGCAACCGGTTGAGGATGAAGGTCTCGCCGGTCAGGTTGATCAGCGCGCCATCGTTGGCGGCGGTCGGTGGAGCGGCAGGCTCTTCGACCGGCGGGGCAGCGGGATGGGCGCTGACGCGGTCGGTGAGGATCCGGCTCAGTTCATCGAAATTGTAGCGCGACACCCGCTCGACGGTCTCGGCGTCCGGGATCGCGGCAGCCGTCTCGGTCGCCTCGTCTTCGGCCGGCGGCGGCGCCGCGACGGGAGTTTCCGGCCCTTCCTCCGCAATGGCGGCGAAGCCACGGCCGATCACGCGCCATGTCGTTGGCAGCGCGGCCTGGGGCTCTTGCGGTTCCTCCGGCGCAGCGGCGCGTTCTTCCTCGTCGGCGAAGTCGATCAGGGCAGCAATGACATCGGGCTCGGGGACGGACGGAACAGCGACCGCTGCCTCGGCCGGCGGTTCGGGAGCCGGCGGCGCGGCCTCGATCTCGACCGGCTCGGGCACCAGCGGCTGCTCCACCGCTGCGGGTGGCGGGCCGGCGAAGTGTTCGTCGCCGGGGCTGAGCGCGGTGTAGAGGCCGCCGTCATCGGCAAGGCGATCGAACAGCGAGGCGAGCGTGCCCGGCACCTCGGGTGCAGCGGGAATCGGCTCGACCCAGTTGTCTTCCTCGGCGAGCACCGGCTCGTCGTCGGCGCGCTCGAGGGGCGGCAGACCCATGGGCAGCAACGGTTCCGGCTCGGGCTCACCGAGCGTCGGCCGCGGCAGCGCGTCCTCGAGTTCGACCATCCCTTCGTCGGCACGGATCTCGCTGATCAGCGGCGCGGTTTCGGCAGCGGGGGATGCGCGCTCGAACAGCACCAGCATGGCGTCGTGCGGGCTGGCCTTGAAGCGGGTCAGCCGCAGGTTCGTGCCGGCAAACGCGATCGGGGCGTCGCCAGCCTCGGCGGGCAGACCTTCGCTCTCGATGATGGGACCGTAGTGCTCGAGGGCGTGGCGCGAGCCGCCGGCAATCTGGCCATCTTCACTGATCAGCAGAAACTCGGCGCCATCGGGCAGGAGCTTCGCCGCCAGCGCGTCGACGCGCAGCGGATCGTGCGCCTCGAGCAACTCGGGCTCGATCGGGTCGACACCAACGATCAGCAGGCCGGCGCCGCCATCGGCAAGCTCGAGCGGCGTGCAGGTGCAGGTGGTCGAGATCGGCCGTTCGCCGGCGAGGAACTGGATGCGGCTCAAGCTGGCGCGCCCCATCGAGCCGAGCCGGATCAGGCGAGCGATCTGCCCCTTGATCGGTACGGCCTCGGGCGCCAGCTTCAGCCCGTGTTTCTTGATCTTGCCGTGGAAGTAGCGGGCCGCGTCATTGCGCCAGAGCAGCGTTTCGCCGTCCTGCGACCACAGCCATGCGGGGCGCGCGTCGGCCCAATGCACCAGCACCAGCCGGGCCGTCGGCGATTTGATCCACTCTGCCTGCACGCGTACTCTTTTCCTGCTTTGTGCCAAATCGACACAAAGCGAACTCGGAACTTAATCTTCTCTAAATATCCCGGGGCTTTGGCGGGGTCCATATCGCCCGGACATGGGCGGCCGTCATTCGCTGCCGATGGTTAAACCGGGGCTCGTCAACAGGGGGTGAAAACAGGCCAAATCGGCGCTTGCCAGCAGCGATAAGTGAAACTATGGTCCGCCGCGCTTGCCGGGCCGCCTTAGCTCAGTTGGTTAGAGCGCTAGATTGTGGATCTAGAGGTCCCCCGTTCGATCCGGGGAGGCGGTACCAAAAACGGCAACGGCAACAAGCACTTAGCGGCAGGTATTGCGCGTCTCGTGGAACATGAGACGAACGTGAGAACGCTATTCTCCGTCTCACGTCTCACATGAGACTCATCTGTTCCGTTTCCGTTCTGTTCATGGCGAGGGCCGATCGCTACGGTCGAATCATGACCGTGACCAATCCGACCCTGCACCAGGTGCTTGTCGCCTATCAGCGATCGCTGATTGCCAAGATCCAGCTGAACGAGTTCGCCGGCTGGGGACCCGGCACAACCGAGTTCTTTCGCGCCAACATCGTTGAACACCTCGAGCTCGAGGCGCGTTATATCGCTGCGGTGATAGAGGCCCGGAACCGGGAGGATGACGATGCGAGGGAAGGCAAAAAAGCCGGATGAGGAGCTGCCGCCGATCGACACCGGCGACTATGTCACCGTGCAGGTGAAGGTGCACCGCATCTGGCAGAACGACGCCGGCGACATCGAACGGGTGACGGTGGTGATGTCCAACGGCAACCTCGAGACGCTGCACTATGATCCCGAGACGATTGCCAAGCTCGAGACGGCGCAGATTTTCAGGAACTAGGCACCACCTCGAAGATCTCCGGATCCGCGGTGCTGGCGCGGCCGAGGGCGGCGCGGGCCTTCAAGCACCACACCACGATTGCAATGCTGTCGGCAAAGTTCACGTCTTGCTTGAGGCGATCGAACTGGGCCGCGACGATCGCCGGCTCGCCGCAATGGCTGCAGAGATCCGGCTCGACCCACCAGCAGCAGCCATGCACCGGGTCGACACAGGCGCGATCCTGGGTGCAATGGCAGATCCTGCAGCGGCGCTGGCCATCGTCCAGCAGCACGACGCGATCGGGCTGCAGCTCCTGCAGGTAGGTCAGCAGGGGATCAGACATCAGCCGTCTCCTCGAGGCGCTTGCGAGCGGCCGCGCACCAGTTGCGGATCACGCCGGCGGTGCCGCTGGTGCAGGTAGACCTGGTGCCGCCGAACGACATGCGGGAGCCTTCCCACGAGGGCCGGGCGTCTAGCTTGGCGCCGGCGGCCGTGAGCTCGGCGACCAGCTGCTCGACGGCCCGATCGTGGGGAGTCGAGTTGCGCATGTCGTAATTCGGCAGCGCCTTGAGGCCGGCCTCAGCCTTGGCGAGTATCGCCTGCATGTTCTGGCGGACTTCCGGTGTCATGGGCTTCATAGCGCGGCTCCCTCGATGATCGCCTGGCGGCGGGCTTCGGTGACGAAGAAGGCGCGTACCGAGCTCTTGTTGCGGCCGAGCTCGCGCGCCAGGCGGTAATAGCTTTCGCGCGGTTCGCGCTGCAGCAGGCGCTCGCGCTCGGCCGGCGAGAACGGGCGAACCGGCCGCCCGTTGCGCATGGCGATCTGAATATTGTCGGGCGCCCTCACGACGTCGCGCGGGCCAACGGCGCCGCGTTCGCGCGCCCAGTAACGGGCGCCCTCTTCCGTGCAGCCGACCTGGTGCGCGATGCGCTTCCAGCTCAGGTTCGGTTCTTCCTCCCGCAGCCTGCAGATCTCGTCGATCTGCGCCTCGGTGACGCTCGGTTTCTTCGGCACTTCAAAACACTCCCAGGGAATGGCCGAGCTCGTAGACCGCCAGCGGGAGCGCGGCGGCGAGCTGCAGGCAGAGAAGGATGTGGAGGGCGCGGCGGATCACTTGCGGCCCGCCGGCACGTGCTTGGCGGCTTCAACTCGCCCCGCCTCGGTGATGCCGCCCGGTCCCCACAGGCCGCGCTGGCGGAGCGCCACCATCGTCCCGGTGAGGCCGCCGGCGAATGACGGGCCACCCGGGATCCCGTAGAACGGTCCGCGCTCGAGGTAGCTGTTGAGCAGCACGGTAATCATGGTTGGACTGAGCTTCTTCACTTGCGCCCCCGCGGCTTGGCGAGGCGCTGCAACAGCTTCTGTTGCCGCGCCCAGGCCTTGCCCGATTTGATGACGTAGCCGGCGCGCACGCCGACGATCTCGACGATGCGGGTCACAGCGGGCACCGCCGGCGGGCGTTGGCGCGCGCCTCGAGCTCGGCGAGGATCCGCTGTCGCTCGAGCCGATCGGCGCCGGCGAGGCCGGAGATCAGGTTGCTGTCGGACCAGGCGCCGGCGAGCGCGTCCTCGACAGCCAGCCAGGCGCGCTGGGCGGCCGAGATCTCGAGCTGCCGATCGACGGGCGGTTCAACAGGGAAGCGGAGGATGGCGGCGCTCATGGCTGCGTCGCCTTGGCGATCGCGGCGTCAACGATGGCGATCTGCTGCTCGGCACTTGCCCAGCCCCCGAGCCACTCCCGCGCCCTCTGCAGCGCATGGAGTAGATCGGGTGCCGCAGCGATCAGTCGAGCGTGCTCAAGGGCCTCGGGCCCGGTGATGTTTCCATTCTGCAGCGCAACCGCCACGGCTAAGCCGTCGTGGCGGAGTATGTTTACGTCTTCGTAGAAGGCTTCTGGCGCCTTTGGGTCAACGTGCCAGCCGTCGTTCATGCCCCTTCTCCTTGCTGCCGTTCTTCCCAGGTGATGAGCTTGGCGATCGCCGATCGGGCGAGATCGGGATGCAGGCCCAGGTAGTGCTTGAGGACTTCGTCGATCGTCGCCAGCGAGTGGCCGGTGATCGAGGCGATCTCGGGCTTGGTGCACTCGGCCAGCGCCAGCCAGGTCACCGCCGTGTCACGCAGATCCTGGTCGCGGAAATCGGCGAGGCTCGGCATCGGCTCGAGGCGCCAGGCGCCATCCTCGCCCTTGATGCCGTCGACGGCGGCGCGGCGGCCGCGGTCGAAAATCTCCTGGTACCAGCGGCGCTGGAAAGGGCGCCTGGCCTGTTCGTCCAGGATCACGTTGGGATAGTTCACCCGCCAGTCGGCGCGGCGCAGGCGCGCGGCATGCAGCCGGCCGGCGAGCTCGGGCGCCTCGGGGATCAGCAGCGGCTGGCCGCGCTTCTTGCCCTGGCGGAACACGATGCCGTCGGGCGTGCGCTGCGCGTCGCTGAGGGCAAGGCGATCGCCCTGGCGCTGGCCGGTCCACAGCGCCAGCACCACACTGTCGCCCACATCCAGCCGGCCGATCAGGTCAAAGGCCTTCACCAGGTGCCGCATTTCGTCGATCGAGCCGATGCGGATGCGCGGCGCCGGCGTCGGGATCCGGTACTCGACATCCTTCACCGGGTTGACGTCGACGTGCTTGGCACCCTTGGCCCAGGCATAGAAGGCCGACAGCGTAGCGCGGACGCAGATCGCGACATGCACGCCGCGCTCGACCTCGATGCGGTGCAGCACGCCCTTCTTGTCGTCGCCGATCATCGCCGAGCTGATCGCCTTGGCGGGCGAGGCCCAGAGCAGGCCGTCGTCGAGTTCCTCGATCCGCGCGGCGCCGGCCAGGTAGTAGCCAACGGTGCTCTTGGCGAGCGGCTCGCGCTCCTTCTTGCCCTCGATCACCTTCTCGCCGACCATGCGCGGCTGCTCGAACCAGAGCGTCATCAGCTCGCCCAGGGTCTTGCCGCCGCGGCTGGCCACGGCCCGCTTCTGCGCCTTGGGCGCCAGGCGCTCGAGCTCCTCGATCAGCTTGAGCCGGGCAGCCGACCAGGCGGCGCACTCGTCGAGGGTGAACCAGGCGCCGCTGGCGTGGCGAAGATCCTCGCCCTTGAGCCCCATCTTGCGATGGCGCTTGCCGGGGATGTAGCGCGGCCGGAACCCGCCTTCGCCATCGGGGCGGAGGGTGACCAGCGGAATGGTGATGGTGGCTTTGCCCATGATCGAACCTGACTGCACGGTGCTGCCCGCCACGAAGGCGGGCAGTGCGGCGCAGTCAGAACAGCTTCACGGAAGTGCCATCCTTGCAGATGGCCACCGTGCCGGCGGGGAGGTGACAAACCTCCTCGACGTTGGTGATGATCTTGGGCTGGCGCGTCTCCTGGTCGACGCCGCGGACGGTGATCGAAGCGCCGGAGCGCTTGGCAGACCAGTCAAGAAGCAAAGTCATGGCAGTCCTCTCGGTTTTAAAGTGGAAGGGAAGGCCCGGCGGAGAATTGGAGGTTGATCTCCGCCGGGCGGCGGGAGGGGCGGTACGCGGGTCCAACGGATCCGCCCTGCCCGCAACAGGCAGGCTGGCCCAGGGGCGGGGCTAGCCGGCCTTGTGGGTGGTGCGCTGGGCGAGCAGCGCGACAACCGTGCGGCCGCGTGCATTGAGCTGCACCTTGTGGCCGTTGAAGTAGGTTTCGGAGGCGAGGCCGAGGGCCACGAAGCGCTTGAATGTCGCTTCCTTGAACCAGGTGCCCTGGCACACCCAACCGCCGCGCGCCTTCATCGCCACCTTGCCGGCATCGAGCTTGCGCAGGTGGGTGATCTCGCTCCCGGTCAGGTGCTTGCGCGGGTTGTTCAGGATGTCATCCTGAAACATCCGGACGTCGGCCGCGGCGCTCACGCGTGGCCTCCCGGAATAGGAGAGAACACCATCGTCTCGCCGCCAACGGTGAGTTCATCGGCGCAGCCGGTGATGCCCTTATTGAGATAGCTGACGAACTTGATCACCAGCTCCGGCTGAGCCTCGTAGGTCAGCTGGCCGGAGCGAACCATCTGCCCGATCACGGCGCCACAGGCGCCAGCCAGCACATCGACGGGGACGCCTTCGTTGAGAGCCTCGGCCTGCAAAGCGGTGAGCTCCGTCAGGAGCATTCCCAGCTTGGATTGAGCCGTGATGAACTGACGGGACTTCTCGGAAGTCGCGTGGCTCATTGCCTCCGCCATGAGCCGGTCGCTGGAACGGCGACCAGTTTCGCGGATTGCCTCGACGTCGTAGTGGCGCGGGATCATGCCGCCACCCGCTGGGGCTGGCTGACGAAGCGCTGCTCGAGCTCGCCGACGATCGCGTCGATTTCCGGATCACCATCCGCAATAGCGCCACCATGCGGGCGATAGGTGCCGGCGCTATGATTGATCCAGTCGATGACGGCCCATTGGGGCCAGAGGTTCAGGCCGGGAAGCTTCCGCGGGAAACCGAAACTCTCCTCGAGCTTCGGCCGTAGCTTACGAAAGCGGGGTTCGCTGATGCCCATCGCCTGGGCGACATTTCCGGCCGACCAGGTGAGCCGCTGCGGGATGGCGATGCCATCGAACATCCTATTTCTCCGTGATTTGAGTGCAAATCACGTGTGAGGATGTGAGATAAGTTACATTATGTCAACGCAGTTCACGTGACAAACAGTTTCACGTGACGCAATTCACGTGAATTGCGCAGGACGCAGTTACAACAAATACGGCCGCGAGCCCGCCCGTTTTCAGAGGGAGGGTTCTTAAGACGCGAGGCGGGAAAGCCGCGGACGGAGGCTGGCAATGACGACGCCCCGCACATCGACGCGCTGGTCGATGAGGGTGGGCATCAGGTGGCGCGGCGAGTTCGACGAGGCCACCAAATAGGGTTTGTGATAAATGCGGAAGGCGGTCTCTGCACCGCCCTGGTTGTCATAAATCTGAGCGCAGACGACATCGCCCGGCTTGGGTGTCGCCGACATATCCACAGCCAAAATATCGCCCCACCGATAGCCCGCGTTTTCGAGGGCATCGGTATTCAAAACCCATGGTTGCACGTGGTTTGAGCCATTGCGCAGCGCTTCAACGGCGCGCGTGATCGTGGCGTCCTCGTGCGCGCCATCGAAGGGCATCGCCTCGGCTTCATCGAAACCGGGCGGCATGGCGCCGCGCGCATTCTCATAGTGCGGGATCGGTGACACGGCGTGGATCTTGCCGACCGTCGCCGTGGACAGTTCCGCCAGGTTCTGCGGGTCGTTGAGGAACTTCGAAAGCGTGGCGTGAGTGATGCCGGCGCGCCGCGCGAGCTCGGATTGGTTCACCCCCATCTCGGCCATAATGGCTTTGACCCAGGCGATCTGCTTGCGACGGGCATTTATGTCCATGACGCGAAGCATAGGTGAAACGCTCTTACAACTGAGCCCACTTCCCGGCCCTTGACGATGTAACCCAAATCACATCATCGGTTACGTATCAACGAGTTCACGTGAGGTTCGGATGACTAGTCCGACGTGGAAGGAGCTGGACGCGCGCCGGCTCGCGCTGCCCAAGCCATTGAGCCGCGCTGAAATGGCACGGCGGGCCGGGATCTCGGAGAGCACCATTACCAAGGCGCTCAAGAAGGTCGACGGCGACGACGCCCGGCCACGCAAGTCGGTCCGCAAACAGGTCGAACTGGTGCTCGAGGCCGCGAAGATCGCTGCGGAGGGCGGACTGTGAACCGGCGCGAGCAAGAAGCAATCGCCGTGGGCTTCATTGCCGTCGGCATCGTGGCGGTGATCGCGGCGCTCGCCGCGTTCGGCGCCGACAACCTCGCGGCGACCATGGGCTTCCTATGAGTGGGCCAATCACCCGCAAGATCGAACTCGCCCGGCAGCTCGAGGAAATGCGGCTGCTCGCCGGTGAGCAGCGCACTGATCTGCCGTCGCGGGCGCGGCGGGATCGGATCGCGAGCGGCCTGGTGGTGGAGCGGCTCGAGCGCCAGGCGGGGATCGTCAAAACGCTCGAGTGGCTGAAAGAGAACGAAGCCGATGTCCGGGGGTGGATAGAGGCGCAACGGGGGCAAGAGAAAGATGCCGCGGCGACATAGCAATGCCGACCAGGTGGGGCGCGGGCCGTATGCCCCGGATGCGCGCGAGGCGATCGACCGGATCGAGGCGAACCGGGAGCGGATCGGCGTCACCGTGGCGCAGCTGGCGCAGCGCGCCGGGATCTCCGAGCGACAGCTGATCAACATCCGCAAGAGCGGCCGGGCCTTCAAGCGCAAGGTCAATGCGCTGCGCATGGCGCTGCGCGCCCTCGAGAAGGAACAGAAGCTCGCCGGCACCCTGTTCCCCCGGGAGCTGGATGAATGAGGGTAGAGGCGCGGGCCGGCCTGGTGGCGTGGCGCGGCATCGAATTCGCCGTCGCCTCGAGCGCCATCCCGCCGGAGCGGCGACAGACCGCGGCGATCTACCTGCTCGTCACCGGCTGCAACCTGCCCGGCGCGCTCGCCGGCGAGATCGTCGGCTGCACCAAACAGAACGTCAGCCAGGTGCTCGGCAAGGTCGAGGACCGGCGCGAGGACCCCGTGTTCAACGCGGAGCTCGATCGCCTCGAGCGCGCGCTTTTTGGAACCGACTAGCCCCCCAGGAGAGAACCATGTCGACCGTTACGCCGGACAGCATCGCCCAGGATCAGATCAAGGCCTTTATCGAGCGCATCGAGCGGCTCGAGGAGGAAAAGGCCGCGCTCGCCGGCGACATCAAGGAAGTCTACGCCGAGGCCAAGGGCAACGGCTTCGACACCAAGGTGCTGCGCAAGATCGTCTCGATCCGGCAGCAGGATCATGGCGAGCGGATGGAGCAGGAAGCGCTGCTCGAGCTCTACCTCACCGCGCTCGGCATGGCATCGGCGCCGGCGGAGGATGAGTGATGACCGAACTCACGGCAGAAATGCGCGAGCAGATGGAACGGGATGCCGAGACGGCCGCGCTCAAGACGCGCGACGGCCAATCGAAGGCCTATCGCGACGCGCTGATGGAGGCGCTCACCGCTAAGAACCTTGAGGTCAGCGCACAGGGGCTGCAGCCCCGGATCGACAGTGTCATCCAGGCACTGACGATGCTGCAGGCTGAGTTCGTAGCCATGTACTCTAACCGCAATGAGCGCCGCATGCGCATGGCTGAGGTGGAGACGAACCTCAAGCGCCTGGTCGCGCTCCGATCGGGCATGAGCCAGAAGCCGGCGAAGATGATGGCGCCGGACCAGGTGAACTGATCATGGCGGCGGTCGAAGGGTATCCCAACAAGACAGAGGCGATCCGCGCGCTTCACGCCCAGGGCATGACGCCGTTCATGATCGCCGAGAAGATCGGCTCGACGCCCGGTTCGGTGACCGAACGGATCCGCCAGCTCAAGAAGAAGGCGGCCGGCGGCACGCCGGTCACGCCCAAGGCGGCGAAGGCCAAGGCCGCAAAGGTGAAGCCGGTGAAAGAGGCCACGCGCGACACTCGCGGGATCTGGACGCCGGAGAAGCTCAGCAAGGCGCACCGCCTGTTCGGCAAGATCATGATCTATGTCGCCGAGGCGCTGCAAGTGCCGGCCGACGAGCTGCTCGAGTACGGGCTCAAGGGCGTGATGCCGCCCATGGGTGAAAAGCAGCGCGTGGCCCAGCTCGTCGATCGGGCGGCCGAGCCCGAGCGGGAACCCGAAATTATCGAGACACGCCCGCCGGAGGCTGTGCTGCAGGCGCTGCTCGCACCTCCGGCACCGGCGCCGGAACCGGAACCCTCGCGCGATGACGATGAACGCGAGCTCGCCGAGCTCGAGGAGATCGAAGATGACGACGATGTATCTCGGGATGGCGTGGAAGCAGGAAGTGGAGAAGCGCCGGTTGCAACTCCTGCAGCGCAAGCTACGGGCGCACCGGTACGCGAAAGCAGCGATGCGAAACCGTCGACGCCGGCGCCGCGCGCTTCGTCTCAACCCGGCCACGAGTACTACCTGACCGATGAGGCCGGGCAGTGGCTGCATGAAAGCCTCGAGGCGCTGACCAAGAACAAGCGGTTCGCCTGGAAAGGCACCACCAAGAAGATCGAGGTGGTGCTCAAGCGCATGCCGAAGTGGAAGGTGCTTGTACCGGAGCGGGTCGGATGACCTCCCGGTTCTCCACGGCCAAAGAGCGGATCCTCGAGGCGCTCGACGATATCGTGCCTGAGCTGTTTGGCTCGGGCCGCAAGTCGTCGATCCGCTACCAGGACCGCTGGGCCGTGGTGAACAAGTGGCGCGGCGGCGCCGAGATCGACCAGATGAGCGTATGGCGCCGCGGCGGCCGGCGCGGCGCGTTCAAGGATTATGGCGGGGTGGCCAAGGGCGACGCGATCGACCTGGTGGCCTATGGCCTGTTCGGCGAGGTGACCGACGAGACGCGCCTGCAGGCAGTGGCCTGGGCCGAGGACCGCTTCGGGATCCGCAGCATGACGCCGGCGGAAAAGGCGGCGCTCGACGCGGCCGACGATCGGCGCCGGAAGCAGGTGGCGGCAACCGAGCAGAAGAAACAGGCCGGCGATCGCGATCGCGCGCGCAAGTTCCATTTCAGCTGCCAGCCGCAGATCCTGGGCACACCGGTCGAGATCTATCTCAACTCACGCGGCATCCGCCTCGAGGAGGTGCCGCACCTGGCGCCGACGCTGCGCTTTCATCCGGCCTGCGAATACTGGATGGGCGCGCAGCGCGACGGCGAGGGCAACAAGATCGGCGAGGCGCCCCGCTTTCCCGCCATGGTAGCGATGATGGTGACCAGCGACGGGCACCTCGGCGCCAACCACTATACGTTCCTCGAGCCGGACGGTTCGAGCAAGCTCGCCACCAGGATCCGCGGCTACCTCGACGATAGCGGCAAGCCGAAATCGGCCAAGCTGATGTTCCCCGCCTCGAGCGGCATGATCATCCCGCTGACCTATGGGCCGCATGGCTTGCGCGCCCGCGACGCCGTGGCCGCCGGCAAGACCGACTGGTGGGGCTTTACCGAGGGTATCGAGGACGGGTTGAGCGCCGCCATGTCGGACGATCGGCTGCGGATGCATGCCGCCGGCAGTCTGGCGCACCTGATGGGGATACCCGATCACCCGGCCTGCAAGGGCTACCTGATCTTCAAGGACAACGACTGGGGCAAGCCCCAGGCCCAGGCGCAGTTCGACCAGGCGATCGTGCGCCTGCGCTCGTTCGGCAAGCCGGTCGCGGAGCTCGCCGTGCCGGCGAGCTGGGGCAAAGACGTCAACGACGCACTCAGGATGGAGAACTAGGATGACGGAGAAACCGAAGACGCGAGCCGAGTTGCTCGACGAGGTGCAGTCCTACCTCGACGCGCTTACCAACAGCAGAGAGGAATGCTCCGAGCAGCGGCGCACAATCCAGCGGCTCGAGGCAGACGTGAAGACGCAACGCAGCGCGCTCGACGGCCTGCTCGATGATCTGCACCGCCTCACGATCGAGAATGCCCGGCTCGAGGGCTATCGCGATCGCGTGCTCGAGTTCGATCCGGTGACCGAGCGGCAGCAGTACCAGGATGAGACGAACGCTCAACCCAGCTACCGCGAGCATTTCGGCACGCCGCCGCACACGATCCGCCAGCGCCCCGTCGCCACCAGTCGCTTCGGCGGTGGCGGGGTGATGGCGGCGGAGCGCGCCTATGGCGAGTCGCTCCGTGAGCCCTGGTATCGGCGGAGGGCATGATCATGGACATCACCACGATCGACGCGATCAGCTACGCAACCCGGGTCGGCAATGTCGCCGCGGCCGAGCTCTATGGTCTGCTAGCCGACGGCGAGGGGCCGGCGCTCAACTGGTTCAACCCTGCCTCACAGCTGGTCGACGACGGGCTCGAGGAAACTTGGCTCGAGTGGCTTGGTGACCAGGTCGCCGAGCTCGGCAAGTACACCTGCATCAACCTGGTCGACCAGGGCGAGCGGCTGTATCGCTGGGGCGGCAGCCAGGGCATCGTTCCCCTGGGCGAGTGGGCGCTGCTCGACGTCGCCGGCAAGCAGGCGTTCGAGGCCTTCGTCGACACGGTGCGGCACACCTTTGTGTCGCTATCGGTTGCGCAGCAGGCGCAGGCCAATGCACGCGCCGCCGCCGGCGTTCGGCCGCCGGAAAAGCCGAACCTCGAGGACACGATCTTTGAGCGGGAGGAGAGCATCTTCACGCTCCGGCCGGAGGCAATCGCCGCGGCGCCGCTGCAGGCGCGGCTGCGGCGAGAAACCGAGGAAGCCGAGAAGCGCGCGGCCGCAGAGAAGGCCGCCCAGGACGAAGCCGATGCGGCTGCGGTCGAGAAGAAACGGCGCGCAGACAAGGCGGCGGCTACCAGGGCAGCGAACCGGGCCAACAAGCCCGCACCGATGTCCGCCGGCGAGACGGTGGTGGCGCCGGCCACCAACCGGGGCGGCAGGGGCAAGATCAAGCAACCCGCACCCTGATTTCTGCAAACAGCTCGACCCGGCGCGCGAAAATTTCATGAAATTTGTCAAGCGCGCGCCGGCCAACCACCCGCTCGAGATCTAGCCCATGACCGACACCGGCGCCGCCGGCGACACCCCATCCCCCAAGCGAACGGTTTCGCCAATCGGCGGCGCCGGCGCCGGCCGTCGCCGGCTGGGCAGCCTGATCGGCGGCGAGATCGATAAGCTCGAGCTCGCCGAGAAAAAGCAGATCAAGTGGCCGGCCAAGGGCGACAGCTATGACGGCATGAAGCCGGGCGCCTGGCGCTTCGAAGCGACGGATGAAACCGGCCATCTGCCCCAGGACTGCCCGGTCCGGCCGCTCGGCTATGAGGGCGAGACGTTCTATTTCATCGATACCATGGGCCAGGTGTTCTCGACCGCCGGCAAGGCGATGGGCGTCGAGCGGATGCAGATCCTGTTCGCCGGCAATGAGGATTTCCTGTGCTGGGCCTGGCCGAGCTTCGGCCGGGGCGGCACGGCCGAGCGGCCGAACGTCACCGGGTTCAAGACGGAAGAAGCGCGCCGCGATCTCTATGCCGCCTGCAGAGAGCGCGGCTCGTGGAGCCCGACAGACATGGTGCGCGGCCGCGGCGCCTGGCTCGACGACGTCGGCCGCCTGGTGCTGCATTGCGGCGAATACCTGTTCGTCGACGGCAAGCTGGCCGACACCGGCGAGCTCGGCGAGCACTTCTATCCGCGGCGGCCGAAATCGGCAGTGCCGTGGAAACAGCCGGTGGAGACGCCGGCGGAAAACCCGGCCTGTTCGCTCTATACGATCCTCTGCAGCTGGAACTTCGTGCGCGGCAATGTCGATGCGTTCCTGTTCCTGGGCTGGCTCGGCATCGCACTGATGAGCGGGGCGCTCGAGTGGCGGCCGTCGATCTTCCTGGTGGGCGATGCGGGCACCGGCAAGAGCTCGCTGCAGAACCTGATCAAGCAGATCCTCGGCCGCGCGATGATCTCGACCACCAACGCCACGTCGGCCGGCCTCTATCAGTTTGTCGGCCACGACGCGCTGCCGATCGGCATCGACGAGATCGAGGGCGACGACGGCGCCGAGCAGAGCCAGGCGATCATCAAGATGGCGCGCGACGCGGCTTCCGGTTCCATGCGTATCCGCGGCGGCGCCGACCACAAGGGCGTGGAATTCATGGCGCGATCGGCGTTCATGTTCTCGGCCATCAACCCGCCGCCGATCAACAAGGCCTCGCTGTCGCGCCTCGCCGTGCTGCAGCTGCGCACGCTCGACGCCGGCGCCAAGCAACCCGTGGTGACCGACGCCGACCAGATCGCGCCGAAACTGCTCAGGCGCATAGCCGACCACTATCCGGACTATGTGCGGCTGCTCGAGCAATACAAGACGGTGCTGCATGCCAACGGCCACTCGAGCCGCGGCCAGCAGACGTTCGGCGCATTCCTCGCCTCGGCCCATATGCTGCTCGGCGATGAGGGCATGGATCACCTGGGGCTGCCCTGGGAGAAGCTCGACACCTGGGGCCAGGTGCTGTCGGCCGAGGCCACGCCGGAAGTTTCGAACTCGGACCCGAACTGGGTGCGCTGTATCGAGGCGTTTCTCACGGCGCCGATCGACGCGTTCAACAAGGGGGAGCGCTCGACGGTCGGCCAGGTGCTGGCGGATCTGCAGAACGCGGACAACAACGCGACGCTCGTGGGCTCCAGGCACAAGCTTGCAGTGGCCGGCCTCGGCATCGTCGAAGCCGGGATCGCGTTCGATGGCTATGGCCTCGCCATTCCCGGCAGCGGCAAGGACGTCGCGAAGCTCCTCGAGGGCACGCCCTGGGCCGGGCGCGGGTCAGAGGGCAGCTGGGGCTGGGCGTTGGCCCAGGGGCCGCCGGAGATCATCCGCGAGAACATTCCGGCCAAGGGCGCCAAGCATCAGGGCAAGACCGACAACCGCATGACGATCGGCGGCACCCGCCGGCGCTGCATGTTCATTGGGCTCAAGGAGCTGTGGAAATGGCAGGAGGAACGGGGATGAGCGAGGCGCACGAATTCACGCGTGCGCCCCTACCCGGATCAACGCTTCTGCGTCAGGAGAGCGAACGCGCCCTTGCGGCGATCGTAGTTCGGGGTGTTTCCCAGATAACCCGTTGCGTTCTCGCCAAACACAATGGTGGGCTTGGTGATCGCGTTGAGCTGGTGTTGCTCATCCGGGGTCAAGCCGATGGAGGTCCAGTTCCTGATAACCACCTCCTTGATGATCACCTTGTCCCGCCCGTCGCGATAAATCCACGCGGTAGCGCCAAGATAGGCGGCAAGCTGGTCTGTGTTGCCCACAAACTCAAACACGATGCTCGATGTCATCAAATCGAACGTGCCATAAGCAATCTTGTCGATCGCGTCGATCAGCGACTGACGCCGCTCATCATAGGCTGCGTCCTTGTGCAGGCGGTATTCAACTTCCATTTTCGGCATAGCCGGTTCCTTTTCGCAGTTACAGCGCACTTCCCTCCAGGCGACGACTTTACACCGAGTCGCGCTGCTCGCGCAAACACGCCGCCACAATCTGTGCATGCTCCGTTCTATTGGAGCCCGCCGGCGGCGGGCGACCAGTCCCGGCCGGTCGCGACCAGGCGCCAGCCTGGGCGAGGCGACGCCTTGCACCTGGTCGACGTGCTCGAGCACAGATCTAGCGCGTCGCCGGCGACTTCGGCCGGCTTCCATCTTATCGACCGGCCAGCGGCCGGGAGATCAGGCGCGGCCGCCAGGCTGCCGCGCCGCGCCGGCTGCGCGTCAGCGCGGCCGCTTCCGCATTCGTCTCCCTCACCCCCAGGGGGGCGAGAATGATCGACGATGACGTGCTGCAGCAGGCATTCGCCGCCCACACGGCCGGGCGATCGCACTTCACCAGGCGCATGGCGATCGCCATCGCGCTGCTGCTCGACGTCAAGCCAAGGGCGATCGTGCTTCGCCTCGAGCAGCTGCAGCTGTTGCGGCCAGGCAGCTGGCAGTGGTTTGTCGACAATGGCGGTATCACCCGTGACCAGGTCGACCAGGTCGCGGCTTCACTCTCCACCCCCAGCACTAGCAGGTAATTCGGCATGCCATCGCCCCGGCCCCGGCTGCTGCAGCCGCTTTCGCCCAACCCCGGCCCCTTGGGGAGCAAAGAGGGTTCGGTTGACGGCCATCGGCCCTCTCTAGGCTTGAGGGTGCGCGATCTCTCGGGACAGATCGGGGTTCGGGGTGTCCGATGCTGTCCCGCAGCTGTCCCGAACTAAGCCATTGAGGCAACAGGCGTAATCACCATGACGGACAATCGGTCAAGCGGGACAGCCCGCAGCCTCATACACACATACGCACGCGCGCGCGCACGAACTCTACACCTGTCCCGATTGTCCAATTGTCCCGAAGGAAAGAAAGCGCAAGCGGATCAACGCGCTAGCGCGGGACAGCAAGGGGACAGGCCGGGACAGGGCGCGGCCAGGGCGAAACCACTAAAATATGCGGGGTGGCGCTGAATGGCCGAGGAACCGGGGCTTTTTGGGGATGATGAGAGCGCGCCGTCGCCCTTCTTCAAACTCCTGGGCGAGGCGGAGGAGCGGCTCGGCGGCCGAGCTCGGGGCCGGCCACCTGGTGCTCGCAACCGCAAGTCGGTCGATTTCGAGAAGTGGTATCACGCGGCCGGGTTCAAAGATCCCGCGGTGCTGCTGGCCGAGGTGATCTCGGCCGACCCGCTCGCCCTGGCGCGCGTCGCCGGCGTCAAGCTGGGCGAGGCGATCGAGCTGCAGCGCAAGGCGGCCGTCGACCTGATGCCCTACCTGCACGGGAAGAAGCCGACCGAGGTCGTGGTGACCGACGAGCGGTTGCCGACGCTGATCGTGGTGACCGACACCAACCAGCTCGAGGAGGCGCGCCAGCTGCTCGAGCGGCGCCAGGCGATGCTTTCGGCCGGGTCGCTGCTGATCGAGGGCGAGGCAGTGGAAAAGCCCGGAAATGCTGGGGTTTCGGAGGATGGCCAATGAGCGCGTCTCATGAGCGTGCGTCTCACGGCGAGGGATTGTGCAGCGCGATCAATGCGCTAGGTGGCGTCGTGCGCCAGATGCAAAATCAGGCGCGCTATCCTCGCCGTCCCCCCTCTTTGGCAAAATCGTTCTCGACCCTGGCGTCCAGGGCGCGCCCCTTGCCCCGGAGAAAATCGTTCTACCCGGCCGGGCGGGAGGGGGGGCCTGGGGTGAGCCGGGGGTGCCGACTAGTCTCTGGCCCCTCGCGCGCACACCGTTTCCATTTCTGGCGTCGTGCGACCCGCGCGGTTTCCGGGGGTCGGGCGGTCGGGTCGGGCCTGTTGTGTTGGGGCGAGCTGGGGCCGGGGTGCGGGTCGGAACCTGGCGGGAGGGTCGGGGAATGAGCGAGCACGTTGCCGCCCAGGTATCGCGATCGGAGCTGCGCGATGTCAGCGAGGTCAAGATCCGCGAGCTCGCAGATCGATATGAGCTCGACACCACGGTTCTCGACTTCACCAGATACACCCCGCCGGGCGAGGTGGCGCAAGCCTTCATCGTCGATCGTTCACAGACCTGCATCATCATGGGGCCGCTCGGCGGCGGCAAGACGACGGCCTGCATCTTCAAGCGCATCCTTGCTGCGACGTGGGCGCCGATCGCCTGGCACCCCGATGACAAGATCCCGACCCGGATGTGCCGCTGGGTGGTGCTGCGCGACACATTCCGCTCGGCTGAAAAGACTGTGCTCGAGAGCTGGCGCCAGTGGTTCCCCAAGAACTACGCGGGCTCGAGCTTCGCCGGCGGCAACGATCGCCCGTTCCACCACGTGCTGCGGTTCCTCGGCGCCGATGGCATTCGCGTCGAGGCGATCACGGAATTTGCCGGCCTCGGTGAGCAGTCGATCGAAACCCTGATGAAGGGCCGCGAGTATTCCGGCGCCTGGTTGAACGAGCTTGATACGCATGCCCAGGGCGCGCTCGACGATATGGAGCAGCGCGTCGGCCGTTACCCCATGGCCAACACGCTGCTTTCCGAGCGCGAGCTCGACGAGCTCGAGGCGAAGCTCGGCCACAAGATCTACCGCCCTGCCCGCCGCATGAAGCTGGTGATCGGCGACATGAACGCCCCGACCGTCGACAACTGGACCTATGAGACGCTGGTCACCAACCGCGGCCCCGATCGCGCCTTCCATCAGCAGCCGAGCGGGCGATCGGCGGAGGCCGAGAACCTGTTCAACCTCGAGCCGGACTATTACGACCGCATCATCGCCAACCAGGAGGAGCGGTTCGTCGAGCGCATGGTCGACAACAAGTTCGGCTACTCGAGAGCCGGCAAGGCGGTCTATGCCGCTTTCGACCAGCGCCGCCACGTTGCGGAGCGGGATATTACTTTCAAGCCGGACCTCGACCTGCATATCGGCATCGACGTGTCGACGGCCGGCCTGTCGCCGGCGGCGCTGTTCGGCCAGGTCAGTGTGCGGATCTCGGTGGTCGACGAGCTCTGGCTCGGCCAGGGCGTCGGCCCGGCTCGGTTCGCCGAGGCGCTGCAGATGAAGCTGCAGGAGGAGTATCCGAACCTGTCGCGCAGCCGGCTAAAGCTCTGGCTCGACCCAGCCGCCTGGGGCGGCGCCGACAAGGAAAGCGACCAGTTGGCGGCAAACGAGATCATCGCCCAGACGTTGCGGGTTCCGGTGCAGATGCCGGGCAACGGCTCGAACGAGATCTCGCTGCGCCTCAAGGCCATGGAAAACGAGTTCCGCGGCTACCTCGAGCCCAACTCCGCGCTGATCGTGTCGCCGAAGTGCCGGCAGTTCATCACGGCCGCCGGCGGCAAGTATCGGTTCAAGAAGAAGGTCGAGGGCTCGACGTCGTCGAACGAGTATGACGAGCTGCCGGAGAAGGCGCACCCCTGGTCGGATATCGCCGACGCCGGGCAGTACCTGGTAATCGGGATCCGCGGGCATCGGGCGGTGCTCACCGGCGACTATCGTGCCGGCGCCGGCGGGCAACGCTGGTCGAGCCAGGCAAACACACAACCGCAAGGCGCCGGCTGGGGAAGTCAGGGCGGGTTCGATCCGCATAAGGTGGGCGCGCGATGACCGTCACCATCACATCGCCGGCGACGATCTTTGAGCTCGCGGATCTCGCCGGCGCCATGTCGCGGGTGCATTGGTCGATCGCGAAGTCGCTGGCGCGGAAGTCGTCGACCTATGCCTTTCGTGCCGATGGCGAGCTCATCGCGCTCGCCGGGCTTTCGCCGATGGCGATCGAGGGCGGCGGCCTGGTGACCGAGCTGTGGTTCTGCCCGGGCCCGCACGCCGGCCCGCACGTCGCCGGCATCACCCGGCTGGCGAAATTGACGCTAGCCAAATCTCCCTACCGTGGCATCTACACGATCTGCCGTTCCGAAGCCGGCAAGCGCTTCGCGCGCGTGCTGGGCTTTCTCCCGGCCGGATCGTCCGAGCTAGGGGAGATCTGGGCCTATGGTGGACATGCTGACCGGGAAATCCGGAAGGGACGCGATGAAGGCGCAGGCCGAGGCGCAGGCGAGCCAGCAGCGCCAATCGCTGGCCCGGATGTCGGCCGAACAGGGGATGCTCGACCAGCGTGAGGCCGCCAACGGCTTCCGCCGCGGCCGCGGCAAGCAGCTGCTCGCCTTCCTCTCCGCGCCTGGCGCATCGACGATCGGCTGACCCATGGCCGAAACCACGGCGCCGGCGCCGCCGGCAGCGCTCTCCCCGGAGCGACTGAGGCGTCGCAGGGACAATGCCCGCAAAGAGTACGATGCGTTCAAGCCCATGCGGGACGAGGCGTATCGCTACGCCATCCCCTATCGCAAATCGACACGCGATAGCGGCGCCGGCGAGAAGCGCGTCGACCAGGCGTTCGATCACACGGCGATCGACGCGGCGTTCCGCTTCGCTGGCCGCCTGCAGCAGGATCTCTGGCCGGCCGAGCAATCCAACTTCAAGCTCGAGCCCGGTCCACTGGTGGCGAGCAAGGAAGATCGCGAGGCGCTCGAGCAGCAGCTGGCGCCGATCAGCAAGATCATTGGCGCATATTTCGATGACCCCGACTGGGGCATGGCGTTCCACGAAATGGCGATCGACCTGGCTGCCGGCACCGGCGCCATGCTGATGAACTCCACCGACGAGCCCGGCAAGCTCTGGGAGCCGATGTCGGTGCCCGTCGAGGAGCTGATGCTCGAGGCCGGGGCCAACGGCAAGATTTCGGGCGTGTTCTGGGACCGGATCATGCCGGTGCGGGTGCTGTTCGAGACCTATCCGCACGGCAAGTTCGGCGACAAGCTCGAGGATCTGCACAGGAAGCAGCCCGAGAAAGAAATCACCGTTCACCACGACACGGTGCGCGTGAAAGGCAAGGATGGCTGGCGCTGGCACCTGGTGGTGTGGTGCGACATCCAGAAGGGTGAAGGGGTCGACACCTCAGAAAGCCGCACCTGCCCCTGGCTGCTGCCGCGCTACTTCCGCGTTTCCGGCGAAACCTATGGCCGCGGCCTGGTGATGCTCGCCATGCCGACGATCAAGACGGTGAACACCGCCGCCCGGCTGCAGCTGCAGGCCGCGGCGATCGCGATGCTCGGCATCTACACGGCGATCGACGACGGTGTGTTCAACCCCGATCTTTCGCCGATCCAGCCCGGCGCCTTCTGGAAAGTCTCGAGCAATGGCGGCTCGCGCGGCCGGACGGTCGAGCGCTTCCCCGATCCGCGGCTCGATCTCAACCAGCTGGTGCTGCAGGATCTGCGCCAGGGCGTCCGCTCGACCATGATGGACGATGACCTTCCGATGGCCGACGAGGCGGTGAAATCGCCCACCGAAATCGTCGAGCGGATCAAGAAGGCCAACGCCAACCACATGGGCGCATTCGAGCGCCTGGTGAAAGAGATCACCATTCCCGCGGTGATGCGAGCGATCGAACTGGCCTACAACGCCGGCCTGGTGGTGAACCAGCTCACCATAGATCAGCTGCTGCTACGGGTGAGGATCAATTCGCCGCTGGCCGTGGCTCGCGCCGCCGCCCGGGTGCAGCGCAATATGGAGTGGCTGCAGATGGTGATCATGACGCAGCAGGCCCGGGTGCAGCTGCCCCAGGTCGACCTGATCGCCAACGCCGACGACATTCTGGTGGATGCCGGCCGCAATCTCGGCGTCGACCAGGAGTTCATCGCCAACCCGGATCAGCGGGTAGCCGCCCAGAAACGCATCGACGCGATGATGCAGCAGGCGGCGCTGGCTTCAGCCGCCGGCGGTGCAGCATGAACTATCCCGGAGATCTCGAGCGCGTCCTCGCTGGCGCCGCCGGCGACGGCTGGAACATGATCGAACAGGTGGCCGATCCGAAGATCCAGGAGCGGCTCAAACTGGTGATGGCGAAGCGCGACGAGGACGCCAAAACCATTGCGCAGGCCTGGGCGCGCTTCGCCTCCTCGCCTGATGGCGCCATGGCGCTCGACGCGCTGTTCAGCACCACGCTTCTGCGCACCGTGTATTTCGTTGGTCTCGGCACCGACGCCGTACAGGTGGCGCAGTTTGGGGCCTTCCGCGAAGGCCAGAACGCTCTTGCCCACGAGATCGCCCGCCAGGTGGTCAAGGGGCGGGAAACCGACGAGCAACTGAAACCGAGAGACATGCCATGAAGCGTTTTTTATTGGGGAGCGTCGCTCCCGTCTGGGAAGGTGAAGGCGGCGGCGCCGGTGGCGGTGCTGGTGGTGCGGGTGCCGGTGGCGGCGCCGGCGAGTGGAAGGCGCCCGAAGGGTTGCCGCCCGAGCTGGTCGGCAAAGATGCTTCCGAAACGCTCGGCAAGGTGTGGGCCGGCTACGGCGAGCTCAGTTCCCGCGCCGAGGGGCTGCGCACCCAGCTGGCGCAGCGGCCCGGCCCCGGCAAGTCGCCTGATGAGTACACGTTCTTGCCCGACGAGGCGCTGAAGCCGTATTTCCCCGACGTCGCCAAAGACCCGATCCTGCCGTTTGCGCGCGAGGCTTTCCACAAGGCAGGCGTGCCTGCGGCCGCGTTCCAGCCGATCATTTCGGAAATCTACAACAAGGCGATTGCCGCCGGCGTTCTGCAGGCGCCGTACAGCCCGGCCGCCGAAATCCAGACGTTCATGGAAAAGAGCGGCGTGGCCGACAAGGCCATGGCGCAGCAGCAGCTCGGCGAGGCCGAGCAGTTCGCCACAGGCCTCGCCAAGCAGCTGCAGGTGCCCCAGGGCATGGAAAAGGATGCCGAGGCGGTGCTGGTCGCGCTCACCGACACGGCCGCCGGTAACATCGTGCTTCGCTCGCTCATGGCGCGGCTGAAAACCAGCGGCATCAACATTCCGCTGGACAGCACAGCGGTGAACAACGGCCCGCCCAGCGAGGACGAGCTCAACAGCCTGGGCGCGGATCCGCGCATCGACCCGCGCAACCGCAACCATTCTGACCCCAACCAGCGTTTCGACGAGGCGCTGCGCAAGCGCTACGACGAGGGCATGGCGGCCCGTGGCCGCGCCCGCAACAGCAAGCGTTAACGCGGCCCACCTCCTCCCTGCCGCCACCTGCCCCGCTCCCCTCGAGCGGGGCTTTTTGCTGCCGAAATTGACCGCACCCACGCGCGCCTAGCGTGAAGCCACACAACGGGCGCGGACCTGCAGCGCCGGCGGCCTCTCCGTCTAGTCAAGATGCGCGCGACGCGCCGCTTGCCCGGCGGACCCGCATGGCAGCTGTGGCCTCTCCGACCCCGGTGTTTCCCCAACATCGAGGTTTTTCATGTCTGTCAACGCACCCGACTGGTTCCAGCCTCAGTACGAGAACCGGGCCATGCACATCTACCAGAACGAGGGCAACCGTCTGCGTCACACCACGACGCCGGCGACGAGCTTCTCGGGTTCCGACAAGGCCAAATGGCGGCTCGCCGGCAAGAGCAAAGCGAAGAAGATCGGCCGCAACTCCTCGCCGGAGAATGCCGGTGGCGATCGCAAGACCTTCGAGGCGGCGCTCGAGACCTGGCAGGTCTTCGACGAGGTTTACGAGTACGACCTCGATCGCCTCAACATCGACGAGCGCGAAGTCATCTACCAGTCCGGCGCGATGGCGCTGGGCCGCGCCACTGACATCGAAATCTACGACAAGATGAAGGTGGCCGTGCCGAACGTGCCGGCGGCGCTCGACTTCTCCGGCGGCGCGCCGGGTACCACGCTGTTCAGCGCAGCGCACGCCCTCACCCTCTGCGGAGCGCTGCAGGATGACAAGGTGCCGTGGAATGGTCGCGTCTATTGCGGGCTGCCTTCGGTCCAGTGGAACCAGTTCATCGCCAACAAGGTGGTGAACTCGGCCGACCATGTCGGGCCGGGCGGGCTCCCGTTCGTGCAGGCCACCGACAATCGTTTCTGGAACGGCGTGAACTGGTTCCTGCAGGTCGAGGAGGATCCCGAGGATCTCTATCCGATGTACTCGGCCAACCAGCAGGACCTGTTCATCTGGCACCAGTCCGCCATGGGCTGGGGGCTCCACACCGATCTGTCGATGATCCCGCAGTGGGACAACCGCGGCCAGGGCGGCGGCTGCTGGACGATCAACATGAAGGCGAAGGGCGCTGCCACCACCCTGCAGGAGGGGAAGGGCGTGAAGCGCTTCCGCACCGGCACCAAGGGCGTGCTCGCAATCGTCTGATCTCTAGCCGGGCGGTGCGCCGCCCGGTTCCCCGCAATGGCCGCGCTTGCGGCCGTGATGAAGGACATCACCATGACTTTCCACGAGAAGGGCTTCCGCTCTCTGCCGACGCCGATGGGCCAGCCCGCCCAGGACAGCGGCCCCGGCGAAGGCCGCCAGATCCACACCTTTGTGACCAATGATGACCGCGCGGCGGTCGAGACGTCCGGCTATTTCAATCTGCTCTGGACGTCGCCGCGGCGGGTCAAGAAGGGCGATATTCTCGATGTCGTCTATGACATCGACAGCTCGCCCGGCCATCGCCGCTACATCGTGACGATCGTCGCCAATGCCGTCGTCCTGGTGCCGGCCGGCGAGGATCTCGGCAGCACGCCTCGCGCCGTCGTTGCGACGGCCGGCGGACTGACCACCGGCCTGATCCTCGACACCGATACGATCGTCGAGATCACCAATGGCGGTGACGTCAACAACTGGTCGACGCTGCCGCCGGCGACCGCCGCCACCCGTGGCCGCGAGATCGATATCTTCTGCTTGACCGCGAACAGCGAACTGCGGACGCCGGCAGCCTCGACCACGACCATCAACAACGTCAACTGCGGCGCCGGCGGCGCCGAGGCGCTGCTCACCGCCGGCAATTGGTACAAGGCCATCCAGACCCTCGCCAATGGCTGGATCCTGATCGGCTGGACCAACCTGGGCGCGGTGCAGACTGCGATCATTCCCGATTGATCGAGTTTTCCCGGCGGCGGGGGGCGTGTCTTGCCGCCGGGGATGGGTGGCGCGGGGTTCCTCTCGGTACCTCGCGCCCCTGCCATTTTCTCCAGAGGTGACGCATGGCCGGCCTGCTTACGGATCTCGACATCGTCAACGCCGCCTGCGCCGCGATCGGCGAGGCGCCGCTGCAGTCGCTCGACGAGGAAATCGACGCCGGCCAGTCGGCCGCCCTGCTTTACAACGCCGTGCTCGAGTTCAACCTCGACATCTACAAGTTCTCGTTCGCCAAGCAGATCCGGCAGCTGAGCAAGAACGCCCTGGGCCAGGCGCTCGCCGGCTACACTACCGTTTTCGACATGCCGGCCGAGCGCATCGGCAACCCGCTCTATGTCACCGATGACCCGACCGATCCGGATCGCCGCTTCAATCGCTACCAGATCGTCGGCGCCCAGATCCATGCGAGCGTGTCGCCACTCTATGCAATGATCCTGTTCCGGGCGCCGGTCTATAACTGGTCCGGTTCGTTCAAGATGATGATGATCACGGCGCTGGCCGCCGAGTTCGCCATCCCGATGTGCCACGATCGGGCGCTCGCCGAGGAGAAGAAGCAGGCGGCCTATGGCACGCCAAGCGATGATTTCCGCGGCGGCAAGATGCGCGCGGCGATCAATGCCGACAGCTTCACGACGCCCGGGCGCACCCAGGATCGCGAAAGCAACCCGCTGACCGCGGCCTGGCGGAGCTGACATGGCATCGCGCCCCGGCCGCCCGCAAACCGTTTTCAACTCGGGAGAGATCGACCCGCTCATGCATGAGCGGACCGAGTTGAAGTATTACAACGCCGGTTTGCGGCGGGCCGAGAACATCGAGATCACACCCCAGGGCGGTTTCCGCCTGCGCGACGGCCTGCGCGACGTCGGCGCGCTGCAGGCAGATGCGGCGCGGATCCTGCCGTTCAATTCCTCCCAGGGCGACACCTTCGACCTGGTGTTCTCGGTGGGCAAGTTCGAGGTGTGGTCGGCGGCCGCCAAGGATACCACCGTCACGATCGCCGCAGTCACGTCAGACATCCTGCCCGAAATGACCGCGGCGCAGCGCTTCGATACCCTGCTGTTGTTTCACCAGGAAATGGTCAGCCAGCGGGTTCGCCTGACCAATGGCCCGGTCTGGACGGTCGACAACCTGCCGTTCAAGAACGTGCCCAACTGGGACTATGGCGGGCCGATCGGCGGCGGCAGCTATGTCAATGGCGTCGCGGCGGTGTGGGATATCGAGTTCGTCGGCCTGACCAGCGGCACCACCTCCTTCACGCTCACCGTCTCCGGCCAGGAGACGCTGGCTGTGCTGTTCAACAGCACAATGGCGACGCTCGGCCCCTTGGTCAAAACCGCGATCGAAGCGCTGACCAATGTCGAAAACGGCATCACGATAACCAGCCCCGCCGCCAACCGGCTGCAGATCGCCTTTTCCGGTACCGGCAACGAGGGCGACGGCTGGGCGGTGAGCGGCCGCGTGGTCAACAAGGCCGATGCGGCGATCACTTCGGCCAAGTCGACGGTCGGCGTGCCGCCGGGCGAGCCAGTGTTCTCGGCCGGCCGCGGCTGGCCGCAATGCGGCTGCTTCTACCAGCAGCGTCTGATCGTCGCCGGGTTCAAGGGCCTGCCGAACGCCTATGCCTGGTCCAGCAATGTAGATGTGTTCAACTTCGATACGCGCATCACCGAGGCGGATGGCCCGGCGCTGATCCCGATGGATACCGAGGGCGGCGAAGCGATCGAGCATATCATCGACAACCGGTTCCTGCTGATCTTCACGAACCAGGGCGAGTACTGGGTTTCCGAACGCGCCCTGAGCCGGGCCGCTGCGCCGAACCATGTGCAGGCCTCGACCAAGGGCGTAAAGCGCGGGGTGCCGGTGGCGGCAAACGAGGGTGCGGTGCTCTATGTGCTTCCCTCCGGCAACGTGCTCGACGAGTTCCGCTATACCGATGTCGAGGGCAACTATGTGTCGATCGACGTGTCGCTGATCGCGGCCCATCTGATCGTCGGCATCAAGGATATCGCCCAGCGGCCGGCGAACACGTCGACGGACGGAAACCACGTGGCCGTCGTGCGCGACGATGGCAAGGCGCTGCTCGGCACCTTCCTCCGCGACCAGGACCCGCCGATCACGGCGTTCACCCGCCTCACCTCCGGCGCTGGCCTGTTCAAGGCCGTGTCGCGCAACGGCCGCAACCAGTTGAGCTGGATCGTCGAGCGCTCGAGCGGGCGCCGCCTCGAGCGGAGCGAGGATGGTCTGCTGCTCGACGAGGCGGTGAATTTCGTGTTCGCGCCGGCGCAGGCGACGGTCACCGGGCTTTCCCGCTTTAACGGCCGGCAGGTGTGGGCGCTGGCCGATGGTGATGTGTTCGGGCCGTTCGAGGTGACGGCGGGCGAGATCCTGCTCGGCAAGGCTGCAACCAATGTCACGGTCGGCAGCTGGGCGCCGCCGGTGGTGGAGACGCTGCCGCCGGCGCGCGAGATCGGGCCGGCCCTGGTGAACAAGGGCAAGGCCCGGATCTACGCCGCCACGTTGTCGCTGATCGACACCACGTCGGTTGCGATCTCGACCAATGGCCGACCGTTGCAGGATGTGGACCTCTATCGCTGGGGCATGCCGGCGGATGTGCCCGAGCTCGAGGCGGGCTTCACCGGCGAAATCAAGCTATCGGGCCTGATGGGCTGGGCGGACGAGCCGTTCCTGACACTGTCGCAGCTGCGGCCCGGGCGCCTGACGGTGCGCAGCATCACACTGCACGCGAAACTATAGGGGGTAGGATTGGCGGAGCTTCTTCTCGGCGCGGCGGCATCTGCCGCAGGCTCGGCGGCCGCCGGCACGGCAGCCCTCGGCTTCATCCCGGTTGCCGGCGCCGCGGCCTCGGCC